>Ga0066256_1001807_pt2 | contig 25539 bp, 21 predicted proteins | sample ThiBio_1000_biof_FD_87107 | JGI IMG/M metagenome (GOLD analysis project Ga0066256, IMG submission 87107) | Wastewater bioreactor microbial communities from Cape Town, South Africa - Thiocy_expt_1000_biof (version 2) | ecosystem: Engineered > Bioreactor > Thiocyanate-remediating >... | reverse complement strand
CTGGCGCGCGCCTATCGCCCGCAGACCTTGGCCGAGCGGATCGGCGAGGAGGCGATGGTGCGCCCCCTCGCCAATGCCATCCGGCGCGACAGGCTGCCGCACGCCTTCCTGATGCCCGGCGTGCGCGGGGTGGGCAAGACGTCCACGGCGCGGCTCATCGCCAAGGCGCTGACCTGCGTGGGGCCGGACGGGCAGGGCGGGCCGACCATCGATCCGTGCGGCGTGTGCGAGCCGTGCCGGGCCATTGCCGATGGGCGGCACATCGACGTTGTGGAGATGGACGCCGCGAGCCACACCGGCGTGGACGACGTGCGCGAGATCATCGAGGCGGTGCGCTATGCTGCCGTTTCCGCGCGGTTCAAAATCTACATCATCGACGAAGTTCACATGCTGTCGCGCAATGCTTTCAACGCGTTGCTGAAGACACTTGAGGAGCCGCCAGAGCATGTGAAGTTCCTGTTCGCCACGACTGAGGTGAACAAGCTGCCGATCACGGTGCTTTCCCGCTGCCAGCGCTTCGACCTGCGCCGCATTCCGGTGGAGTTGCTCGTCGAGAATTTCCGTATGATCTGCGGGAAGGAAGGCGTGGAGGCGGAGGAAGACGCGCTGCGCCTCATCGCCACGGCGGCGGAAGGCTCTGCGCGCGATGGCCAATCGATCCTCGATCAGGCGATCGCCCATGCCGAGACGGTCGACGGCCGGCCCTATGTGCGGGCCGATCAGGTGCGCGAAATGCTGGGCCTCTCCGACCGGGGCGCGACAAGGCGCCTGTTCGGCCAGATCCTCGATGGGGACGCGCCGGCTCTGTTGGCGACGCTCGCCGAGCAGGAGTCGCTCGGCGTCGAGCCGGTGGCGACGGTGAATGCGCTGCTGGAGCTTATCCACGGCGTCACCACCGCCAAGGCCGGGCGCGGCGCGGGGCTCGACCGGCTGGCCGAGGCCGAGCGCGCGGCCGTCGCGGGATGGGCGGAGGAACTGAGCTTTCCGGTGCTGCATCGCCTCTGGCAGTTGCTCCTGAAGGGGCATGCCGAAGTGGTCGCGGCGGCGCGGCCGCATGCGGCCTGCGAGATGGCGCTGCTGCGGCTCGTCCATGCCGCCTCCATGCCCGATCCGCTGGAACTGGCGCGGATGATCCGAGAGGGCGGGGCGGGATCGCCGGCTCCGGCGCTCGCGTCCGGCGGCGGGGCGTCCATGCCGTTCGCCAGCGCCCCCGCACCGATGCTGCAGAGCCCGGTTGAACCTGAAGCTCCGGTCGCCGCCTTTCCCGAGGATTTCCGGGCGCTCGTGCAGATTGTCCGCACAAAATTCGCTACGATGGCGTATGATCTGGAAAATGATCACGGATTGGTGCGCTATGAACCGCCGCTGCTCGTGCTCAAGCCGCCGCGACCGATTGATCTGCGCCAGCTGACCGACGCGATCAACAAGGCGACGGGGCAGCTCTGGACGGTCGAACTGTCGGATGGTCCGGCTGAACCGACTTTGTATGAGCAGGATCAGGCGGCGCGCAAGGCCCGCGAGGACGCGATGCGCGCGACGCCGATCGTCGCCGCGGCGCTGGAGGCTTTTCCGGGCGCGACCTTTGTCGAGCCCGACAGCAATTGAATGGAGAGACAAGAGATGAAGGATCTCAATGACATCCTCGGCATGGCTTCGCGCGTGCAGGAGGAGATGCAGAAGGCCCAGGCCGAGCTCGACAATGTCGAGGTGGAGGGCGTCTCGGGCGGTGGCCTGGTCAAGGTGCGCGCCTCGGCGAAGGGGCGGATCATCGGCCTCGACATCGCCGAGAGCCTGATTGATCCCAAGGACAAGACGATGCTCGAGGATCTGGTCGTCGCCGCGTTCAACGACGCGCGCGCCAAGGCCGACGAGGCCGCGCAGGCGCAGATGAGCAAGATGGCGAGCGGCATCCCCCTTCCTCCGGGGTTCAAACTGCCTTTCTGATCAAGACGCGAGCGCAACAGGCGTCTAGTTTCGCTTTGGGGCGTTTATTGGACGAGACTTGCCGCGCTGCTGCGCCGCAGCATTGAAACGCAGCGGTCGATGCCCGATATGAGGGGCAAGTCAGCGGAAGGTCGTTTCGCTTCCGCTTGAGAATTTTGGAGTTAGCATGGACCTAGAACTGCCCCTCTTGCCGCTGCGGGACATCGTCGTTTTCCCGCAGATGATCGTGCCGCTGTTCGTGGGGCGCGACAAGAGTGTGACGGCGCTCGAAAAGGCGATGTCGGGGGACAAGGACATCTTCCTGGTGGCCCAGCTCGATCCGAGCGAGGACGACCCTGACCGCGACGCGCTCTACGACATGGGCGTCATCGCCAGCATCGTGCAGATGCTGAAGCTGCCGGACGGCAATGTCCGCGTGCTGGTCGAGGGCAAGCAGCGCGCGTCGCTGATCGCGCTGTCGAGCGACGAGGACCATATGGTCGCCACGGTGCGGCCGCATGAGGATGTGGAGGTCACCGGCACCGAGGTCGAGGCTATGATGCGCTCGGTCACGGACCAGTTCGAGAACTACGCCAAGCTCAACAAGAAGCTGCCGGCCGAAACCGCGGTGCAGCTGCGGGAGATCACAGAATCTGGCCGCCTGTCGGACTTTGTCGCCGCCAACCTTGCGGTGAAGGTGGCGGACAAGCAGGCGCTGCTGGTCGAGGCCCATCCGCTCAAGCGGCTGGAGATGGTGTTCGCCTTCATGGAGGGCGAGCTCGGCGTGCTGCAGGTCGAGAAGAAGATCCGCGGGCGCGTGAAGCGCCAGATGGAGAAGACGCAGCGCGAATATTATCTGAATGAGCAGCTCAAGGCGATCCAGCGCGAGTTGGGCGGCGGCGAGGGCGAGGAGGGCGATGAGCTTTCCGAACTCACCGACAAGATCAAGAAGCTGAGGCTCAGCAAGGAAGCGCGCGCGAAGGCAGAGACCGAGCTCAAGAAGCTGCGGGCCATGCAGCCCATGTCGGCGGAAGCGACGGTCGTGCGCAATTATCTCGATGCGCTGCTCGGGCTGCCCTGGGGCAAGAAGAGCAAGCTCAAGAAGGATCTGGTCAAGGCGCAGCAGGTGCTCGACGCGGATCACTTCGCGCTCGACAAGGTCAAGGACCGGATCGTCGAATATCTGGCGGTGCAGGCGCGCTCGGACAAGCTCAAGGGCCCGATCCTGTGCCTCGTCGGCCCTCCGGGCGTGGGCAAGACCTCGCTCGGCCGTTCGATCGCGAAGGCGACGGGCCGCGAGTTCGTACGCCAGTCGCTGGGCGGCGTGCGCGACGAGGCCGAGATTCGCGGCCACCGGCGCACCTATATCGGCTCGATGCCGGGCAAGATCGCGGCCAACCTGAAGAAGGCCGGCTCGATGAACCCGCTCGTGCTGCTCGACGAGATCGACAAGCTGGGCCAGGACTTCCGCGGCGATCCGGCCTCGGCGCTGCTGGAAGTGCTCGACCCGGAGCAGAACAACAAGTTCCAGGACCATTATCTGGAGATCGACCTCGATCTTTCGGACGTGATGTTCGTCACCACCGCGAACAGCCTCAATCTGCCGCAGGCGCTGCTCGATCGCATGGAGATCATCCGGCTTGAGGGCTATACCGAGGACGAGAAGGTCGAGATTGCCAAGCAGCATCTGATCGACAAGCAGATCGAAGCGCACGGCCTGAAGGAAGGCGAGTTCCGCATCGAGGAAAGCGCGCTGCGCGACCTCATCCGCTACTATACCCGCGAGGCGGGCGTGCGCACGCTGGAGCGCGAGATCGCGCGGCTGGCCCGCAAGGCGCTGCGCAAGATCCTGGAAGGCAAGGCGCAGAACATCGTCGTAACGCCGGACAATCTCGGCGAGTTCGCGGGCGTGCGCAAGTTCCGCCACGGCATCTCCGAGGAGGAGAACCAGATCGGCGCCGTTACCGGCCTCGCCTGGACCGAGGTGGGCGGCGAGCTGCTCACGATCGAATCGGTGACGGTGCCCGGCAAGGGGGCGATCAAGACCACCGGCAAGCTCGGCGATGTGATGAACGAGTCGGTGCAGGCGGCCTTCTCCTACGTGAAGGCGCGCGCTCCGGCCTATGGCATCAAGCCGAGCATCTTCCAGCGCAAGGATATCCACATCCACTTGCCGGAAGGCGCCGTGCCCAAGGACGGGCCGAGCGCGGGCATCGGCATGGTGACCTCGATCGTCTCGACGCTGACCGGCATCGCCATCCACAAGGACGTGGCGATGACGGGCGAAGTGACGCTGCGCGGCCGCGTTCTCCCGATCGGCGGCCTTAAGGAAAAGCTGCTCGCGGCGCTGCGCGGCGGCATCAAGACGGTGCTCATCCCGCAGGAGAATGAGAAGGATCTCACTGAAATCCCGGCCAATATCCGGGAAGGGCTCGAGATTCTGCCCGTGACCCATGTCGATCAGGTGCTTGCGCGCGCGCTGGTCTCGCCGCTGACGCCGATTGACTGGTCGGAGGCGGACGATCTCGCCGCCCAGCCGCCGACGGGCATTGTGCCCGAGATTGGCCTATCGTCGCGTCACTAAGTCCTTCGCCGGGCAGCCTGATCCTCCGAAAAGCGGGGGTGGGTTGCCCGGTAATAGGAATTTTACCACGCCACGCGCCAGCTGACCCGAAAATCCGACGAAAAACGGCGGTTTGAAGGCGTTTTCCGCGCAAAACTCTTTGACTCATTGGCGGTTTAGCGCCTTTATGCCGGCCTTCGTCGCTCGATTCCCACCCACAACACACTCAAGAAGGGGGTTCCCCAGGCATGAACAAGCAGGATCTCATCGGTTCGGTCGCGGACCAGAGCAGCCTCACCAAGGCTGACGCCGGCAAGGCTGTCGAGGCCGTTTTCGAAGCGATCACCGAAGCTCTGAAGAAGGGTGATGAGGTGTGTCTCGTCGGGTTCGGCACTTTCTCGGTTTCCAAGCGCAAGGCGTCGACCGGTCGCAATCCGCGCACCGGCGAGACGATGGCGATCAAGGCGTCCAGCCAGCCGAAGTTCAAGGCAGGCAAGGGCCTGAAGGATTCGGTCAACTAAGACCGCCTCGATCGGCGCCCTGGCCAGGCTGGGGCGTCGGCCGCCTCATAGGGCGCACATGCAAAGCGACGTCATGTGCGTATCGGGAGGTCGGGCTATGCCCGACCTTTTCGTTTGTGGCGCGGAGGGCACTGCTCGCCCGCTCCATTCAAGATTGAGGGCAATAGGAGCCTTGACGCTTCCCCTCTCCGCGCTCTATGGGCCGCCTCTCGGTGCGCTTCGCGGCGCGCATGGCGATCGTAGCTCAGTTGGTTAGAGCGCTGGTTTGTGGTACCAGAGGTCGTGGGTTCGGATCCCATCGGTCGCCCCATTTTCTCCACAGCGTCGACGCATTCAGCGCGGATTGGCTGGCAATTCCGTGCCGCAGACGCCTGACGAGGTTTTTGACGCGATGTGGTCCCATCCGGACTTTGACGGGCACGAGTCCGTCCATTTCTTCACCGATGCGAAGAGCGGCCTGCGGGCCATCATTGCCATCCATTCCACTTTTCGCGGTCCATCGAGCGGCGGCGTGCGCTTCTGGCATTATGCCCATGAGCGCGACGCGCTGACCGACGCGCTGCGCCTCTCGCGCGGCATGAGCTACAAGAATGCCATGGCCGGCCTGCCGGTGGGCGGCGGCAAGGGGGTGATCCTCTCCGATGGCGGCCCAAAGACGCGCGAACAGCTTCAGGCGTTCGGCGAGGCGATCGAGTCGCTGCAGGGTGCCTATGTGACTGCCGAGGATGTCGGCATGAGCGAGGCAGACATGTCGACCATTGCCGAGCGCACGCGGCATGTCTCGGGCCTGCCTGTGGCAAGCGGCGCGGCGGCAGGCGGCGATCCGGGGCCTGTGACGGCGGTGGGCGTCTATCTCGGCGTGAAGGCGGCGGTGGCGCAGGGGCTGGGGCGCGAGAGCGTCGCGGGCGTGCATATCGCCATTCAGGGCGTGGGCAGCGTCGGTGGCGGGCTGGCGCGCAAGCTCGCGGCCGAGGGCGCCCGGCTGACGCTGGCGGACGTGAATGCCGACAAGGCGAAGGCGCTGGCGGCCGAGATCGGTGCCGAGGTGGTCGGGGCCGATGAGATCATGAGCGTGCCGGCCGATCTGTTCAGCCCCAATGCGCTCGGCGCGATCCTCGATGAAAATACGATCCCGCGGCTGGCGACCGGCATCGTGGCGGGCGGCGCCAACAACCAGCTCGCGACGGCGCGGGATGCCGAGCGCCTGCACGCGCGCGGCATCCTCTATGCGCCGGATTATGTGATCAACGCCGGTGGCATCATCAACGTCGCGTCCGAATATTTCCGGCTGGGTGACCGCGCCTATGTCGAAGCCATGGTCGCGCAGATTCCGGACCGGCTGCGGGCGATCTGGGCCGAGAGCGCAGCGACCGGCCATCCGGCGGCGGTGGTCGCGGACGAAATGGCGCAGCGGCTGATCGGACGCGGCTAGCGGGGAGCAGGCGAGCCGGGGCTGACAGCCCCCGATGCGCGGCCTATAGGCCCTCGCATGGCAGACACACGCGACACGGGCCTTGTGCTCGATCCCAAATATGACCGCGACGGCCTCATCACCGCCGTCGCAAGCAATGTCGAGACTGGCGAACTGCTGATGCTCGCGCACATGAACGCGCAGGCGCTGGCCGCGACGATTGAGACCGGCAAGGCGCATTTCTGGTCGCGTAGTCGGGGCAAGCTCTGGCGCAAGGGCGAGGAATCCGGCAACGAGCTGGAGGTCGTCGACATGCGGATCGATTGCGATCAGGACGCGCTGTGGCTGCTGGTGCGCCCGGTCGGTCCGGCCTGCCACACCGGGCGGCGCAGCTGCTTCTACCGGCGTATCACGGACAAGGGCCTCGCCTGGGTCGATGAGGACGCGAAGCGCGGCTGAGCGTGTTCCTGGTCGGTGCGATTGCAATGCTCCTGATTGGCCTGCCGGCGTGCGACGGCGTGCCGGATTCCAGGCCGAAGGAGCGGGCCAGCGGGGAGATCAGCGTGGCCGCGGCTGAGCTGGACGCGCTCGCGCGGGAGAGCGGCGCGCTGCCCGAGCGTGAGCGGAGCGATCCGGCCGGGCGCTATGGCCGGCGCCACGAGAGCGGATCGGACAGCCTCTGCCTCGTGCCCGATGAGGAGCGGGTTGAGCGCTATCGCTTCGGCATCGAAAGCCGGATGGGGGAGGAACAGTGCCAGGGCATGGGCAGTGCCAGCCTCTCCAGGGACAAGCTTCTGCTGCGGTTCGAGGGGCACGGAGATGGGTGCCTGATCGTCGCGCGCTACGAGGGCGATGGGATCGTCATGCCCGGCGCGCAGGACGTGCGATGCGCGGCGCTCTGCTCCAGCCGGGGCTCCCTGGCGGGCGTGCGGTTTCCGCGATTGGACCGCGATGCCGCAGCGGCAAAATCGATGCGGGACAGCGCGGAGCGGTCCTTGTGCCGTTGACGTAAACGTAATCCGGGGCTATCGGATTGATTATGTCCAAACAAGTCATGATCGCTGGGATCCCCCAACCCGAACAGGATGGTCGGGAAGAATTCAGCATTTCCGAACTGTGCGAAGAATTCGGCGTTCCCCCGCGCGCTCTGCGCTTCTACGAGGATGAGAAGCTCATCGCGCCTCGCCGCCAGGGCCTCGCACGTATCTATAGCCATCGCGACCGCGCCCGGCTCGCCTGGATCCTGCGCGGCAAGCGCGTTGGCTTCAGCCTCGCCGACATCCGCGAGATGATCGATCTCTACGATGCCGGTGACGGGCGCCGCACGCAGCGTGAATTCACCGTCGCCAAATGCCGCGAGCGCATCGACCTGCTGCAGAGCCAGCGGAACGATATAGACGAGGCGATTGCCGAGCTTGTCAGCTTCGTCGCGCTCGTGGAGGAAAATCAGCGCAAAGCCGCCGAATAACCATTGTAGTCAAAAAGGTTATCGTGTCTTCCCGCGCAGGCGGGAATACGCCCCAAGCTCCGGCTTTCGCCGGGGCCGCGTCTTGAGGAGAGAGAGAAGTGCCGAGTTACACAGCGCCGGTCGCCGATACCCTGTTCGTCCTGAACGAGATCGTAGGCCTGGATCGCCTGGCGAACATGCCGGGCTTTCAGTCTGCCTCAAGCGACATCGTCGCGGCGGTGCTGGAGGAGGGCGGCAAGTTCGCGAGCGAAGTGCTGTATCCGCTGAACGCGGTCGGCGATCAGGTCGGCTGCAAGCGCAACGATGACGGCACGGTCACGGTACCGCCGGGCTTCAAGGAGGCGTTCGACCAGTTCGTGGCGGGCGGCTGGACCACGCTCCACGCGCCGGAGGAATTTGGCGGGCAGGATCTGCCGATGGTGCTCTCCATCGCGGTGGAAGAGTATCTCACCTCCGCCAACCATGCCTTCAACATGTATCACGGCCTCACCGGCGCCGCGGTCTCCGCGATCCTTGCCAAGGGCAGCGAGGAACTGAAGCAGAAATATGTGCCCAAGATGGTGTCGGGCGAGTGGTGCGGCACCATGAACCTCACCGAGCCCCATGCCGGCACCGATCTCGGCCTCATCAAGACCAAGGCGGTGCCGCAGGCGGACGGCAGCTACAAGATCAGCGGCACGAAGATCTTCATCTCCGGCGGCGAGCATTCGATGAGTGAGAACATCATTCATCTCGTGCTCGCTAAGACGCCGGACGCGCCAGAGGGATCGCGCGGCATCTCGCTGTTCCTCGTGCCGAAGTTCTTCGTGGGCGACGATGGCTCGATCGGAGAGCATAATGCGGTCACTTGCGGCTCGATCGAGCACAAGATGGGCATTCACGGCAACGCGACTTGCGTCATGAACTATGACGGTGCGACGGGCTGGATGATCGGCGAGGAGAATAAGGGCCTCGCCGCCATGTTCATCATGATGAACCAGGCGCGGCTCGGCGTCGGCCTGCAGGGGCTCGCGCAGGCCGAACTCGCCTATCAGCAGGCCGTGGCCTATGCGATGGAACGCCGGCAGGGCCGGGCGCTGACCGGTCGCGTAGAGACGGACAAGCCGGCCGACACGCTGTTCGTCCACCCGGACGTGCGCCGCATGCTGATGGAAGGCAAGGCGATCACCGAGGGTCTGCGGGCACTCGGCCTCTGGGGCGCGCTGCAGGTCGATCTCGTGAAGCTCGCGCCGACGCAGGAAGAGCGGGAGGCGGCGGATGACCTCATCTCGCTGCTGACGCCCGTCATCAAGGGCTATGGCACGGATCGCGGCTTCGACGTGACGGTGCTCGCGCAGCAGGTGTTCGGCGGGCATGGCTACATCACCGAGACGGGCGTGGAGCAGACGGTGCGCGATGCGCGCATCGCCATGATCTACGAGGGCGCCAACGGCGTGCAGGCGATGGACCTGATCGGCCGCAAGCTGCCCGCCAATGGCGGCCGGGCGATCCAGGCCTTCTTCAAGCTCGTCGGAGAAGAAGTGGCCGCGGGCAAGGCGGAGCCGGCGACGGCGGCCGTGGCTGAGGCGCTGGAGAAGGCCAATCAGCAGCTCCAGGCCGCGACGATGTGGCTGATGCAGAACGCGATGGCCAATCCCAACAACGGCGGTGCGGCGGCCTATGCGTATATGCACATCATGGGCATCGTCTCCGTGGGCATGATGTGGCTCAAGATGGCGCGCGCCGCGCAGGCGCAGATCGCGGCGGGGGAGGGCGGCGCCGACACGCTGATGGCTCTGCCGCCCGAGGCGTTTCTGACAGCGGCTTGAGTGCGCTTCCTTCCCCCCTTGCGGGACTGCCGTGAGGGGGAGGGGCAGGGGATCAGGGCGCGCTCGCGGGCGCGGCCGGCTTCTGGAGCTTGATGACCTCGGTCCGGCTGACCGGCAACAGCTCGCCGCGCCGCATGTCCGCCACGGGCTTGCGCGCGGCTTCGGGCGAGCCGATCGGAGATTTGTCCGCCTTCTCGTCGGCAAGCAGCTTCGGCGCTGCCGGAACCGGGATGCGCCGCGCCATGCACTGGACGCGCGGCGCGGAGGGGAATTCCTCGCAGTTGAACAACATGCGCTCCAGCCCCGTCTCCTTCACCCGGATGTAGGAGAAGGACATGGCGGCGAGCTTCTCGTCCGGGATGGGGAAGGCGCGCGGCGTCCCGCCCGCATTGGTCCAGGCGAGCAGGCGGCATTGCGCGCGGCCGGCGCAGATCCGCGCGGCGGCCTCCGCATAGCGTGCGGGATCGCCGCCTTTCTCCAGTGTCATGACGAAGCCGTTGCCGCCCGATTCAATTGCCGCGAGCTTGCCCGGCCCGATCTGCTTGCCGATCAGTTCCGGGCCGATGGCAAGCGCGGGCAGGCTGTCGTCCACCAGGCTGCCGGGCCGGGTGCCGGCCAGCAGCAGCTCTTGCGCTCCCTGCGCCTTGTGCGCGGGCGAAAGCAGGGAGAGCTTGGCGATCGTGGGTTCGGCGGCGATGGAAAGCGTGCGCGCGAACGCTGGCGGGGTGCCCCACCAGCCCTTCCAGCGGAAGAAGAGATGGGTGTCCACAGCCGTCACCTTGTCCAGCGAGGCGCTCCAATAGGGCATGACCCAGTCGGTGTGGTAATGCGTCGCATGGCCGACCGGCTTGTAAACGTCGCCGGCGAGCATCTTGCCGGCGAGATCCCGCGCGCGCTCCCAGGCGCCGGCGGAGGGGATGCGTGCCATGGCGCCATCGCAGGTGAAGGTGAACTGGCAGCCGGTCACCCGCTCCTGCCCCTGGAAGACGACGCCGCAGACCGTCTTGGGGAAAGCGGGATGGCGCAGCCGGTTGAGCACGACCTGACCGACGGCGCGCTCTCCGCGCGGATCGTCGCCTGCTTCATAGATCATCGCGGCGGCAAGGCAGTCCCTGGCCCGCTCCAGCGCCGCTTCGTCACCGGAGAATTTGAAGGCGCGCGCGGCGGGATTGGGATCGGTCGAGAAGGGGATGGCGGCATTGAGCTTGCGCGCTTCGTCCGGCTTGGAGGCATCCAGCGTCAGCGGTTCGACCTTGGGGAGCGGGGCATCGGGGGGCCGCACGGTGGCGCCTGTGGTCGCATCGGCATTCGGGTCCTGCGGCCGGCCCTTGAGGCCGAGCATCGCCAGACCCAACGCGGTGACTATGGCGGCGATGAGGACAATGGCGGCCCGTCGCCGGCCGGACGTCGGCCCCTGCAATGTCAAACTCGGGCTTGTCATGCGCCTTTCCTGCGAACGGCGCGCTATGTGTGCGCTGATGCGCCGGAAAGCAAGCGCGCTGGCGGCAAAGCGGCCTCATTGCGCGCGAGGCGTCTCATTTCGAGATGATCCACCAGCCCACGGGGAGAGGGCTCCATGACGAGAAAACTGGCATTAAGGGAGCGTGGCTCGGGGGCGAGGGCTGTTAGGCTCCCCTCCCAACCCTCTCCCCCGAAGGGGCGAGGGCTTTTCATGCGGATCGAGCGAGCGCTCAGGCTTCCGGCAGGAAGTCCTGCACGGAGAGATAGCGCTCGCCGGTGTCGTAGTTGAAGCCGAGCACGCGGCTGCCGGCGGGGAGTTCGGCGAGCTTCTGGGCGATGGCGGCGAGCGTGGCGCCCGACGAGATGCCGATCAGCAGGCCTTCCTCGCGGGCGGCGCGGCGGGCATATTCCTTGGCGTCATTGGGATCGACCTGGATGGCGCCATCGAGGAGTGCCGTGTGCAGGTTGGCCGGGATGAAGCCCGCGCCGATGCCCTGGATCGGGTGCGGACCCGGCGCGCCGCCGCTGATGACCGGGGAGAGCGTGGGCTCGACCGCGAACACCTTGAGGCCCGGCCACTTCTCCTTGAGCACCTGCGCGCAGCCGGTGATGTGGCCACCGGTGCCGACGCCCGTGACGAGCGCATCGATCGGCGTGTCGGCGAAGTCGGCGAGGATCTCCTGTGCCGTGGTCTTCACATGCACGTCGATGTTGGCCGGGTTCTCGAACTGCTGCGGCATCCAGGCGCCCGGCGTCGAGCCCACGATCTCCAACGCGCGTTCGATCGCGCCCTTCATGCCCTTCTCGCGCGGCGTGAGGTCGAAGCTCGCGCCATAGGCCAGCATCAGGCGGCGGCGCTCAACGCTCATGCTCTCAGGCATCACGAGGATGAGCTTGTAGCCCTTCACCGCCGCGACCATGGCGAGGCCGATGCCGGTATTGCCCGAGGTCGGCTCGACGATCGTGCCGCCCGGCTTCAGGCTGCCGTCCTTCTCCGCCGCCTCGATCATCGAGAGGGCGATGCGGTCCTTGATCGAGCCGCCGGGATTGCCGCGCTCGGACTTTACCCAGACTTCGCCATCGGGAAAGAGCCGGCTCAGGCGGATGTGCGGCGTGCCGCCGATCGTATCGAGAACGGAAGAGACTTTCATGGCATGCCTCCAGCTATGAGGGACGAGGGTGTGAAGAGGACTGCGACGAGCGCGAGTCAGGATGTTTCCGCGCGAGCAGATCGGGCGGATCGAAGGTGCGCGCGTTGCGCAGCTCCGGGAAGAGCCGCGACCACCAGATGGTGATGAGGATGGCCCCCGCGCCGCCGAGGATCACCGCCGCGACCGGGCCGATCAGCGCCGCGAGGAAACCGGATTCCGCCTCGCCCAGTTCGTTCGACGCCGAAATGGTCATCATGGACACGCTGGAAACGCGTCCGCGCATTTCATCCGGCGTATGAAGCTGGATGAGGGACTGGCGCACGAACACCGAGAACATGTCGGCGCTTCCCCAGGTCGCCATGGCCGCGAGCGCGACCAGCATGGCGGCCTGCTGCGGGAGGAAGGCGGTGATGCCGAAGGCGATGGTGGCAAGGCCGAACACGCCGACCGAGATCAGCATCTTGAGCCCGACATTGCTCCTGATCGGGCGGAAGGAGAAATACAGCGCGGTCAGGCCCGCGCCGATGCCGGGCGCGGCGGCCAGATGGCCGAGTCCCGCCGAACCGATATGCAGGATGTCGCGCGCATAGACCGGGAGCAGGGCCGTGGTGCCCGCGAGCAACACGGCAAAGAGATCAAGCGTGATCGCGCCGAAGACGAGCCGGTTCGTGCGCACATAGGAAAAGCCGTCGAGCACCTGGCGGATCGGATGGCGATCACGCTGGGGCGGCGCCTGCCGAACCTTGCCGACAAGGATCAGCGCCAGCACGGCGGCGAGGAACAGGCCCGCGCTGAACATATAAGCATAATGCGGCTTGAGCGCATAGGCATAGCCCGCGACCGCCGGGCCGACGATGCCGCCGGCCTGCCAGAACATGGAACTGAATGCGATGGCCCTCGGTAGCAGATGCTTGGGCACGATATTGGGTGCGAGCGAACCCAGCGCCGGCCCCTGAAAGGCCCGGCACAGGCCGAGCAGGGCGGCGACGGCGAAGATGAGCGGCAGATTGATCCAGCCCTCATAGCTGGCCAGCGCGAGCACGCCGGCGCACAGCAGCAGCCCGCTGAGCGTCACCATGGCGACGCGGGTGCGCTGGAAATAGTCTGCGGCGAGCCCGCTGAACGGCGTCATCACGAACAGTACGGAGAACTGGATGAGGCCGATGATACCGAGCTGCGCGGCGGCCTGCGCCGGCGGCATGGTGAGCCGCGCGAGATTATAGGCCTGCCAGGCGATGATGAGGGTCATGCCCGTCGCGCCGAGGATGGTGGACAGGCGAACGAGGAGGAAGGCGCGGAAGGCGCCGATCTGCATCGGGTGAGTCAGATGCGAGAGTGCGTGGTCCTCGTCAGACTCGTTCGAGAGAGGGGCAGCCATGATGTGCTCCTAGGCGCAAGGAACGGAGCTGCGCAACGGCGCAAAGCTTGGCCGAGATAAAGTTCGCCTGTGCCCGCCATGCGCCGGGCTGCGGCGTCACCGCGCGCCGCAGGCAGGATGAGGCGCGACGCGATGGCGGAGGACTTTGTCCAAGCCGGTCCGTCAGGGGCAGGCGGACCGGCCGTTCGTCAGGCGAAATTGGGATCTTTCTTGCGGCGGCGCATGATGGCGCCCGTCAGGGCCATGCCCGTGAGGAGCAGCCCCCAGGTGGCCGGTTCCGGGATTGCGCCCGGAGAATTGACGACCGGCTTTTCCGGGAGGGGCAGGATACCGGGCGTTACCTGCACATAGCCGCCGAACCAGTCGCCCCAGCAATTGGCGCAGCTATAATCCCCCGTGAAGCGCAGGGAGACATTGCCCGCTGCGGCGTAGCCTGTCGCCTTGAAGTAGCTGGACGTGTTCACGGCGAAATCCGACGCGATCGACTGGCCGCCGAGAAAGAGATCCGTGAACGCGATCTTGGGCGAGCCATGAATATAGATTTCGATCTTGCTGTCGGTCGGCACGGTGAAGTCTAGAGTCTGATCCACCGGCGAAAACTGCGATATGCCGACGCCCCAATAATCGATGCCGGCCCAGTAGCTGGCCGGACTGGTGATGGGATCGGTGATGTAGGTCGTTGCCAGTGCCGGGGCGGCTGCGAGGGAGAGCATGGCGGCGAGTGAACGGATCATCGGCGTGAACATGTCGCTTCTTTCAATTAAGCATCGGCACGGGAGTGCGGCGAATAGCGGTCGAGTCTGTATTTCCGGTTGCCATGGGACGACTTGATGGCAGAATTTTGATGGAGCCGTCGCGAAGCCCAAAAAAATTGGCCCGGCGGGAACCCACGCTCCGCCGGGCCAAGGGTGAGCACTGGGGGTTGAACCAGCGCCCTCGGGTCGCAGGCTTTCGACTAAAGTATAAGGGTTAACGGCGCGCTAACGCTGTTTCGGATCGTCGCGCGGGCGGCGAAATCATCTGCCACCCGGCAGAATTGATCCGAGCGCTCTTCAGGCCGGATTGATGAAGCTGTCGAGCACGCGCTTGAGGCCAGCCTGCTCGAAGGCGATCTCAAGCTTGTTCCCCTCGATCGCGGTCACCTCGCCATAGCCGAACTTCTGGTGGAACACGCGCATGCCCAGCGAGATGTCGTCGCGGCCCTTGTTGCCGAGGCTGACCGCGCTCTGCCGCGCCTCCACGATGCGTGTCGGCTCGCTGGAGAACTTGCCCTGCGCCCGCTGCCAGCCGGGGCCGCGCCCGCTGCTCCGCGCGACATTGGCGAAAGGATCGTCACGCTCGGACCAGTTGGCGCGCCACAGACTCGCGCCACCGGTCATGGTGGTTTCCTCCTCCACCGTCTCGGGCGGCAACTCGCCGACGAAGCGGGACGGGATGGAACTGGTCCACTGGCCATAGACGCGCCGGTTGGCGGCATGGAGGATATAGCAGCGACGCCGCGCCCGCGTGATCGCGACATAGGCGAGGCGGCGCTCCTCCTCGAGGCTCGCCATCCCGCCTTCATCGAGCGCCCGCTGGCTGGGGAACACGCCTTCCTCCCAGCCGGGCAGGAAGACATTGTCGAATTCCAGTCCCTTGGCGGCGTGGATGGTCATTATGGTGACCTTCTCGCCATCGTCGGCCGCGTCATTGTCCATCACCAGGCTGACATGCTCCAGGAAGCTGCCCAGCGTTTCATACTCCTCCATCGCGCGGGCAAGCTCGGCGAGGTTGTCCAGCCTTCCGGTGGACTCGGCGCTGCGTTCGGCGCGCAGCATCGCTTCATAGCCGCTTTCTTCCAGCACCATGCGCAGCAGCTCCGCGGGCGCCACCTTTTCGGCTTCTTCGCGCCAGCGCAGGAAATCGCGCATCAGCGCGCCGATGGTGCCGGCCGCGCGCTTCGGCAGTTCGTCGCTGTCGGCAAGCTGGAGCGCGGCGGCGGCCAACGGCAGGCCGGTGGCGAGGGCATGGAGGTGCATGGTTTCCAGCGCCTTGGCCCCCAGCCCGCGCTTGGGCTGGTTATGGATGCGTTCGAAAGCGAGGTCGTCCTGCGGCTGGGCGATCACCCGCAGATAGGCCAGCGCATCGCGTATCTCGGCCCGCTCGTAGAAACGAAAGCCACCGAATATCTTGTAGTTGAGGCCGATCTGTATGAAGCGGTCTTCGAATTCCCGGGTCTGGTATTGCGCGCGCACCAGGATCGCGATCCGGTCCAGCAGCGCGCCTTCGCGCTCCAGCCGCTCGATTTCCTCGCCCACCCGGCGGGCTTCCTCTGGTGCGTCCCACACGCCGATCACGCGGACCTTGTCCCCGCCATTGCGCTCGGTCCACAGCGTCTTGCCCAGCCGCTCGCTATTCGCCGCAATCAGGCCCGACGCCGCGCCGAGAATGTCCGGGGTGGAGCGATAGTTCTGCTCCAGCCGGATAATTTTCGCTCCAGGAAAATCCTTCTCAAACCGAAGGATATTGGCCACTTCTGCGCCGCGCCATGAATAGATCGACTGGTCGTCGTCCCCCACCACGCAGATGTTCTTGCGTGTCTGCGCCAGCAGCCGCAGCCAGAGATACTGCACCGCGTTGGTGTCCTGATATTCGTCGACCAGGATATATTTGAAGCGCTGCTGATACTCTTCCAGCACTTCGCGGTGCTGGCGGAAGATGTTCAGGACATGGAGCATCAGATCGCCGAAATCGCAGGCGTTCAGCGCTTTCAGCCGCTCCTGGTACAGGCGATAGAACTGCTGCCCCCGGCCATTGGCATAGGCTTCGGTTTCCACCGCATCGAGGTCATCGGGGTTGAGGCCCCGGTTCTTCCAGCGATCGATCAGCCCGGCGAGCTGGCGCGCGGGCCAGCGCTTTTCGTCCAGCCCGCTGGCCGAGACGAGCTGCTTCAACAGGCGGAGCCGGTCGGCGGTGTCGATGATCGTGTAGTTGGGCTGCAGCCCGGCAAGCTCGGCATGCCGGCGCAGCATCCGCGCGCAGATCGCATGAAAGGTGCCGAGCCAGGGCATCCATTCCACCGCCGATCCGATCATCCGGCCGACGCGCTCGCGCATTTCCCGCGCCGCCTTGTTGGTGAAGGTCACGCACAGGATCTCGCTCGGCCAGGCCCGGCGCGTGGCAACGAGATGGGCCAGCCGCGCCGTCAGCGCCGCCGTCTTGCCCGTGCCCGCCCCGGCGAGCATCAGCACCGGGCCGTCGGCGGTGAGAACGGCATCGAGCTGAGGCTGGTTCAACCCCTGCGCATAAGGCGGCACGTCACCCGTGGACGGGGGCGAAGGCGGTGTGTCCAAAGCCATGATATGCGTGAACAGCTAGGGAACATCGCGTATCCGCGCAAGGGGCGTGAGGCGGGCAGGGCGCAAATCCGCTTGCTTGTATATCATGATATGATATCAGAATATCGCAATGTCCCGAATCCTCGCCGATCTCCCGGAAGACGACATCAAATGGCTCGATGCGCGTGCGGCGGAGCAAGGCAAGTCACGCGCCGCCATGCTGCGCGAAGCAGTGAGCGTGTTTCGCGCCGAAGGCGATGCGAGCGGGCTCGGCCGCGGCTTCGGCCTGTGGAAGAAGCACGGCTTCAATGAGGATGGGCTGGCTTTCGAGCGGCGCCATCGCAGCGGTGCTCGCGAATGAGGGACATCTTCTACGAAACGGTGATCGACACGGCGATCATCGTCGACGCCCTGGCGGGCCGCAGGGAGGCGCAGGCGGAACTGCAGCGGGTCGCGCGGCCCAGCGTCAGCCGGATAACCTGGCTGGAAGTCATCGCCGGGGCGCCGGCGGAAGCGCGCGCCGAAACGGAGGTGTTCCTTTCCTGCTTCCTGCTGCGCGAGATTTCGGCGGAGATCGCCCGCCGTGCGGCCGATTTGCGTTTCCATCGGCCGTCGCTCAGCCTGTGCGACGCGCTGGTCTTCGCGACCGCGCAGGAGCATGGCGCGATCCTCGTCACACGAAATACAAAGGATTTCCCGGCACAGATGCCGGGCATCCGCATCCCATACACGCTGTAGGAACTGATACATGTGCGGAATTATCGGCATCGTCGGCAAGGAAGAGGTCGCATCGCGGTTGGTCGATGGGCTGCGGAGGATGGAATATCGCGGGTATGATTCCGCGGGTGTCTGCACCGTGTATGGGAATGAGCTGATCCGCCGCCGCGCGCCGGGCAAGCTGCTCAACCTCGTCGCCGAGCTGGAGAGGCATCCCGCGCCTGGCACGGTGGGCATCGCGCATACGCGCTGGGCGACTCACGGCGCGCCGACGCAGAACAACGCCCACCCGCATGCGACCGGTGAGGTCGCGCTGGTGCATAATGGCATCATCGAGAATTTCCGTGGCCTGCGCGAGGAACTGGCCGCGCGCGGCCGGGCCTTCGAAAGCGAAACCGATACGGAGGTGGTCGCGCACCTTGTTTCCGAGGGCATCGAAGCGGGCATGGAGCCTGCCGAAGCGGTGAGCGCCGTGCTTCCCCGCCTGCGCGGCGCCTTCGCCCTCGCCATCGCGTTCCGCCGGCATCCGGAGCTGCTGATCGGCGCTCGCCTCGGCTCGCCGCTGGTGGTCGGCTATGGCGAAGGGGAAACCTATCTCGGTTCGGACGCGCTTGCGCTCGCTCCGCTCACCCAGCGCATTGCCTATCTCGAAGAAGGAGACTGGGTGGTCGTCACGCGCGATGGCGCGCAGATTTTCGATAGCGATAACAATCCAGTAGAGCGTGAAATTACGACTTCGGGCGCATCGGCAGCGGAGATCGAGAAAGGCAATTACCGCCACTTCATGCAGAAGGAGATCTTCGAGCAGCCTACGGTGGTGGCGCAGACCCTGCGCTCCTACATCCGGCAGCTCGAACGCCAGGTCGCCTTGCCGCAGTTCGACTTCGATCTGTCGGCGATCAACCGCGTTACCATCGTGGCCTGCGGCACCAGCTATTACGCAGGGATGGTCGCGAAATACTGGTTCGAGCATTTTGCCCGCGTTCCGGTGGACATCGATGTGGCGAGCGAGTTCCGCTATCGCGACCCGGTGCTGGAGAAGGGCGGGCTTTCGCTGTTCATCTCGCAGAGCGGCGAAACGGCAGATACGCTGGCGGCCCTGCGCCATTGCAAGGCGGCGGGGCAAGTGATCGCGGTGGTGGTGAACGTGCCGACCAGCACCATGGCGCGCGAGGCGGACCTGCTGCTGCCCACCCATGCCGGCCCGGAAATCGGCGTCGCCTCGACCAAGGCCTTCACTTGCCAGCTTGCCGTGCTTGCCGCGCTTGCCGCGCGGATGGCGGTCACCAAAGGCCGGATGGACCGGGTGGAAGAAGCCGAAGTGGTCGGCCATCTGCTCGAAGCGCCGGCCAGCCTGAATGCGGCCCTGTCGCATGACGAGGAGATCGCCGGCATGGCCCACCTGATCGCGCCTGCGCGCGACGTGCTGTATCTGGGGCGCGGGCCGGATTATCCGCTCGCGCTTGAAGGCGCACTGAAACTCAAGGAAATCAGCTATATACATGCGGAAGGTTATGCTTCGGGCGAAATGAAGCATGGCCCGATCGCACTTATCGACGAAGCGGTGCCGGTGATCGTCCTCGCACCGTCCGGCCCGCTTTTCGAAAAGACGGTTTCCAACATGCAGGAAGTGCGCGCGCGCGGCGGGAAGATCGTCCTCGTTTCCGACGCCGAGGGGCTGGCCGAGGCGGGCGAGGGCTGCATGGCCACGATCGAGATGCCCAAGGTGCCCCCGCTGATCGCCCCGCTGGTCTATGCGGTGCCGGTGCAACTCCTCGCCTATCACACCGCCTGCGTGAAAGGGACCGACGTGGACCAGCCGCGCAACCTCGCCAAGTCGGTCACGGTGGAATGAAGGCGGCGGCGATCATCTTCGATTTCGACGGAGTCATTGCCGATAGCGAAGTCCGGGCAAACCGGTCGCTGGCGGAAAGCCTGACCGGGATCGGCATGCCCGCGACCTATGAAGAATGCCTGCGCGATTATTATGGCCATAACTGGCAGGAAACCGAGCGGCGCATCGTCGCCCGTTTTGGACGGCCACTGCCGCCGGATTTCCGCGAGCGCCACCGCGAGCGGGCACGCTCGCATTTCATGGAGGGGTTCCAGGCGGTGAAGGGCGCCGGTGAATTCATTGCTGGGCTGGGCGCGCTGCCGCGTGCGATCGCTTCATCGAGCCGTAAGGAATATATCGAATGGGCGCTGGAGGTCTTCGGTCTCGATCGCCATTTCGGGCGCCATATCTACAGCGCCGAAGGTTGGGCGCGCGGGAAACCGCATCCGGATATCTATCTCGCCGCAGCGAAGGGGCTTGGCATTGATCCCTTGTGCTGCCTTGCCATAGAGGATTCTCCTACCGGTGCGCAGGCCGCGCTTCCGGCGGGAATGACCGTCGTCGGTTTCTGCGGAGCAAGCCACATTCTCGATCCCGGAGCGCATGGCGAGGCGTTGAAGGACGTCGGCGTTCACCACCTTGCCTTTGCCTTCGACGACATCGGCATCGCTGCCTGACGTGGCCCTGCCACGGGGCATGGCGGACTGGCGGCTTGCGAAGCCTGTCTGACTGAGGCAAGGCGGTTCGCAGCATAGCTGCGATGGATCGTTCAACCACCTTTTCGCCCCTGCGCCACAGGATCTTCCTGATGATCCTGTGCGGCAGCCTGATGTCGAACTTCGGGAACGCGATCCAGTCGGTGGGGGCGGCCTGGCATCTGACGGCGATGGGCCAGCCCGCAGACATCGTCGCGCTGGTCCAGAGCGCGACCAACCTGCCCATCATGCTGCTGGCCCTGCCCGCCGGAGCGTGGGCCGACATGTTCGAGCGCCGCTCCATCATGCTGATCGCGCAGACGGCGATGTTCCTGCTGTCGGTGGGGCTCGCGCTGATCTCTTTCGCTGGCGCGGCCTCGCCATTGGTCATTCTCGGCTGCACCGCCCTGCTGGCTTGTGGCGTGGCCTGTTTCAACCCCGCAATGGCGGCATCCATCGGAAGCATCGTGCCGCGCAGCGAGCTGGCTGCCGCAGTGGCCCTCAACATCCTGGTCTTCAACGTCGCGCGCAGCCTCGGCCCCGCGATCGGCGGCGCGATCACCGCGATGGGCGGCGCTCCGGCCGCGTTCACCGCCAATGCGCTCAGCTATCTGCTGGTCATCGGCACGCTGTGGCGCTGGAAGCCGGCTCCCCGGCCGGAAGCGCCCCGCCGCAAGCTTCTGCCGGTGATCGGGGAAGGGTTCCGCTACGCCCTCGGTTCGGTGGCGGTGCGGACGATCATGTTCCGCGCTTTCAGCTTCCCTCTGGCCGGCAGCGCGGCCTGGGCCCTGATGCCGCTGGTCGCCGCCGATCTGCTGGGGCAGGGCGCCGTGGTCTATGGCCTGCTGCTGGGCGCGCTGGGGCTCGGCGCGGTGATCGGTGCGGCCAGCAGCACCTGGGTACGAAACCGCTTCTCCAGCGAGGCGATCATCCGGGCGGCGGGAATCATCTATGGGGGGAGTTGCCTCGGCGTGGTTTCCGGCGCGCGGCTGGTGCCGATGCTGGCCTTGCTGGTGATCGCCGGCGCGGGCTGGGTGCAGGCGCTTTCCGGCTTTTCCGTCGCCGGCCAGATGTGGTCCCCCCGCGCGATCGTGGGGCGGATCACCGCCATGGTCAGCAGCCTGACCTTCGGCGCCATCGCGCTGGGGAGCTGGCTGTGGGGCCACCTTGCCGAATCCCAGGGCGTTGCTTTCGCGGTGGGCACCTCGGGTGCGGCGATGATCGTCCTGCCGGTGATCGGCCTGCTCCTGCCGATGCCGCGGCACGAGGCGCAGATCGAGGGTGAAGCATGAGCGAGGAACCGCTGCGGCAGTTTACGCGGTTCTAACCATTTCCCTTTTACTAGGGGAGCGTGAGGGAAACACGTTCGGACCTGCCGCGGTTGCCGCTCAAGCTGGCCAACCTTGCCGTGATTGGCCTGACCCAGCCTCGTGAGGGGAACTGGGCGCGGCTTCGCGCGCTGCAATATGCGCGGCTGGAAGCGATGTCGCTTTCGCGCTTCCTTGCCCACGCGATCGCGCTGCTGCTGACCTTCACCATCTTTCAGGGAAGGGTGCCGCCCTATCTGCTCGCGGGCTGGGTTCTCGCCCTGGTCGCAGCGCTCTGGTACGCCTCGCGCGTCGACGACGGCCTGAGGGATGTCGACCGGCGGGCGATGACCGCCAGGGAATATGGGGTGCACGCGATGAGCGTTGCGCTGGTCGCGGCGGTCTGGTCGATACCCTATTTCCTTTTCGTGCCGCACGGGACGTCGGTGGATCACATCGCCTTCTGGGCCCTCAACGCGATGCTCATCACAGGTACCGCCCTGGCCTTCGCGGCGACGCCGATGACCACGCTGATCTTCGCGCTGGTGACCGGCATTGCGGCCATCATCACCTTCTCCTGGCATGGCCAGTATGGCTATGCCGCGCTTGCCGCGTCCTTCTGCGGTCTGGCGATGGGCGGGGCGGTGCGCAGCGCGCGGACCTATCTCGCCGCAAGGATCGCCGAAGCGGACGTGGCCGAGCAGAACGAAGTGGTTTCCCTGCTGCTGCGCGAGTTCGAGGAGAACGAGGCGGACTGGCTGTGGCAGATCGACACGGCGCGCCGCGTGCGCTCCGCCAGCCCGCGTTTCCTCTATGCGCTGGGCAAGAGCATGGAAGAGGTCGACAACAAGCCCTTCATCCAGCTGATCGCCGGCCCCGCCTGGGAAACCGGCCAGTTTCCGCCCAGCTTGCACGACCTCGCCGAGCGCCTGAAGCGGCGGGAGAATTTCTCCGCCCTGCTGGTCCAGGTGATAATCGGCAACGAGAAGCGCTGGTGGGAGCTTTCGGGCACGCCGATCCTCGACGAGAACGGAACTTTCCTCGGTTTCCGCGGCGTGGGCTCCGATGTCACCGAGCAGCGCGAATCCGACGAGAAGATCGCCTATCTCGCCCGTTACGACACGCTTACCGGTCTGCCCAACCGCCTGATGCTGACCGAAGCGCTGGGCGATGCCCTGCGCTACGCCGATCAGTGGCGCACGCGCTGCGCCTTCCTGATGGTCGATCTGGACCGCTTCAAGGCGGTCAACGATTCGCTCGGCCATCTCGTCGGCGACCAGCTGCTTGCGCAGGTCGCCGCGCGGCTCAAGGGCCTGATGAGCGAGAACGAGCTGTGCGGCCGGCTGGGTGGCGACGAGTTCGCCATCGTAATCCGCGACGCATCGGACCGCAACCGCGTGGGAACGGTGGCGCAATCGCTGATCGATCAGCTTTCCATGCCTTATGACGTGGACAACCACACGCTTTATGTCGGCGCCAGTGTGGGCTCCGCGGTCGGCCCCCGCGACGGGCAGACCGTGGAAACGCTGATGCGCAACGCCGATCTGGCGCTCTATCGCGCGAAGGACGAAGGCGGCTCGGTGCACTGCAATTACGAGCCGTCGCTGCATGCCGATGCGGAAGAGCGCCGCAAGCTGGAGCTTTCGCTGCGCCGCGCGCTCGAACGCGGGGAACTGCTGCTGAACTATCAGCCGGTGGTGGACGCGAACAGTGAATCGGTGGTCAGCTTCGAAGCGCTGCTGCGCTGGCACAGCCAGGAGCACGGCTTCGTCAGCCCGGCCAAGTTCATCCCGCTGGCGGAAGATACGCGGCTGATCGTGCCGATCGGCGACTGGGTGATGCGCGAAGCCTGCAAGGAAGCGCTCAAATGGCCGGAATATGTCCGCGTGGCGGTCAATGTTTCGGGCGAGCAGCTGCTCGATCCGCAATTCGCCGCCAAGGTGGTGAACGCGCTGGCCAGCACGGGGCTTCCGCCGCAGCGGCTCGAGATCGAAGTGACGGAGAGCATCTTCGTGCGCGACGGCGCCACTGCCCGCGCGACGCTGGAAAAGATAATGGAACTGGGCTGCAGCGTGGCGCTGGACGATTTCGGGACCGGCTATTCCTCGCTCGGCTATCTGCGGACCTTGCGCTTCTCCACCATCAAGGTCGATCGCAGCTTCGTGCAGGGCGCGGCGGTGGGCAATGCGGAAAGCCTGGCGATCATCCGCGCGGTGGTGGCCATGGCGCAGAGCCTGGAGATGGCGACCACGGCCGAAGGCGTGGAAACGGCGGAAGAAGCCCAGATGATCCGCGATCTGGGCTGCACCAAGATCCAGGGATATTATTTCGGCCGGCCGATGGGCGCGGATGAAGCGCTGGCGCTGTTCCGCCACGTGCAGCAGGTCGGCGCGGCCTGATCGCGCGGCGCAAACCGCGGCATCGAGAGCGAAGTTGACACAGTTGACACTGTTCTGACGCAAAAACCGTCCACGCCCGGAACAGGCGGCAGGCAGCGGAAATCGGCGGCCTGACGCGTGAAGAGAGCTGGCGGAGCCACGATGCGGGACACAGGCGGGCATGCACCATCCCATGGCAGATCGGGAGCATGTAGGAAAATGGTTGGCGAGCGGGCCTTATGAAGCACCGGATGCCACCAAAAAGCACCCACCCCGCTCAGCCCGAGCCTGTCGAAGGCCATGCGCAAGGCCAGCCCCACAAGCTGAAAAAAGCCAGCCGAATTGTCAGCGCGTGGCCTTCGACAAGCTCGGGCCGAGCGGGGGTGGAGTTTGCAAGCGATACAATCGCCAAATGATTTGCCCATCGCGGTTGAAGCCCCAAGGCCCAAGCTGCTGCCCACCGTCAGGCTTCGACCAGCCCCCTGATGGCGCTTTCGAACAGGGCGCGGCCGTCGTGGCCGCCTTGCGCGTCTTCTATCGCGCGTTCGGGGTGAGGCATCATGCCGAGGACGTTTCCGGCCTCGTTCAGCACGCCGGCGATGTTTCGCGCGGAGCCGTTGACCGTTTCGGCATAGCGGAAGGCCACGCGGCCTTCGCCTTCCAGCCGGTCGAGCGTTTCGTCATCGGCGAAGAAGTTTCCGTCGGCATGGGCGATCGGGATATGGATGATCTGCCCGGCTTCGTAGCCGGCGGTGAACAGCGACTGCGTGTTCTCCACCTTCAGCGCCACCGTGCGGCAGATGAAATGCTGGCTGGCGTTGCGCATCAGCGCGCCGGGCAGCAGGCCGCTTTCGGTCAGCACCTGGAACCCGTTGCACACGCCCAGCACGGGGACGCCGCGCTCCGCCGCCTGCTTCACCGCATGCATGATCGGGCTGCGCGCCGCCATCGCGCCGGAGCGCAGATAGTCGCCATAGGAAAAGCCGCCGGGCAGGGCGATGAAGTCCAGGTCGGAAGGCAGTTCGGCATCGCCGTGCCACACGCGCAGCGTGGGGGCGCCCGATACCTTCTCCAGCGCCACCGCCATGTCCCGGTCGCAATTGGAGCCGGGGAAGGTGATTACGGCGGAACGGAAGCCCATCGTCACAGCCTTTCGATGCGGTAATTCTCTATTACCATATTCGCGAGCAGCTTGCGGCACATATCTTCCAGTGTCTCGTCGCTCACGCTTTCGTCCACGTCGAGCTCGATCAGCCGCCCCGCGCGGACGTCGTTGACGCCGGAGAAGCCGAGCCCCTCCAGCGCGTGATGGATCGCGCGGCCCTGCGGGTCGAGCACGCCGGGCTTGAGGCTGACATGGATTTGAACCTTCATCGGCTGGCCTTTGCGCGTTGGTGTCGGGAATCGCGCGGCCAGCCTATGCCGCCAGGCGCCATCGCGCGCAAGCGGGCGGGCGTCATTCGTCCCCTGCGGCGGGAGGCGGTGGCGGAGCGATCTGCGGCCGCGGCAGCACCCGGATCTCCCGGCGCCGCGTCGGATCGAGATAGCGGCGGGGCCCCGGCCCCCTGGTGTCCGCGGGTGAGGCGCCGGGTTATGCCCGCCGCCCC
>Ga0066256_1001901_pt1 | contig 25583 bp, 24 predicted proteins | sample ThiBio_1000_biof_FD_87107 | JGI IMG/M metagenome (GOLD analysis project Ga0066256, IMG submission 87107) | Wastewater bioreactor microbial communities from Cape Town, South Africa - Thiocy_expt_1000_biof (version 2) | ecosystem: Engineered > Bioreactor > Thiocyanate-remediating >... | reverse complement strand
GCCCTTCAGGTTGTCGGTCCCGTCCAGCATGCCCTGGATGAGCATCCGGTAGCAGGCGATGCCCTCGGCCTGGTTCGCCTCGCGGTCGCGTGCGGCATCGCCGGTGGGGGCGGGCGGGCGCTTGAGCACGAAGCCGCCCTTCGCGCCCACCGGCACGATGACGACGTTCTTGACCATCTGCGCCTTCATCAGCCCGATGATCTCGGTGCGGAAATCCTCGCGCCGGTCGGACCAGCGGATACCGCCGCGCGCGATCTTGCCGAAGCGCAGATGTACGCCTTCGACGGCGGGGGAATAGACGAAGATTTCGCGCCAGGGCCGGGGCGCGGGCAGTTCGTCCAGCCGGGCGGACTCGAACTTGAAGGCGATGGCGGGTTTGAACGCCCCGCCGGCGTCGGTCTGCCAGAAATTGGTCCGCAGCACCGCGTCGATGACATTCTGGAATCGACGGATGATGCGGTCGTCATCCAGGCTGGGCACGTCGCGCAGCGCCGACTCGATCTGCCGCGCGATGGCGGCGACGTTGACGTCCCGGTCGTGCGCCGCGCCGGCCTTGTCGGCAGGGGAGGGCTCGTTGCGGGCATGAAACAGCGCCACCAGCAGGGCGGCGACATCGGGATTGCGCACCAGCGCCTGCTGCATATAGGCCAGGCTGAAGCTGAAGCCCGCCTGGCGCAGGAAGGCGGCGGCGGCCCGCAGGATCACCACATCGCGCCAGGCCAGCCCGGCGCCGATCACCAGGCGGTTGAAATCGTCGCTCTCCGCCTCGCCGCGCAGCACGGCATGGAAGGCGTCTTCCAGCGGGGTTTTGATCTCGTCCAGCCGTACCGCCAGCCCGTCGGCCCGCTCCATGGTGAAGTCCAGGATTTCCGCATCCTGCCGCCAGCCGCCGTCGCTGTTGAAGGAGACCGGGTAGGAATCCTCGGCGATCGCCTTCGGGCCCAGATTCTCGAACACCGGCAGCGAGGCCGCCAGCGGCAGCACCTGGCCCAGCACATAGAGCTTGATGTGCAGGGCGGCGCCGGCATCGCCTTCCCGGCGATAGGCGTGCGCGCGCACCGTCAGCCCGTCATCGGCCGCCGCCAGGGCCTCCAGGATGGACAGGTCGCGCGCGCCCTCATGGGCGGGGAAATGGTCGCGATAGGCGGTGGAGAAGCGCGGCGCGCGCGCCGCCAGACGATGGGCGGCGTCGCTGCTGCCGGCATGGAACGCCTTTGCGAAGCCGTCGTCCCAGGTTTCCATCAGGGCGGCGATCTGGCCTTCCAGCACATGCAGGTCCACGCGCGGCGCCGGGCCCTGATTGCGGCCGATGATGAAGTGCAGCCGCACCAGCGGCGTTTCATCCACCGCCGCGTCATAGGCGCTGGTGCGTCCGTTCAATGCCCGGGCCAGCAGGGCATGGATGTCGGCGCGCACCTTGGCGTTCACCCGCTCGCGCGGCGCCAGCAGGATGGCTGAGACGAAGCGGTCGAAGCGGTCGAAGCGCAGGAACAGGCGCAGGCGCGGCAGCCCGCCCATCCGCAGGATGCCGATGGCGATTTCGTAAAGCTGGTCGGTCGAAACCTGGAACAGCTCGTCGCGCGGAAAGGTGTCCAGGATATGGGCCAGCGCCTTGCCGTCATGGCCGGTGCGATCCAGCCCGGCGCGCGCCATCACCTGGGCGACCTTGCGGCGCAGCAGCGGTATGGCGCGGGGCTGGGCGCTGTAGGCGCCCGAGGTGAACAGGCCGACAAAGCGCCGTTCGCCGATGAAGCGGCCGTCGCGGCCGAAGGTCTTCACCCCGATATAGTCCATATGGGCGCGGCGATGGACCTGGGCGCGGGCATGGCTCTTGGTGACGATCAGCGCCTCGGGCGAATCCAGCCAGGCGCGCACCTCGGCGCTCAGGCCCTGCCGCTCGCCCGCGGCGATCACGCGGGCTTCCTCGTCGGCCAGGATGCCCAGGCCGCTGCCGGCCACCAGCTCCAGGCGGCCATGGCCGCCGTCCTTGGCCAGCACATAGTCGCGCGCGCCCAGAAAGGTGAAATGGTTGTCGCCCAGCCAGTCCAGGAAGGCCAGGTCTTCCTCGATGTCGCCATTGGCGGGCGGATGCGCCGCCAGATCCTCGCGCGCGTCCTGCATCCGGTTCAGCATGGCGCGCCAGTCGCGCACCGCCACCGCGCCCTGCAGGAAGGAGTCGCGCAGCGACTCGCTGATCTGCTTGCGCGCCGCCTCCGACAGCACATCGCAGACCAGCGCGATGATCGAGGTGCGCACGCCGTCCAGAGTGACGATCGGATGCAGCGCGGCGCGGATGCGCGCCCCGCCGGCATTGGCCGCCGCCAGGGCGGAATCGAACAGGAAGGGCCGGTCGTCATTGATGCCGACCAGCACCGTCTCCTGGGTGTCGTCCAGCGTCGCCACCCGCACCGCGCCCTTCTGGCGCTTCTGCGCTTCGTCCCACAACGCCTTGGCCAGGGCCGCCAGCCGCCGCGCGTCGGTGCGCAGCACATCGTCGGGCACCGCCCCGGCATACAAAGCGTCGAAGAAATCCAGCGGCGCGCCGTCTCCCACAAGCGCGCGGGCCTCGGCGATGCGCTGGGCGGCGGCGCGGGTTTCCGCGCCATCGGTGGACCGGATGGTGGGTGCGGCGGGCTCGGGGGTCGGATTTTCGGTGGCGGGGGCCGCTCTCAAAGCAAAAGGGGCGGGTGTTAGGGGCGCCCGTCAGGACAGCCCCGCCAGTATAGCTTCGGATGTGACGCGCGGGCGAAAGGGCGCCTATTCTTGCGGGCGCAACATGGGCGGCAGGGCCGTGCGCCGGTGCTGCAATGCGGGAAGAGCCAGCGCGCCGCCGCCGCCAGCCAGGATCGCCAGCGCCACCCAAGGGGCGGCGGGCCAGGCGCCCAGCAGGGCGGCGCCAGCCGTCAGCAGCAGGACCGGCGTGGTGAAGGCCACCGCCGCCTTTTCGTCCCGCAGAATCAGCGACAGGCCCAGGGCGGGCGCCAGGCAGAAGGCCACCGCTTGAAAGGGCAGGGGCTGGCCCGGCATCACCAGGAAGGCGCCGGTTCCCCAGGCCGTCCCCATATATAAAAGAAGAAAGCGCAGATCGTCCGCCGCTTCCTCCAGCGGCGTCCGGCGCAGGGTGCGGGCATGGCCGCGCATATGGCTGCGGATGATGGCGACGATGCCGATCAGGAGCAGCGCAGCCCGGGCGAAAGGCGATTTCAGCGTCCCGCCGCCGGTGGCGATGGCCAGTGTGCCCGCCGCCATCAGCAGCAGGCAGGCCAGGGGGGCGCGGGCCAGGAAACGGCCGGTGCGCCAGTCGCGCCCCGCCGCGTCGCGCAGGCGCGGCAGGCGGGCCAAGGCATCGAAGGGGATGGGCGGGCGCTGGTCTTGTGCCGGCATGGGTGCCGACATGGGTGCCGACATGGGCGCCGCCGCGGGCAGGGGCTCGAACGCCGGTGGCCGGACGTTCCAGGAAGACGGACGGGGTTCGCCGAGAGCCATGCCTGCGCTCCTGATTTGCCGGAAAACCAGCCAATCCGAACAGTCTTAACAGTGTATTAACACGCGCCTGCGGTATGCTTTGCCCAAGCAGGCCAGGAGCGCCCGACGTGCCGACCATCACCGTCTTCGACCTGGAATTCACCGCCTGGGACGGTTCGATGGCGCGGCACTGGCTGACGCCGGGCGAGTTCAAGGAGGTGGTGCAGATCGGCGCGGTGAAGCTGGATGCCGCCACCCTGGCGCCGCTGGCGGAGTTCGACCTGCTGGTGCGCCCGCGCGTCAACCCGGTGCTGTCGCCCTATTTCGAACGGCTCACCGGCATCACCGGCGCGCGGTTGGCGTTGCACGGCGTGGATTTCGCCGAAGCCTATGCCCGTTTCGCGGCGTTCGCGGCAGGCGGGGTGATCTGCGCCTTCGGCCATGACGAATGGGTGCTGGAAGAGAATATCCGCCTCTACGGCATCCGGGACGCCGCGCCGCTGCCGCCGTTCCACGACCTGCGCGCCTGGTTCGCCGGGCATGGCATCGACCCGCGCGGCCTGCATTCCTGCGATATCGGCCCGCTGCTGGGCGTGCCGTTTGAAGGCCGTGCCCATGACGCGCTCAACGATTCGCGCTCCATCGCGGCGGCGATGGGTGTGATGGCGGCGCGCGGCGCGACTCTGCGCGTGGCGGCCTGACATGCCTGACAGGAATGAAGCCGATCGGCTGATCGCGCATCTGGGTTTGCAGCCGCATCCCGAAGGCGGCCATTTCCGCGAGACGTTTCGGGATGCGAACAGGGGCCGCGCCCATTCCACCGCCATCTATTTCCTGCTGAGGCGCGGCGAATCCTCGCGCTTTCATCGCGTGGACGCCGCCGAGGTCTGGCACTTCTATCGCGGCGCGCCGCTGGAATTGCAGATCGGCACGGATGTGGTGATCCTGGGGCCCGACCTGGAAGCCGGACAGCAGCCGCAGGCGGTGGTGCCGCCGGGCGCCTGGCAGGCGGCCCGAAGCCTGGGCGATTACACGCTGGTGGGCTGCACGGTGGCGCCGGGCTTTGAATTTTCCGCGTTTGAAATGGCGCCGGACGGTTTTTCGCCATGATCGCGGCCCTGATCGCGGAATAGCGCGGGCGATATTGCACCGCACCGTGACGCTTTGTCGTTGACGCGCCGCCCGCGCCCCGCGCATCGTCCGCTCAACACCTCTCCCAACAACCTCTCCAACAAAACCACCGGGAAACGTCCAATGAAAATGCATCTTCTGGCAGGCACGGCTTTGGCGCTGGGCTTGATGACCTCCGCCGCATTCGCCCAGGCCAGCCGTCTGGCGATCCAGGGCGAGCCCGCCCGCGACGGCACGCCCGCCTGGTCGCTGAAGCCGTCCTTTCCCGATCCCACCGGCTTCACCATGGTGGAGGCCGACGGCACCGTGAATGTGGTTCCGCGCGAACAACGCGCCGCCCTGATGGGCGGCGTGGCGCGTGTGCCCGGCGGCGCGGGCGGGCAGTCCTGCAAGGGCTCGCCGATCTGCGGCCGCAAGGACGGCTATGCGCGCAGCGCCCTGGCGCGGGTCAATTACGACCAGACGATGGGCTATGCTTTCTCCTATCCCTATGTGGTGCCCAAGGGCATCGGCGGCGTCCCCGCCGTGGCGATGGATTCCAAGGGCAATCTGTGGGTCTTCAAGCGTTCGCCCGTCGGCGTCACCCAGCTGATGAAGTTCGACGCCAATCACAAATTGATCCTGGAAGTGCCCGAAAGCGTGATCGGCCATCAGGACAAGGCCCACGGCATGGCGGTGGATGCCCAGGACAATGTCTGGATCACCGACAATGGCCGCGCCACGGTGATGAAGCTGTCGCCGGAGGGCAAACTGCTGCTGACCCTGGGCACGGCGGGCAAGCCCGGCGACTGGGTCGAGGACAAGGGCCAGCGCCTGCTGTGGCAGCCGGTGATGGTGGCCTTCGGGCCCAAGGGCGAGGTCTATATCGGCGAGGGCCATGCCAATGAGAGCCCCAACGATGTCGATGGCCCCGACGCCTGGAACCGGGAAGGCGTGGCGCGGGTCGTCCAGGTGACGTCCGACGGCAAGTTCGTGCGCCAGTGGTTCGGCAATGAAGTGGGCCAGGGCAAGTTCAACGACGTGCACGGTCTGGCGGTCGATCCCACCAACGGCGATGTCTGGATCGGCGACCGCGAGCAGTATCGCATTGTGGTCTATACCGCCGACGGCCGTTTCAAGAAGACCTTCCAGACCAAGAACCTGGTCTGCGCCCTGAACTTCGACCGCGACGGCAATCCCTGGATGGCCTCGGGCCAGGACGGCCAGTTCCTCAAGCTCAACCGCGACGGCAAGGTGCTGGGCGCGGTGGGCAACGGCATGGGCGTCGGCCACGGCCAGTTCACCGAGGCCAGCTACTGGGCCTTCGACAAGAACAACAATCTGATCGCGGGCGACACCAGCGTCGGCCGCGTGACGGTGATGTCGAAGAAGTAGCAAGTACAGAGGGGGTAAATTTCCTCTAATGGCTTCGCCATGAGGGGGGAGTTATTCGGTGTGTGTTGAAGCAAAGCAAAAGGCGCCTCCTTGTGGGGCGCCTTTTTGTTGCAGCATACGCAGCCCCGCCTCCCCTTCGTGCGCGTAGCGCACAGAGAAGGGGAGGTGGTTTCAGCGAGCGAAGCGTGCGCAGGCGCAAGCCGAGCACGCGAGCGGAAGCTGAAACCGGAGGGGTTCAACTTATTTCGTCGCCACATCCTTGGCCGAACTGGCCAGCAGCTTGCCGAGTTCCTGCTGGATGGTGAGAGACGAGGCCCGTCCCTCCGGCCCGTCGCCCGGCACGAAGCTGACCAGCAGGGTCTGGCCCGCCAGCGTGACGGTGGGCTTGCCGCCGGCGGCGATCTTCACGGCATTGACGCGCTTGGCCAGCGCCTGGCGCGCGCCCGGCATGGTCAGATAGCGCTCGATCCCCAGCCCGGCGCTGACCAGCGCCTCGAAGGCGCGGCCGCGCGTCTCCGGATCGGCGGCCAGCACACTGGGATCGGCGGCGAATTTCAGGGCAATGTTCTGGGCATAGGCCATGTGGCCGGACTGGTCGCCGAGCGCGGTCTGCATTTCCGGCGCCGAGACGGCCAGCACCTCGTCGGCGGGCGCATCGCCTTGGCGCGTGGCGGGCAGCCCCTGCGGCGCGTCCTGGGTGTACAGCGTCAACCCGCCCCACACCGAAACCCGCAAGGCGGTCGTACCGGTATCGTATTTGAGCATCTTGGCGCCCAGCGAGCCGCGCCCCATGCTGAGGACAAAGCGTTCGCCGCCGCCCGCGAAGCGCAGCAGATAGCGGTCTCGGCGGAGGATGGTGAGGGTGAAGCTGCTGTCGCCCGCGCTGTAGAGGCCGGTCTGCACCGCGCCGATCTTCTCGGCGGCCAGGCGGGAGGCCATGCTGGGCGGCACGCCTGGCGGGGCATCGGGCTGGGCCCGGGCGGCGGAGGGGGCCAGGGCGCAGCAAACGCCCAGCATCATCGCGGCCGGTAATTTGAAAACGATTCTCACACGTCTGTTCTCGTCGCGGCCCGGCTGCCGGGCCGGTGCCGTCGCCCGTCCCTGAATGCGCCCAATCTGCCAGCCCAATAGGGCAATTTTAAGGGGGCGCGACGCCGGCGCAGCTTTCATTTGGGCGGGAATGTGACTAAACGGGACGTCATTCCATCCTTCAAAAAGGGCCCTTCCCGTGACGCAGAGCCTGGACAGCTTCAAGTGCCGCAAGACCCTCAAGGTCGGCAGCAAGTCCTATGTCTATTTCAGCCTGACCGCCGCCGAGAAGAACGGCCTGAAGGGCGTCTCCCGGCTGCCCTATTCGATGCGGGTGCTGCTGGAGAACCTGCTGCGCCATGAGGATGGCCAAACCGTCACCAAGGACGACATCAAGGCGGTGGTCGCCTGGCTCAAGAACCGCACCTCGGACCGCGAGATCGCCTTCCGGCCCGCGCGCGTTCTGATGCAGGATCTGACCGGCGTGCCCGCGGTGGTGGACCTGGCGGCGATGCGCGACGCCATGAAGACGCTGGGCGGCAATCCCGAGAAGATCAATCCCCTGGCCGAGGTGGACCTGGTCATCGACCACAGCGTGATGATCGACAGTTTCGGCGCGCGGGATTCCTTCAAGAAGAACGTCGCCATCGAATATGAACGCAATCAGGAGCGTTATCAGTTCCTGCGCTGGGGCCAGCAGGCCTTCGCCAATTTCCGCGTCGTGCCGCCGGGCACCGGCATCTGTCACCAGGTCAATCTGGAATATCTGGCCGAGACGGTGTGGGTGCGGAAAGCCAGGAACCTCAAGACCAAGAAGATGGAAGAGGTGGCCTTCCCCGACACGGTGGTGGGCACCGACAGCCATACCACCATGATCAACGGCCTGGCGGTGCTGGGCTGGGGCGTGGGCGGCATCGAGGCGGAAGCCGCGATGCTGGGCCAGCCCATTTCCATGCTGATCCCGGAAGTCATCGGCTTCAAGCTGACCGGCCGCTTGCGCGAAGGCGTCACCGCCACCGACCTGGTGCTGACCGTCACCCAGATGCTGCGCCAGAAGGGCGTGGTGGGCAAGTTCGTGGAATTCTACGGCCCCGGCCTGGATGAGATGACGCTGGAAGACCGCGCCACCATCGCCAACATGGCGCCCGAATATGGCGCCACCTGCGGCTTCTTCCCGATCGACGCCGAGACGGTGCGTTTCCTCAAGAACACCGCCCGCAAGGCGCCGCGCGTCGCGCTGGTGGAGAAATACGCCAAGGCGCAGGGCCTGTGGCGCACCGCCAAGTCGCCGGACCCGGTCTTCACCGACACCCTGTCGCTGGACATGACGGCGGTCGAGCCCAGCATGGCCGGTCCGATGCGCCCGCAGGACCGCGTGCCCCTGTCGGGCATCGCGGGCAATTTCGCCGAACATCTGATCACCACCTTCAAGAAGGAAGACGCCGCCAACCGCCGCGCCCGTCTGGAGGGCAGCGAAGCCTCCATCGGTCATGGCGATGTGGTGATCGCCGCGATCACCTCCTGCACCAACACCTCCAACCCCAATGTGATGATCGGCGCCGGTCTGGTGGCGCAAAAGGCGGTGGCGCGCGGCCTGAAGGTGCGGCCCTGGGTCAAGACCAGCCTGGCGCCCGGCAGCCAGGTGGTGACCGACTATCTGGCCAAGGCCGGACTGGACAAGGCGCTGGACAGGCTGGGCTTCACCCTGGCCGGTTACGGCTGCACCACCTGCATCGGCAATTCCGGCCCGCTGCCCGATCCGGTGGCCAAGGCGATCACCGAGGCCGACCTGGTGGCCGCCGCGGTGATTTCGGGCAACCGCAATTTCGAAGGGCGGGTGCATCCCCAGGTGCGCGCCAACTATCTGGCCTCGCCCATGCTGGTGGTGGCCTATGCCCTCGCCGGTTCGGTCAATCTGGACCTGACCAAGGAACCGGTGGGATATGACAGGAAGAACCAGCCGGTCTATCTGAAGGAAATCTGGCCCAGCCCGAAGGAAATCGCCGCCGCCATCGCCAAGGCGGTCAAGCCCGCCAGCTTCCGCAAGCGCTATGGCGATGTCTTCAAGGGCGACGCCAACTGGCGCAAGGTCAAGCTGGTCAAGGGCCAGACCTATCAGTGGGACATGGGCTCGACCTATGTGAAGAACCCGCCCTTCTTCGAGGGCATGGCCATCCAGCCCGCCCCGGTGGAGGACATCACCGGTGCCCGCGTGCTGGCGGTGTTCGGCGACAGCATCACCACCGATCACATCTCGCCGGCCGGCAATATCAAGGCGACCTCGCCGGCCGGTCTCTATCTGTCCGAGCGGCAGGTGGCGCAGAAGGATTTCAACTCCTACGGTTCGCGCCGCGGCAATTTCGAGCTGATGGAGCGGGGCACCTTCGCCAATATCCGCATCCGCAACGAGATGATGGGCGGGGCCGAGGGCGGCAACACCGTCCATTACGCGGACCCCAACGGACAGGGCGAGACCATGTCCATCTTCGACGCGGCCCAGGCCTACAAGAAGGACGGTCACGCCGTGGTGGTGATCGGCGGCAAGGAATACGGCACCGGCTCGTCGCGCGACTGGGCGGCCAAGGGCCCCATGCTGCAGGGCGTGCGCGCCGTGATCACCGAAAGCTTCGAGCGCATCCACCGCTCCAACCTGATCGGCATGGGCGTGGCGCCCTTCTGTTTCGAGGCGGGCAAGACGCGCAAGGATTACGGCTTCACCGGCCGCGAGGTGGTGGATATTCCGGGCCTGTCGGGCGAGTTGAAGCCGCGCATGAAGATGCAGGCCAAGGTCACGCGGCCCGACGGCACCAGCTTCGAGTTGCCGCTGCATCTGATGATCCTGACGGCGGACGAAGTCGCCTATTACAAGAATGGCGGCATTCTGCCTTACGTCCTGCGTAACCTGCTGGCGGCATAGGCGCGGTCATCCGTTCCAGAAACCATCCGGGCTATTCTGTCCCGGATGGTTTTTGATTCTGGCCTGGTTTCTGACTTGCTCGCATCCGCCGCGCTGCTGGCGGCGGCGGTCGGCGCCTGGGTTCTGGCGTGCCGCCTGAGGGCCGATGCGCGGCTGCCGTTGCGCTTCGCCGCGATGCTGCTCGCCGCGCCCGCCGCCGCCACCCTGCTTGATCTTGCCGACGCGGTGTTCCTGCTGGTTCTGCCGCTGGCCGCCGTCTGCCTGATGCTGGCGGCGCTGGCCCGTTTCGGCCGCCCGCTGAACGGATTTTCCGCCAGCCTGGTGTTGGCGCTGGTCCTGGCGGGCGGCCTGGCCGCTTTGCTGGGGGCGTCCGCGATGCTGGCGCTGGGGCCCGCCGCGCTGGCGGCGCTGGTGACGGTCGCGGCGGCCTTGCATGGCAGGACCGCGATGGCGTCGCTGGCGGGGCCTGCGCCCCGCGCCCCCGGGCCCGGCTTCGCCGGCGGCGGCGGATCGCCGGGTGTTCTGCTGTTCTGCGCCGCCGCCCTGCTGGGACTTGCGCGCGCGGGCGCTCCGCCGCCGGCGCGGTCAGCTTTGGCGGTCGAGCAGCCGCCCGCGCATCTGCGGCACCGCTTGATAGACGGTGCGCGCTGAAGCGGGTGCGCTTTCGCGCGGCGGCGGCAGGATCTGGCCCAACAGTTGAGTCACGAATGCCGGCCGCAGGCGCGGACCATCCCAGAATGGATCGAAGCCCGCCGTGCCGTCCTGGCACACAAGTTCCACCTGCAGGCGTGGCGGCGGTTTGTCCGGCCGCCGTTCCGTATCGCGGGAGCGTGATCCCAAACCACTGGATGGACTGGATTTTTCAACCGCGCGCGGCTGCGCGGCGGAAGCTTTGAGGCTTCCGCGGCCGATGCCGTCCAGGAGCGGTTGCAGGCGCATACCGCTCTGCAAGGCAAGCGGCGGGCCGCACGCTTTGCATTGCGCTAACCATATGCGCTTACCGCTTTTTTATACCCGCATGGCCATAGTCCATCCCTGAAAAGGCCGAGAAACGGCTGGGGACTGGGTACCGGGGATTGGTAACTGTGCTGAAGACTTCTCTGCAGAAGCGAGATGAAGTGATCCGCCTGGAGGCGCTGGACGCCGAAGCGCGCCTGCGCTTCGCCGCGCAGGCGGCGGGGGCGGCGACCTTCGACTGGACCCTTGCCGACGACGTCATCCACTGGGACGGCGATCTGGGCATTCTGCCCACCCATATCGATTTCCATCGCGGCCACAGCCTGCTGGACAATATCCCGCCGGGGCAGCGGCCCGCGCTGCTGGCGCTGCTGGAGCGGCACGGCCTGCAATCCGACCGTTTCCTGCTGGAGATCGAGGTGGCCAGCGCGATGGGCGCGGTCGCCTTCACCCTGTCGGGTATGCGCCTGCCCGATGCCGAGGGCCGCACCGCGCGTCTGGTGGGGTTGATGCGCGACACCACCGAACGGTCCCACGAAATGCGCCGCCTGAGCTATCTGGCGACGCGCGACGAACTGACCGGCCATCTCAACCGCAACGCCCTGCGCGAGGAACTGGCGGGGGCGATCGACAGCGCCAAGGCGGAAAACCGCAACTGCGCCTTCCTGGTCGCCTCGATCGACTGGCTGGCGATGATCAACGATTCCTTCGGCTTCGATGCCGGCGAGGAAGTCATCATGGGCGTGGGCGAACGCCTGTCGCGCACCTTGCGCGGCAGCGACATCATCGGCCGCACCGCCGGCAACAAGTTCGGCGTGATCCTGAAGAACTGTTCGCAGCGCGAGATCGCCATCGTCGCCGCGCGCCTGCGCTCCAGCGTGCGCGCCACCGGCATCGAAACCCGCAGCGGCCTGGCCGCCGCCACCTGCAGCGTCGGGGCGGTGTGGCTGCCCCAGGCCGCTTCCACCAGCCAGGAAGCGATGCTGCGCGCCGAGCAGGCGCTGGACAAGGCCCGCGCCAACGGCCGTGACGGCTTTGCCGTTTATGAGGTCTCGCGCCAGCGCGAAAGCGTCCGCCTGCGCCAGATGGGCATCGCCGACGAGGTGGTGCTGGCGCTGAAGGAAAACCGCATCCGTCTGGCCTATCAGCCCATCGTCGCCGCCCGCACCCGCAAGGTTTCTCACCATGAATGCCTGCTGCGGCTGGTGCCCCCCGACGGCAGCGTCGCCACCGCCGGGCATTTCGTGCCCGCCACCGAGCAGATGGGCATCGTTCATCTGGTGGACCGTTTCGCGCTGGAATCCACGGTCGCCCAGCTCCGGGCCCATCCGGGCGTGACCCTGGCGGTGAACGTGTCGGGCACCGCCGCCTCCGATCCCGCCTGGCTGCAGGCGTTCGTGGACTATGTCCGCGCCCATCAGGCCGTGGCGCCGCGCCTGATCGTGGAGCTGACCGAAACCGCCGCCCTGCATCATTTCGAGGAGAATGCCCGCTTCATCTCGCAGTTGCGCGAGATGGGCGTGCGGGTGGCGATCGACGATTTCGGAGCCGGTTACACCTCGTTCCGCAACCTGCAGATGCTGCATGTGGATACGGTGAAGATCGACGGTTCCTATGTGAAGGATCTGTCCCATTCGCCGGAAAACCAGGTCTTCGTGCGGACCCTGGTGGGGCTGGCGCGCAGTTTCGACCTCAAGACGGTGGCCGAATGGGTGGGCTCGGACGATGATGCCGCCCTGCTGCAGAATTTCGGCGTGGACTATTTCCAGGGCTTTCACTTCGGCGAGCCGGTCATGGACCCGAAGTGGGGTCCATGACCGCTATTTGACGGTCGCGCGGCCCCGGGGTGCGGACGCACCCCTGTAATTTAGAGAGCGCGCGTCCGCGCGCGGGCGCTGCGCTTCGCTCCGCTGGGCCGACGCTCTGCATGGACCCGAAGTGGTCGTGACGACCCGCCTGTAACGGGCCCCCTTCCCTCGCGGCGTCGCTACGTTGCCGCTTGCGCGCCGCTCGCCGGGGATGACATCGCGCGGGGCGCTTGCCGCTCGCTTTGGCTCGCGGCGTTCACCGGCTTTCGCAGGTCCACCGGACCTGCTCACGCGCTACGCGCGCTGCCGGTTCACTTGTCCCAGACATCCACCTTGCTGTTGCCGTCATTCTCGACGGTGACGGTGAATTTGTGGCGCGGGCCGTCGAAATCCACCAGCCAGCGGTCCTTGATGCGCTGGGTGCGCCCGAAACGGACCTCGCCGCATTTGCCGTTGCAGAACTTGGCCAGCCGCGCATTGGCGATGCCCTGCGCCTCGCGCGTGGTCATGGGCGCGAAGCAGCCCGCCAGAAGGGCGCCGGACAGGATGATGAGCGCCCCCCGGAAGGGGCGGATCACTTGCGCTGGCTCAGTTCGGCGAGCTGGCGGCGCATGGCCTCCATCTCTTCCTTGAGATCGGCGACCTCGTCGCTCTGGGCGGCGGGCTTGGCCTTGGGGCTGTCGCTCTTGGGCTGCGTCCCGGGCACGCCGAAGGGCGTGAACATGGCCATCGCGTTCTCGAACAGCTGCAGGTTCTGGCGGGTCATGTTCTCGATCATCTGGTTGCCGCCGCCCAGCGCCTCGGCGATGCGGTCCCGCATGGCGCCCTGGTTCTTGGTGAAGCTTTCCATGCTCATGTCCAGATAGCCCGGCACGAAAGTCTGCAGGGAGTCGCCATAGAAGCGGATCAGCTGGCGCAGGAACTTGATCGGCAGCAGCGACTGGCCCTTGGCCTCTTCCTCGAAGATGATCTGGGTGAGGACCGAGCGGGTGATGTCCTCGCCGGTGCGCGCGTCCTGGACCTCGAATTCGGTGCCGTCCTTCACCATGGCGGCCAGGTGATCCAGCGTCACATAGGAGGATGTCTGGGTGTTGTAGAGGCGGCGGTTCGCATACTTCTTGATGACGACCGGGCCTTCGCCCTTGGATTTTGCTTCTGACACGATGACCCCGACTCTACGCTTGGCCCTTTTCCGGGCCGTTCCCCACCAAAGGACAGGACAGCACCCCGCAGCGCGGGAGTCCAGCCTCATTTAGCAATCGCAGCAAGCAACAAAGTGTCAGTTCCACGGCAAGTTGCTGAAAAACAACAGTGATTTCGCCGCAGTTTACCAATGGCCGCGTTCGCGGCATTTTGCGCGTGGCAATAATATGGATCGGTTTGGGGAGGGTTTCGCTTTGGAAGACATCGTCATTGTTGCGGCGGCGCGCACGCCTGTGGGTTCCTTCAACGGCGCCTTCGCTTCGGTTCCCGCCCACAAGCTGGGCGAGGCCGCCCTGCGCGGTGCGCTGGAACGGGCCAAGGTCGCGCCGGACGAAGTGTCCGAGGTGATTTTGGGCCAGGTGCTGACCGCCGCCCAGGGGCAGAATCCGGCCCGCCAGGCGTCCATCGCCGCGGGCCTGCCCGTCGCCACGCCGGCCTGGGGCATCAACATGGTCTGTGGCTCGGGCCTGCGCGCCGTGGCGCTGGCCGCTCAGGCCATCCGCAACGGCGACAGCCGGATCGTGGCGGCGGGCGGCCAGGAGTCCATGAGCCTGTCCACCCATGCCGCCTATCTGCGCGCGGGACAGAAGTTCGGCGACATGCAGTTGATCGACACCATGATCCGCGACGGACTGTGGGACGCCTTCAATGGTTATCACATGGGCGTCACCGCCGAGAATGTCGCCAAACAGTGGGAGATCAGCCGCGAGGAGCAGGACCGCTTCGCCGTCGCCAGCCAGAACAAGGCCGAGGCCGCGCGCAAGGCCGGCCGCTTCAAGGACGAGATCGTTCCGGTCACCGTCAAGGGCCGCAAGGGCGACACGGTGGTGGACACCGACGAGTATATCCGCGACGGCGCCACCTATGAGGCGATGACCGGCCTCAGGCCCGCCTTCGACAAGCAGGGCACGGTGACGGCGGGCAATGCCTCCGGCCTCAATGACGGCGCGGCCGTGCTGGTGCTGATGCGCGCCAAGGACGCCGCCGCGCGTGGCCTGACGCCGCTGGCCCGCATCGCAAGCTGGGCGCAGGCGGGCGTGGACCCCAAGGTGATGGGCTCCGGCCCCATTCCGGCCTCGAAGCTGGCGCTGGAAAAGGCGGGCTGGAAGGCCGCCGAGCTGGACCTGATCGAGGCCAACGAAGCCTTCGCCGCCCAGGCCTGCGCCGTGAACAAGGATCTGGGCTGGGACACCGCCAAGGTCAACGTCAATGGCGGCGCCATCGCCATCGGCCATCCCATCGGCGCTTCGGGCGCCCGCATCCTGACCACCCTGCTGTTCGAGATGGCCAAGCGGGACGCCAGGAAGGGCCTGGCGACGCTGTGCATTGGTGGCGGCATGGGGATCGCCCTGACGGTTGAAAGGTGACCCCCATCCGCGGCAGCTCGGGTTTGCAAGCAAACACCTCGCTGCCGCACCTTCCCCCTTCCTGGGCGCTTCGCGCCGAAGGGGGAAGAGGGCCTGAGACGGTTGAACGGTAGCCCCCATTCCGGGAGGGGTGCGACTGCACCGCAGCATCGTTCTTTGTTGAAGCGTCCCAAACGCGCGCCTACAAGCAGAGGTGGAGCAATTGGGACGCAAACAAACATGGCACGGGTAGCGATCGTAACCGGCGGCACGCGCGGCATCGGCGAGGCGATTTCGGTGGCGCTGAAGGACGCCGGTTACACCGTGGCGGCGAATTACGCCGGCAATGACGACCGTGCCCGCGATTTCACCGCCCGCACCGGCATCAAGGCCTACAAGTGGGACGTGGCCGATTTCGACGCCTGCGTGGCGGGCGTCAGGCAGGTCGAAAGCGACCTGGGCCCGGTGGATGTGATCGTCAACAATGCAGGCATCACCCGCGACGCCACCATGAAGAAGATGAACCGCACCGCCTGGGACGAGGTGCTCGATATCAATCTGGGCGGCTGCTACAATATGTGCAAGGCGGCCTGGGACGGCATGAACGAACGCAAGTTCGGCCGCATCGTCAATATCGGCTCGATCAACGGCCAGGCGGGCCAGTACGGCCAGGTGAATTATGCCGCCGCCAAGTCCGGCATCCACGGCTTCACCAAGGCGCTGGGCCAGGAAGGCGCCCGCGCCGGCATCACCGTCAACGCCATCGCGCCCGGCTATATCGACACCGACATGGTGGCGGCGGTGCCGCCCGACGTGCTGGCCAAGATCGTGGCCCGCATCCCCGTCGGCCGCCTGGGCCAGGCCTCGGAAATCGCGCGCGGCGTGCTGTTCCTGGTCGCGGACGAGGGCGGCTTCATCACCGGATCGACCATGTCGATCAATGGCGGGCAACATATGTATTGACCCCCTTGTTTGACCCCCTCCGGTTTCAGCTTCCGCTTGCGTGCTCGGCTAGCGCCTGCGCGCGCTTCGCTCGCTGAAACCACCTCCCCCTTAAGCGTGCTACCGCACGCGAAGGGGGAGGCGGGGCTGTGCTCTCCCGGTGCGGGGCCCCCTTCGACAAGCTCACCCTTCGACAAGTTCAGGGTGAGGCTGTAGATAACCCTCATGCTGAACCCGTCGAAGCATGAGGAGCGCTGCTCCCCATGATCTCCGCCCTCACGGCTGAAAATATCGCCTGCGCGCGCGGGGAACGGCGGCTGTTCGACGGCCTGTCCTTCACCCTGCGCGCCGGGCAGGCGCTGGCGGTGGGAGGGGCCAATGGCGCGGGCAAGACCTCGCTGCTGCGCCTCCTGGCGGGCTTTCTGGCGCCGTTTGCGGGCCGTGTGGTGGTCAGGACCGCAGAGGGTGACAGCGACGAGGCCGAAACCCGCGCCCGTCTGGTGGGCTGGCTGGGCCATCAGGACGGCCTCAAGCCGCAGATGACGGTGCGCGAGCAACTGGTTTTTTACGCCAGGCTTTATAGTGCCCCCCTCCGCCCTTCGCACCTGGGCGGTGCTACGGGCACCTCCCCCGCCGGCGCACCGCGCGCGGGGGAGGCGGACCTGATATCGCTGCTGGAACAGGTGGGCCTGTCCCGCCAGGCCGATCTGCCCTGCCGTTATCTCAGCGCGGGTCAGAAGCGCCGCCTGGCGCTGGCGCGGCTGCTAGTGTCGAACCGGCCGCTCTGGCTGCTGGACGAGCCTTTCGCCGCGCTGGACAGCGCCGGGCAGGCGCTGGTGGCCGATCTGATGGCGCGTCATTGCGGCGAGGGCGGCATCGTGATCGCCGCCACCCATGATCCCCTGGGGCTTGCCCATGAAAGCCTGACGCTGTGAGCGGCCCCTTCGTCACTTTGCTCCTGCGCGACCTCAAGCTGGCCGCCCGTGGCGGCGGCAGCGCCGCGCTGGCCCTGTCCTTCTTTGCGCTGGTGGCGACGCTGGTGCCGCTGGGCGTGGGCGCCGACCTCAATCTTCTGGCGCGGGTGGCGGGCGGCGTATTGTGGGTGGGCGCGGTGCTGGCGGCGCTGCTGTCGCTGGACCGGCTGTTCCAGGGCGATTTCGAGGACGGCTCGCTGGAACTGATCGCCCTGTCTCCCCTGCCGCTGGAACTGGCGGCGCTGGCCAAGATCCTGGCGCACTGGCTGGCCACCGGGCTGGCCCTGACGCTGCTGTCGCCGTTGCTGGCGCTGATGTTCAACCTGCCCGGCAATGCGATGCGGATGCTGTTCGTCTCGTTGCTGGTCGGCACGCCCGCGGTCAGCGCCGTGGGCGCGATCGGCGCCAGCCTGACCCTGTCGCTCAAGCGGGGCGGGCTGATCCTGCCCCTGATCATCCTGCCGCTGCTGGTGCCCGCCGTGATCTTCGGCGCGGGCGCGGTCGGCGCCGTGCTGGACGGCATTGCGGGCGGCGGCGCGCTGGGCCTGCTGGCGGCTTTTTCCGGGGCGTCAGTGCTGCTAAGTCCTTTCGCGGCGGCGGCCTGTGTCCGCCTCAACCTGTCCAGCTAGGGAGACGGCCATGCAGTTCCTGTTCCGCTACGCCAATCCCGCCCAGTTCATGCGCCTGTCGGACGCGGCGCTGCCCCTTCTGGTGGCCGCCACGCTGCTGGCCTTTGCCGTGGGCCTCTATTTGGGCCTGACCGTGCCGCCCGACTATCAGCAGGGCGACTCGGTGCGGATCATGTTCCTGCATGTGCCCGCCGCCACCGCCGCCACCACCGTTTACGGCGCGATCGCGGTCTGCTCGATCCTGTCGCTGGTCTGGCGGCACCCTCTGTCGGACACCGCCGCCCGCGCCGCCGCGCCTTTCGGCGCGCTGTTCACGGCGCTGGGGCTGGTGACGGGCGCGATCTGGGGCAAGCCGATGTGGGGCACCTATTGGGTCTGGGACGCGCGCCTGACCAGCTTCCTGCTGCTGCTGTTCATCTATTTCGGTTACATGGCGCTGTGGAACGCCATCGAGGACGAAGTGAAGGCGGCCCCCGCCGCCGCCATCCCGGCGCTGGCCGGCGCGGTGAACATTCCCATCATCAAATTCTCGGTCGAGTGGTGGAACACGCTGCATCAGGGTGAAAGCATCGTCAGCGGCCATCTGGCGCCGGTCTTCCTGGCGCCGCTGCTGGTGATGATGCTGGCTTATCTGCTGCTGTTCGCCACGCTGTGGACCGTGCGAATCCGCACCGCCATCCTGGAGCGCCGCGCCCGCAGCCTGATGCAGGGAGCCGCCTGATGGACTTTCTGGCGACCGATCAGTGGGCGGGCTATGTCGCCGCCGTGTATGGCATCAGCGCCGTGGGCCTGGGTGGGGCGGTGCTGGTCACCCTGCTGGGCTGGTACCGGGCCAAGGCCCGTCTGGCGGCGCTGGAAAAGCGGTCATGAAACGCTGGATCTACGCCCTGCCGGTGCTGGCCTTTGTCCTGCTGGCCTTCTTTTTGTTCCGCAGCCTGTGGGACCCCGCACCGCGCGTCATTCCCTCCGCCCTGCTGAACAAGCCGGTGCCGCGTCTGGTGCTGCCGCCGCTGGACGCGCGCAGCCCCGCCTTCGGTCCGGCCGATCTGGCTGCCGGTCAGGTCAGCGTGGTCAATGTCTTTGCCTCCTGGTGCGCCCCCTGCCGGGTGGAAGCGCCGCAGCTTCAGGCCCTGGCCCGCGTGCCCGGCATCGCGGTCTATGGCCTGGTGCACAAGGACAAGCCCGACGCCGCGCGCGCCTTCCTGGACGAGGTTGGCGATCCCTTCAGCCGCATCGTGCTGGACGCCGACGGCCGCGCCTCGATCGAGTGGGGAGTCTATGGCGTGCCGGAAACCTATGTCGTGGACGGCAAGGGCATCATCCGTTTCAAGTATGTCGGCGAGATCACCCGCGCGGTGCTGGAGCAGCAGCTTCTGCCCGCCATCGAAGCGGCCAAGGCCATCCGCTGATCCCGCCAGGACCGTGGCCAGAGCCATGGCCAGAGCCATAGTAAGACTTTCCTAACCCTGTTTTGGGAGGGTGGCCTCATGCAAGTCAGCGCCACGCTCATCGCCGCGCAGCAGGCCGCCCGCGAGGCGCGCAGCCGGCTGAACATGCCGCAGGGCCAGCCCGCCTATCAGCCCCAACAGGCCGCCGCGACGGCCAAGGCCAGCTTCGCCAGTGCATTGGAGAATACGTCGGGGGTCAGCCAGGGCTTTTCGCCCCTGCCGCTGAAACAGACCGCCGCCGCGCCGGCCCCCGCGGCTGCGCAGCCGGGCCGCGCGCCCGCCCGCATGGGCCAGCACGTCAATATCCTGGTTTAGAGTCGTTCTGATTTAGCCGATCTTGCGGCGGCGCAGGTTGCGGCGCGGCCGGGTCTGGCCGTCGCCATTGAGCTGTTCCGCCGCCTGGGCGATCTGGGACAGCGCCCGCACGAATTTCTGGCGTTCGGGCGCGGGCAGGGCCTCCAGCAGGGCGCGCTCGGCCCGGTCGGCGGCGTTGCGGGCGGCGCGCAGGGCCTTGCGGCCCGCCGGGCTGATCGCCACGGCATTGGCGCGCTGGTCTTCCTCGGTGCGCTCGCGCGACAGCAATCCCTTTTCCAACATGCGCCGCACCATCTCGGCCAGTGTCGAACGGTCGATGCCGGTGATCTCCACCAGCGCGGTCTGGCTGGCGCCGTCATTCTGCTCCAGCGCGCAGAGCAGGGTGAACTGCTGCTTGGTCAGTTCCTTGCCGCCGGCTTCGCGCGCATAGAGGTCGCCATAGAACTGCTGGCAGCGGCGGATGAGGTGGGACGGGGCTTCGGAAAGGTCGAAGCCATTCCCCGGCCTGCGCTGCCCCTTCATCATCCCGAATACCCCTAGAATTTCATGCGCCGATCAATGCCGGTTCGCGCTCCATTCGTCTCCCGTGCCGGGCGATGCCCGTCTCGGTCTGCGGAAAAGTGTGCTGCGCTCCGGAGGGGCAGTTAAATCGGTTTTGCGCGCCGATGTCCATGCGCAAATTTTTGCGCGATCATATTGCATTGCGCGCGCGTTTGTTCATCGCGGCGGCGGGCGCGGGCGATCGGCAAAAGCATCCGGTGATGTGTGCCGGAGGGAAACACAAAGCGTTGTATGCGGATGGCGCGCAAGCACATGTATCTCCGGCGCATCTGTGTCCCGGACCTGTGTCCGCGGCGCACGATCCTTGCGCGCGCGCACAGGATGCGGCGCTTCCGCGCCGCCTATACGCCGCCGCCCGAACCCATTCCGGGCACCTGAAGCTTTATCACCAACGGAGTCTGTGCGAGCGCGAAGAGGAAGATCAGGGGGATGATGCCCCACACCTTGAAATCCACCCAGATATCGGTGTTGGTCATGCGCCACACCGCTTCGTTCAGGGCCGCCAGCGCCAGGAAGAACAGGCCCCACCGCACCGTCAGCTTGCGCCAGCCCGCATCGTCCAGATCGAATGCCTGGGCGAAGACATACTTGATGAACAACCGGTTGAAACACAGACCGCCCAGCAGCAGCGCCCCGAAAAAGGCGTAGAGCACGGTGGGCTTCATCTTGATGAAAAGATCGTCCTTCAGATACAGGGTCAGGCCGCCGAACACCATCACCAGCACGGCGGTGAAAAGCGGCATGGGCGACAGCTTGCGTTCCGCCAGATAGCCGATGGCCAGGGCGGCCAGCACCGCCACCATGAAAGCGCCGGTGGCGGCGTAGATTCCCAGATACTTGAACGATGCAAAAAAAATGAGCAGCGGGCCCAGATCCAGGGCCAGCCGCCGCAACTGCGGGTTCATGATGTTCCTTCCGCCTGTTCCAGTCCCACCAGGGCCCGGGCAAAACCCTGCGCCCGGAAGGGCTGCAGGTCATCCTCGCCTTCGCCCACCCCGATATAGTGTACCGGCAGGCCGAAGCGGGCCGCCAGCGCTACCAGGATGCCGCCCTTGGCGGTGCCGTCCAGCTTGGTCATCACCAGCCCGGTCAGCGGCACCGACGCCCCGAAGGCTTCCACCTGCGACAGCGCGTTCTGGCCGGTGGTGGCATCCAGCACCAGCAGCACGGCATGGGGCGCGTCCGTGTCCAGCTTCTTGAGGACGCGGGCGATCTTCTCCAGTTCGGCCATCAGCCCGGCCTTGTTCTGCAACCGGCCCGCCGTGTCGATCAGCAACACGTCGCTGCCGTTGGCGCGGGCCTTCTCCAGCCCCTCAAAGGCCAGCCCCGCGGCGTCGCCGCCGGTCTTGGTGGCGACGAATCCGGCCTTGGCCCGGTCGGCCCAGACCCGAAGCTGCTCGATGGCGGCGGCGCGGAAGGTGTCGCCCGCCGCCAGGGTCACCTTGGCGCCGCTCTCGGCCAGGCGCTTGGCCATCTTGCCGATGGTGGTGGTCTTGCCCGAGCCGTTGACCCCCGCCACCAGGATCACAAAGGGCTTGCGGCTGTCGTCCAGCAGCAGGGGCTTTTCGACGGGAGCCAGCAGGGCGGCGATTTCCCGCGCCAGCACATCCTTCAGCTCGCTGGCGGAGATTTCCGCGTCATAGCGGCCCTTGGCGACGGCGGCGGCGATGGTTTTGGCCTGCGCCCCACCCATATCGGCCTTGACCAGCGCCTCTTCCAGTTCGGCGATGGTGTCGGCATCGAGCTTGCGCCGGGTCAGGACCGCGCCCAGCCCGGTCTTGGACAGGCTGGTGGTCAGCCGCTCGAAAAAGCTGGGCGGCGGGGGGGCTTCTCCGAAGGTTCTCATTGGGATGCGCCAATCAGATGGTCGTCGCGGCGTCCGGTGATGCGGACATCCAGGAAGGTACCGTGCGGAACGTCTCCGATCTCCACCGGCGTGAAACAGGGCGTGCGGCCGATCCGCCGCCCGTCGGACCCGGCGCGTTCGGCCAGCACGGTGTGGCGGCCGCCGGGCAGGGAGGCCAGCCGCGCCTCCCCCGCCGCGCGGGCCCTGGCGCCCCGCCGCGCGGCGCGTTCCTTGATGAGGCCGCCGGGAACCGGCGGCATTTTCGCGGCGGGCGTGCCGGGACGGGCCGAATAGGGAAAGACATGCAGCACCGACAGGCCGGCATCGTCCACCAGATCCAGGCTGCCGCGGAACATGGCTTCGGTCTCGGTGGGAAAGCCCGCGATCAGGTCGGCGCTGAAGGCGGCGTCGGGACGGTGGCGGCGCACCGTCTCACAAAAAGCGATGGTGTCGGCGCGGGCATGGCGACGCTTCATGCGCTTGAGGATCAGATCGTCGCCCGACTGGGCCGAGAGATGGAAATGCGGCATCAGCCTGTCCTCCTCGGCGATGGCGCGCATCAAAAGGGGATCGGCCTCGATACTGTCCAGTGACGACAGGCGCAGCCGCTTCAGTTCCGGCACCAGCTTCAAAATCTTGCCCACCAGCGCCCCCAGGCCGGGGGCGCCCGGCCCACTTCGGCCGGGAAGGCCGGCGCCATAGGAGGTGATGTCCACCCCGGTCAGCACGATTTCGGGATAGCCCTTTTCCACCAGCCGCCGGGCTTCTTCCACCACCGCGCCCATCGGCACCGAACGGCTGTTGCCGCGCCCGAAAGGAATGACGCAGAAGGTGCAGCGATGGTCGCAGCCATTCTGCACCTGCAGGAAGGCGCGGGTCTTGCCGTCGAAATGCTCCACCATCTGAGGGGCGGTGTCGGCCAGCGCCATGATGTCGTTGACGCGGACTTTTTCCGCGTCGCCCAATCCAAAATCAGAATAGGGGCCGAAACCGGCATAGGCGTCCGCCGTCAGCTTTTCGGCATTGCCGATCACCCGGTCCACCTCCGGCATGGCGGCATAGGTCTGCGGCTCCACCTGCGCGGCGCAGCCGGTGACGATGATGCGGGCATCGGGCCGCGCGCGCTTCAGCCGGCGGATGGCCTGACGCGACTGACGCACCGCTTCGGCCGTCACGGCGCAGGTATTCACCACCACGGCATCGCGCAATTGCGCCTGTCCGGCGCGGTCGCGGATCGCCTCGCTTTCATAGGCGTTGAGGCGGCAGCCAAACGTGACGACCTCCACGCTCATAGGGTGTCGAGATCCAGGCGGCCGTGAAACGGCGTGGCGGCGGGGCCGGTGCTCAGCACATGGCCGTCTTTCGCGCGCCATTCGATGCCCAGCGCGCCGCCGTCCAGCACCAGTTTCACCGTGCGGTCCGTCAGGCCGCGCCGGATCGCCGCCACGGCGGTGGCGCAGGCGCCCGTGCCGCAGGCCAGGGTCACGCCCACGCCGCGCTCCCACACCCGCATCCGGATGGTGGCGCGGTCCAGCACCTGGGCGAACTCCACATTCACCCGGTTGGGGAAAAAGGGCAGGGTTTCAATTTTGGGACCCAGCACGGTCACCGGCGCGGCCTCGGCATCGGGCACGAACAGCACGCAATGGGGATTGCCCACCGAGACGGCGGCGGCGGTCACCGTGGCGCCGCCCACATCCAGCGGGAAATTGGCGGTGTCCACGGCGCTGGCCAGCGGAATCTGGTCCCAGTCCAGGCGCGGCGCGCCCATGTCCAGCATCACCAGTCCCTTGCCGGCGTCGTGGCAGGTCAGAAGGCCGCCCTTGGTGGAAATCCGCACCCGGGCCAGCCCGCGCTCGTCCAGCAGCAGGCGCGCGACGCAGCGGGTGGCGTTGCCGCAGCTTTCCGATTCCGCGCCGTCGGCATTGTAGAACAGGACGGTGGCGTCGGCCGCCGCGCCGCCGGGACGGATCAGCACCACCGTGTCGCAGCCGACGCCGAAATGCCGGTCGGCGATCTTGCGGATCTGGGCAGGCGTCAGCGTCAGCGCCGTGTCGCGGGCGTCGAACACCACGAAATCGTTGCCCAGGCCGTGCATCTTGAGAAAAGCGGTCATGGCTGGGTTATAGGCATGGGACGGCGCATTTTAAATGGCTTGATTTTTGTGGACTTGCGGCCGCGAAATTCCCAATCTTGCCGTCCCCAAACGGATCCGCCATGCGTTTCACAAAGAGCGTCATTGCCCTTGTATTTGCCCCGGCGCTTGTCCTCGCCTCAGGAACCCCCGCCATGACCCAAACCGATCCCTATGCCTGGCTGGAGGACACCCATGGCGAAAAACCCCTGGCCTGGGTGCGCCAGCAGAACGCCCGCTCGCTGGGGCCGTTGAAGGCCGATCCGGCCTATCAGAAGAATTACGACGCCATCCTGGAAGTGCTGGACGCCACCGACCGCATCCCGATGGGCAGTCTGCGCCACGATATGGTCTATAATTTCTGGCAGGACGCGGCCAATCCCAAGGGTGTCTGGCGGCGCACGCCCACCGCCAGCTACCGGAGCGCCAGCCCCGCCTGGGAGGTGCTGCTGGATGTGGATGCGCTGGCCAAGGCCGAAACGGAAAACTGGGTGTTCAAGGGCGCGGACTGCGCCCCGGAACATACCCGCTGCCTGATCAAGCTGTCGCGGGGCGGCGGCGATGCGGCGGTAATCCGCGAATACGATCTGACGGCGAAAAAACTGCTGCCGGAAGGCGAAGGCTTCTCGCTGCCGGAAAGTAAGGCCGACGCCACCTATCTGGATGCGAACACCATCCTGTTCGCCACCGCCAGGGACGGCGAAACCAGTTCCGGCTATGCCCGCAAGGCGCGGTTGTGGACGCGCGGCACGGCCATCGCCGCCGCGCCGCTGCTCTATGAAGGCAAGGCGGAGGATGTGCTGGTATCGCCCGCCGCCTTCCACACCAAAGCGGGCAACCGCGCCCTGGTGATCCGCGCGGTGAGCTTTTTCGAGGCCGAATATTACGCGGTGGACGGTACCGAGGTCCGCAAGCTGGACCTGCCCTTGTCGGCCGATGTGAAGGGCCTGCTGGACGGCGCGCTGATCGCCACCCTGCGCGAAGCCTATCAGGGCCTGCCCAAGGGCGCGCTGGTGGCCTTCCGCGAAGGGCAGAAGCCGCAACTGATCTTCGCGCCCGATGCCCGCTCCAGCATCGAGAGCGTGGGGGTGGGCCGCGACAAGCTCTATGCCGCCATCACCCGCAACGTGATCGGTGCGGTGCATGTCTTCACCCCCGATGGGGGGCCCGATGGCCGAACATGGACCGGCAAGGTGCTGGCCCTGCCGGGGCAGGGCAGCGTGGATATCGTCTCGGCCAATGATTTCGGGCCGGAAGCGATGTTCAGCTTCCAGAACTATCTGACACCCACCACGCTGTATTTCGATGCGGGCGACGACGCGCCGCAGTCTATCAAGTCTTTGCCGGCGCGTTTCGATTGATCCGGCCTGGTGACCGAGCAGTTCGAAGCGGTCAGCAAGGACGGCACGAAAATCCCCTATTACGTCACCCGTCCCAAAAGCCTGAACGGCCCGGCCCCCACCATCCTGTATGGCTATGGCGGTTTCGAAGTGTCGCTGACCCC
>Ga0066256_1001768_pt2 | contig 25607 bp, 15 predicted proteins | sample ThiBio_1000_biof_FD_87107 | JGI IMG/M metagenome (GOLD analysis project Ga0066256, IMG submission 87107) | Wastewater bioreactor microbial communities from Cape Town, South Africa - Thiocy_expt_1000_biof (version 2) | ecosystem: Engineered > Bioreactor > Thiocyanate-remediating >... | reverse complement strand
CTCCTCGCCCCGACGGTAGCGGCCGAGGCGGCCGCGCGCGCGGGCGCGCCGCGTGCCGCGCCCGGCCCCCGCCCCGCGCCGAGGGGGGGGCGGCCGCGGGCGGCTTGGCGGCGGGGGGGGGGGGGGGGCGTGGGGCGGGGGGGGTGGGGGGGGGGGGGGGGGGGGGGGGGGGGGTGAAAGAGAGGATGGGGTTGACTTGACTGAAGGTGACGGCAGCAGTCCAACACGACAGCAACAGTGCCACAGCCAATTACAAATCAATAACAGCCACCACCTGCACTGCGAAGGTCTGCCAACAACCAACATGACGGCTGCATTTACAGCGCAGGCAGCTAGGCAGCAGCAAAGCCAGCACACCAACCACTAGAGCAAGTCAGCCAGCCAGCCCAGCAACCAGCGCGAATTACACATCCTGGTGCGGCAGACCCATTAGCCACTCGTCCAGGATTGCATTGCCACTCGTTGCTGCCAGCAATAACGCTGGACTGCTTGCGCTGCGTCATCCACGTTGTTGGTCACTGCCTTCTCTCTCTGCTCCTCCTCCACTCCTCTCTACTCCTCTCTCTCTCTCCACCCCCAACAACCGAAAGGCTACGCACCGCCATATTGAATGTATCGCCGACGGACGATGGGCGTGCAATCACAACCAAGTGCTACACCTTCTGCGGCGCGGCTGGCGCGGCCATTCCACGCCGGTGGTGTTGCTTTTCATTACCATGCACACCAGGCGCCCTGGCGTGTAAAACTCCTCTGCCTCTCCCCTCCTCCTCCAACTTGAACTTGTTGCCAATCTAAAATTGTGGGCACCCATAGTACTTACACGAAATTATGTGCTGTACGCCTGAAACTATATGGTAAAAAGCAGAAAAGGCACAAGGATGGCGCCAATTCCCTCTGACGGCGCTGAAATCGTGTCCGATCCCAACCATTCAAGAATCCAAAGATTCGGTGCAGCAGAACCGGAGGATACGGCGCGTTCCGCCACACTGCACTGCACCGCGTGCCACCATGCAACATGTTGAACTGCCGCCGAATAACCACACAAAGGGTGCGCGCAGTACTTGTGTGAGTGGGCCGAGTCGCTGGAGTGCCTACATTAGAGATGGGGAAGATCACGGAAACGCTGGCGTGGCGGGGTGGCAGCCGCGTGTACGCGCCAGTGGCGGCAGCCCCAGCAGTAGCGGCAGCGGCAGCGGCGGCACCCGCAGCAGCTGCGACAGTGACTGCTCGCAGCGCCTCTGCCCCTGCTGCTGCCGCTGCCCCTGCTGCCGCTGCCCCAGCCCCACCAGCACCGGCGGCGGCAACGGTGTCGTTTGAGTTCTTCCCGCCCAAGACGGCAGCCGGCGTGGACACGCTGCTGGCGCGCATGGCGGAGCTGCTGGCGGTGGTGCGGCCGGCGTTCATTGCCATCACGTGGCCGTCTGGCAGCCGGGACGGCGCGACGGCGCTGCCGCTGGCGGTGCGCGTGCAGCGGGAGCTGGGGGGGGACGTGCTGCTGCACGTCACCTGCCACGCGCCGCCCGCCGAGCTACGCCGCGTGCTGGCAGCAGCGGCTGCCGCCGGCATCCGCAACATCCTGGCGCTGCGAGGCGACCCGCCGGTGGCGGCGACGGGGTGGCGGCCGCCGCCTGGCGGGTTTGAGCACGCGGCGCAGCTGGTGCGGTTCATCCGGGAGGAGACGGGCGACACGTTCTGCATTGCGGTGGCGGGCTACTGCGAGGGCCACCTGGAGTCGTGGAACTCGGCATGCCTGCCGCCGTCGGAGCAGGCGCGCGCGGCGGACCTGGCGCACCTGCGTGCCAAGGTGGATGCCGGCGCGGACGTCGTCATCACGCAGCACTTTTATGATCCCGCCGTGTTTCATGCCTTTCACACCGCCGCCCGCGCCGCCGGCATCACCGTGCCCATCCTACCATCCTACATGCCCATCACGTCGTACGACCGGTTCACCAAGTTTGCGGCGTGGTGCCGCACGCGCGTGCCGCACGACGTGACGGCGGAGATGGCGCGGCTGCAGGACGACGACGCCGCCGTGAAGGCGTACGGCGTCACGCTGGCGGCGTCCACGCTGCGCACCCTTGCTGCCGCCGGCGGCCGCCACGTCCACTTCCTCACCCTCAACCTTACCACCTCCGTTCTCCGCGTGCTGGCGGCGCTGGGCCTGCTGTCCAAGGACCTACCAGTACCAGCGCCAGTGCCCGTGCCCGTGCCGGTACTACCGGCGACGGCGGTGGTAGAGCCAGCGGCGCCTGCCACGCCCGGCGGTGCACCTGCCACGCCCAGCGGCGTGCCAGCAACGCCCGGCGGCGGCGCACGCACGCTTGGTAGTGTGCGGCCGGGCGGCGGTGAGGAGCGCGCGCCCATCTTTTGGGCCAACCGCGCGGCGGCGGCGGCGGCGCGCACGTCAGACTGGGGCGAGTTCCCCAACGGCCGGTTCACGCTGGCGTCGTCGCCGGCGTACGGCGAGCTGAACGACTACTACCTGGCGGCCAAGCGGCCCAAGATGGACCGCCGCAGCGTGTGGGGCGTGCCGTCGTCGGTGGATGACATCCGCCGCGTCTTCCTGTCGTACCTGGACGGCCACGTGCCGGCGCTGCCGTGGTGCGAGTCGCCCACCGCGCTGGAGACGTCCGGTATCTACGAGGCGCTGCGCTGGATGAACCGGTGCGGCTTCCTGACCATCAACAGCCAGCCGCGCGTGAACGGCGTGCGCAGCGACGACGCGCGGCACGGGTGGGGCGGCCCGGGCGGCGTGGTGTACCAGAAGGCGTACGTGGAGGCGTTTGTGGGCGCGCCCGAGTTTGACCGCCTCGCCGCCGCCTTTGGCCGCTACCCCTCCCTCACCTTCCACGCCATCAACGCGGCGGGCGAGGAGCGCAGCAACGCGCCGGCGGACCGCGCCAACGCGGTGACGTGGGGCGTGTTCCCCGGCCGCGAGATCGCGCAGCCGACGGTGGTGGACCCGGCGTCGTTCCGCGCGTGGAAGGCGGAGGCGTTTGACCTGTGGCTGAGCCAGTGGGCGGCGGTGTACGACGAGGAGTGCGCGTCGGACGCCACTGCGCGGCGCGTTATCCACGCCATCCACGACACGTACTGGCTGGTGAACATCGTGGACAACGACTACGTGTCGGAGGAGGACTCCATCTTTGCACTGTTCCGCGACGTCATCACCGACGGCATGTCAGAGGCGGAGCTGCGCCTGCGAGTGCGCGACCTGGAGGCGGAGAACACGGCCCTGCGGGAGGGCGGCCTGCGCCTGCGCGACCGGCACGCGGCACTGGATGCAGAGGCGGGCCGCGCCGCTGACCTGGTGGCGCACCTGGAGGAGGAGAACGCCTCCCTGCGCCGCCAGCTGCTGGAGGCTCGTGCTGCCGTGCGCGCATACGGCGCGCCGCCACCGGGCGGCGCTGCCGGCGGCCGCCGTACCAGCATCGGCAGCAGCAGCGGCGGCGGCGGTGGTGCTGGCGGCAAGGTGTCATTCGCTGCCGCGCGCTCTGCCGCCGCGTACATGCACGTTGCCGCCACGCATGCCGGCGCCACCTAGCGATCGTTAAACTTTGTGTGTCCATTACAATTAAACGTATTGGCAGGCCCGGCACACGGGCAGCGACGCTTACGCACGCACGAAAGCAAACTTCTAGGGGGTGGGCACGGCGGCGGCGGCGGCGGCGGCGGGGAGGCACAGACACCACAGTGGCACGCTCCCGGCAGACCGCCCACGCACACGACCAAAAGAGGGGGCACGAGGCAAAGTGTGACAAGCTGCCAGCTATCAAAAAAAGGGTGCCGCGAACTCATCATCAGCGATGCTGTGGCCGCTGGTGGCCGCACCCGGCGGGACAGCAGCATGCGCAGATGTGGTAGAAGGGGGAAAAAGGAAACACATGGGAAACAGGGCCGCGCCGCTGTCGCAACACACGGCGACACGAAGCGGCGGCAGCAAACGGGGTCGTCGGCGGTTAACAGGTGGTGCATGCCCCTCACTCCTACTGCTGCGGCTGCTCTGCTATCAACAAGGGCCCCACGCCCCACATCATGCAGCCACATGATAAACTAGCAACCGGCCGGGCTACACCCAGCTGGAGGTGCTGCCGCTGCCAGACGCGGGTGCAGCAGTTGCACCGTCAAGCCCTACCACTCCCACACCCGCGGGGAAGGGCGGCAGCAGGAACTGAAACTCCAGCGACATGTCCAACACCGTCGGGGTGCTCGCGCTGGCAGCGCCGCCGTTGGGCCGCGGCGGCGCCTCAGCGCTGCCCGACGCCGAGCCCGCCGCACCGGACGCGCCGGACAGGAAGCCTCGGAACGACTTGCGGGTGTCTGTGGGCGCGGCGGGCGGCGGGTTGGTGAGCATGGACGCCGGCACCGGCAGGCGGACGGCGACAACGAAGGACGGCGGCGTCAGGCCGGCGGTGGGCGCCATAATAAACGCGTGCGCCGCGGCCGCCACCTCACGCAGCAGGGTGCCGCGGTTCAACCCCAGCAGCGACATGTGTGCGCCGTGCAGCGCGCCCATGCGGCACTCAAATATGCCGCCGCCCAGGCAGCCGCACGTGTACACCACCCGCTGGTACGACAACGAGATGCGCGGGTGGCAGGGCAGTGCCGCCGTTGTGGTGTCGGCGTCTGCAAGCAGCAGGCGGGCGGCGGCGCTGGTGTCCGCGCTCTCCGCCGCCATGCCTTCTTGGCCCCCCCAGCCCATGCCTCGCAACACAACGCTGTTACTGGCGGCAGCAGCGGCTGACGGGTGCATCAGCGCCGATACGGCCGCCGCCGCCGCCGCTGCTGCCGCCGCTGATGCCGTCGCCGGCAGCGGCGCGCTGCCCCCAATGCCACCCACACCCGTCATGGCGGCAGTAGCGGCGTCGGCGACGGGCAGGTGTGAGGTGGGCGCCAACTGCATGAGCGCGGTTGCCAGCGAGTTGGGCATGAGCAGGGCGCGGTACGCGCCGGTACGCACCTCCACGCCCGGCAGCTGGCCATACCATGCGGTGGATAGCGGGCAGCCCGGCCCCGCGTACGGCGTCGGCGCATACGTGCCAAATGGGCCCGGCCGCGCTGCCGCTGCCGCTGCCGCCAGCGCGCGCGCCGTCGCCTCGCGCTGCTGTATCTCATTGGCCACCGTCAGCATCATGCGCGCCATCTCGTGCAGCACGGCGGGCGGGTGGTACCCCTGCATCACAAACGGCGGCAGGAGGGTGGCGTCAAATGGCCGGCCGTCCGAGTCGTACATGATGGACGGCATGGCCACCGCCAAGCCGCCCTGCGCCGGCTGCATCAGCGCCGCGTCAGCGTGGTGCTCGAACACACGCCGCACGGCGGGTGGGTCCTCTGACGGCGGTGGGATAAGGCCCTCCTCTGCCGCCGTCATGGCTGCCATCGTCTGCACAGCGGCAAACGCGCCCGACCCGCCACCGCTGCTGCTGACTGTTAGGTGGTCTGCCGCCGCCGCGTCGCCAGGAGCCGACGCCGGCGTCGCTGCGGGGGACGCCGATGCGTCACTACCGCCGTCGCTGCCGTGTCCATCGCCGCCGCCGCCGCCGCTGCTGCCGCCGCCGCCTCGCCGGATGCCGGCGCCAGACAGCTGCATGAGCAGCGCGCGCGCCACCGACATCTCGCTCGTGTCGTTGCACGCCTTCACCACGTCCGCAAAGTCCTCCGGGTGCTCCAGCACCATGGACAGCACGGAGCGCACGATGGTGGGCTCCACGTCGTGCACAAAGTCGGAGTAGCGGTGGTGCACCGACAGCAGGTAGATGGTGACGTTGCGCATGGCGCCGTTGGGCCAGAACAGGGGGCGCACCACCTCCGTCGCGCTAAAGGTGCGCTGCTTGACGGACAGCGGCAGGTTCAGCGGCTTCGTCGTCTCGTCGTCCGTGGTGTCGCCGGGGGCGCCAGCCGGTTGGCGTGCCGTATCGCCGCCAGCGCTGGTACCAGCGGCAGTGCCAGGCGCGGCAGCAGGGCTCGGGCTGGCGGCCGGACTCGACGCCTCAGCGTCGTCGCCGCTGGCGTGCAGCGCGCCGTCCATGGAGCGCAGGTACGTGCCGTGGAACTTGGCTTGCGCAATGTGGTTGAACCGCATGTGGATGCCCAGCATCATGCGCGCAATGACGCAGGAGGGGTGCAGGTACATGTTCACGTTGCCCTCCCGCAGCCGCTGCACGTACGTGCGCACGTCGGTGTTAAACAGCGTCAGCGCGGCGTCGTTGAGGATGACGGCGCGCGGCATGAAGCGCTGCGCAAAGAAGGAGACGCGGATGACGGGGATGGTGGTGGCGTGCAGCGCCGCCTCCGCGCACTCGTCCGACAGGTGCTCCAGCGCCAGCAGCTGTGGCGAGCTGATGACGTCGGCGCCGGTGGCAATGACGCGCCGCGCCAGCGCGTCGGCATCCACGCCGCGCTCCAGCAGCATGGACTTGAGCAGGTCCTCCGGCACGGGCATGAAGCCCGCCGCCAGTGACGCCGGCGATGCCGCCGGCACCTCCTCGTCGCTGGCCACATTGTCCCGGTACCGCGCCGCGTCGCTGGACGCGCGGCTGATTATGTCGCGCCACGCCTCGGCAAACGACGCGGGGTCGATGGCGGGCAGCACGCTGGCGGCAAAGGCGCTGCCGCTGCCGCCGCCGCATGCGCACCGGGCGCCCTCCTCGCGCCCGCAGGTACACAGGCTACTGTCGCAGTTACAAGCGGCAGTGGCGCTGCCGCCTGCGCACAAGTTGCCACTGGCGGCGCTGCTGCTGCCATTCCCGGCGGCAGCGCTGGTGCAATCCCCAGTACGGCAGCAGGCCGGCGCGGTCGTGCTGGTGGGCTGCACGACGCCACTGCTACTACTGCTGCTGCTGCTACTGCTGCTGCTGCAGCAGCTGTTGCTCGAGCTGCCACCTGATGCGGACCCGCCAGCTGCTGCAGTAGGTGCAGCAGCAGACGGCGCGGTGCCGCCTGCCGTCACGGCCGGCGTGGCGGCACCCCACGCCATGTTGTTCAGGGACGCCACCACCGTGACAGGGTCGGTGGCAACCGCATCTGGCACCCCCGCCGCCGTCAGCGCGCCCATGACGTCGCGCATGTTGGCGGACATGGGCGCCGACATGGTGGACACCACGTTGTCCCGCCACCGCGCCGCGCCGCTCTCCCCGCTGCCGGCGGCTGCCCCGCCGGGCGCGCTGGGGGCGGGTGACACCACGTCAAACGCCGCCCGCGCGCTGCCTTCATCCACCACCGGCACTACGGCGCCGGGCGGCGGCGCATGGCACCCGCAGGTGCAGCCCTCACACTCATCGTCAGCCGCCGCAGCCCCTGGTTGATGACCGCCACAGCACGAGCCGTGCGATGCGACAGCGGGAACTGCGGCGGCAGTGGAGGCACGTGCTGGTGCAGCAGATACAGGCGCCGGTGCCTTCACCGGGGCCACCGGCAGTGACACGTGCGTGCCTCCACTGCCGCCGCCATGTGCCGCCATGCGGTGGTACGCCGGCGGCACGCTGTACATCAGCCCAGGCGCGCCGCCGCCGGCGCCCGGTGCCAATGAGGCAGCGGGCACTGCCACTGCGCCGTAGGTAGGGTAGCCATCCATGCCTGTGGCAGTGCGCGCCTGCGCCGCAGCAGCGGCGGCAGCATAGGCTGCCGCGTACGCATACGAAGGCGCGTGTTGCACCATACCACCGTCGCCACCACTGCTGCCACCGCCACCGCCACCACTGCTGGTACCACCGCCGCCGCCGCCGCCGCCGCCGCCGCCACCGCCACCACCAACGCTGCCAGCGCCACCACCAACGCTGCCAGCGCCGCCAATCACCTGCTCGGTGTAGGCATCCCATGGAAACGGCACAGGGCCCCCGCTTGCATGCGGCGGCATGGCGGGCAGAGGAAGCGGCAGCGGTATGCCTCCGCGCGCGGCGGGGTGTGGCAGCGACGACGGCAGCATACCACCCGCGCCCATAGCCGACGACAGGCTGCCCGCGCTGCCTCGCCGCGTGCGCTTCACGCGCCTGTGGCCACCGCCGACACCGACGCCGACGCCGACGCCGCTGCTGCCGCCCTCAAAGTCGCTGGTGCCGGTGCCGGTGCCCGAGGTGTCGCCCTTCAGCAGCTGCAGCAGGTGATCATTGCTGCCGGTCGACAAACCCCCACCGGCCGTCGCTGCTGCCGCTGCTGCTGCCGCCGCTGCAGCCGCGCCTGCGTCACTGTCACTCTCACCACCAGCCCCGCCACTGCGCCGTCGCCGATGGCCCGCCAGCTCACCCTCGTCACCACCACCGCCGCCGCCACCGCCGCGGCGTGTCACACCCGCCGCCGCATTGCTGGACGTCTTGGCTTGCAGGATGCGCTTGTAGTTGGCGGGTGCTGGCACGCACTCGGACAGCGGCCGCCCCATGGCGCGACACCGGTCGCACGGCGTCTGCCCGTCACACCGCCGCTTGCCGCGTGCGCACGGCCAGCAGGAGCGCGACGGGTCCCGGTGCGCCAGCACACGCCGTCCGCCGTCCCCCGTCACACCACCTGCCGCCGCCGCCGTCGCCGCCGCCACCACCGCCGCCGCCTCCGCTGCCTCCATGGTCGATCGTGGTTGGGTTGGGGATGGGGTGGGGGTCGTGCGGGTTGGTAAGCAACCTGCAGCGCCTCAGAGTACCGCGTACTGCGTCTTATTGATATGGTATCTGCAAGAGGGGAGGGGGAGGGGGCAGCAACGTAACGTAGACAAGCTGGCTGGCTGCGGCCCGTCGGTATGGGCACGAATGGCGCGGCCGCAGCAGCAAGGGTGGAACCGTGTGGGGTACGAAACCGGGTGGCTGGCGCCGCAGGTGGGTGGATATCAGACGCACGGGGGCCTTGACAGGCGAAGGCGAGTGAGGCGCACGCCAGGGGAGGCACGGCTGGATGGAGTGGGAGGTGCAGGCGTGCCGTGTGGGAGCACTGGCACCGTGGGTGTCGGCATGTGATGATGAGTAGGAGTGTGGCAGAGAAGGAGGGAGAGGGAGGGAGGTGCGGGTGCGCGGCACGCCACGTGCTCACCTTCCCCTCTGCTGCCACACTCCACTCCCTGCCCCCCTCCCTCCTCCCTCCCCCTTTCCTCCTCCTTCCTTCCATCGCCGTCACTCGCCCCCTCGCTCCCTCGCCCCCTACCCTCGCCGCCCCGTGCCCCCTCCTCCCTCCCTCCCTCCCACCTCCACCTCATCGCCTTCGTTCACAGAGCAGGTGGTCGGAGGCAGGTAGCCAGGCGGCAACAACCATGTTTCCACGGCCCCACGGACCGCCACATCCCCGCAGCTGCACCTCTGCTGCACCGTCCCTCCTCCCTCCCCTCTGCCACCCTGCCACCGCCCCAGGGCCCAGACCAGCCCACTCGCCTCCTCTCTCCTCTCTCCTCCTCTCCTACTCCCACCTCCCCTCTCCCTCTGCCTCCTCTCCCACCTCTGTCTGTCTGTATGCGTACCACACAATGATGAGTTGTGACAACCAACTCCAAGCACTGCAGCCCTGACTGGGACTTGCGCGTTCGCAGTAGCTGAGCAGCTGCTGCTGCAAAAGTGGCGCGGCGTAGCAGAACGGAGGGCAGCAGAGAGGAGAGAGGTGAGGAGGAGAGAGGAGAGGAGAGGAGAGGGTGGAAGGCGGGGGAATCCGTCGCCGCCGCTCGCCGCAGGTCGCACCGTGACGATGATGACACAGTGACACTGCAACTGGTGGTCAGCACCGCAAGGCAACGCAGCAGACGACAACCCACAGAAGCGACAACTGCGACGTGCAGGTAAACAAGCGCACAATGGCGTGTGTGTGTTGAATATGCAGCGCTAAGCAAGTCTGGCACCATCGCCGGTCGGTCCGCTGTCACGGTCCGTGTGTCTGTGGCGGACCCGATGCGGCCGGACGCCGGACGGTCCGCGGTGGCACACCGCGGCAACAACCCGAGTGCGCAAGGAACCCACCTGACCAACATGTCGCTGCTGAGTATTGCAGTGCCGCCGCGACAATACGTAGCGTGTGTTGTCACGCCGCGTTCGCACCGTGTTTCTATCATTCTGCCCGGATCTGCCATGCGGTCTCGTGCGGGTCCGCACAGGTTGCTCCGCATCGCCGCACGCAGGAAGGAAACACAACGTCGGCGTTTGCGCCACCATTGTCATCCGCCGCCCCCGCCCTGCCTGCAGTGCCGCACGTATACTACTGGCAGCGCTGCCAGTGTGTTCTTGTTGCTTGGGCCGCATTGTGCGTGCTGCGTGCATGTGGCTGCGTCCGCAGCACAGGATGGTCTGACGTCCAATGTTTCCACCGCCGCGCCGCGCCGAGCTGCACGCACACACACCCTACGCAATAGCGGGCCAGTCGTAGTACTTTAAGCAAGCAGCGGCACGCACACAGGGCGGCGGCGGCATGCAAAGTAGACGGGCACTCGGCGGGGTGACGGGGTAAAACACCAGCTACGCGGACGCATTCGGCGGCGGAGGGGCGGGGGACAACGTACACATGCACACAAACATGCGCACGGCAGCGCGCCAGGGGCGGCTCAGCTGCATACACGCGAGTAACTACGGAGGAGGGGATATCACAATAGATAGGGGCAGCTAAATAAGTTACTGATTGCTCTGTTATTGTCGCCGCCGCCGGGCATAGTAAGGCAGGTTGGCGCCGTGGCGGCAGCGCTGCGTACCCAACAACGTATCTGTGGGCATGGGCAGGCACTGCCGCAACGTCGCCAACCACAAGTTATCATATTATTACACCGGCGTCATGCCGTCCTCGGTGGTGCCGATGGGGACGAGCGGCAGGCAGGCGGGGACGACGGACACCGCGGGGTTGAACTGGTGCTCCGTGCCCAGCACAAAGAAGGCGGGGTGCGCCTCCAGGAAGCGCTTGAGGCCGGTGAAGCGGTCCTTCAGCGTGGCGGGCAGCCGCGCGTTGCCGATCGCCTCTGCCAGGCTCTTACCCAGCTCGCCCACCGCCATGGAGCCGCGCGCCACCAGCAGCTGCACCGACAGCAGCGCCAGGAGGGCGGGCGTCACGACCGGCCACAGCACCGTCTGCGCGTACGACAGCGCAAAGTTGAGGCGCGCGGCGTCGCTGGTGAGCGCGGCATCGGCAGCGGCGGCTATGATGCCGGCCTGGTCAAGCTCTGCCGCCTGCTGCAGACGGCCTCCCGCTGAGCGTTACGAGAGGGCGGCGGCCGCAGGCCGTCGCCCTCAGCTCTGGCTCTGCGCCTGGCTCTGGCCGGCGGACGGCGCCACGGTGATGGAGACGCTCATCGTCTCGGCCGCCCTGCCCACCACCATGCCGGAGACGGGCGCCGCATCCTTGTAGTCGAGGCCCGTCGAGAGGCGCACGTAGCGCGCATCCGGGCAGATCTTGTTCGCCGCGTCGAAACCGACCCAGCCGAGGCCCTGCAGATGCACCTCGGCCCAGGCATGGCTCGCCGTCTGCTCGGGCATCTCCATCAGAAGGTAGCCGGAGACATAGCGGGCCGGAATGCCGAGATGGCGGGCGGCGGAGATGAAGATGTGCGCATGGTCCTGGCAGACGCCCTGCTTCCTTTCGAGCGCCTGTTCGGCGGTGGTGTTGGCCGCGGTTTCGCCCGGCCTGTAGGCGACGTTCTCGTGCAGCATCGCCATCAGGTCGTGCATGCGCGCGAGTTCGTTGTCGCCGGCGGAGGCCTTCGCCATGTCGCGGATCAGCTTGCCCGGCCGGGTCAGCGGCGTTTCGCGCAGGTAGAGCCAGAGCGGCACGAACCCCTGGTGCGGGCCGAAGACGCCCGCCCGGTCCTCCGTCTCCACCTCGCCCTCGGCGACGATGCGGATGGCCACCTGCTCGGCATTGGTGCTGACGAGATCGACATGGTTGCCGAAATGATCGGTATAGCCGGCCTCCTGGCGGGCGCCGTCCACGATGGTCCTCCAGTGCAGCACGATCTGGCCCGGCTGGTTCTTCGGCGTCAGCCGCAGCCGTTGCAGGGAATATTGGACGGGGTCGTCGTAGCGGTATTCGGTTGTGTGGCTGATCTTCAGTCGCATCGCGCGTCCCCGGCCCTAGCGATAGAAACGGTAGCCTTCGGAGATTTCCTCCCCGAGGCGATTGTTGTGCACGATGAATTCCTCGATGAACTCGTGGAGCCCCTGGTCCATGATGTCGTCCATGCTGCGGCTTCTCAGCAGCATCAGCGTCGAGGACGCGGTCTCGTGCGCGGCATGGGTCTCGCCGTAGAGTTTTGCCAGATAGCCGAGATTGCTGACGATCTTGTCGTAGCTGTAGGCGAGCGAGCGCGGCATGCGCTCGTTGAGGATCAGGAAGTCGGCGATGTTGGCCGCGGAATGGTCGCCGTCGTAGACCCAGCTATAGGAGCGGTGCGCCGAGACCGAGCGCAGGATCGATTCCCACTGCCTGTTGTCGAGCGAGGAGCCCACCTTGGCGATCGCCGGCAGCAGAACGTAGTATTTCACGTCGAGGATGCGCGCCGTGTTGTCCGCCCGCTCGATGAAGGTGCCGATGCGTGAGAAGTTGTATATGTCGTCGCGCAGCATCGTGCCGTGGAAGGCGCCGCGGATGAGGCCCGTGCGCCGCTTGATCGCATCGATCACCTCCGGCATCTCGGCCGGGCGGACGCGCCTGGCGAGCATCTCCTTGAACTCGATCCAGCACTCGTTCGTCGCTTCCCAGGTCTCGCGCGTCAGTGCCGTGCGGACCATGCGGGCATTGTTGCGCGCCGATTCGATGCAGGACATCACACTCGACGGGTTGGCGTGGTCGCGCAGGAGATAGTCGATGGCGTCCGCGCTCGTCAGCTTGCTGTGCACGGTGTCGAAGTCTTCGCGTACGCCGGCGCTTTGCAAGACGCCGTCCCAGTCCTCGTCGGAGGAACCGGAGCGCGTCAGCGCCATGCGCAGGCCCGCATCGACGAGGCGGGCGATGTTCTCGCCGCGCTCGATATAGCGGAACATCCAGTAGAGGCCGTTTGCAGTTCTTCCCAGCATCGGCTCAGTCCTCCAGAACCCAGGTGTCCTTCGTGCCGCCGCCCTGGCTGGAGTTGACCACCAGCGAGCCTTCCTTCAGCGCCACGCGGGTGAGCCCGCCGGGAATGATCTGCACCTTGTCGGAAACGAGCACATAGGGCCTGAGATCGACGTGCCGGGGCGCGATGCCCTTGTTGACGAGGATCGGGACGGTGGAGAGCGACAGCGTCGGTTGGGCGATGTAGTTCGCTGGCCGGGCTTTGAGCTTTTCGGCGAAGGCCGCGCATTCCTTCTTCGAGGCGGTTGGGCCGACCAGCATGCCGTAGCCGCCCGAACCGTGCACTTCCTTGACGACCAGTTCGCTGAGGTGTTCCAGCACGTATTTCAGGCTGTCCTCTTCCGAGCAGCGCCAGGTCGGCACGTTTTCGAGCAGCGCCTTGCGGCCGGTATAGAACTCGACGATCTCCGGCATGTAGGAATAGATCGCCTTGTCGTCGGAAATGCCGGTGCCGGGCGCATTGGCGATGGTGATGTTGCCGGCCTTGTAGACATCCATGATGCCGGGAATGCCGAGCGCCGAATCCGGCCGGAAGGTCATCGGGTCGAGGAAGTCGTCGTCGACGCGGCGGTAGAGCACGTCGATCGCCTCGTAGCCGCGGGTCGTGCGCATCTTCACCTTGCCGTCGACGACGCGCAGGTCCGAGCCTTCCACCAGTTCCACGCCCATCATGTCGGCGAGGAAGGCGTGCTCGTAATAGGCGGAGTTGAAGATGCCGGGCGTCAGCACCGCCACGCGCGGCTTACCCGAACAGCCGGGCGGGGCGAGCGAGGAAAGGCTCTGGCGCAGGAGCTTCGGGTAGTCCTCGACCGGGCGCACCTTGTTGAGGTGGAACAGCTCGGGGAACATCTGCATCATGGTTTCGCGGTTTTCCAGCATGTAGCTGACGCCGGAGGGGGTGCGGGCATTGTCCTCCAGCACGTAGAACTGGTCTTCGCCCGTGCGCACGATGTCGGTGCCGACGATGTGGGTATAGACGCCGCCCGGCGGCTTGAAGCCGATCATCTGCGGCAGGAACGCCTCGTTGCGCTCGATCAGCTCGCGCGGGATGCGGCCCGCCTTGATGATCTCCTGCTTGCGGGGAATGATGTCGAAGGGGATGAGCTTTTCGGAGCTGTCCGCGTGTCCGTAGACCGCGAAGGTGATGCCGGTTTTGCGAAAGAGGTTCTCGGCGTCCCTCGATTTGGCGATCAGGCGGGCCCGATCCTGTGCTGCGTACCATTCATGGTAGTTCTGATATGGCTGCCGCGCACCGGAGTCCGCGTTCATCATTTCATCAAATGCCAAAGGCGTGTTCCCCATTTTTCGTCATTTGAGTACAACATCCCCGGCAATGCAAGAACCATGCTCAATTAGCGGTCAAGAATTCTCACACCGCTTTGGAAGCATCCAGAACCGGCCGTCGCGACGGTTCTTGCCGGAAATGTCCCCGCAGGTCGCGCCCCACCCGATTGAGGTTGCCGAAAACATGGGCAGGTGCCGAAAGACTGTTCGCGCTGCCTTTGCCTGAACCTAAGCATCAAGGAAATTCCTTTGACCATCACCGGCGCGATGCCTATCGCTCGCGCATCGATTGTCCCGTCCGCGGAAACACCATGTCCCTCGATCGCCTCGCCCCGGTCATCTTCGTCCTGCTCTGGTCCACCGGCTGGGTCGTCGCCAAGTTCGGCGCCATCGTCTCCGAGCCGCTGACCTTCCTCAGCATCCGCTACGTCGTCGCCGCGCTGCTGTGCGGCGGCCTTTGCGTGGCGTCCGGCGTGTCCTGGCCGCGCGATCCGCGCACGGTCCTGCATGCCGTCGTCTCCGGCGCCTTCCTGCACGGCATCTATCTCGGCGCGGTCTGGTGGGCGATCGGCGAGGGGGTTCCCGCGGCGCTCTCGTCCATCATCGCCGCCCTCCAGCCCCTGATGACGGCGCTGGCGGCGCCGTTCTTCATCGGCGAGCGGCTGGGCACGACGCAGAAGCTCGGGCTCTGTCTCGGTTTCCTCGGCGTGCTCCTCGCCGTCCTGCCGAAATTCTTCGGCCACGGTTCGGCGGAAATCCCGGCCTTCGCCATCGTCGTCAACATGTTCGGCATGGCGGCCGTCACCTACGGCACCATCTACCAGAAGCAGCACCTGCATACCGGCGACATCCGCGCCATCGCGACGCTGCAATATGTCGGCGCGCTGATCGTCACCGTCCCCTTCGCGCTCGCGCTCGAAAGCCTGCATGTCGATTTCGGCTTCGCCTTCGTCGCGCTGCTCGCCTGGTCGGTGCTCGGCATCTCGATGGGGGCGATCCTGCTGCTGCTCTATCTGCTGCGCCGCGGCCAGGTCTCGCGCGCCGCCTCGCTCATCTACCTTGTCCCGCCCATCGCCGCCCTGCAGGCCGCCGCCATCTTCGGCGAGGAACTGACGGTCCCGATGATCCTCGGAACCGTCATCGTGGCGGTCGGCGTCTATCTCACGAACCGCAAGGACCCCGCGCCGGCGAAGTGAGGCGCTCCACAAACGAAAACGGCGGGCCGAGGCCCGCCGTTTCTCAATTCATGACCGGTCGGCTCACGCCTGTTCGCGGCGCTGGCCTTCAGCACGGCGCGGCTTGCCGCGGTGCTGCGGGCGGCCGGGCTGGCCGTTGCCGCCGCCGTGGTTGCGGTTCTGGCGCTCGCCCTGCTTCTGGGCGGGACGGGCGTGCTGCGGGCGCTTGGCGCCTGCCGGTGCGCCGGCTTCCGCCTGCGCGCCGTCGCCGAAGGGCTGGCGCTGCGGACGCTGGCCCGCGCGGCCGTTGCCGGCGCGCTGGCCGCCGGCGTTGCGGCCCTTGCGCGACTTGCCGCCGGGGCCTGCCGTGCTTTCGGCCGGGGCCTCGCCGCTCGCGACGGCGATCTTGATGCCCATCAGCCGCTCGATGTCGCGCAGGAGATGCGCTTCGTCCGGTGCGCAGAAGGCGATGGCGATGCCGTCGCGGCCGTTGCGGGCCGTGCGGCCGATGCGGTGGACATAGGCGTCCGGCACTTCCGGCAGGTCGTAGTTGTAGACGTGGGTGACGCCCGGGATGTCGATGCCGCGGGCGGCGACGTCGGTGGCGACCAGCACGCGGATTTCGCCGTCACGGAAGGCCTTGAGGGCGCGCTCGCGCTGGCCCTGGCTCTTGTTGCCGTGGATGGAGGCGGCCTTGAAGCCGACCTGGTCGAGGTGCTTCATCAGCTTTTCCGCACCGTGCTTGGTGCGCGAGAAGACGAGCGACAGGCCGTCCGGATTGGCGGTGAGTGTCTGCTTGAGGATCTGCGTCTTCTGGTCCTTGCCGGGCACGAAGTGCACGTACTGCTCCACCTTGTCGGCAGCCTTGCCGGGCGGGGTGACCTCGACCTTCTTCGGGTTGACGAGGTATTCGCCGGCAAGCTCGGCGATCAGCTTCGGCATGGTGGCCGAGAAGAGCAACGTCTGGCGGTTCTTCGGCACCATCTTCGAAATCTTGCGCAGGTCGTGGATGAAGCCGAGGTCCAGCATCTGGTCGGCCTCGTCGAGCACGAGGTAGCGGGCCTGCGTCAGCGTCACGGACTTGCGGGCGATAAGGTCGAGCAGGCGGCCGGGGGTGGCGACGAGGATGTCGGTGCCGCGGTTCAGCATTTCCGACTGCTTGTTGATCGAGGCGCCGCCGACGACGGTGACGACGCGCAGCGGCGTCTTCTTGACGAAATCGCGCAGGTTGTCGGCGATCTGGTTCACCAGTTCGCGGGTCGGGGCGAGGATGAGGGCGCGGATGTTGCGCGGGTCGGGGCGGCGGGCTTCCAGGAGGAGCTTTTCGATCATCGGCAGGCCGAAGGCGGCCGTCTTGCCGGTGCCGGTCTGGGCGAGGCCGATGAGGTCGCTGCCTTCCATGACGAGCGGAATGGCCTTTTCCTGGATCGGGGTCGCTTTTTCAAAGCCGAGGGTGGAGAGCGTGGCGACGATGGTCTTCGAGAGGCCGAGGTCGTGGAAAGTGGTCAAGTCAAATACCTTTCGGGGCGCCAGGCGACTTTCCCGACCGCAGTTCCGGACGCGGGATCGCGTCCCGCTTTCGCTCGAACTGCCTCGGACCGGAACCGCACCATGCGCTTCCGGTTTCGTCTGGCGTCAAGAACCCCGCGTGAATTGGGAACTTGTGGGTTGGTTGGCTATCGTCAGCGCAGTCTTCCGCAATCGAGGCGGATCGTTCTCTTGCGCTTGTCCTTCTTAGCATCCCAAGGTCGGGAAATCGCAGGCTCGCTCACGCGGCGGCCGAAGGGCGACGCTTCGGCTCATGTCGTTGTTTTGCGCCGAAAAGTCAAGTGCTAGTTTCGTAGCGCGCGAAAGGATGGCCTCGCCGCGACCCTGCCGGAACATGCGCCTGCGCGTTGCGTTGGGTCAGCACGCATCCTGCCACAATCCTGTTGGATGCTCGCCGACGCAGAAGGATCTGCGTTCCGATGAACCTCGCCACGGGAGTGAAAAATGACCGCTACGACTTGGATTCTCGCCGCCGACGGAAATCAGGCCCGCCTGCTCAAGGGAGTGAACCTGTTGAAGGATGGCCAGCAGAACCCGGAGCAGGAGGTCTTTCGCTGGGAGCCGAAGAAGGCGCAGGACATCATGGCCGACAAGCCCGGCCGCAGCCATTCCTCGGTCGGTCCCGGCCGCTCCGCCATGGAATATTCGAGCGATCCGGTGCGCGAGGAGCAGCAGAAATTCACCGCCGAGGTCGCCAGCCGGATCGACGACTATGCCGCCGAGGGCGCGTTCGACCGGCTCGTCGTGTGCGCCGCCCCGCAGACGCTGGGCGACCTGCGCAGCAAGCTGTCGGACAAGGCCCGCACGCTGACCACGGCCGAGATCGACAAGAACTTCTCCAACCTGCCGACGGAGAAGCTGATCTCCTCCGTCCGGTCGATCATGTTCGACGCCTGATCTTCTAAAGGTGTGCCGGAGCGCCGCCCTCTTCCTTGCGCCTTGCGACGAACGCGTCCAGTTCGTCCTCGACCGCAGGGTCGAGCGGCGGCCTTTCGTAGGCGTTGAGCTTTTCCTTGAAGATCCGGCTGGCGTGGTCGTAGGTCGTCGGCCGGCCGGCTTCGGTCCATGCCTCGAAGTTGCGCCAGTCGGAGAGGATCGGTGAATAGAAGGCCGTCTCGTAGCGCGCCAGCGTGTGCGGCGTGCCGAAGAAGTGGCCGCCGGGCCCGACATCGCGCATCGCTTCCAGGCCGAGGGCGTCCGCGCTCACGTCGAGCGGCGCGAGGTATTCCGCCACCATTTGCAGCATGTCGACGTCGAGGATGAATTTCTCGAAGGAAGCCGTCAGCCCGCCCTCCGTCCAGCCGGCCGAATGCATGATGAAATTGCCCCCGCCCTGGGTCAGCGCCCAGAGGGAGAAGGCGGATTCGTAGGCGGCCTGTGCGTCCAGCGTGTTGGAAGCGTTGGTGTTGGAAGTCCGGTAGGGGATGTCGTACTTGCGGGCGAGCTGGCCGCCGGCGACGACGGCCTTCATGTATTCCGGCGTGCCGAAGGCCGGTGCGCCCGTCTTCATGTCGATATTGGAGGTGAAGCCGCCGTACATGACCGGCGCTCCCCTGCGCACCATCTGCGTGAATGCGATGCCCGCCAGCGCCTCGGCATTCTGCTGCACCAGCGCGCCGGCGATCGTTACGGGCGCCATGGCGCCGGCCAGCGTGAAGGGCGTCACCACCACGACCTGGCCCCGTGCGGACATCTCGATGATGCCCTGGAGCATCGGTGCGTCGAGGCGCAGCGGCGAGGAGGTGTTGATGATGGTGAAAAGCGAGGGCTCGCGCTCCATCTGCTCCATCGAGATGCCGCGGCCGATGCGGGCGATCTCGATGCCGTCGCGGTTGCGCTGGCGGCCGAGCGAATAGACGTGGAAAACCTTGTCCGTCAGCTTCACGAGGTCGGAGAGGCATTCGAGATGGCGCACCGGGGCGGGGATGTCGACCGGCTCGACCGGGTAGCCGCCCGTCGTGTGGACGATGTCGTAGCACTGGGCGAGCTTGACGAGCTTGCGGAAACCCTCCCGGTTGCCGGCCCGGCGCCCGCCGTCGCGGTCCGCGACGAAGGGGGCCGAGGCGACCTGGGCGAAGACGAGGTTGTCGCCGCCGATCTCCACGTTCCGCACGGGGTTGCGGGCGTGCATGGTGAAGCGCGGGGGGACCGAGGCGAGCATCTCCATGATGAGGCCGCGGTCGAAGCGCACACGGTCGGTGCCCGGCGTCACCTCCGCCCCGGCCGCCTTCATGCGGTCGCGCGCCTCCGGCAGGATGATGTCCATGCCGATTTCCTCGAGGATCGTCAGGGAGGCCTGGTGCACGGCTTCCAAGGCATCCTCCGACAGCACGGCGGACCTTGCGGTGGCGTTGACGAGGTTGAGGTATTTCGAGGTCGCCGGTGCGCGGGGACCATGCTCGGCGGCGCGCCCGCTGTGCCGCCGCCTTTCGACGGGCGTTTCGCCCGCGGCGCCGGTCGATTGGCGATTTTCGAGCTTGATCACGTCACCCATATGCAGCGCAGCCCTGGTCTGGTTTGCCTTCGCGTCCTTGTCGCATATCCCGGGGCGCCATGTCCCGTCATTTGCGACAGGCAAGCGCCCTCACCGGATAAGCGCCGGGCACCTTCAGTTCCGGCAACGAAGTGTTAACCATCCGTTCAAGGATTGGTGATACTCCCCGAGGGGTATGAATCCCTCCTTCCTTGCCGCTTTTGGGAGCGCCTGGCGTGGCTGAATCTCAGGACGAATTGCTGGTGGCGGCCTGTGCGCGCGTTCGCGAACACCCGCATCCGGCCTACGTCAAGAGCAGCGAATTGCGCTATCTGGCGGTGAACGATGCCTATGCGTTGCTGTTCGGCCATGCCCCGGCGGAGATGATCGGCCTGCGCAGCGACGAGGTCGGCGAGGCGCCCGGCCACAGCGACCGGGATGATCCGGAACGGCGCTGCCTGATCTTCGGCCATCCCGAGCGCGCCCGTTACCTGCATCCCTTCGGCGGCAGTTTCGAAATATCCTTCAAGCGCGAGCGGATCTCCCCGACGCTTTCCATCCTCGTCGGCTTCTTCACGCCTTGCGTCGATGCGGCGGCGGTCCGTCTGGCCGCCAATGCGAATGCCGATACCCTCCAGAGGACGGCGGGCGCGGAGGCCGAGCCCGGCAGGACGCGTGCGGCCGAGCATGTCGAAGACGCGCTCGACGCGATGGGGGCGGGGGTTGCCGTTTTCGGTGCGGACAACCGGCTGTGCTATGCCAATCCCAACATGCGGGATTTCTACCGGGTGCTCGTCGGCGATCTCGCGGACGGTCCCGTCAGCCTAGCCACGATCACCGAGGCCCTGCACGACCTGGAGGTCGGGCGCCTGCCGGCAGCCGAGCGTGCGCCCTGGGTCGCCGCCCGGCTCGCCTGCTACGACCTGCCGCTCTACGAATCGGTGACGCGCATGGCGGGCGACTGGAGCCGCCTCGTCACGCAGCGCCGGCCGGACGGCGTGCTCGTCGTGCTGCGGCTGGACGTCACCGCCCTCAAGGAGAGCGAAGGCCGGCTGAAGCAGCATTCGCAGGAGATCAGCCTCTATCGCGCGCTGCTCGACGAGTTGCCGGTCGCAAGCTTCATGCGTGACGAGGACCAGCGCATGATCTTCGCCAACCGGGCCTATGTCGAGATGACGGGCCGGCCGCCGGAAGACCTGCTCGGCGTCACCACGCGCCACATGTATCCCGAGCAGGGAGAGGAATTCCACCAGCAGAACCAGCTCGTGCTGGATACCGGCGAACTGTTCGAATCCGAGATCGACTATATCCGCGCGGACGGCTCCGTGCTGCCGACGATCTCGCGGCTCTATCGCGTCACGACGCTGGACGACAAAAGATACCTGATCGGATCGCTCACCGACACGACGGTGCTGAAGAAGCGCGAGGACCAGCTCATCGAGGCGCAGCGCCAGGGGGAAGCCGCGCGGTCGGATCTGGAAAGCATCGTGGAGTCGCTTCCCGTCGGGATCGTCGTCGTCGAGGAGGACGACACGATCGAGCTGGTCAACGGCGCCTTCGAGGAGCTGTGGGGTGGTACCCTGCTGCCGATGAAGGGCCGCCCCATCGTCGAACTCCTGCGCTTCCAGGAGGCGCAGGGCGGAATATGCTGGGACGGCAGCCCCAATCCGGGCGGCCATGCGGGGTATCTGGCCGGCATCCGCGCGGGCGAGACGCCGGTGCGCGAGGTGACCTATACCACCGGCCGGACGGTGATCGAGGCCGGCTGCGCGATCTCCGGCGGCCGCTGCCTGCTCACCTATATCGACATCACGGAGCGGCGCGAGCGCGAACGCGAGGTGCTGGAGACGCGCACCGCGCTGGAAGAGGTCGGCAGCCTGCTCAAGGACGCGGTCTCCTCCATGAGCCAGGGCCTGCTCATCATCGAGGACGATGCGGTGGTGCTCTCCAACGAGGCGCTCTCCACCATGATCGCCATGCCGCGTGAACTCCTGCGGCCCGGCACGCCCGTCAAGCATGTGCTGCAGAGCTGCATCGACCGGGGCATTTCCGGGTATCTCGGCGAGCGGCCCGTCGCGGCCGACGAATTCGGGGCCATCCTTTTCACCGGCTTGCCGGCTTCGCTGACGGTGTTCAGCGGCTACAGCCGCTGGCTGCGCCTCGACGTGACGCCGACGCGGCGCGGCCGCAGCGTCCTGGTCTTTTCCGACATCACGGACCTGAAGAGCCGCGAGGACGAACTGCGCCGGCTCGTCACCCGTGCCGAGACGGCCGACAAGGCCAAGTCGGAATTCCTTGCCAACATGAGCCACGAGATCCGCACGCCGATGAACGGCGTGCTCGGCATGGCGGAACTGCTCGCGAAATCGAACCTCGATACCCGCCAGAAGACCTTCATCGACATCATGGTGAAGTCCGGCAATGCGCTGCTGACGATCATCAACGACATCCTGGATTTCTCCAAGATCGACGCCGGCCAGATGATCCTGCGCGACGTCGCCTTCAATCCGGTCGAGGCGATCGAGGACGTGGCGACGCTTCTTTCGGCCAAGGCGGCGGAAAAGGACATCGAGCTCGTCGTACGCGGGGCGGCCGGCATGCCGGCCTCCGTCATGGGCGATGCCGGCCGCTTCCGGCAGATCGTCACCAATCTCGTCGGCAATGCCGTCAAGTTCACCGACCGCGGCCATGTGCTGATCGACCTCTCCTCGCGGACGGCCGCGGATGGTGTCGAGATCGTCATCCGCGTCGAGGATACCGGCGCCGGGATCCCGCCCGAGAAGATGGACTCGATCTTCGAGAAGTTCTCGCAGGTGGATGCCTCCTCGACGCGCCGCCACGAGGGCACCGGCCTCGGCCTTGCCATCACCGAAGGGCTGACGCGCCTTTTCGGCGGCACGCTGGAGGCGGAGAGCGAGGTCGGCAAGGGGTCCGTCTTCACGGTGCGCCTGCCCATGGCGCTCGCCGCCACCGCGCTGCCGGCCCGAATCGCGCCGGCGAAGGCTGCCGGCGCGCGCATTCTCGTCGTCGACGCGCACGCGCTTTCCCGCAAGGCCGCGCATGACATGCTGCTCGACTGGGGATACGACGCGACCGCCGTCGGCTCCGAGGCCGAGGCGCTGGCGGTGCTCGCCGCGGCCGCGGACATGAAGGTGTGCGTGGACGCGATCCTGCTCGACTACGAGCCGGAGCGCTCCCCGGCCTTCGTGCGATCGTTGCGGGAAAGCGCCTCGATCGCCGGCATTTCCGTGATCGTGCTCGCCTCCATGAACCTTTCCGCCGAGGATCCGCTGCTGTCCTCGCACGACGTCCAGGCCCATCTGATGAAGCCCGTGCGCGCCGACCTCCTGCGCGAGACGGTCTGCGAGGTCCTGCGCGTGGCGCGGGGCTGGGCGCCGTCTTCCGCTCTGGCCGCGAAGGAGGACAATGTCCTGCCGCTGCGCCCGCAGGCGGCGCCGCCCGTGGAAGAAGCCGGGTCGCTGGACGTGCTGGTCGCCGAGGACAACGAGGTCAACACGATTCTCTTCACCCAGATGCTGATGGCGTCGGGCCTTCGCTTCCAGATCGTGGAGAACGGCGAAGCGGCCGTCGAGGCCTTCCGCACGCGCCGGCCCGGCATGATCCTCATGGATATTTCAATGCCCGTCATGGACGGCCTGCAGGCAAGCCGGAAGATCCGCGAGCTGGAAAGCGGCACGGGCCGCCGCGTGCCGATCGTCGCCGTGACCGCGCATGTGCTGGACGGCGACCGCGAGGAATGCCTCGCTTCTGGCATGGACGACTACCTGACGAAGCCGATCAGCGCCGAGAAGCTGGAGGAAAAGATCGACCGCTGGCTGAAGCGCGCGCCCGCATCCGCCTCCAAGGGCAAGCTTCACTGAGCGCCTAGGCCGGTGGCCTTTCCCCGCAGAGCATTTCGCGCTTGCCGGCAAAGCCCGGCCGGCGTTCCACCGAAAAGCCCGCCGCCGCGAGATTGCGTCGCACGAAGCCGGCGGCGGCATAGGTGGCGAAGCGCCCGCCCGGAAGGGTCAGGCGATGGACCTCCGCCATCAGTTCGGCCGACCACATGTCCGGATTGCGCGAGGGGGCAAAGCCGTCGAGATACCAGGCGTCGAACGGCTCCTGTTCGCTCAAGAGGCTGTCGAGCGCGGCGCCGCAGACGACGGTAAGGCGCATGCGGGGTTCGAGGTCGATCTCGACGCGGCCCGCCGGCGCGTCCGGCCATGCGGCGGTCAGGATCGCGCGCTCCCGGTCGATTTCCGGCCAGTGCGCCAGGCCGGGGGGGAGGCGGGGGCGGGCATGGGGAAGGCGCCAGAGGGGGGTGGAGGGGAGGCCCCCCCCCGCCGGCGCGGCCTCCCGCCATTGCCGCCAGGGCTCCGCCAGATTGAGGCCGGTGCCGAAGCCGAGCTCGGCGATGCGGAACGGCGCCTGGCGCTGCCACCGGCGCGGCAGGTCGTTGCCGGCGAGGAAGACATGGGCGCATTCCAGGCGGCCGTCGCTGCGACAATAAAAGTGATCGTCAAAGGCGCGGGAATAGGGCATATCGCCCTCGTGCCAGTCGAGGATCGCTTCGGTCCGGATCGGGTTTTCAGGATTGTGATCAGCCATGGCAGATGCCGATAATCGCGCGAAGGCCGCCGGTCAACCGGCCGTCGACCTCCTTGTCGCGGGCGGCGGGGTCATGGGCCTGTGGACCGCGCTCCGCGCAGCACGGGAGGGGCTTTCCGTCCGCCTCGTCGAAAGAAGCCGCGTCGGGGCCGGGGCCAGCGGCGGCCTGCTCGGCGCCCTGATGCCCCACCTGCCGGATCGCTGGAACGCCAAGAAGGCATTCCAGTTCGAGGCGCTTGTTTCGCTGGAGGAGGACGTCGCCGTGCTGGAGGACGAGACCGGGCTTTCCACCGGTTATCGACGCGCCGGCCGCCTCATTCCGCTGGCAAGGCCGCACAACCGCGCCATTGCGCTCGGCCATGCGCGCGATGCGCTTTCGGTGTGGAACGCCGGTGAACGCGCCTTCGCCTTCGAGGTTCTCGATGCCGCGCCCGTCGCTGGCTGGCCCTCAGAGGAGGCGACGGAATGCGGGCTCGTCCGGGAACAGCTTTCGGCCCGCCTTGCTCCCCGCGCGCTTCTCGCCGCGCTGCGCGCCGCGCTTGCGCGCCTGCCCAACGCCACGATCGTCGAAGGCACCGGCATCGCGGCGCTCGATCCTGCCGCCGCCGTTGCCCGTCTGGACGACGGGAGCAGCCTCGCCTTCGGCAACTGCGTTCTTGCGGCCGGCGTGGAGACCTTTGCCCTCGTCGCGCCGCTCGGGCCACCGCTCGCCAGGCCCTCCGGCATGGGGGTGAAGGGGCAGGCGGCCCTGCTGCGGGCGTCCATCGACCCGGCTCTTCCGGTGATCTTCGCCGACGGCCTCTATATCGTGCCGCACGAGGGCGGCTTCGTTGCCATCGGCAGCACCAGCGAGACCGATTTCGCCGATGCGACGGGCACCGACGGGCTTCTGGACGCGCTTGTCGAGAAAGCGCGCCGCATGGCGCCGGCGCTTGCGGATGCTCCGGTGGTCGAGCGGTGGGCTGGCCTCAGGCCCAAGGCGATCGGCCGCGAACCGATGGTCGGGCGGCATCCGGATCACGCCAATGTCAGCCTGATGACGGGCGGCTTCAAGGTGAGCTTCGGGCTTGCGCACGAGCTCGCCCGGGCCGTCCTCGACGAAATAAAGGGCGGCACGCTCGACGTGCCGCCCTCTTTCACCGTTCCGGCACACTTCGAGGAAGCCGGACGGGTGTGAAACGCCTTACATCCAGTAGGGGGGAACACCGTAGTAGTCGTGGATCGCCTTGCCGTTGCGGCGGTCCCAATCGTATTCGGCGTCGCTTTCGTAGTGCGGGGCGTTTTCGACCTGTTCCTTCGTCACGTCGACGCGATAGCCGCCGAGGCCTTCGTCATAGCTCAGCTTGGCCCAGGGCAGCGGATAATGGTCCTGGCCGATGCCGAGGAAACCGCCGAAGCTGAGGACGGCATAGGAAACGTGGCCGCTCCGCTTGTCGAGGATCAGGCGTTCGACCGAGCCGATGCGCTCGCCGTCGGCGCCGTAGACGTTCGTGCCCTCGACCTTGTCGCTGGCGATCAGATCCTGG
>Ga0066256_1001842_pt1 | contig 25651 bp, 8 predicted proteins | sample ThiBio_1000_biof_FD_87107 | JGI IMG/M metagenome (GOLD analysis project Ga0066256, IMG submission 87107) | Wastewater bioreactor microbial communities from Cape Town, South Africa - Thiocy_expt_1000_biof (version 2) | ecosystem: Engineered > Bioreactor > Thiocyanate-remediating >... | reverse complement strand
CCATCGCAGCGGCGGGGCGCGCTGTCGCACACGACAGGGATACCCGCACGACCAGCCTGCCAGAGCTCTGTGCCACGCCCGACGGCTGTGCACGAGTGACGTACGGCGCGCCGCACCGGTGCGGTGACGTGTGCGCGCCGGTGGAGGCGGCGGTGAGTGTCGCGGTGGCGCACGACTGCGCTGCCGCCGCGCTTGCCGCCGAGTTTCAAGCCACGCTGGTCGTTGACACGCCCACCTACCTCGCCGCCCTTGTGCTAACGCCGGTGTGGGGCTTCCCTGACGACGTGGCGGCAGCCATCACGCCGGTCAACGACACCGCGGTGGGTGTGCAACTGGCCGCGGAGCTGCGCCTGGGCGTCAGCGACCTGGGCGTCAACAGCCGCCGCGTGGCCACCCTGGCCCGCCGCGTGGCCGCCTGCCTCGCCGCCGCCGCCCGCTGATAATCCAGCCTGCCTACTTGCGCAGGTACGGCGTGACGTCCAGCTCTGGCAGGCCCGCCAGCGCCGCGTTCAGCTTGTCGGTCACAAACATGTGCCCCGGCGCGTGCGTTATGGCGATGGGCACCTTGGCCGCCAGCAGCGCCGCCTGCGGCGTCACGCCGCACGCCCAAAACACGGGCTCCTCACCTGGTGGGTGTGGGGGTGTGGGAGATTGGGTGTGGAGGGTGTGAAGGTGTGGCGGCGATGGACCAACAAGCGCACGCACCCTTCAGGATGGTGACGGCGTCGCCATAGTCGGGCTTGGCAATGTTGGCGATGCCGATGGCCTTGCCGGGGCCCACAAATACCGGCCTGCAACGTGCGGTGGTGGGGCGACACGGGGGGGTGACAACTATAGGGAGGCACGCCGCCGCGCACACGCAGTATTGAAACTATGACGTACTTGCCGTGCACGCGGGGGAAGCGCGCCGTCACCTCAGTGGCGGTGGCAGCGGCGGTGGCCGACATGGGGCGCATGGAGACGACGAGGGGGCCGGAGAACACGCCGGCGGGCGCGGTGGGTACGGCGGTGCGGTACATGGGCACGTTCTGGGCGTCGACCGCCAGCGTCGGCGCCACCCGCCCGCTGCGCTCCTCCTGCAGGTGCCGCACCGGCACGCCCGCGTCCAGCAGCGCCTCCTCAAAGCTGAAGCTGCAGCCCAGCAGGAAGCCCACCCAGTCGGTGCGCGCGTCCGCAGCGGGCGGCGGCGGCGCTGACGCGGCGGCGGCGGCAGCAGCAGTGGAGGCGCCGGAGCGCGAGCGCTTGGGTGCGGGCGCACTGCCAGCATCAGCGGCGGGCGCATCAGGCCACAGGTGGCGCACGTCAGTCACCTCCTCCGTCATGACGCCGTGGTGGTACACGCGGTAGCGCGGCAGGTCCGTCCGGATGTCGCTGCCGGGCGCCATGGCCACCGCCTCGGGGCTGCCCAGGTCCGTGACCTCCAGCAGCGGGCAGGGCTTGGGGTTGCGCACGCAAAACAGCAGGAAGTCGTACGCGTGCTCCCGCGGCAGGATGACCAGGTTGGCCTGCGCATACCCCGGCGCCAGGCCTGAGGTGTGCCCACCCAGGGTGCCGTCGCGGCATGCCGCGCGCACATCCCGCCCGCTGGCACCCGGCGCCGACAGCGCGGCGCGAGGCCCACTCCCACTTGCAGCAGCTGCTGGCTTCACGCAGCAGGCATCGTCAGCACTGCCCGCTGCCGCCGCCGCCGCCCCCTTCATCGTCGCCAACCGCCCACGGCCGCGCTTGGAACCCGACACTGTCGCCTCATCAGCCTCGGCCACCGCCACACTGCTACCAGCAGCGACACGCGGCGGCAAGCCCAGCCGCGCACGGATCTTGTTCACGGCCGCGGCCGGGAAGTCGTCCGGCAGCCACTCTGACGCCGCGTCTGCCAGCCGCATGGCGTCGCCCTCAAACGCCACGCCCTCCGCCGCCAGGATGTCTGCCTTGCGCCGGATGTCTGCGTGCCCACTCTCCTGCTTGGACCCGCAGAAGCCGCCCAACGTGGCGCCGCCGCGCACCACGCGGTGGCACGGCACGCTGCCGCTGCTGCTGCCGCTGCCGCCGCTGCCGCCACGCACGATGCGGTGGCACGGCACAGTGGGTGCAAAGGGGTTGTGGTGCAGTGCGGTGCCCACCGCCTGTGCACTGCGGCAGTCCAGCAGCGCCGCCACCGTGCCGTACGTCGCCACCCGCCCCGCCGGCAGCAGGCACGTGACGTCATACACCGCGGTCCGGAACGGCGTCAGCTCCGCCGCCGCCAGCGAGTCGTGCCAGTCGCCGCTCGCTGCCTTGGTGCGCGCCGCTGTTGCCGCCATCTTGGTTGGCGAGGAGTTGGGGAGGAGAGGAGGGAAGAGAGAGGAGAGGGAGGGGGAGAGGGGATGGTGAGTAAGATACAAAATACAAAACCTGGGCGCGTCACACAAATACGCCGACCGGGCACACACGCGCGTCACGGGTAACGCCAGCACGGGCAACAGTGGGATCTGCGCGCGGCGGGAAGTATCGCCTTTAAACGTGGTATCGGGAGGGGCGCGCCAGACATGTCTGCGCTTGGAAAAAATGGGACACGAAGGGGCAGCTATGTGTGTTGGAAAAAATCATGCCATGTCGCGCGTGGGCGGAGGAGACGCAAATACGCAGTTGTGGGGTATGTATTGTGCAAGTGGGTCAAAATAGATAGAGGTGGCAACGTGAAGCTGGTTAGAAGGAGGTTGGACTACGTCCCCAAAATCTTGTAAATCTAGGGCATTTTGGTTTGGTTCACCCCCGTGTGTTGGTATCTCTCTCCCTCCCTCTCTGCTGCCTCTCCTCGCTGCTGCTCCGCCTCCCCCCCTCTCCCTCTCCCCCTTCTAGCGGTTGTGGTTGCACAGCACCTGTGCATAGGAGGCAGACAGGAAGGAATGGCGGTGGCGGGCGCAGGAGCGGGAGCGGCGGCGGCGGCGGCGGCGCCTGACATGCACCCATTTCGTACAGGCACGCTGGTGCTGGATGAGGCGGCGCGCGGTGCACTGGCGGCGCTGGCAGGCGTGTCTGTGAGCGAGGGCGACTTTGGCGTGTACACCGCTGGCCTGTTGGCGGGGCTGGCAGGCGATGTTGAGGCAGCAGCGGCACGGCCGGCACGGGACGCGGCGCTGGCAGGCCGCCTGCCGCCGTCAGCCGCCGGCCTGGCGCTGCCCACCTTCACCGCCGTGCTGGTGGACTTTTGCCGCTGCAACACGCCCGCCAGCGCGGTGGAGCACGCACTGGCAGAGTATGGGTTTAAGTCCAGTCGGGCTGCCAATGTGGTGGCGGCGTACAGTGCACGCGTGGAGGGCGTGCGGTCTGCCCTCGCCGCCGCGTCACACGCCCTGCCGCGCGTGACAGACCTCACTTGGCGCCTGGACTACGTGGTGGCCACCTCGGACGGCGGCAAGGTGGGCAAGGCGCTGTTTGTTGTGCAGATGCACCTGGTGGAGGTGGTGGGCGGCCTGGAGGTGGCGTCCACCCGCGAGTTCACCGCCACGCCGTCCGAGCTGGACGAGTTGCGCGCCCGCGTCAAGGATGCACTGCGTGCCGCGTCCGGCCTCACACCCAAGTGATGATCGCCCCCCCTTGTCACACACATATCACACACATTTCAATGCCGCACTGCTATTTTGCGTCACTTGCGTCACTCAATGCAGGTCAAAGCCCGCCGAGTCGTACATGGACGACTTGAGGTTGTCCAGCAGCGCGTCGTCGTCCGTGAAGTGGGTGGGCAGGACGAGGATGTGGGAGCACGACTTGCCCACCATGCGCGGGTTCCACACCACGCTCGACGCGGGCGGTGGCACGTACGGCTCAATGTACTGCCGGAACGCGCCCCAGTCCGCCTCCTTCTGCGGCATGCGCCGCGCGCCCGAGATGAAGGCGAGGTAGGTGGAGCGGTCAGACGGCGCCAGCGCCGCCAGCACGCGCCACAGCGACTCCACCACCGGGTGGTGGTCGTGCAGCGGCGCCGTGTACACGGTGCGGCGGCGCAGGACGGCGGGGTCAAAGTCTGCCACGCCCGCCACCGCCACCTCCACCTCCGCCGCCGTGAACAGGGAGGTGAGCAGGCGCAGCGGCACCACGTTGCCCAGCCCGCGCCGCATGGCCGCCACCGCGTCGTCGTACGCGCCCGCCAGCGCCGCCTCCGCCGCGTCCGCCGCCGCGTCGCGCTCGCCCCACGCCACCGGCGTCGCCCGCCCGCCCGGCAGCGTCTCCAGCTCCTCGCCACGCGCGCCCACCACCGTCCACGCACCCGCGGCATCGGGCGCCGGCGCGCCTTCCTCCCACGCCCGCAGCGCCGCCACGGCAGCGGCGCCGGCAGGGCACACCTCCGCCACCTCGCCCGCAGTCGGCGCCTCGCCCACCAGCCGCCGCCACAGCAGTGCGGGCAGGTCAAAGGGCAGGGAGGCGGCGGTGCGCAGTGACAGGCCCATGAGGCGGCCCACCACCTCGAACATGGCGGCGGCGGACGCGGCGGTCGGCCCGCCGCCCTCCAGCAGCGCCACGTTGGGTACCCACACGGGTGACGGGCCGCCCGTCGCCACAAACAGCTCCAGCCGCGACCCCACGCCAAACAGCTCCATGACGGCGCGGTTGAGCGTGTCGCGGTACACGCCGCCGTCGTCCACGCCCTCCTCCTCCGCGATCACCACGTTGAACACCTGCACCTCTGGCCGCCGCAGCACCGCGCCGCCCTCCCGCCGCAGCCGCTCAAACAGCTGCACAAAGTGGCAGCGCGACGCACCCAGCCCCGCCTCCTCCGCGCTCTCCACCGCCGCGCGCCGCGACAGGCGCACCACCGCCATGCGCGGGCCGTCGCTCACGGTGGCCGCCAGGCCGCCCGCCAGGATGGGCCGCTTCACCTCCGGCAGGATGGTGTGCTTCAGCGCCAGCGCCACGCCCGCCAGCTCCGACGGCCGCGCCGCCTCCAGCCGCAGGACGGGCAGGCAGCGGACGAGGGAGGCGTTGAAGGCGCGCAGCAGGCCAAAGCGCAGGCGCACGTCGGCGGCGGGCACGCCCGCCACGCCCGCCAGCTCGTGTGGCACGTCCACGTACACCGACCGCAACCAAGCAAGCGGCAGCAGCTCCAGCTCTACCGGCGCCGCCTCGCCCGCCTCCCGCCCCGCCCGCGACACCTCCGCCGCCGCCGCCGTCGCCCCCGCCCCCACCGCCGCGTCCTGGCTCGGCGTCCACCCCCGCGCATCCAGCACGCGCGCCAGCGCCGCCGCCGCCGCGCGCACACCCAGCGCGCTGCCTGCTGCCCGCGCCACGCCGCTCATGCCACCCGCCCGCACCGACACGCACACGCCCCACCCACCGTGGCTGCCGCCGCTTGCCGCACCACTTTCGTCTGCCACTGCACCAGCGCCGGCAGCGGCGCCCCCACCACCGCCTGCACCAGACTCCACGGCCTCCAGCCGGTACGTCACGCTGTCACCCAGCACCACCACCGGTGCCAGCGCCGCCGGCCACGCCGTTGCGCCACTACCGCCACTGCCGCGCCCGCCACCAAACGCGACGCGCGTGGGGAGCGCGGCGGCAGTGTCGGACGTGACGGTGGTGCCCGGCAACACGATGCCGCCCGGCGCCTCCAACACCAGGCGCGCATGCGGCAGGGTGACCTCGCACAGCGGGTTGAATGAGAGGGTGAGGGAGGCTGCGCCTGGCAGGCGGCAGGTGCCGGGTGGCAGCGCTGCTGCCAAGCCAGCGGCAGTGGCAGGCAGCGGGTGCGCGGATGCAATAGCAGCCACCTCGCTCGCCTCCTGCCACGCAGCCAGCAGAGTGGCGCGCGATGGCAGGCTGCCACCACCACCACCACCGCCGCCACCGCTACCGCTGCCGCCACCGTCGGCGCCGCCACCCACACCGTGCAACAGCAGGCCGCCCAGCCGCTGGTAGTCAACCAGGTGCTCCAGCAGCGCGCGCTTGCCGCCCGCCGCCGCACCCTCCGACGCCAGCGCCGCAACCAGCGCCGCCTCGCCGCTGCTCGCTACTGCGGGTGTGGTGTCGCTGGAAGCGGCAGCAGCCACTAATGCGCCATGGTCGTGCGGTGGCAGCAGCAGGATGACGGGCGCCGTGGCGGCGGTCACACCGCTGCCACCCATCCACGCTGTCACGCTGTCAGCCGCACCCGCCGGCGCGGCCAGCAACCGCCACCCGCCGCCTGCCGCCGCCGCCAGGTTGCCCGGCGTTACGTCGGCGGCGGACGCAAAGATGCCGATGCTGCCACCCGGGGCGGCGGCGGCGGCTGCGGCGGCGGCGGCGGCGGCAGGCAGCAGGTGCAGGGGTGCGCCCTGCGCCGCACCCACCGCCGCCAGCGCCGCAGCCACATGGCCAGCATTTGCCACCAATGCCGTCGTCACCGCCGTCATGCCGCCCGACGCGGCATCCGTCACGTACAGGCGCACAACCGGCGTGGCAGCGGTGACAGGTGCTGTGGCGGCGCCACTGCCGCCACCGCCACCACCGCTGCCACCAGCAGCTGTAGCAGCAGCAGCGGCGGCGGCGGCAGCTGCAGAGGCGGCGGAGGCGGCGCGTGCCGCCTCCAGGTCAGGGTTCCAGCCCGGGATGCGGCAGCCGTAGCACATGCCGTCCACCACGGGCGGGTACGGCTTGTGGTAGCGGCAGCGCGTGGGGCGCGGCGGCTCGTCGTCGGACGGCAGGGCGCGGCCCTCCAGCGCCGCGCGCCGCCGCCGGGTCGCCCACTCCCACCACTCGCTCATCACACCCGGCTCGCTGCGGCGACAGATCTCCAGGTACACGATGTCGTACACGTCGAGGTAGCCGAGCGCCGGCGGGCGCAGCGAACCCGGCTCGCCTTCGCCCCACCCCGGGTTCGCAAACTCGTAGATGGTATCGTACTCGCGCATGGCATCCGAGCTGTTGTTCCCGCCGTACTTGGTGTTCACCAGCTGGTCACGCTGCCAGTACCCATCGCCAAACTCGCCGCGCCCCAGCCGCGTCAGCGTCTCACGCGCCGCGTTGATGACGGCGGGGTCCAGGTCGGGGTAGAACGACAGCACGTCGCTGCGCACGTCCTGCATGCTCATAAAGTACGGCCACGACTTGGCCTTCATGCGGCTGCCGTCCATGTCCAGGCTGCGGCTCCAGTCCTTCACCTTGTGCGCGCCCGCAACGGCGCGGCTGTCTCCCAGTGCGCGCGCCGCCGCCACCACCGCCGCCACCTCGGCACCGGGCGCTACCTCGCCAAATGCGCGGGCAGGCAGCCGCAGCGGCACCGGCGGCGGTGGTGCCGTGGCAGCAGCCACCGTCGCATCCACCGGTAGGGCCGCGGCGGCCGCCGACGTCACGACGTGGTGCGCAACCACCAGCGCCAGCTGCGCTTGCGTGCGCGGCGTCAGCCGGTTGGCAGCGCTGCCGCTGCTGCCGCCAGCGGGAGCAGACACGCGCCGGCCACCTCGGCGCGACGGCGCGCCTGTGAGGGAGGCGAATGCGCCGCCCAGCTCCGCCTCTGCCTTGGCGCACACTGCTGCATTGAACACCTGCCAGTCTGCCTCCCGCGCGCGCAGTGCGGTGACCGGCACCGACGGCGATGTGAACAAGCCAGGCGTCTCCAGCAGGCGGGCCAGCAGCGACGTGGCAATGCCCTGCAGCTCCGCGTTGCTGCCGCGCCACCACAGCAGGGTGGTGAGCGCATGCAGCGTGGCGGGCGTGTGCAGCGCGCCTTGTAGCAACGACGCACCGCCGCCGGCCCGCACGCTGGCCTGCCGGCTGAGCGTCGGCCGCTCACCTAGGGACGGTGGCGGCGGCGGCGGCGGCGGCGGCGGCGCAGCGGCCCCACCGACGCCACGCTCGCTGCCAGGCGGCACAGACCGCAGCAGGAACGCGGCCAGCTGCGCAAACACCGCCAGGTTCTTGAACACCGCCGGTCTGGGGTCCGTCGTGGTGCCCAACGCAGCCAGCACGCCGCTGTCCCGCAGCAACGGCGGCGCAAACTCGTACGGCGACCCCACCACCACGCCATGGAACCACAACCCATCCCCTGGGGCGCCATCCTGCCCCTCCCCGCCCTCTGCAGCCTCATCATCCGCCTCCTTGTCCCCAGGCGCTCCCGCCCTACTGCTGCTGCCGCTGCCTCTGCCGCCGCCAGAGCGGCCGGACTCGTGAAGAGTCCACGCTGCCGTGAATGCCGCAGTGCCGTCGCTTGCTGGCGCTCCAGCACCGGCACCGCCACTGGCACTGGCATTGGCACCGGCACCTGGGCCGCTGGTAGCCCACGCCGTCGTCGTCAGCCGCTCGCTCGTGGACCGGCTGGACGCGGAACTGCTGCTGCTGCTGCTGCTTCCGCTGCCGCCGCCGCCGCCGCCGCCGCTGGCGCCGATGGCCGCCCGTGTGGCAAAGGGGTACGAGCTCGAGCCCGGGTATGGTATTGACCCGCCGCCGCCGCCGCCGCCGCCGCCGCCGCTGCCGCTGCCAGGCAGCGTGGCGTTGAAGCCGTCACGGTCAGAGAATGCCTTGCTTTCGCTGGCGGTGCGCGGCACGGGTGCGGCGGACGTCATGTGCGGTGCGTCGGACAGCACCAGCTTGACGCCGGCGCCCAGGCGGCCGGCCTCTGGCGCATCCCACCGCATGGATGACTGCGTGCCGGGCCGCGTGCTGGACGTTGCTGCCAGCGTGACAGCGCCCGCCACGCTCTCCAGCCGCGCCCGCGGCGTGGACGCCGCAGAAGCACCTGCTGGCACATGCACAAAGGCGCCGTGAGACAGCTCGGCGGCAGCGGCCGCCTCCACGCTTGCCATGACGTTGCGCAGGCACCGGGAGGCGTACGCCGCCAGGATGTTCACCAGGTTGGCGGCGGCGTCCTCGTCGGGGGCGCAGCTCATCAGCGCCGCCAGCGTGTCCACCGTGGCAGCATACGACGGCGCCAAGTCCTGCAGGTCGGCATACGCGCCGCCGGCCGCTGCCGCGCCACCGCCCCGGCTGCCGCTGTCACTGGCATGCGCGCCGCCGCTGCCAATACCACCACCGCCGCTACTGCCGCTGGCACCACCACTACCGCCGCCGCCGCCGCCACCGCTGCCACCGCTGCCACCGTCGGCGCCGCCGCCGCCCTCCCGCGGCGCCAGCAGTGCCTGCACGCGTCGCTGCAGTGCGGCGCCCGAGGATGGCGACCAAGATGGCAGCGACTGCAGGGAGAGGTCAAGCCACGCAAGCAGCCGTGCCTCACCGCCCCATGCAGCTGGTGTAAACGGTGGGGGCACGAGGAGGCTGACGCCACGTGCCGCACCACCACCACCACCGCTACTGCTGCTACCACCACCCACGCCGCGCCGCCGATTAGCCCACCGCGCCGCGTCCGCGTGCGCCAGCATGGCCACCTGCACGCACCGGCGGGCGTACGCCGTCGCCAGCGTCTGCGTGTTGTGGCGCAGCGCCACCTCCAGGTTGCCGCGGCGGGCGGCGGCGTCCAGGAACGACTCCCCAAACGCGTCCGTGACGACGTGCACCTCGCTGGTGTGCACCAGCTCGGTGCGCACGACGCCCGACTGCCGGTTCCCAACCTGCACGCGCACGTACCACCGGTGCAGACTCGCCGGCAGCCAGGCGGGGTGCGGGACAATCACTCCAAACACGGCACGGTCCCACGCCGTTGACGTCAGGTCGTTGATCGGCCGGTCGCCAGCGCTGGCAGCGCCGCCGCGAGGCCGCAACGCCCCGCCCGCCTCGGCTGTCACGGCCAGCAGGTGCGCCACCACATCGTCACAAACCCTGCCGCTGCCGCTGCCACCTACCTCGCCGCCGTTGTCGTCGTCCACTTCGTCGTCGTCGCCAAACACGCCCTCAAACGCGCTGCACTGGTCCAGGCTGCGCACGGCGGCGTAGTCATTCCTGCCTGCCACCAGTGTCACCACGGCGCCGGGCGCCAGCAAACCCGGCGCCCAGCCAGCCATGACGGGCGACAGCAGGAGTGCCAGCGGGCGGGAGGCGTCCGCAGTGAAGAGCGCCGGCACCGGCGTGCCGGCGCCGCGCTCCACCTTGAGCGCCACGCGCATCTTGCCGCTCCTGACGCCTGCCAGGTCCACCCGCACGGCGTGGCGGATGTACGGCTCTGCCACCGCCGGCGTCGCTGCCAGCACCTCGCCGGTGGCGGCATCCGTCACCACAATGCCCACGCGCGCCGCCGCCGCGAACCCACCCGCAGCGGCTCGGGCCACCAGGCCGTCCGCCACGCCGTCCGCCAGCGCAAACACGGCGGAGAAGGTGGACACGCGGCAGCGCGTGTCCACCTCAAACAGCGGCACCATGCCGTCGTCGCTGCGCGCCGCCGCAGCGCCGGCGCCCGCGCGCACCAGCACGCAGCGCTCATGCGCGCGCCGGCCACACACGGCAGCAGCCGCGCCCGCTTCCTCCTCGGCATCCGCCGCACCAACCGTGCCCGGCGGGCCGCACCATGACAGCGCCACGGGTGCGGTGTCGGAGGTGCAGGCGGCGGAAGGGGTCAGCAGGTGCCACCTGGGGGACGGCAGCGGCTCGCAGACGCCAGAGGCAGAGGTACCCGCCCGGTGCAGCAGATGTGCAGCCGTCGCGGCAGCCGTCGGCGCGGCATCTGCTGCCGCACCTGCCGCCGCAGCGGCGGCCGCCAGGGATGCGTACGGGAAGGCGGCATCCAGGGCGGGGGCGGCGGCGGCGGCGGCTGCCGGCGTCACCGACCACCCGCGGGCGCGCCCCGCGGCCGCCACCGGGGGCGGCGGGGGGGCGGGCGGGGGGCGTGGGGGGCGGGGGGGTGGGGCGGCGGGCGGGGCAACCGCCGGGAGCGCGGGGGGCGACGGGCGGTGGGGGGGGGGGTAAACCCCGCCGCTGGGGGCGCCAAAGCCGCCGCCAGGGGCGCCATAGCCGCTGCCGGGGGCGCCAAAGCCGCCGCCGGGGGCGCCATAGCCGCCGGGAGCGCCATAGCCGCCAGGATAGCCGCCGAAGCGGCCGCCGCGGTCGCCGTGGTCGCCACGGTCGCCACGCTCGCCGCCGCTGGGTGTGCGGTCAGACACACACCGCACGCGCGGGCCCACCGCCGCCGGGTTGCCATCCGCATCCAGCACCTCCAGGCCACGGTGCACCGTGGCGTCGGCGGAGAAGGCAAAGCCAGGTGGGTCGCTGCGCAGGATGGCGATCTCCTGCCCCTTTGCGCACAGCGCCACGGCGGGCACCAGCACGCGGCCCGGCCGGTTGCCCCACAGCTCCTGCCGCGGCGGGTCCACCATGATCGTGCCGCGGTCGTCGCTGCTCAGCGTCACCACGTCGCCCTCAGCCAGCGACCGCAAGCCGGTGTTGGGCGCCGTCTCGCAGTACGACTCGCCTGACAGGCGGTACGCATAGCTGCCGCCCGCCCCCAGTGTGGCGGGCTCCGCCACCGAGTACCGCGGCGGCAGGAACCCCACCGCCTCGCCGCCCACCCGGGTGGGCAGCGCCACCACCTTGAACGTGACAGACCGCACGCCAAAGAGGCGCGGGTCGCGCTTGGCGGCAGCCACCACCGCGGGGTCAATGTTGTTCCACTCGCCCACACCCCGTGCCGGCAGCGACTCCATTACGCGCCGGATGTCGTCGCGCGGCAGGGCAGGGTCCACAACCACGGCATCCGCGTTGGACAGCAGCGACTTGCCGCCACTGGGCGACGCAGGCGCTGCCGCCCCTCCCGCCGTCGGCGGCGGCAGCGGGAAAGAAGCCAGGCGCAGTGTGTTGTACTCGCTGGCGCGCCACGCGGGCCGATCCGTATAGTTGCGTGACGCCGCCTTCCCACCGCCGCCACCTCCGCCGCCACCGCCGCCCCCGCTGCCGCCGTCGCCGTCGGCGGTAAACGCTGTCAGGGCGGCGTCAGGCACCAGCTCAGACGCCAAGGTGCCGCCGCTGGCCGCCGCCGCCGCCGTGCTAGGTGACGGCGTTCCCCATGACGACGACGATGACGACCCAGGCGGCCGGCTGGTGAGCGGCGCCGTGGGGCTGGCCAGCAGGGAGCGCGCAGAGGGCGACGCAAGGGTGGGGTCAAAGGTGGCGGTGCAGGGCCACGGCTCGCTCGGCGTGCCAGGTGCAAACAGCAGCGGGCACGTCGCCACAGCTGCGGGCAGCGTCAGAGTGGCGGCGCTGGCGGTGGCGTCGGTCAGCGTGACCGCCAGGGGTGGCGCGCCAGCCAGCGCGGCCGTTAGGGCTGCCTCGCCCCCGCCGGCGGCAAAGCACGCAGCCGTCGCGGCGGTGGCAATGTACAGGCTGCCACACACCGTGACCGCCGCGCCAGACTCCGCCGTCAGGCTGACGTCGCATGCCAGCGCCACGCCGCCGCCCATGACGCCCCGCACGCTGCGCACACTGCCACCCGCCTCGGGCGCACGCACCGGCAGCAGCAGCAGGTGTGCCACCACGCCCGCTGGCGCCGCCGCCGTGTACCCGGCGTCAGTGCACAGTGGCACGTCTGGCGCAACGGGCGGCCACCGCTCGCCGTTGGACAGCAGCCACTCAATGGCAGCAGCACACAGCGCTGCACGGTCCTCCGCCGCGCGCTCTGCTGCCGCTGCCGCAGTCGGCGCCGCAGCTGCCGCAGCTGCACCCGAAGCGGCGCCGCCACCTGCAGCAACGCCAGCGGTTGCAGCGGCTGGTGCCGGCGCCTCCGCCCTCCTCCCGCGTTCACGCTCGCTCGGGCCCGCCGGCCACGCCTTCGACCGCTCCTGGAACGGCCGGACCACCCGCGAGGTCCGCGGCGGGCGGAACACGATCGACCACGTCGCGGCGCGCGGCATCGCGACCCGCGGCGTGCTGCTCGACGTCTCGGCGGCCGTCGCCGAGCGGGGCGGGCCCGCCGCCGCGGTGGCGATCGCCGCCGACGACATCGAGGCCGCCCGCGTCGCGGCCGGCGTCGAGATCCGTCCGGGCGACGTCCTCCTCCTGCACACCGGCTACCTCGACTGGTACGCGGCGCAGCCGCCCGCGGTGGCGGCCCCTGCCGCAGTGGCGGCGCGTTGCGCCTGGCGTGCGCGGGCGCGTGCCGCTGCCGCCTTCTTGCTCGTCGTCGCTGCCGCCGCGTCAGAGGCCGCCGCGGGCGCGCGTGCCAGCGGCACCTCTGCCAGCCGTGCCAGGATGGCAGCATGCCGCGAGACGCCCGACATGAATGACGTGGCGCCGCTGGGTGACGACGCCTGCAGCGCGAGGTTCAGCAGGAGGGGCATGAGGGGCGACGCGGCGACGGCGCCCACCGCAGCCGGCGCCTCCAGCAGCGTTTGCAGCGCTTGCAGCGCAGCGGTAGCAGCAATCACGGCATGGGCGGGCGGTGCGGGCGGTGTAGGCGGCGCGGGCGAGCTGGACGACGGCGCTTCACCTTCCGCGGGCGCCCGTGCAGGTGCCGGCGGTGCCGGCAGGCCCGCCGCAATGAGCGCCGCCAGCGACGCGGCGCTGTCCACATCCATCACAAAGCCAACGTCGCTGGGCGGCACGTTGGGCACCGCAAAGAGCGCGTCCGCGTCGACGAGCGGCAGCGACGTCTGCGATGCGGCGGGGTCGTACACGCTCGCGGCGGCGCCAGACGCATACTGCTGGTACGACACCACCGCCACCACCGGCAGCTCTGGCTGCGGCTGCGCGTCGCCGCCAGCGGCGTCGCCACTGAACACATCGCCAGACTTGACGTTGTTAATTGCCAACGCCTTGGCGCCGGCCCGCAGGGGCTCCACAAACCCGCCCAGCACCGCCAGCGCGCCATGCAGCGCAACGGCGGGCGCGCCGGCGGCGGTGGCGGCGGTGGCGGGCCGCAGGGCGGCGCGCAGGGTAGCGTGCGCCCCCGACCGCCACGCCTCCGTGCGGCACGCGCCGCGCAGCAGCCGGATGGCTTCTGACGCGGTAGCTGCCACCACGGTGCCGGTGCCCACCGGCAACTGCTGGTCGCCGGCGGGCGTGCCCACCGCGCGGTCCACCAGCGCGTGCTCCATGCGCGCGTCCGCGTCTGCCTTCAAGCCCGCTGACGGCACACCCGGCGCCGCGCCAGCCGCGGCGGCGGCGGGCGCGCCCGCTAGCGCCAGCAGCCAGCCCAGGAACACGCTGCCGTCGCCCATGCGCGCGTACACCTCGGCGTCCTCGGGCGGCAGCGCAGCGACGGCGGCGGCGTCCATGACGGCGGGCGGGACGCGGGAGGTGATGAGGCGCAGCAAGCGCAACACTTGGCGGCTGGTCGACGCAATCGCCACCTGCAGCACACCCAGCAGCACCGCCAGCAGGCGGGGCGAGGCAAGCGCCACCTTGACAGGCGACAGGGAGGCGCACCGCATGAGGGTGCTCAGGTGTGCCGCGACGGCAGGGCGGACGTCATCCACCGCCACGCCGGTAAACCACAAGGACGGCATGCCACCAGTGCGCGCCAGCAGGTCGGCTCCCAGCAAGCGGGACAAGCCTGCCGCCGGTGACGGCTGCGCGGCGGCAGGCAGCCGCAGGCGTGCCAGCACGGGCAGCAGCGCCAGCAGGTCACGCTCCATCGCCACGAGCGGCATTGCCAGCAGGGAGGGGAGCAAGGGAGCGCGGCGTGGCAGCACGACAGCGGCGGCGGCGACGGCGGCATCGGCGCCATCGTCACCGCCCGCCATACCCACCGCCGCCTCCGCCTCCTCCTCCTCACCCTCGCCGTCACCCTCCACAAACCCGTGGGGCTCGCCGTCAAACAGGGCGGCGGTCCACAGCGACAGGCGGGCAGGGGCGCATGCCACCGTGCCGGGCGTGCTGGCGTCCACCGGCATGGCGGCACGCAGCATGTGCGCCTCAACCAGGCTGGCGGCCACTTCTGAGATGGTTTCCAGCACGCTATCGGGCACGTCAATGCCGTCGTCCACCACCCGCGCGTACGGCGCGGGCGTGAACCGGGGCGGCGGCACGCCCGGCGCAGCGGCCGGAGGCGACGCGGCGGCTGGCGCGGTTGGCGCGGGGAAGGACAGCAACCGCGCCAAGGACGCGGCGTCGCCACGCCCGGCAGCGACGGCGCGAGCCGCCGTCACTGACGCCATGCATGCCTCGCACACCAACGTGTCAGAGCACCGGACGCACACCCACGCGGACGGCGACGACTTCACCACCGCGCCGTCCGGGATGGGGTACCGGCACGCCATGCATGCCCGCGAGCTCAGCTTGGAGATGCCGCACACGGAGGACACCGCCGCCTGCGGCAGCCACACCAGCGGGTGCCGGTGTTCAGGGTGCCACGTCGGGTGCTTGGCAGGCGCGCCGCCGTCGCGGTCGCCAGCTGCCGCAGGCGCCGGCATCGGTGAGGCTGCCGCCCCCGCTCCCGCCGCCGCCGCCGCGCTGTTGCCCGTCGCTGCTGCGTATGCCGCCAATGCCGCTGGCACGCTGGCGTCAGTCACGCCAGCGGGGGTGGGGCGGCTCCTACCACGGCTCTGCTTCACCTCCGCCGCCAGCCCCGCCAGCAGTTCAGCTGCCACCGCCGCAGTGGATGGCAGCTGGCTGTCTGTATCAGGAGCAGCGGCAGGCGTACCCGACGCCGCGGCGCCAGGCGCCGCCGACGCCTTTGCGGGTGCTGCCGGCGGCAGCGGGGGGTCCGCCGCAGCCGCTGCCGGCACAGCGCCCCACGCCATGGGGGAGCTGTCGCCGCCGCCGTCACCACCACCGCCACCCGTCTCCAGCGCCGCCATCTGCGCCAGCAGCTCCTCCATGGCTGCCTCATCGCCGTCCACCATTGCCAAGCGCGCCATCAGGTCGTCCATGGTGCTGGCAGCCGCCGCCGCCGGCCGCGCCGCCGCGGCGGCCGGCGGCCTAACCCGTGATGGGAACAGCCCCGGGATGCTGGCATGCGCCATGGCGTCACCAATGTCAATGCTGCCACCGTCACTGAGGTCGTCCACCTTTCTCTCCACCCCCTCCTCGTCGCCCGCCTTGCCGTCGCTGTCCTCGCCAGCGCTGCGCACGCGGTGCGGTGCCGCACCGCCTGCGCCGCTGCTGCCTGCGCCGCCATGCTTGCCCGCCGCCACCCGCATGACGTCGTTAGAGTACACGGCCACCGCCTGTGCGTACACCTCCAGCGCCTCGCTGTCGGTCAGCGCGGCCGCCAGGGCGGCCAAGCGCGGCAAATCCACCTCGGGCCCCACCAACGGCACGCCATCGGGGCCGACCACCAACGCGGCGCGCGCGGCGCGGCCGGACGGCGTGGCCAGCGGCAGGGAGGCGGCGACAATGAGGAGGTCGATGCGGGATAAGCGGAACGCGCACGTGAGGCGCGCCGCGGCGGTGACGCTCCATGGCTGCCAGCCCGTCAGCGGCGCCGTCGCTGCCAGGTCGCGGGCAGCGGACGGCAACGCGGGGGGCACGGCGCCGTCGCTGCCCATGCCCAGCGCCGACACATCAACCATCTGCACCGCCCGCAAGCGGCTGGGCGCGGAAGACAGCGCCACCAGCTTGCTCAGCAGGCCTGACCGCAGCAGCACACGCGCGCCCACGCCGTCGTGCACGTCCAGGGTCGCCAGCGTGCGGGCGAGGGCAGAGGCGGTGGTGGCGTCGCGGCTGTCCAGCGCCGACGCCATGCTGCGCGCCGCCACCGCATACACGTCCGTGAGTGCAGCGCCCACCGCGTCCAGCTCGGCCGCCCGCGACCCACCCGCCAGCCCGGCGCTCAGGCGCACCAACGTCGGCTGCCAGCGCTGCGTCGTGCCGCTGCTGCTGCCGCTGCCGCCGCCGCCCATGGCGGGCGACAAGTAAGCCACCAGGGCGCCCCAGTGCATGGCGGCGGCGGCACTCTGTGTAGACGCCGGCCACGACGAGGCGCGGTGCGCCGGCGCGGCGCTGTGCCACGGCGCGTCACTGGCGCCCACCGCCCGCGCCTCCGCTGAGACTGCCACGGCAGAGTGCACGCTGGCGCTTGCCAGCGCCTCCGGCCCGGTGGCGGCGGGCAGCAGCCACAGCGTGGCAAGCAGGGTGGTGGACGGGTCACGCACGCCCTCCACCACACGCGCCACCGCCGCCAGCATGCGCGCACCCTGCGCGCGTGTCGCAGCACGGTCCAACCGCACCGCCACGCCTGCCGCCAACCCGCCCGTCAGCCACGACGCCACACTGCGTGCCGCCGCCTGCGACGCGGCGCCGGCCGCCCCGGCTGTCACGTCGGCACAGATGGCGTGGGCAAGCGACCCCGCCTTCCCGCTGGCGCCCGCCGCCACCACACCCCCGCCGTCGCCATGCTCGCCGTCAGACGCGTGTTGGCTGCCGCCAGCGGCAGGCGCGCCACCAATGCCCAACGAGCGCTGGTGCACCAGACGCGGCCGTGGCGGCAAGTTGCCCTCCCCGCCGCCGTCCCCGCTGCCGCCGGCGCTGCCGCCGGCGCCAGCCAGGCTGCTGCCACGCGCCAGTGACTGCATGCGCGGCATCAGGCTGCTGGTAGTGCCTGACGTCGTCATCGACGCCGGCGGCTCGTAGCCGTCGCCGCCCTCGTCTGCCCGGCGCGCCAGCTCGGGGCCGGCGGGGTCCAGTGCCGCGACCAGCGCACGTGCGCGAGCACCAAAGTGGGCGGCTGCATCCACCGCCGCCACGTACGCGCCCGCGGTCGAATCAGGCACCGGTGCGCGGCTGCGCGCCGCCGAGGCGTCGTCGCCATCGTCGCCGCCACGCCAGTTGCTGAACAGCGCCTCCACGTAGCTGTGCATGTGGCTGGCTGCCGTCTTCCACACGCGCTTCAGCCGCGCGCTGCGGTCCACCGCGGCACCCACCGCAGCACCCGCCGTCGCGCCGCTCTCGCCCGCCTGCGCGCCCGCCGCGCCTGCAACCGCCAGCCACTCGCCCGCCAGACCGTCATGCCACAGTGCGGCGCCCGCCAGCGCGGCAATGCAACGCACCATGGCCTCCGACGCCTTGGCGTGCCCCAAGTTGGATGTCGGGCCACCGCCACCGCCGCCGCCGCCGCCGCGCAGCCGGCTGCCGCCCGTCGCGGCTGCTACTGCACCCCGTGCAATGTCCAGCGCCGCCGGCGACGTGCCGTCCATCAGGGCCAGGAGGGATTGACGTGCGCCTTCCAGCGCGGGGTCCGCCGCGGCCGGCGCGCATCCCACATCTGCTGCCGACGCCAGCCAGGCAGGGGGCAGGGCGGGCAGGTCTGGTGCAGGCGCGCCATCACCGGCGTCACTGCGCGGGCCAGCGGCGGGTGGCAGCGGCGGCGCCGTCAGGCACGCCGGTGACAGCAAGCTGGCAGCCAGGCCACCCGCCAGCAAGGGGGCCGCCAGCAGGCGGTGGGATGCCACCTCTGCCACGGTGGGTGGCGGGCCGGCAAGCAAGGTGCTGGCGGCACGCGCTGTCACCGCGACGGCGGTTGCCAGCAGCGCACGCAAGGGGTGCGCCAAGCGCTCACGCGGCAGGCTGCTTGCCCACACCCGCATGCTGTCTGGCGCACCAAACACGCGGTCCGCAAACGCCGGCAGCAGTGAGCCGCTGGGTAGGTGGAATACGCCTGCAGGTTGCGCCGCGGCCGGCACGCGGGGCGCTGCCAGTGCCTCCTCCCGCGAGCCGCCGCACCGCAGACGCAGCATGCGGCCGCTGCCAGAGTCCGCCCCCGTGGGCGGCAGGGCGCCTTCAGACACAAGGTACAGGGGCGGCGGCGCGGTCACCTCGCCGCCTGCCGCCGTGCGCACCAGCGCGAGTGTCCACACGTGCACCGGGCCATCACCGCCTTCCTCGTCGCTGCGTGTGCGCTTGATCGGGACCTTGCCGCCGCCGGCCGCCTCCCCAGCGCCGCCGCCCGTCTTCACCTCCTCCACCACGCCCCGCGCGTGGCGCCCCCGCGGCGCGCCGCGCCCGCCGCGGCGGGGCGGGGCGCGCGCCCCGCGGCGCGGCGCTGGCTTGCCCCCGCCGGCGGGAGCGCGCGGCGCGGCGGCAACCCACAGCACCACATCCGTGGGGTGGCCGTCCAGCGTCACCCAGCCGACCACCGGCACTGACGCGCCAGCCCGCTCACCCGCCGGTGGCGGCAGCGGCGCGGCGGGGGCGGCGAGGGGGGCCTCAAGGGCCCGGTACTCGGTGTCGCTGCCGTCGGAGGCGTGGGCGCCGCCACTGTCGTCGTGGGGCATGCTCACCGCCCCGGGTGGTGGCATGCCCGCTGGCGCACCCCCAACCGGTGGCGTGAAGGGGTCGCGCAGCAGCGCGCGCATGGCAGGCGACGTGTAGTCCACCGGCGGCGCGCGCCGTGCGGCAGCCGCCAGCGCCGACACGGCAGGCACGACGGCGTCATACAGGGGGCGCGCCAGCGCGGGGTAGGCGGCGAGTGCAAAGCAGGAGGCGAGAAGGGACGGGAGCAACACCGTCAGCTCACTCGGTGGTGGCCCCTCCGCACTGGCGCCGGTGGTGCGCACGGCGGCAACCCACGTGTCCCAGCTGCTGCCGCCGCCACCCTCCAGCGCGGCGCACGACCGCGCCACCACCTCCCGCGTGAACGCCAGCAGCGTTCGCACCGCGGGGTGCGACGCCGTCGCCGCCACCGCCGCTGCTGCCCACGTGCGGTGCGTGTACAGCGGCGGCGGCGCGCTCACCGTGCCGCCACGCGAGTAGCCGCCCACCGCGGCCGCCTCGCCGGCGAGACCGGCGGTGGCGTGCGTGGCGGCATCAGCCACAGCGTCGGCAGCCACCCGCGCGGCGGCGCAAATAAGCGCGTGCTGCACCAGGTGCACGGCGCGTGCGGCCACCTCCGCGGTGGCAGACGAGCCGCCGCTGCCGCCGCCGCTGCTGCTGGGAAAGCCCATGGCCAGCAGCGCGCGCACCTCGCGCGGCACCGCCGCCTCGCCACCCCCACCCGTGCTCTTCACCACGCCGTCCAGCAGGCGCGCGACGCCTGCGGGGGTGGCAATGGAGCCCAGCACGCGTGCCAGCAGCGCCTGCGTGGCGGGCGGCTGCGCGTCGCCGCGCTCGCGCGCCTCCATGTACTGGTTCAGCAGCATGCTGGTCATGGAGGCGTTCCACAGCTGCAGCAGCAAGTCAGCCACGGCGGCTGCCTCCAGGCGCAGCGGGTGCGCCGCCGGCAAGCCGTCGGTAGCCTCGCTGCCCACCATGAGGCCGCGCATGGCGGCGTGCAGGGGCACACTGTAGAACCCCTCCACGCTGTCGTCGCCGCGTGGTGGCGGCGTGAGGCCGGCTGCCACGGGGTCCACCCCCGATCGCACCAGGCGCCACACGTTCACGTGCAGGAGGCGGAGGGCGGCGGCAAGGAGCGTGGTGGCAGCGGCGGCGTCGCCGCTGCCGCGCGCCGCGCCGGCCAGCACGCGACGCGCCGTCGCCACCAGCTCCGTCAACTGCGCCAGCGTGGCACCCTCCGCGTGCACCACAAACGGCTCGTACAGGAGGGCGGTGGCGGCAGCGCCGTCTGCCGGCGGTGCCGGGTTGCAGGCGGCATCAATGACCGGCAGCACGTACTGGCCGTCGCCACCTGGCGCCGCCACCGCCGCAGGGTCGGTTGCCAGCGGCGGCAGGGAGGGTGCCGCCAGCGCTGCCAGCTCGGCAATGCCATACAGCAGGGCTGCGCCCGCCTGCAGGCCGGTGGCTGGCGGTGGCGCGTCGACCCCGCCCCCGCCCGCGGTTGCCTCCGTGTCAGCACCCAGCACCGCCGCCACGGGCGACGGCAGGCGGGCGGATGTGTCCACCACCGCTGCCGCTGCACCACCGCCAGCGTCGGCGGCGGCAGCAGCGGCGGCGGCGGCAGCGGCAGCCGCGGCTGCCTCTGCCTGCTGCGCCTCCCACGCCGTGTGCTCCACCTGCCATTTCTCCATGGCGGCGGTGTATGCCGCCATGCGCTCGCCCCACTCGTCCACCACCGACGTGTCCACGGCGCCGCTCAGCAGGTTGTTGCACGCCACGTCAGCCTCGTTGCGCGCCTCCCGCAACGCCGCCACCACCACGCGCCAGTGCGTGCCCTCCACCACCGCCATGAGGGCGCCCACGTCGTCGCGGGCCAGGCATGCTGCCTCGTCGTCGTCCGGCGCCAGGCGCGGCTTGCGCGGCTCCCCGCTCGCGCCACCGCCCTCACCGCCGCTCCCACTGCCATCGCTGTCGTCGCCATCCCGCCGCGCCCGGCGCGACCGGCGGCCGCCAGCGGGCGCCCGGCCGCGGCCTGCCACCATGCGGCCTCCCCGGGCGACCTTCTTTACCTTCTTTGCCTTCTTGGACCGGCTGCCACCCGCAGCGGACGCCGCCGGCGGCGCCAGCGCCGCTGTCAGCAGCGCGCCTGCAGTGCCATACGCACTGCCGCCGCTGGCCAGGCTCGCACGAATGGTGTCGGCAGCCGCAACCGCGCTGCCGCCGCCACCGCTGCCGCCCGCCGCCGCCGCAGCAGCCGCCGCCTCCTCCCGGCTGGGCAGCGTGATGACGGGTGAGCCGGCGCTGTGCACGCTGCCCACCGCCACGCGGCCCACAAACGCCGTGCTGACAGGCACCAGGAGGGCGGGCACCCAGGCAAAAGCGTGCCCGCGGGGGACGTGCTCCCACAACACCCGTGGCTTGTCGGCGCTGGGCGCCGGGCCGTCGGGGCGTGGGGCGGGGAAGGTTGGGGCGCGCGGCGCCAGGTCGCCCCCAGCGTCGGCGTACCGCATGACCACACTGCTGGGCGTCATCGTGAGCTCGATGGCGCGGCAGGGCGCCTTGCCGCCGGCCACGCCGTCGCATGGCGCCGTGACGGTGGAGTCGGTGTCCACCGTGATGGTGCGCACGCGGAAGCCGTCGCCCCCTACCGTTCGCAGCCGCCCGCCGCGTGACACCACCATCCACATGCCTGCCGAGGTTGCGCACGCGCTGGCGACCGAGGTATCGTACACGCCGTCGTCATCGTGTGCGCTGCCGTCGCTGCCGTCGTCGCCTTCGCTCTCGCCGCCCTCGGTGCCACTGCCGCCAGACTCGGTGCCGCCACCGCCGCTGCCGACGCGGCGGGGGGCGTAGGGGTTACCTCCAAAGCCGCCGCCGCCGCCGCCGCCGAGACCATCCAAGTACCGTTCGAGGGTAGGGTGGTCATCATCATCGCCGCCGTGGTATACCGCAAAGGGGTTGCTGGCGGCTTCGGCACCACCCCTGCCGCCGGCGCCACTCCACATGCCAACCCCACCGCCCCGCGGTTTGACGGCGGCGCGGGCCCGCCGCGGCGCCCGCGCCCGTGTTGCTTGCAGGCCACGCACGCGGTGTGGGGCACCCTCCTCGCCGCTGCTGCCGCCGCTTCCCTCCTCCACGGGCGGCGCACCAAGCGGCGTCACCAGCGACACCAGGCGCTCGTACACCACGCTCGCCCACGGGTCGCGCTGCACGCGCGCCACCACGGCGTCGTCATCGCCGCCGGCGTCACCGTCAGCATCGTCGCCGCCGCCGCCACCGTCGCCGTCGTCGCCGCCGGCAGCCGGGCGCGCCCGGCCGGCTGCCGGTAACGCCACGGGCAGCAAGCCAACGCCCACGTCGCCCGCCGCCACTGTGACGTCAAAGCGGACGGTGGTGGTGCCGGCCGCCGCCGTGATGACGGTGTGGCAGGGGAGGATCATGTAGGGGGCGGGCGCCGACTTGGAGCCGCGGCCGGGTGCCGCTCCCGCCAGCCGCGCGTCAATGGCGTTAGGCACGGACACAAACACGTCGCCGTCGGGCGCCACCTCCACAGCCTGCCGCACCCCCTGCGGCGCCGTGCCGCCCGCAACGTACTGCGCCAGCGTGGGGCGCGACAGCGTGGGCACCGCCGCCCAGTGCGCCTGCACCACACCGCCACTGTACCCACCCTCCACCGGCGCGGCCGCCGGCACCGCCTCTTCCATCCGCACTAATTGTGGCGCGGCCGGCGCACCTGCAGCAGTCGCAGCTGCGGCTGCGGCTGCGGCTGCGGCGGGTGCGGGTGCGGGCGCGGCTCTCGCGGGTACTGCCGCCTCTGGTACGCGGTACGCTTTGCGGGTGGGCGGCGGCAGCGCATCGGAGAGGGCGCCCTTGCCACCGCGCGCTTGTGCCGCCGCCGCCGCCGCCAGGGCGCGGCGTAGGGACGCCTCCACGGTGGCTGATGCCACGCTGCTGCCGCCGCTGCCGGCGGCGGCGGCATCCACCCCCAACGCCGCCAGCGTGTCTGGCAGGCAGCCGGTGGCGCGCAGGTAGGCGGCCAAGGTCGCCAGCGTGACGGTGCGGCGGGTGCGAAGGGCGCCCATGGCAGCACGCGCCGCCGCGGCGGCAGGCGGCGCCAGCAGCGTGGTGCCGCCAGCAACCAGGTGGCGGCCAATGACACGCAGCAGGTGCGGCAGCGTGCCCACACGCAGCGCAAGGTCCAGCGCCAGCGGCGGCACCGTGACGGCAGCAGCCAGCGGCGGCGCGGGCGTGGCGGCAGCGTGCACAGCGGCACACCACGCCTCTGCCGCCGCCAGTACAGCAGCCAGGCTGGCGGCGGTGCCGTCGCCGCTGGGTGGCAGGCTGGGCAGCAGGCGCACGGCGCGCACACGCGGTGCGCCCTTGGCGCCGCCTGCGGCACGCGCGCTGGGGATGAAGCGCAGCCGCAGCGCCGTAATGGGCAGCGGGGCGCCGGTGTCGCCAGCGACGGCGCCGCCAAGCAGCGTCACCACCTCTGCCGTCGTGCCGCCCGCCGGCCGCGTCACGCCCACCACGCGCACCAGCCGCCATGCCGCTGAGGTGGTGGCGGATGGAGTCGCAGCTGCGACGGCGGGAGCATCACCCGCTGCTGCAGCTGCCGCCGCTGCCGCAGCCCCACCGGCGGCGCCACCACCCCCGCCACCATCAGCAGCAGGTTCGTCAAGCGGCAGCTTCACCGACACGGCGGTGGAGGTCACCACCACGCTGCTTGCGTCGGCCGCGATGGCGGGCGGGCGCGGCCGGCCGCCCGCTGCCGTCACCACGGGGTGCGCAGCCACGTCCACGGGCGGCGCCGCAAACAGGGCACGTAGCGCGGCCGGCGGCAGGGGGGTTGGTAGCGCGTCCACGCACACCTCAAGCGCGACGGCGGCAGGGAGGGGTGCGGTGCCGTCCCACACCAGCGACACGCCCGCCAGGGGGTACGCGGACCCGCCACCCAGCAACACACCAGCAATGGCGTCACCACCATCTGGCGTGGGGGCTGCGACCCATGCGGTGGTGGCGGTGGCGGCGGCGGAGGCGGCCACCACGTCACGGAACGCGGCACTGGCGGCGGTGCCGGTAGATGGCTCACGCCGCGGTGCCGCGGCGGCAGGCCGGGCACCGGCAGCAGGTGAAGCGGCGGGTGCGGTGGGCGGCTCAGGCCAGGTCGCAGTCACGGTGGCGGCGGGAGGCGCCGGCAACGTGGCGGTGGGTGTGGCAGCGGCATGCAGGCCCGGTAGCAGGGCACCAAAGTCGCCGTCGCGGACGGCGGCCAGCACAAGGCGCAGCAGGTGCTCCACGGTGGCCACACCGGCGGCGTCAGTGGGTGGTGTGGTGGCCAGCAGGTGCTGCAGCGCGGCCAGCAGACCGCCCAGCGTGCGGCTGGCAGCTGGCTGGCTGCCGCCGCCCGCCGCGCCAGCGGTGGCAGCAGCCGACGCCGGCAGCAGCGGCACGACGGCGGACGCCACCACCGCCAGATTGCGCAGCGTGCCATCCAGGTTGTCGTTGACGGCGGTGCCCAGCAGCACGCGGTGCGCCATGTCATCCACCGCACTCGGCAGCCACTGCGACACCGTCGCCGCCTCTGCCAGGGAGCTCGCCAGCGTGCGCGCCTTGCCGCCCTTGGCGCCGCCGTCGCTGCTGCCACCGCCGGCGCCGCCGGCGGACGCCGACGCGGCATCGCTGCCCTCCACCAGCCCGACGCTGACCAAGTTGATCATGGTCGACACCTCATGCTCTGCAGGGGGTAGGGTGCGAGGGTGGGAGGGGTGGGGTGGATACCAACAACACGATGGTCACAACACGGAGTCAGGGAGGCAAGGGGATGGTATCTTTCACGTACCCAGCGCCTGCCGCGTGCTGGCGTCCACGCGGTGCTGGAAGGGCACCACGCCGCGCGCCTGCGGCGTGTCCTTGTCGGGGTACGGCAGGAGGTCAGCGGCCAGGAAGGCGGAGGTGCCCGCCACCGCGGCGCTGACCATGCTGAGGGCGCCGCCGGCGTTGGCATCCAGCAGGCTGCCCAGCAGCCGCTGGCTGGTCCCTGCCATGGTGGCTGTGAGGGTAGTGAGATGGACAACTGTCTGCTCGGGTAGCGCCTGCCTACCTGCAGCTGCCTGCCCTTGCCTTGCCTAGTCGTATCCTCACTGCTCCCTCACACACTCGCTCTCACCACCTGCCCTCGATACCTCAGTTGGTACCTCACCCAAGTCACCCTCACGCACGCAACACCCCTTCTTCGCCTCGGCACCTGCCTCCCTCGACACCTGCCCTCTCCTCTCCTTCCTTCTCTTCCTTCTCTCCCCCTTGACCTTCTCACCCTCCAATCCTTCCCTCTCACCCTCTCACCCTCTCACCCTCCTCCCCTCGCCTCGCCCTCCTCTCTTGTCGTCTACTGCCGAGAGGGGCTGGATAGCGCGCGACACAAAAGCGGGTGGCCGTTGAAAAAAAGGGTGGGGACGGTGCTCCCAAATCGCCCGTCTCCCGTGCCCCACTCGCTGCTATGCTGTGCGCCACACGATGGCGTGCACCACATAATATGCGTGCCCCCACCACCACCCTTCTCCCCTCCCCTCTGCGTCCCTGTGTCACGCTTCTCCTCCTCTCCTCTCCTCTC
>Ga0066256_1001840_pt1 | contig 25668 bp, 31 predicted proteins | sample ThiBio_1000_biof_FD_87107 | JGI IMG/M metagenome (GOLD analysis project Ga0066256, IMG submission 87107) | Wastewater bioreactor microbial communities from Cape Town, South Africa - Thiocy_expt_1000_biof (version 2) | ecosystem: Engineered > Bioreactor > Thiocyanate-remediating >... | reverse complement strand
ATAGCACAAATCCTTCCTGTTCTACATAGATTTTGTGCGGACCTAAAATGCGGTGAAAATCTGGAAGAAGTGCAGTGAGTTCTGATTCGTCAGAAACAGTGGGAGATATCATAGCTGCATTTTTTGTGCCTCGCAACGTCAAATAAATGGACACAATATCTGCGAAAGAAATCACTCGCAATTCACAAAGTTGTATAATTGTTGCAGAAATATCCATTTTCTAACATATTTGATAAATTTAAAAATGTTTGCTTCATTTTTGGTTGTTTATGCACCTTCTTGTGGTGACAAAAGTGCATCAATAATATCCCCGTGTAAACGATACATTGCCATTTTTACTGTAGCATATGTCCATACACTTGCCGCATGTGGGCGAGCGAGTATAGAGGGATAATAATCATGTGCGTGCATAAAATCAAATCCAATTTTATTAGGTTCATAATATGATATACCTCCATGAACGTGATAGTTTATATCTGGAATAATTGTTCCTTCTGGCGCTTTCACATAACATAAATAAGCTTTTGTCACATCATTTCGGTCTATTTTCCCAACAAATCCGCCAGCTAAATGGAATTCGTCTGGTTCATCAAGTGGATGTTCATTTAAATCAACATTAAATGCTACGGCAGCATCTTCGCATGTATCATACACGACAGCCATTTTATGCGGGATAAATAGTTAAAATATATTAATTTCAATTTAAGCGTCTATCCATAATTGCTGGAAGTCGCGGATGTATTGGCGCAGGTAGTGCTTCATGAAGCTGATCGGGTAATAATAATGTGTGTTTCATTCTGTCTTGTAGGGCAGCATATCGATTATCGCGTTCACGCAAACGCGCACTACGTTCGCGTTCTTGTGCAATTTCCTGTTCTTCACGTAAACGGTCATAATCGCGTTCTTCTGCCGTCATTGGTTTTGCCATTGCAGCTGCACGTTCGCGTTCGTATTGTTGAACAGTTTTACGTTGCATTTTTTCAGATGCACGTGGGTCAAATGTTCCGAGTGTCGTTTGATCAGTAAATGCAGCACGTAAATCTGTATAATGCATACCCGAACCAGTAGCAGATGTATAGTCTGAAACACGACCTCCACCTAATTCAGAATGTCCAACTCTATTTGTTGTACATATTTCAATTGGAACCGTATATGTTGCTATTGCGTCAGTCTTTGATGCAAGTGCCAAAGCATGGTCTTCAAACATTTTGTTAAACAATGCCCGATTGTATTTACCGGAAAATACTGGCATCGCATTCATTGTATCATCACCTTTCAGCCAATCATCATAACCAGCTTCGTCTGGTTCTTCAATCTTTGTTGCTTCAAATATTTTGTTAAACATATTAATATCGAATTTATCCGGATTAAGGAGTCCAAATGCAACTTTACCACCTACATTATCAAATTCCGTTGATTTATATGATTCTTTACCAACATGTTTTGTTGATGATGGTATGGAAACATGTTTTAAATCTTCGCTGATGCTTGCAAACGCCTTTGTTATTTTGTCAAACGCTTCCTCCGAACCGCCAGGTTTGTCTGGATGTGTTGCAAGTGCAGCTTTACGATATGCACGTTTAACTTCTTCCGGTGTCGCACCACGTTTGATGCCAAGAATATGGTATGCTGTATCACCACCGCTGACTGCAGAAATTTTGCGTAAAAATTCTTCATGTCTTTTAGCAGCGGCTTCTTCGAATTCACGTCTGCGGCGTTTCTCATCTGATTCAAATGCATCGGTTTCCAGTTTGGCTGAAAATGGATGTACAACCATATCAGTAAGTCGTGAAATTGCTACTTCTTTTTTAGTAGGAGGTTGTGTATATGCTGCGACAGTTTGAAGCCAACCTAACACACCATGTTCACGTGCTGTGTTTACGAGTTGTGGTTTTGTCAATATGCTTTGAGCAACTTTAGCTAAATCGACTGGATCTTTAATTTTGATGGTTCGTTCATAAATGCTCCAATGAGCAGGATTAACGGTTGATGGTTTGTTCCCCATTTATGGCCTCTATCGACTTTTACGTTAAAAAATACTGCGCATTAATATAAAATGAAACGTTCAACTCGTCGTTCAACTCGTCGTTCAAAACGGTCATTTCGTCAACGTACTCGTAATGCTCGTCGCAAACAATCTGGCGGTGGTGGCATGCCATTAAGTTATTTCAATGGCGGTTTTGATACACAACTTGTGAATACGACCGGGCCGGTAATTGCGGCTCCAACGGATGAAATTATTCGCCCAGCTTTGCTACAAAGTGGAGGTGGCTCAAGAAAACAAGCCGGAGGATTTTACCCATCTGTTATGGGGCAATTTGCATCCAATGCTGCCGCTATTGCAGTTCCTTTAGCTGCTATTGTCACATCTCAATACTTCAGCAAACCCCAATATTTCAAATCGAAAAAAGTGCATCATCACCGTAAACATTAATTCCTCCCAGTTTAAAACGTATAAGCATTTTTAGAAATTAATACTACAGAGAGGCTTCGAGAATGACCGCACCCGCTCCATCTCTAAAAGCTATAGCCCCATCAGGGACGGAACACTATCCTCTTGTTGCTCAAACCGTTCAAGCCGCTGCTTTTCGTACAACAATTGAAGCCATTAAAGACATGTTAACGGAAGCAAATATTGTATTTGATGAGAGTGGCATGAAAATTGTAACCATGGATGAATCACATACGATATTGGTGCATCTACGTCTATTAGCCGAAAAATTTGAATATTACAAATGTACGGGAACATTTACTGCAGGCGTAAACATGTTATATTTGTTTAAACTTGTTCGACCAATTGATAATGAAGATGTTCTAACAATATACATGGACGATAATCCAAATGAGTTACATCTTAAGTTACAGAACAGTCGCAAAAGACAAACAACTGTTCAGCATTTGAAACTTATTGAAACAGATAAGGATGACATTGATATTGAAAGCCCAGAAGCCACAACTGTTATTCAGATGCCATCAACTGAATTTCAAAAACTATGTCGCGATATGAATGCAATTGGCCGTAAAGTTGAAATCAAGAGCATTGGAAAACAGCTAACATTCACACTTGACGGCGAGTTTGCTCGCCGTGAAACAATTATGCATTCAAACGAAGCTGGAATGACAGTGCTTGAACAATCGAGTTCTCATGAAGTTATACAAGGTGTTTTTACATTAAGACATCTGTTACTCTTTACAAAATGTACAAATCTATGTGAACAAATATTGATTTACATTGGTAATGATTATCCACTAATTGTGCAATATATGGTGGCTAATCTGGGTGAAATTAAACTATGTTTAGCACCGGTTACTACCTAAATTAATTCTATCATAATTATAAACATGTCAAACTTTTCAAATAATGAGTCTAATGAGTCTAATGATAATAATACCATCGTACATCTGCCTCCTCCATATCTTCCAAAACCAGAAGGTCTTCGCGTTCAGACACCACAGATTGTAATGGCTCCTCTGAAAAATGGAGGCAGCCGTCGTAAACAAATAAAATCACGTCGAGTGACACGTCGCAGTCTGCGCAGTCGTCGCAGCCAACGTCGCAGCCAACGTCGCGGCCAACGTCGCGGCCAACGTCGCAATTAATTTATTTTTTCGATCTTGAACGCGTAATCATGCCAGTTATTGGCGTTGGCGTTGGCGCCGGCTGTAAAACTGGTTCTGGTGTGACTTCACATAATTCCCGTAATGTTGCATCTAATGTCTTATAAATCAAAGCTTTGTTTATAACGGTCAATGGGGACCATCTAAATGGTTGTAAATTTGCATTTTTTATCCTGCTCCACTCTGCATCTGTTGGTTTGAACACTGCACCAAGTATATCTTCATACATCTTTGTAGAACAATTACCCAAACATAGTTTCATGTCAAATCGCCCGGGTCGAAGCAGTGCCGGATGTATTGCATCTGGATTGTTTGTTGTTGCTATGATGCACCTTCCAGTTGCATCCTCCAAACCATCTAATTTTTGCAGTAAATATCCTATGTTTATTGGTGCATCTTCTTCAGGTTTACGCAAAGCATCACGCATCATATCTAAGATGCGCAGGCGTTCTTCTCCTTGTGCACGTGTTAACATAGCTGCCCAATCAACAACCGGTTTTTCTTTTGAATATTCCGGTTTAGATGCCTTAACTAACACATCTAAGATGCAATCGAACTCTTCAAATACAATAATATATTTTCGAATAGTCTCATGTGTAAGTAACGAATCCAATTGAGCAATTGTTGTAATTTCTGTGAAATTAATTAGTAGTAAATCACGTTGAAGAAAATTCGCAATAGCGGAAATTGTTCCAGTTTTGCCAGTTCCTGGTGGACCGTACAATAAAATTCCAAGCTTATTATCCATCGATATTGTTTTTGGATACAAAGTGTTCGCCTTGAATTTCTTTAGCACATCAACTAAGTTATCTTTCTGGTCATAAAATAGCGTATCAAATGTGCGATTTACATTAACTGTTCCTGTAAATACGAATCGACCTTTGTCTATCCCGAATATTTCTTGAACACGATTTGTTGCTGCAGATGCAAACTCATTACCAAGTTTTTCTTTTAAACGCTTTACATATGTATCAACACATTGTTTAGCAATAGTTATGTCTTGTGATATAAAACGTGCTTTGTCACGGCCAAATACACAATATACAAATGTTCCACCAACAAGCCAGCATGGATAGTATGAACCTTTTAGTTCTGTTGTTTGATTTCCATCATTTGTAATAAATATATTCTCTACGCCAAACAAATTCTTATGTTTGCCAATCATTTCTTGTCGTTCTTTCATCAATAATATGCTATAATTGCTGTTTAGCGGTTCTGTTACGGTAATGCATTTATCTGTTAGACTTAATTTTTCTAATGCTTCAAATGTTGGATGATAGTATTGCGTTTGGTCGAAATCAGTCGGTTGCGATCGTTTACAGCGTAATGTATTATAGTAGTGATAGATGAGTTTATTTCTTGCATCTGGTGAATATGCAACACTAAATGTATATGTTATAGCAACAGATATCAACCCCATAATAAGCGAAACGCGGGCCGTATCATACGCTCTATCATCTGATTCAACATTCTTCATCACCCAAATGTTAATTACATTTATAAATGCATTCAATAGTGTACTCATCTATCTACATTATGATGTTATTTAAATTCATTCGATTCGGTCGAAAAGCAACGTAGTAAAAATTGAAACGCAATGTGGTTCTTGACTTCAATGACTGGCATAATTAATAAATTGCATAAGATGCAAAAATTATTTTTTACGTAATATAAATGTAATTTCTGCCAGATACTATCACGTTCTAAAAATTAAGCAACAGTAGGAGGATACTTGATTTATTAACACAACTATTCACATAAATAATTCATAATAAGAACTTCATTTGTTTTCGCATCTGGTTTTTTGGAGTTAATTGTCCTTCTACATTCAATTATATTTACTATATATGGAGGTGATGGAAACGCGTCTCGCACGAATTTAACATCTGAATTACTCAACATAAATGACACATTTTTCGCTGTCATAGTTTTACATAGTTCAAATAATGTCATATGGTCTTTTATACTAAATCCATTTGATGTATAACCAACGAAAGATGTCTCTTTTTCTGGTGCATATGGTGGATCAAGGTACACATAATCACCTTTTTTGCTATAGTCAAAATATCCGTATATGAATAATGCATAAATATAACATTTTTGATTAAGTCCGATACAGTCAATAGATGTGCTTCATCAAATATAGATGGATTTTTATAGTTACCAAATGGAACATTGAATCCTTTTGGTCCTTCCCGATATATTCCTCTAAAACATGTTTTATTCATATAGATTAGCATAGCTGATGCACGTGTAGTTGTTCTTTCATCTGATTTTAATGCATTAAATTGTTTTCGTATCCAGTAATAATATGATTCTGGCGATGTTAATGCTTCATCGAGTGTTTTTGCATCGCGATTTATATAATCATTTGTACATATTTTGTAGCTTCTTCGATTAATTTGTTAAGTTCAGCAATTAATTCGTTTGGAAATTGTTGAATATTTTTGTATAAGGCTATCAAATTTGCATTTAAATCCGATGCATATATTGTACCTCTAATTGTGATTTTATGATATTTGATATATGACAATAATGCAAACAATACACTTCCACCTCCCAGAAATGGTTCATAATAATTGTTTATGATTGTTGGGATTGCATCTAAAATTGTCTTTATTATTTGAGTTTTCCCTCCAACCCATTTTCAGAATAGGTTTTACTATTTCAGAATGTGCCATTTATATTATACTTTATCTTACGAATTTTTTGCTGTCATTTTTTGACTTTCAGAATAATCACATATATTGGCGGTAATGGATCTCTGTATATTCCTAAAAAATCCACCTGTTTCTTATGAAATAAACGGCCAGGAACATGTTCCATTCTACATTTTGAAAGATATGGGGCATTTGTACAATCGATTTTTACTGCATCTGTCCATCCAGGTTCTGCTGCAGCAACAGTTTTGTAGAACGCCTCCGCGGCAGTCCGTTCCGCTGCACTTTCTGCTTCACCTCCCACATTCCCTGGTGACACGTATATTAAGTGTTCCATTGGACTCATTTACGCGGCGGCTGCTTCTGCTGGCACAGTTGGGAGTTCTGCAATGGTATCAAGTGCCTCCAATATGTCTTTTATTAATGGTGAACCTTCGTACGGATACACCCAATCATTCACCAGCTTTCCATCATAATAATAATCATACAACCATCGTAAACCAGTTAAATAATGCTGTGATGCATCTGCGCCAATGTTATAATGTTTATAGTATTGCGCGCGTGTAAATGATTTGTGTGGCGCTGAATAGTCGCCTTCTAAATTAATGAATTCGTGCACTTTCTTATGTAGTGTATTTACTTCAGGTGTTTCAAATGGGTCTGGTATGAATGATGACCAACGTTTGCCTCCTCTCTGTTTACAGGTTTTGCGAACTGCGCTGCGACGCGTGCGCCGTGTCATACTACCGCCTTTGCTGAAAAATGCAGATTCTAATGGTTCTAATTCCCTAAAAAATGTTTTTAACATGTTAATGCTAACATTTCCATCAATAATCATGCGTGTATCAGAGAAATGCTTCTTGTATATGTTAAGTACCGTTGTGAGATGATCTGCCGCTGTAAGTGCTGCTAAACGTGGAATGAAATCATCCCCAAAGACACTAAACATTAAAATCAAATCCTCCACAGCAGATGCATCTCCTTCAACAGCTTCAGCCAAATATGTTCGCAATAACTCTATATTTACAAGTGTATCAACCTGCTTTCGTTGGTCATGTCTTAACAAATTAATATGCGTTCCCTTACCGGCCTGTATCGCACATAACAAAATCATATCTGCGTCAGGGCTGTATACAATATGCGTTTTGAATGTTGATGTTTTGAGGCGGTTGATGATTTTTATTTCACCTTCACCGGCTTCGTAGAAATCACTTAGTTCAAACGATACAGCGCCCCATGCTACAGCAACACGTGGGCGCAAGTCGGCACATTAGTCGCGCATGAATTGTGTACCAGGAGTGATAAGCGATTTACTGAAACTAATCCGAGAATTGTAATAGTCAGCATACCCCGGTATTGCTGCATCTGCAACAATTTTCGCGGTTTGTGCAGATGTCACCTCACCTAAATATCGCCGATGTTTTTGCTCACGCATTTTACCATAACCAGGAACACCATCCATTGCCAATAAAACATGTTTGCATTCTTTCACGCGTCCAACATAATCAAGTATTGTATCACCAACTAATTGTATAACGGCTGTTTGAGCATTCAATGTTTGTCCAATATTATATGGGTGTTCTGTTGAAAGCGCTGGTAAATGCAAGTTCGCGTATTTAGCAGCCTGTTCATTTGCTTCTTTTAGCCGACCATTTGCCAATAAACGCATTACATGATTCAAATCATCAACCATTAATTGACTCACTCGATGGATTATAGAATTAAAATCGAACATAATACATTCTGCATCTAATGCCGCATTTTCTATCATAATTTTACGGGCACCAGTCTTTGATAGCGCTCCGAAAAACTGTTCGATACCCATTTGGCCACAATTATTGAAACACTTGATTTTATTCTATTTAGGAATCATATAAAAATGTTACGATATAGACTAAAACAACCATTGTATTCCATGCACAAATTACTAATAGCACTTGATGATGTACTGTCGGCACCGTCGGCACCAACGTTTGTTATAAAATCGATGACGAAACATCCCGCAACATGCCCAAAATGTTCACAAACAAAGGATATTGCTGATTTTATTTCACTTGGTAGATACAATTTAGTATGCGCCAGTTGTCAAATCGCGTATAACATAGAAGATTGTGCTTGTTATGCAAGCGTTTCAGATTATGGTAGAGTCGGGGAAATACGCAAATTTCGTCCTAATCCACCGTATCACTTGCATCTTGAACTAATCGAACAATACAAACGTTCCAAAGTTCTATGCATCTCAAACGATGCAGATGATGAGTAAAAATTGAAGCGTATTTTTCACGCACATGTAAGATGTATTAACATAAAAATGGGTGAAATTGTGGTGCATGAATCTTGGATGCCACTATTTGATGCTGAAAGCGCTAAACCATACTTTATGAAAGTATTTTTGCGCGTTAACAAACTCCGCGATGAAGGCGCTATCATATATCCAGCAAAGGAAAATGTATTCCGCGCATTTGAAGTGACTGGGTTGAGTGATGTTAAGGTTGTAATCCTTGGTCAAGACCCATATATACGCGCTGGGCAAGCATGTGGTCTGTCGTTTTCTGTTCCCGATGGAACACCTGCACCACCATCACTTGTTAACATTTTCAAAGAGCTGAACTCTGACCTTGGTGTACCTATTAGTAAATCGGGGTGTCTTGATGCTTGGGCAGAACGCGGCGTTTTGCTTCTAAATAGTGTGTTGACTGTCACAGCTGGTGCATCGGGAAGTCATGCAGCATATGGATGGCAACAATTAACAGATGCCGCAATTCGTGAAGTATCTGATAAAACAACGAATAGCGTCTTTATTCTGTGGGGGAATTATGCACAAGAGAAAGAAAGTTTAATTAACGCGGGCAAGCATCTTGTTCTAAAGGCGCGTCATCCAAGTCCAATGTCTGCTCATACAGGATTCTTTGGATGCAAACATTTTAGCAAAGCGAACGCCTACTTAAAAAGTCATGGTCGTGATGAAATAGATTGGAACCTTGGCCTATAGCTTGTAAGTTTTCTGGAATGTTTCCAGCGTCATAACTGGAATACCAGCCGATTTTGCATCTGCAACCTTTCCGGTTTCAACTGAGGGGTCTTTAGCTACTACAACAAATGTTTTTTTACTAACAGATGCACCAACTTTGCCACCTGCGGCAACAATTGCTTTCTCTAATTCGGCGTTTCTAAATCCTGTAAAGACAACAGTCTTCCCATCGAATTTACCACCGCTTGGCGGTGCTGGCGCTGCCGCTGTATCATTCACCCATCCTTGACCATTTGATAAGAATTCGCTAATTTCACCCAACCAATTCTTATATTCTGGTATATTTTCGCGAAATTCGGTGAATGTGTCAAGTGATATACCGCGAGGCATATCATCTTTTGACCATGTTGTCTTGCGTAGTATTGCATCAAGGTCTGGATACATCGCGAGAATAAGAGTAAGTTTTGTTTCACCAACTCCTCTACCAAATACGCAACTTGCAACCATAAGTTGCAATCGTGTTGCAGCTGCAAGAGCTGTACCAATGTTTTTCACAATCTTCTTTGAAGATGTTATTTGAAACCCAGGGATTACGCGAATGATTTCAGGTGTTGCGCTTAATATTGCAGGAAGGTCTGTTAGACCACCATCATATAATTTGCGTACAGTACCTTCAGATACACCGTCTGTTCCGATTTTCGTAAAGAATGTCGTTAAACGCACAATATGAAATGCTTCAGATTCTTCCGGATCAACATGAATTGCATGAACAGGTTTTTCACCTTCTTCCCATTGCCATTCACCTTCTGGAGGCATCTGTGCAGCTGTACCACGTATAACTTCTTCGATTTTCGGTATTACATCTCCAGAACGAATTACACGAATAACTGTTCCTGGACCAATTTTGTTCATTGCAATGAATTGTGCATGAATTCCTGTTGCGCGGGCTATGTTGACACCATCAATTATGACCGGTTCAATTAGCACAGTTGGTATCAAAATACCATGTTTAGATACATTCCATTCGACACTTTTGACGACAGTTTCCTCGCCTTCGCCTTTAATTTTAAAGGCAATAGCGGACTTAGGATTTTCTCCAATAGGTACTCGTGGAACAACAATATTTGCCGTCAACACAATTCCATCACATTCATATTTTGACGATGCACGCATCGAATCATATTCCTCCATCATGTTTGCATCTGTAAGATATGGTCGCTTAACAATGTTATGTTTAGCAATCGTAAATCCCATTTTATCAAGTAGTTCAAACTGTTCCTCCGGCGTTAATCCTTCTGGGCGCAATACTTCATACGCAACAAATTCAATCAGGCCAATTTTGTTTGCCGGTGCATCAACCTTGTTAATGATGCCATTAACAAAATTGCGAGCGGTAGCAAACGTTTGTTCACCAACAGCTGAAGCAGTTCGATTGTATGACGTAAATGTTGTTCGTGCCATAATAAATTCGCCACGAATACATGTGTCAGCAAAAGCCGGACCAGAAGGCAAACGCCCTTTGGCTTGTAAATGTTTCATATGGTGCGTTAATGCGCGGCCAACGACACCATCTTCACCTTGCGTAAATAATGCGTTACCATCACAGTAAAGACCTGTCATACCATCAAGTTTTTCAGATACAACATAATCAACATTTTTTGCATCAGGATATGTTTTAACAACACGTGCAGTAAAAGCCACAGTTAAATCTTTTGCGGTCTTTGTTTCATCGCGACCAATATTGATTTTATCAAGTGATGGTAAGTAATATGGAAGTTTGACTTTGGAACCAGTGATTGGCCCGTCTCGTTTAACAGAACGATTTAGCCATTTGTTATCAGGAAATCGCGAACGCAGAGTTTCCAACAGAGCATCAAAGTGTTTGTCACTAATGAGTGGCGTTCCTGCATCATATTCTTTTTGCGCAGAAATGAGAAAATCAACAAGTTCCTTTTCAGTTGCTTTTTTAGCAGCAAGAGTCGTTAAAATTCCAGCAGACATATTCTTAATAATTGAATTGCTGCAAAAAATTTTGTTCAATTTTTCAGAAAAAATGGCAGTAACAGGCTATTGGCCAATAAAAGGCCGACGCCAATTAGATTACATCCTTGATTCATGTGGATATTATATGATTGATATTGTACCCGATGGTAATTGTTTCTTTAGAACAATTGCACGGGGAACATACGACAATGAATCTTTATATGACCACATCCGAAAACGTTTAATTGCCTACATTATTAAAAATCATAAGAAATACACACCATTCGTACCAGATTTGGACAAATTTCTTGAAGAATCCGCTGAAGATTCTATATGGAACAACGATTTAGCGGATATATTTCCAATCGCATTTACGCACATGACTGGTATTCCGCTTATTATTTATGAGTGGAAACAAATTGCCCACGGCGAATACGATTTTGTTACAAACAAGGAAATGTCAACACAATCACTTGTTGATAAAAATGTTGAATATGTTAGAATGTGTTTATTTGATAGCACACATTACAATCTTATCGTGCTAGATGATGAATAATTAAGTGACAAATGGATCGATCCATGCTTGCCAATCGGTTTCAGGCATTCCTGACTCCGTTAATGCATTGTAAATATGTTCAAGCACATATGTGTTGTATTCAATACTTCCTTCATTACCTTTTTTACGAGCAGCTTCTAAAATTACTGTCATTCGCGATTGCATCATTTCGGATGCAGATACACCTACAACAATATCTGGGTCGAATCCTGCTAATGCACTAACAATACGAGTGATACGACCAGCAGTACACATACCATCAGACGAAATTAATTCATCTGACAGACAAGACATGAAATTGCTTATGAATTCAAATACGTATGTACGATTTAATTCACTACATTTTACAGGGTCAACTATATTTTTTTTAGTAGCTTCAATTGCTGCGTTTTCGAGTGCAATATCAATTGCACGTTTATAAACATACAATAATAAATCGCGACTTGATATAGAATATGCATCAACTTCGTTTGTTATTACTGTTCCAACACCGGCATAATCAACAGTATGTCCAGATGCATATTTGATTAATAGTTTTAATGCTTTTTCGCGCTTAGATATTTCAGATGCTACATTTGAATGCACACAGTTTATTATATCAAACATCAAATGTGTAAACCATTTCAACTTATCATCGCCGCTGAAATGAACTTTTTCTTTAAGGGAATCAATTGTTTTGATTACGGAATCGACAACGGATTTGCGATGAGTCGGTTGGGCTTCACCAAGAAATAGCGCTTGCTGTTGTGTTGTTTTAGGTGGAGGAGGAGCGGCTGTATCTTTTGGCATAGTAATTTTCCATGCACCTTCAGAAAAATGTGCAGTGCATTTAAGACGTTCACTATGTGTCTTTAATATTTCGGAGCTAATAGGTGTATTAAGTTTCGGAAGGAACACTTTGAATAAATTGCCATTTTTCGAACTTTTATGTACTGAACAAACCCAGTCAAGATCCCCGCGATTTTTGCACTGTCGCCCATTGAGTGTACTAACAATGCATCGTGACATTCCTTTAGCCAATATTTTATTGAAATGCGATTTATTCAATTTTTAGTCAAATGTTGAAACGGTCGCAATAATGAATTGGTGAATTATTAAATAAATTTGGCGGGTGTATGCCATGTTCAGCAAATTCCATAAATTCCCTGTCAAAAGTCAGTCGTCAGTGTATTTACGAAATAGCCGAAATTTTGGATATACCTCTTAAAGATGCTCTCAAACTATGTATGTTGAGTAATAAACAACTTTGTGGTATCTTGCATAAATCGCAGAATCTTAAGACAATTCTGAAGATTCACGCGCTATTTAATGATAATCTATAACTGGAAACATAATGACAACATTAGGTTTTCAGTTCCAAGTGGAAACATCCCGTACATGTTTTTCGATTAATGGTAAAACAGCGGATGAAAGACATATTTACAAAGCGATTATAAACAGTACTAATTCGCCAAATCATTTTACAACAAAAACAACCGATATTGATACAGAAAATATCGAATTCCCGCGTGGATGTAGAAAGCACGATAATGTTATTTTTGCCAACGGTACCCATATTTTTACATGGGCAAAAATGTTAGTTTCGCTTGAAGTTTCAGATATTTCACTTGATTATCGTTCGAAAAGTCTTCGTTTTACGATTCATGCGCCAAACAGCATTATTGCTGAAAATACATTTGTGTCTATGTGCGAAAGCTTTTTTCAAGAAGCATGTGAAGACCAAGAAATTGATGAAGACTACCTACAAATTTTCAATATTAATGATGATTCTGAATGGGTTGCTTCATCTGTCAGAAGATACCGCTCACTTGACACAATTTACTTGCCATCATCAATCAAAGATGTCGCAGTTACACGATTAGAAGAATTTATTGGTTCACGTAGTGAATATGATTTATATAGTATTCCGTATAAGTTTGTATGTTTATTGGAAGGGCCACCAGGCACTGGTAAAACATCATTAATTCATGCACTTGCAAGTAGATTTGAAAAGAATATTGCAATGTTATCAATTACCCCGAAAATGACAGATGCAACACTTATTCAAATATTTTCAGACCTTCCAGAAGATGCAATTCTTGTTATTGAAGATATTGATTGTTTATTTAAAGGTCGTTCCAATAAACGTGATTCATATAACATTAGCTTTAGTACTTTGTTAAATTTACTTGATGGCATGAATTGTACAGACGGAAACATCATATTTTTAACAACAAATTTCAAACGTGAACTTGAATCTGCACTTGTGCGTCCCGGTCGCATCGATTTAGTTTTGTCATTCACACCCGCAGGAGAGAGCGAAATACGTGCTGCACTTGCGAAATTGGCACCACGACATCTATCTGAACATGAAAAAATTATTACACAAATTAAAAACTACTCGTTTTCTATTGCTGCTTTGCAGAAATTTTTATTTGAATACAGAAATGAATCAACATTATTACGACGCGAACTATTACATAAATTTATATCTATGATTTCGAATGATTCATCGGCGGCACCGCTGGCACTTACGGCAGATGTACCACCAGCACCTGATGCAACTGTAGCACCTACGGCAGATGCATCTGTAACACCTACGGCAGATGCATCTGTAACACCTACGGCAGATGCATCTGTAACACCTACGGCAGATGCATCTGTAACATCGTTGTCGCCAGATGCACAATCAACACGAAAAAGACGTGGTAGACCACGTAGAGAAATTGTAGACATCTAATCCATTAAACCAGGCGGCGTTCGTGGACGCTTGAACGATTCTGCACACACAATAATAAATAACATTTTCCCCATTGAAATAATATGAATGGTTTTTTCAGGTGACAAACCGCGAGAACGTGCAGCCGAAAATAACGACACAAAATTATAATTAATCGGGGCCTTTATAGCAACCATTTTCGCTGCAGGTCTGATCGGAACCCCATATGTATCGTGTCCCCATGATATTAGCGAAAATGCTAATTCAGCAATGTTAACGTTATTAACGTATAAATCTAAACGTTGTGAACGGCGATAATCTGGTCCACCCCATGGAGGGTCCAAAAACACTATATCTTGCCTTAACATTCGCCATATTTGCAAATAATCTGCACATGTAATTGTTGTTTTATTAATAGTTTCTAACATAGTTATATTATTATACAACATTTGGACGCGTTGTTGCGAAATTTCTATGGCATTTACGTGCGCAAAATATTTACCAAATGACGATGTATTACCACCTACACATGCCATTGCATCTGTGATTACTAAATTAGATGCTGCCGATCCAAACCAATGACATATGATGCGTGACATTCTATCCGCAATGTCTGCTTCAGTAACAGAATACAATGATACAGTATCATATTGCAAATATGGACGAATTTCTGGGGTAACATTTTTCCATAATTGTTCAACTTTTGTAGCAGACATTAGTAATTTACAATGAATTATTTTGGTTCCGCTTAGGCTATGTTTTTGGCGTCAACTTGAAGGACGCGAACCTTTGCAACTTAGCAAAATGTTTCTTAAGAGGATTTCCCGCAAAGCGAGAAATCCTTGCCTCCCCCCAGAGCGACAAGGCAACTCTAAGATGCACACGTTATCCACTAATATAGAATGATTTTTCGGGTAACAACGCAGCCGTCATCGATGGTAACACTGTATAGCCGTTATCAATAATCCACGATAAAAACTCTGGCAATGATGCATACGTTACAAAATCGCCGTTTTCCGCAGTTAATGCATATATACAATTACACCCGGTATACTGTGTTAAACGTGATTTTGCAGGTTCAACTGATTTTACATGTGTTGCTAAAATACCTGCTGTTGGTGCTCTGTCAATCTTGTAAATATTACATGGTCTCGATTGACGAATATCATAGTACGCGAATTGTGAAACTCTATATAATGTCATTTATTATACCCTACTGTTTCGAAATTAAGCAACGCTTAATTTCGGAACACAACGTAAAACCCTACAGTTCCGAAATTAAGCATGTAGCTTAATTTCGGAACTGCAGGAATGTCTAATTCTCTAAAAATTGAATGCAAAACAATGATCATAAAGCAACTCTAAATAAAGGAACAATGTCAAATAAATGTTATATATGTGATAGCATATTGGAAGCAGGTGTTTGTGTCACGAATGGACACACATTCGAAGCAGACGCGGAAGGTAATATCATGTATACAGGTCGACGTCCAATGCATACAATCAAAAAATTTGCATATCCGCACGGCTATCTTACATATTTTTCCAAAATGCAATGTCAAATATGTTTGTCTTCGCTTGATGGATTACTTGATTACGATTGCAAGGAACCCTTGAAATGTGATGCAAATGGACATGAATCGTATTTAATGCGTGAATACCAAAATAATAAATGTTATGATGTAATTATTGTTGTTGATAAAGGCGTAAAAACACGAATTTCAACCGGACAAAAAGCATTTTAAAGCAGAATCCCAAATAATATATCTAAACCTAAAATGTACCAAATTGATGGAACCGGCCTGATACCTGGAACAACTTCGACTAATACATTATTCCATAAATATTTTCCTATGTATAACAATGCAATAAGCACACCGATCATTATGACAATGCTTACAAACACGTGTAAACCATTACCACCACGAACACTTTTAGTTGAAACATTTTTTGACACCATTTTTTACTTATTGGTAACTATTTAAATTTTAGATGCAGATATATGTTAAAAATGTGTGGAATTTGGGCGTTAATTGCATCAAAAACTGGCGTTGATGCCGCAACAGAAGAGGCAAAGCGCGCGTTGAACGCACGGGGTCCAGATGGATTCAGAACATGTTCTCCAACAGATAATGTTCATTTGTGCTTCACGCGTCTCGCTATTAATGGACTTAATGAACAAGCAATGCAACCATTTGTTTTGGGTACAAAATATGTAATTTGTAATGGTGAAATTTACAATCATCATGATTTAGAGACTCGACACGATTTTAGCGTTTCATCTGGTTCTGATTGTGAAGTTCTTCCACAGCTTTTTACTAAATTTGATACATTAACTGCTGTTCGTGCAATTGATGGAGTATTTGCATTTATTATGTATGACAAGTCTACTAATATTATGACTGTTGCACGTGACCCTTATGGTGTTAGGCCGTTGTATATTGCTGAGACTGCGAATGGGTTAGCTTTTGCTTCAGAATTAAAGGCGTTTAGTTCAGCCGTATCAGCGAGACATTTTCCACCTGGATGTATTGCACAATACAACTGCGCAAGCGGTGAGCAACTAATGATGCAACGTTATCATATAACTCCTTGGCTAAAATGTCCACTATTAGGAGATGCTACTATTGCACGTGTAGCATGTAGAATCGCTCTGGAAGATGCCGTTAAAAAACGGTTAATGTCTGATAGACCAATCGGATGTCTTTTGTCTGGAGGATTGGATTCATCGTTGGTTGCGGCACTTGTTGCGAAATATATGTCACCTGGATCACCACCGCTTCAGACGTTTTCAATTGGTATGCCAGGAAGCACTGATTTACATTTTGCTGCATTGGTAGCCAAACATATTGGTTCCAAACATCATGAAATTCTTGTGTCAGAAGATGATTTTTTCGCAGCAATACCTGAAGTTGTGCGCGCAATTGAGAGCTATGATATAACAACAGTTCGCGCAAGTGTAGGAAACTATCTTGTTTCAAAATATATTGCGACAAATACGGATATTCGTTGCGTTTATAATGGAGATGGTAGTGACGAATGTTGCGGGGGCTATATATATTTTTACAATGCACCATCTAATGAAGAATTTGATGCAGAATGTGGTAGATTATTAGATGATTTACATATGTTTGATGTTTTACGAAGTGATAGGACTATTTCATCAAATGGTCTCGAAGCACGAACACCGTTTTTAGATAAACAATTTGTTGCGACGTATCTCAGTTGTGCAACTGAATTGCGCCGTCCTATTGTTGATAAACGCGTTGAAAAACAATTATTGCGAGAGGCGTTCGATCCGACATTTGGATATGAAACAGAACTTTTACCACGTGAAGTATTATGGAGAACAAAGGAAGCATTTAGTGACGGCGTTTCATCAAAAACGCGTTCATGGTATCAAATTATTGCTGAAAAAATGGAAGATGGCGTTAATCCTAAGATATTGCCAGAATGGAACACGCCATATACGGCAGAATCGACCTGGTATAGAAATATGTTTGATGACTGTTATAAGTGGGCTGAAAAAACAATTCCATATTTTTGGTTGCCGCGGTGGTGTGGTGATGCAAGGGATCCATCTGCAAGAACATTAAAAATTTACCCTACTATTCCGAAGGCTTCGCTAGAATAGGTTTGACGTTTGAACATGATGATATTATTCACCAGACACTTGAGTATGTTCGCGCGAATCGATATTCAAATGCAGACGCCCATGAAGTATCTTCTTCGTCAGTAATTTCTATTGCAAATTCACTATGTTCTTCATCACCACTAAATTTAGAATTTTCGGATTGAATCCACTTATCGTAGTCATATTTCACGAAATCAATTAATTTTTGTCGTAATACATCAATACAATTCAACAATAATCCTTTGTATGGCGTGGTCAGATCGAGTGGTTGAACGCTTAATTTTTTAGATCCACCGATAAATCTTGAACATTCAAATAGGCATTCACTCTCAGATGCAATAATTAATTCCGAACATTTGTATAAAATTGCGTGCGTCTGTTCAAGCAACATATACTTATTTACTTTAATTTTTGTTGATTCGCATGTAATTATAAAACGTTTACTGTCTTTGTCTGCTTCAATATTAATCGAATAAATTAATGTTCGCGCAGGTATGTTTAGCGTTATGTTGAAAATGGTGGCCATTGTTTTATGTTTACATATAAATAAAAATAAATAGTTTCAATTATGGAACCACCTTATTATTGCTATTTGCTACAATCAACCGATGGCAAAACATATGTCGGGGTAACAATTGACTTGAATCGCCGATTAAGACAACACAATGGGGAAATTTGTGGGGGCGCATCTGCAACTCGTGGCGGAGTTTGGCGGCGTATTTTACATGTTGCAGGATTCCCTTCACAAGGAGAAGCCTTACGATTTGAATGGGCTTGGAAACATATTAGTAGACAGGCTAAAGGTATTACATCGCTTGAACGTCGACTGAATGCATTGGATACACTTCTTGCATCCGAACGTTCAACTAAAAATGCGCTCGCATTCGCAGAATATCCGACGGCACTTGTTGTTAACGACGAGCGCCTTTACTCTGAGCCCGAATTCGGTTGCGAATTGACGCAGATTGTTCATCAGTCTTCTCCTTAAGCGCTGCTATTTTTTCAGCAAGTGCATCAAGTTTTCTGTGTGCGTGCTCCGCTTTGCGAATAACTCGCTCTTCTGTATTAACTTTGTCCGAAAGCATGCGAAAGATTGATGGATATCTTACAATCATACCACCAAATCGATTCTGCCCGCGTTGTTTTCTCGTTGCATCATCCATAACAACTGGAATATCATTTTTCGAAAGATTTTCACAAACATATTTGAACGATTGTTCAGCAGATGAATGTGTTTCAATGAGTTTGATTAGTTGTGTTGGTGTGATTTTCACAGTAAATAAGTTAATATCTGCTGGAAACGTTTCCATCCAGACGGCGCCATAGTATACTCTCATAATTCCGCGAATTTGTTCCGGTGTACAATGACCAAAATTAATAACCTTATCAATACGTCCAGGACGTATCATTGCATCATCTGGTGCAAAATATTTCATATCATTCACAGTTATAAATGTTAATCTCCCAAAACAATCAGTAATTCCATCAAGAAATTGCATAATTGTATGTTTAGTAATTATGTCCAAATAATCATATGATCGTACATCTGAAGGAATGCCTAATCTATCATAGTCTTCCAACAGAACAATATGGCGCGATTTGATTGCAATGTTATTGATATCAATAATAAGTCGATTAAATTGATTTGGGTCACGTAGAATTGGCGTTAAATTGAACGAAAATACAGGTATATTATACATATTTGCTAAGATTTTCGCAACACTTGTTTTGCCAGTTCCAGGCAATCCCGCAAGTAAATACCCGCGTTTATATGATTTACCAAGAGAATTGTAATATGTCTCCGCATCCATAAATGTGCGGACATCATCAAATAATTCACGACGAACTTCATCTGAATAAACAGTATTTTCCATCGTTTTGTTTGTAAGCGCATACGATGGTGTCCATTCTGTTTGTTCACATTTATTGCTGTTTTGAGCAGCTTTTTTGTCAAATGAAATATTTTGATAAACAGTTATGAATGTGGTAGTTGAACCCAAACATCTCTGAATATACAACACATATTCTTTTAGCATACCATATGAAGCCCGTGAGCATATCTGTATATGTTGCACAGATGCATCATTATACACCGTAAAATATACGGTTGATTTAATTGGTGAATCGTCCGTGGGTTTTACACGAATTTTCATAGGTTTGTGTGCATCAATAATTAGCACATTTTCTCCATGTTTTTCAACATATCCAACCGATTTGATTTTGCAAAGATGCGTTTGTATCAAATACTTCGCAACTTTGTCAAATGTTTCTGTATTTGCACTTTCTGGGCGTTTAGTGAGAAGTAGTGTGTTATATCCCAACAAATACCATACATTTTCGTAGATAGATGCCAGATTTGTCGAATAATAAGACAATATCGCGAAAACGATTAAGCCTAATTCAATATATAAACCCGCTTCTTTAGAAATCAGTTCATTACGGAACAAGAAGAAGAATAATTCATTAAATATCATGTTTGTATTGGTGAATAATGATAATTTGAGTATAATTTGGCAGTTTCAATATTGAAGGGATAGCGACATGCATCTCCCAATGATAAATATGTATGGTGTATATGTACCCCTTTTATACCTACAAAATGCATCGTTTCCGCCTGTATGTTTAACAAATGTCTACACAGTGGCGGCGAATTTTCGTGTGGATTCAAGTGATTTAACGAAAATCAACCGCAGTATTGATGTTATACCACATGTGCATTTTAGGCGTAAATATTCAGTTGAAATGTTATTACACCAAGGAATATTTAAAATGCCGATTTAAAGAAGTTGTACATATTTAGAATAAGCCTCTTGAAAATCTGTGGCATTTCTTCTCTTCGGGGAAGTGAGTACTTTATTGTGCTAAAGATTTTTAAAATAAATTCTTAAAAAGCATGGTAGCTAAAAAGCAAAATTACCCATGTTTTAAATATTCTTGTGAATATTTTTATATAAGCTTTTGTATAATTTAACACCTAAGGTGATAAATTATATGAGAGAAAATTTCCTGAAACTTTTCAAATAAAAGTGGAAGGAAAGGCATTCACTCTATTTCAAACTTAGAGAAAAAGCTTGCCTATCACATTGATTTTACACTAAAGAACATTTATTATGTCGGCATTTTAAATCTTCCTTGGTGTAACAGATGTTGTTATTTTCAATATGCCTGCAGATTCACCTATATCTGAGGAAGAAATGAATACAAACGATGTTCTGCGAGTATTATTGGGCGAACAAACAATATCATTTATGGATAAAATTGCTGCAACTTTGCAACAATTGCAAATTGTACGTCATTATCCGCGCAAAATTGACTTGTATGGTCTTCAACCGCGTATTATTGCTATGGAATTCTCAGATGAAAATATGAAAGAAGATTAGATTGCCAGCAGCTACACGCAGCAACCTGATGACCCCACAGAAAAGGGGGTTATAGGGGGAGGACGCGGATTTTCTACTTTGCAAGGATTTTCCGCAAAGCGGAAAATCCTTTTAAGAAAATCCTTGCCTCCCCCAAATTGAAATATCCTATTTTTTCATTGGTAATAATCATAAACATTCTATCCTGCAACAATCGGCGAAAATGGAGATGCCTGCTGTGCCTACGACTTTTGTTGGGGTGACGCGCACTGACATGAAGGAGAATACGTTCATCGAATTCAAGCACAATTTCAATCCTGCTGTCAAGAAGAACAGCAAAAAGTATCAACAAACGATTTGTGCATTCTTGAACACTAAGGGCGGAATTTTGTTCTTTGGTATTGAAGATGATGGTGAAGTGACAGGTATCCCAAATGGCCATAAGTCAATTGATGCAATTCGCCTATTTTGCGACAATGTTATTCGTTGTTGTCTGACTACAAATTGCGGACGGTTGCCATACGAGGTAATCCATGTGTATGAAATTCCATTTACAGTAGACAAGTCCGTTGTAGCAGTAAAATGCACACGACCTGCATCGGAAACCAACATTTATCGCCTAATTAGCGATGAAACGGCATACTATCGTGCAAATGCAAGCACTTTGAAGTATATTCTACCAGATGAACCAGAGTTCAAAAGTGCAAGCGCATCGCTTCAAGCGCTTGGTGGTTATCTATCCGCGCTTGACATTGAAAAGCGCAATCTTACATCTAAGGTCGAAGAGCTAACTGCAGAACTGGCGAGCTTGCGGCATCGGCACACTCTGCCGTCTGACGCAGTTGTTATTACAATTGATGGAGGAATTCCAATGACACTACCAAAAAAGAACAATCTGTCAATGACAGTTTTCTCTATTATGATTATTGTAGCAATGTTTATTGTTGCAAACATTAAATGAGTATTGAAAGTGTCATCAGTCGGTCGATTTCAGAATTTTTACACCAAGGAATATTTAAAATGCCGATTTAAAGAAGTTCTACATATTTAGAATAAGCCTCTTGAAAATCTGTGGCATTTCTTCTCTTCGGGGAAGTGAGTACTTTATTGTGCTAAAGATTTTTAAAATAAATTCTTAAAAAGCATGGTAGCTAAAAAGCAAAATTACCCATGTTTTAAATATTCTTGTGAATATTTTTATATAAGCTTTTGTATAATTTAACACCTAAGGTGATAAATTATATGAGAGAAAATTTCCTGAAACTTTTCAAATAAAAGTGGAAGGAAAGGCATTCACTCTATTTCAAACTTAGAGAAAAAGCTTGCCTATCACATTGATTTTACACTAAAGAACATTTATTATGTCGGCATTTTAAATCTTCCTTGGTGTAACAACAAGTAAAACAATGAAGTCTACAAAATATCAACTGGTTTTTCTCGATAAGTGTCGACGTCCACGGCGTGTTTTGCGTGTTTTCTTTGCGCCAGCAACAAGATTCATTTGATGTCCTCGTGGTACACAGAAAAATCCGCAAAAATCTTTATAATTCAAATCGCTTGCACCGTCTCTCGTGTAGTCGCGAGATGCAAATCGTGGGTCCGTAATTAGCTGCCCCGATGCATCTAAATTAGTCACATTGTTCCGTCCCGGTTTATGTGACCAATAACCGTTTGAATCTTGTCTATAATAGTGATAATCATGTGCTTCATCAACAACAAGGGCGATTTTCGAAGTTCCAATCGGACACTTCTGTTCAAACGTGATAGGATGTATTCCCATATTATCGTCAATTGTACGCGCAGTGATGTCATGACATTTTTTAATTGGCGTATATTTCATGCGTATGTGTCCAGATGCATGTCCTGGCTGTGGTGTGGAACATTTGCGTTCGGTTGGTGTCTTTCCATTCCGGCGTTTTTCTGCACATTGTTCTGTTGCATCTGGAGAAATATATTGCATTGCATATGCATAACAGTTATGACTGCCTCTAATTTCTGGACGAATATTCCATAAATCTGGATTATATTCGGGCTCACTTCCGCTTAACGGAGCTAATTCCATTTATTACTTATAAATATTTTACAGTGGTATTCCAAAAATTAAACAATACCGTGGAGTTCTGAAATTAAGATACACCTCGTTCTGGCTTTGCCAGAACGAGGTTAAAAGACCTGTCCACCTTTGGTGGACAGGTCTTACACTTTTCGCTAAGGCATTCAAAAACTGCAAAGCAGTTTTTGAATTAAGCCAATTTCCAGCTTTGCTGGAAATTGGCACGAAAAGTATTAAAAACTTTCGGAACAGAATTTTCCGCTAAAGCGGAAAATTCTCAAAAAAAGAATCGGCTTAGCCGATTCTTTTTGCAAGGCCGGCTTTCGGAACGAGGCCAGTACTCTACGGTACTCTATATGATTTCTGCATCAGACGTACCACCGATTGAAATACTTCTCATGGCATTTGTTGATGCGTTTGATACACCAAAAACAATTGTACCGATTACTGGGGGTGGAGTTGTCGGCTTTGCAATGGGTGAACCATTTGAAGTTTTTGAGCCATCTGTACTAACTCCCCGCGACGAATGAATTCTACTTTGAATTGAATCGGCAGAACGGGTTCGGCGTGGTGGTGTTTTGCGTTTGGGTGGATTCGTCGTAGAACTTGGAATACCTGGCGAACCAGGTGAACCAGGCGGAACTAAATTTTTTATTCCGTTATTAATCATCTGCGCTCCAGCTTGTTGAACTGAAGACGTCTCATTGTCTTCTGAACCACGATTTCCCTTTATTCCCATTTTTCCAGTATCAGAAAAATGTACATATTCTTGTTGTACTTGCGATAATCTTAATTTTTCAAGTGTATAAAAAAGATACTGTATTTGCGCTCTGTGTGTTGCCGGCTTCCTATTTTTTCCAATTGTTGCATATTTTCCAGTTAATCCGAAAAACTGATGTAGTTCAGATTTCATTACTTCCAGCGCTGTGTGCAATAAAAAGAACTTTTTATCAATTTTAAATACAGTTATCATACTTGTTGTTATTCCGACAGCAATTGACATGGATAAAGCCGTCCAAAATAGTGCATCTTGATAACTTGTTCCTTGTATTGATAATAATGTTGGAACCGATAGACCACCAATTACAAGTATAATGCGCATTATGTTATACATCCATGTATACTTTAATGTACGTTTTTCATAATCATTTAATAGTTTTGTATATCTTTCTTCAAGCAATAATTTCTGTATTCGCGTCAAATTATCTAATTCACTAACATACTGTCGTATTTTTTCGACATGATTTTTTGAACAAATGCATCTGCATTTCCATAAAAAATTCATTTTGTTATAATAAATGATTTTCTTTTTATGTCTTATTGTAGCATTAATGTTGTTTTTGTGGTGGTGGCTGCAACCACAACGGCAGCCTATTGTCTTTTTAGATGCGGCGGCAACAATCAACATTCTAAAACAGGTATCCGCATATACAAGTTCATTCACTGTTGAAGATATTCGCAGGAGAGGTACGATCGCTAAACCTACAGAATGGACGTTGTCTGAACAACATAGCATTTTAGATGCTTACACAAAAATAGGAGCAACTGAACACTATAAAGTCGCTAAAAGCCCTGTTGGACTTGATTGGAATTATCCACATACACGCGATGATGTTATTTTTTTACCAGGCACAGTTGATGCATTAACATTGCATCATGAAATGATTCATGTAATACAACGACGATATCCACAACGTTTCAGAAATTTATACGCCGAATGGGGGTTCAATCCTATTAGTTCTGATGTAATACCAACACATATTATTGAAAATGTAAGGGCAAATCCCGATTTATTTGGCGCGATAGAACGTTGGTGGATATGGCGCGGCAAATGGATACCACTTGCTATATGGACAACTGGTAACAACATTAAAATTATGTTATATGATGTTCAGTTGTGCGAAATGGTTTCCCCGGATGTAACACCGTATAGCGATTATTTTAGAGGTGTGCATGATGCAGAACACCCAAATGAAATAGCTGCTTATATGTTGAGTAATATAAAAAATTTCGACCAAACACCTGCAACACTTGTACTTAATCAACATCTGAATCATGTTGGGAACGTGTAGGTGGCGGCGTAAACAATGACGCAAATATGTCTACGCCAGGTGATAATATATTAATCACATTTCT
>Ga0066256_1001454_pt2 | contig 25696 bp, 22 predicted proteins | sample ThiBio_1000_biof_FD_87107 | JGI IMG/M metagenome (GOLD analysis project Ga0066256, IMG submission 87107) | Wastewater bioreactor microbial communities from Cape Town, South Africa - Thiocy_expt_1000_biof (version 2) | ecosystem: Engineered > Bioreactor > Thiocyanate-remediating >... | reverse complement strand
CTTCGGGAAACTGTTCGTTCACATCCGAACGAGAGCTGCCGACGCCATCCACGATCATGATGGCGCCGCTCTCGAACGGAGAGACCGCGAAGGCGCTGTAGGCATGGGCGAGGTGATGGGAGATCGTCACCACCTTGTCGGAGTTCGACCTGAACCAGGGATGCGCCTTGGCCTCCGCGCGTTCATATTCGGGAAGGAAGCCGGGCAGGTCCTGATACATCAGCCGGTCTTCCATCTCCGGCACCGGCAGGATGTAGCAGTTGCGGACCACCAGATCGATGTCGTCCATCGTGATGCCTTCGGCATCGAGGCAATAATCGATGACTTCCTTGTAGAAGCCGCTGGCGTGCTTCTCCCGGGTAATCCGCTCCTTGGCGATGGCATAGGCGATCGCACCATCCCGCAGCAGGCAGGCGCTCACGTCGTGGTCGTAAGTATTGAGGCCGAGGACGTAAGTATGTTTTTTTGGCATTGGCGACTTTCGGAAAACGACCTGACTACAGTCTTTGTGACGGAAATGCCCGGATGGTTCATCTCGCAGATGCGAAGCATTTCAGCATAGTGCGTGCCAGCGTGAAGACAATGTGATCGGAACAAGATGAACGCCGCGCTATTAGGACGAGTAATGGCGATGGGTCCCGGGTTTCTTGACCTGCGAGCCGACTTCCCCCTAGTCTTGGGGAGGATGACTCGATTGATACTCTGCTATTTTGCACAATCGTTTTTAGAATGGGCCTGAACGGGACGCGGGCTCGACAAGACGAAAAGAAAGCGGGCGCATCAAGCGCTTGCTGAACTGGAGGGTCTCCCATGACTCAAAGCAAGACTCGCTTGAACATTCTGAAGCGTGGCCTGGCAGCCATCGCCCTCGTGCTGGTCTATTCGATCAGCATGCTCGGATCGTCGCTGTTCGTGTCGGCTGCGACATCGACGGCGGCGGAAGCGCGTGGCGGTGGCCGCGGCGGCGGACGTGGCGGTGGCGGACGCGGCCGTGGTGGTGGTTGGGCTCGTGGCCGCGGTCGCGGCTGGGGTCGGGGCCGTGGCGTCGGCTTCGGCATCATTGCGCCGGGCTGCTACTGGAGCCCGCGCTGGGGCCGGACGATCTGCCCGTATTGATCGGCTGATCGCTTCACGCGTAAAAAACAGGAGGCGCGGCGGTTCCCGTCGCGCCTCCTTCATTAAATTATGCCGAGATCGGCAGGCCGCCCGGATCTGTCAGGCCTTGCGCGTACCTGAGGCGCGGATCGCGACAGGCGTTCTGGCTGCTCCATCACCTTCCAGCGCGTCGCGCGCGACGGCAACGATCCGCTCAATGATATCGTCGGTGTTGTTGAGGTCGCACAGCCCGCCGGACAGTTTCTTCAGGCGCTCGCTGTCGGTCACGGTCTGGCGGATCATCGCCAGCGCGAAGTGCAGGCCCCAATAGATATCCACTTCATCGCGGTGGGGCAGGGCCTGCCGCAGCGCATTGGCGAAGCGCTGCAGATGGCGGAATTCGCGATCCACGATCTTCTTGATCGGCGGCACGGTCTCGACCGAGGCCCGCGTCATGAAGCGGGCGGCGGCGGAGCGCTGCTGGTCGGGGCTAAGACACCAGCGCAGGGGAGGGCCAACCAGCGCGTGCAGGATCGCGTCCACACTCGGTCGGCCATTGCCTGCCAGTTCAGCGGCTTTCAGTTCGGCAAAGCGCTCGCGGTTCAGCACCGTGGTCCGGCTGACGAACAGTTCGGCGAGCAGTTCATCCTTTGACCCGAAATGATAGTTCACCGCGGCCAGATTGACGCCAGCGGCGGCGACGATGTCGCGCATCGTGACTTCGCCGAAGCTGCGATCCGCCCAGAGCGCCTCGGCTGCGGTGAGAATGGCTGTTTTGGTTTGATCGCTGGCCATCGATATCGTGAACGGTAAGAGGTGGCATGCAAAAGCGCGGTGTATTCCACGCTGCGGAATGAAAATCATACATTTGTTTGATGCGGTTTCGTTCCTGGCTTGCCATTCAAACAAATGTATGAAATCAACCTAGCAGCAAGATTGCTGCGCGGCAAGGCATTCGCTGGGACGGACAAATGTCAATAATGCTGACGTTGTTGTCCCGGATGGACAGCCGGTCGCGGGTGTTGCAAGACGTTTTTCAACGAACAAGGAGAGGACGGTCCGATGGATTTCACGATGTCTGAGCGCCAGACCGAGTGGCGCAACCGCGTAATCGCGTTCATGGACAAGCATGTCCGCCCCGCTGCTCCGATCTACAAGCAGCAGGACGCACAGGGCGATCGCTGGAAAGTCATTCCGATCCTCGAAGACCTGAAGAAGAAGGCAAAGGCCGAAGGCCTCTGGAACATGTTCATGCCGCCGAACGAGCATGAAGACGATGAATTCCGCGGCGCCGGTCTGACCAATCTCGAATACGCGCTGCTTGCCGAACAGATGGGCCATTTCTACTGGGCCTCTGAAGTGTTCAATTGCTCCGCGCCCGACACCGGCAACATGGAAGTGTTCATGCGCTACGGCACCAAGGAGCAGAAGCGCCAGTGGCTGAAGCCGCTGATGAACGGCGAAATCCGCTCCGCGTTCCTGATGACCGAGCCTGCGGTGGCGTCGTCGGATGCGACCAACATCGAAACCAGCATCAAGCGCGATGGCGATCATTACGTCATCAACGGCCGCAAGTGGTGGTCGTCCGGCGCCGGCGATCCGCGCTGCAAGATCACGATCCTGATGGGCAAGACCGATCCGAACGCGGCGCGCCACCAGCAGCAGTCGCAGATTCTCGTTCCGCTCGACACGCCCGGCATCACCATCGAGCGCATGCTTCCGGTGTTCGGTTTCGACGATGCGCCGCACGGCCACGCGCAGATCCTGCTCGAAAACGTCCGCGTGCCGGTCAGCAACATCCTGCTCGGTGAGGGACGTGGCTTCGAGATCGCGCAGGGCCGCCTCGGCCCCGGCCGTATCCATCACTGCATGCGCACCATCGGCGCTGCGGAAGCCGCGCTCGAGAAGATGGTCAAGCGCCTGTCGTCGCGCACGGCGTTCGGCAAGAAGATCATCGAGCAGTCGGTGTGGGAGCAGCGCATCGGCGAAGCACGCACCAACATCGATATGACCCGTCTGCTCTGCCTCAAGGCGGCGGACATGATGGACAAGGTTGGCAACAAGGCCGCGCAGACCGAAATCGCAATGATCAAGGTCGCCGCGCCGAACATGGCGCTCAAGATCATCGACGAAGCCATTCAGGCCTTCGGCGCGGCCGGTGTGTCGGACGAAGCCGGTCTGGCGAAGTCCTATGCCGGCATCCGCACGCTGCGTCTCGCAGATGGTCCGGACGAGGTTCACAACCGCGCCATTGCACGGCTTGAGCTTCGGAAGTATTCCAATCACTAAAGCGTTTTGCGGCGAAGCGAACCACGGTTCGCCGCAAAACATGATCAATACAAGAATACGGAATGCGGCCTGTTGCATCGGACAGGCCGCATTTCCGGACGATCAAAAAAAGATTGGGAACCGCATGGGTCTAGGGGTCAGAGACGACGCCGATTTCTCCGGCACCAAGCCGGTCGAGGAACGGCATCGCATCAATGAAGCGAATCTCGCCGCTTGGATGAGTTCGCATGTCGAGGGATTTGCGGGGCCGCTGACGGTCTCGCAGTTCAAGGGTGGCCAGTCGAACCCGACATACCGTCTTGACACGCCAAAGACCTCTTACGTGATGCGACGCAAGCCGTTCGGCAAACTGCTGCCGTCGGCTCATGCCGTGGATCGCGAATTCAAGGTGATCGCGGCCTTGCATGCGCAAGGCTTTCCGGTGGCGCGTGCTTATGCGCTGTGCATGGACGATGCGGTGATCGGCTCGGCCTTTTACATCATGTCGATGGAAGAGGGGCGGGTGTTCTGGAATCCGACGCTGCCGAATCTCGATCCCAAGGAGCGCCATGCGGTCTTCACCTCGAAGATCGAAACGCTGGCGAAGCTGCACAGCTACGATCCGGAGAGGATCGGCCTCGGCGACTTCGGCAAGCCCGGCAATTATTTCGCGCGGCAGGTCGATCGCTGGACCAAGCAGTATCGCGCATCCGAAACGGATGTGATTCCGGAAATGGACAGGCTGATGGAGTGGCTCCCGAGAACGGTGCCCGAGCAGAAGCGCGTCTCGGTGGTGCATGGCGATTATCGCCTCGACAACATGATCTTCCATGCCGACAAGCCGCAGGTGAAGGCGGTGCTGGACTGGGAGCTGTCGACGCTTGGCGATCCGATGGCCGATTTCGCGTATCTCCTGATGCAGTGGGTGATGCCGGGCCTCGACGGCGCGGACCTGAAAGCGCTGAACATTCCCGACATGAAGGAAGCGGAAGCGATCTACTGCAAGGCGGCGGGCGTGCCGCCGATCGAAAACCTCAACTGGTATTTCGCCTACAACCTGTTCCGTCTCGCGGGTATCGTGCAGGGCATCGCCAAGCGCATCGTCGACGGCACCGCGGCCAACGCGAAGGCGCAGGAATCGGCCGCGCGCCGCATTCCGCTGGCGCAGGCGTCCTGGCACTACGCGAAGCTGGCGGGCGCAAACTGACACATCATTGAATGACGGCGCATCGCGCGCCGTTCGTCACATCTGTCATGCTGGAGAATGTCATGGGTCGCCTCGAGGGCAAGTCCGTCATCATTACCGGCGCAGGCAGCGGCATCGGTCGCGCCGCGTCTTTGCTGTTCACCAAGGAAGGCGCGAACCTGATCGCGGTCGATAAAACAGAAGCGGTCAAGGAGACCGTCGATCAGGTTCGCAGCGCCGGCGGCACGGCGGAAGCTGTGGTTGCGGATGTCGGCGTCGAAAGCGAAGTGAAGGCCTACATCGCCAAGGCGATCTCGGCTTACGGCAAGCTCGACGCCATCTGGGCCAATGCCGGCATCGGCGGCGGCCTTATTCCGCTGTCGGAGCAGACGCCCGAGCACTGGCAGGAAGTTCTTCGCGTCAACCTGATCGGACCGTTTCTTGCGGTGAAGCATTCCATTCCGCATCTGGTGAGGCAGGGGCATGGCGCGATCGTCTGCACCGCATCTGTCGCGGGCCTGAAGTCCGGCGCCAGCGGCCATCCCTACGCGGCGAGCAAGGCGGGCGTCATCAGTCTGGTGCAGACCACGGCTTACTCTCTTTCGGGAACGGGCGTTCGCATCAACGCGGTGTGCCCGGGCCTGATCGAGACCGGCATGACCAAACCGATTTTCGACAATGCTAAGGAGCGCGGCACCGAAGGCAAGATCGGCCAGCTCAATCCGCTCAAGCGCGCGGGTCAGCCGCATGAACTGGCAGCAATGGGATTGTTTCTCGCCAGCGATGAAGCGTCCTATGTCAACGGACAGGCGTTTCCGGTCGATGGCGGTCTCACCGCGTCGATGCCCTATACCGGCAAGCCGATCTGATCCGAAAGACCTGTCATGTCGAATGCGTCTGAAAAGCCGTTCGTTGCGCAGCATGCGGTGCCGAGCGGCGTGACATCGACGCGGTGGTGGTGGGTGCGCCACGCGCCGGTGCGCGAAGACGGCGGGAATATCTATGGCCAGTCCGATATCGGCTGCGACACCAGCGATCGCGTGGTGTTTTCCGGCGTCGCGAAGTTTCTGCCGCGCAATGCGGTCTGGTTTTCCAGCAACCTTAAGCGCACACATCAGACTGCCGAAGCGATCTGGGCGGCGGGATTGCCGAAGCCGCCGCAGATGCATCACGACAAGGCGTTTGCGGAGCAGGACCTCGGCGAATGGCAGGGCATGAACCGCGCGCAATTCTTCGCCGCCCGTCCGGCTTCGATCGGGAGTTACTGGTTCGCGCCCGCGCATGAGCGCGCGCCGGGTGGCGAGAGCTTCAACGACCTGTTCGATCGGACGACGGCAGCCATCGCGCGCATCAGCGCGGCGCATGCCGGACAGGATATCGTCTGCGTGTCTCACGGCGGCCCGATCAAGGCGGCTATCGCTTATGCGCTCGGCCTTGAGGCGGGAGCAGGATTCGCCTTCACCATCGACAACTGTTCGGTGACCCGGCTCGACCTCCTGACCGGCGGCGATCACGCCGGCTGGCGCGTGCCGATGATCAACCAGCAGCCATGGATCGCAAGCCACGCGCATGATGCCATGCACCAGCCCGCCGGGCCGGAAGTCACCAACAAGCTCGCATAACAATCACACCTCACGGGAGAGAAGCGCATGACCTTGTTCGACATGAGCGGGAAAACCGCCGTCATCACCGGCTCGACCAAAGGCATCGGCCGCGCCATCGCGGAACGCATGGTGGAGCATGGCGCGCAGGTTGTAATCTCGTCGCGCAAGCAGGACCAGTGCGATCAGGTGGCGAAGGAGATCAACGACAAGTACGGCAAGGGCAAAGCGATCGCCGTCGCCGCGAACATTTCGAGCAAGGAGAATCTGCAGAATCTGGTCGATGAAGCCAACAAGGCCTTCGGCAAGATCGATGTGCTGGTCTGCAACGCGGCGTCCAATCCGTATTACGGCCCGCTCGCCGGCATTTCAGACGATCAGTTCAGCAAGATTTTGGGCAACAATATCGTCGCCAACAACTGGCTGATCAGCATGGTGGTGCCGCAGATGATCGAGCGCAAGGACGGCTCGGTCATCATCGTCTCGTCCATCGGCGGCCTGAAGGGCTCGACCATTCTCGGTGCCTACGCGATCTCGAAGGCGGCCGACATGCAACTCGCACGCAATCTGGCTTGCGAATACGGCAAGCACAATGTGCGGGTAAATTGCATCGCGCCGGGCCTGATCAAGACCGATTTTGCCAAGGCGCTGTGGGACAATCCGGAGAACCTGAAAGCATCGACCGCGCGCTCGCCGCTGCTGCGCATCGGTATTCCGGATGAAATCGCGGGCGCTGCGGTGTTCATGGGCTCCGCCGCCGGAAACTTCATGACCGGTCAGACGGTGGTGATCGACGGCGGCGCGACGATTAGTTAATGGGTTGATCATTGTCCCGGACGCGGTGCAGCGCTCTTGCGCTGCTCCGCAGAGCCGGGACCGCACCGAATTCGTAACGGCCCCGGCTCAGCGCCGCAACGTTTCACGTTGCAGCGCGTCCGGGGCGAGAGTCCTCACTCCACCGCCGCATAGACGAGGCTGCGCACCAGCGTGCGGAAGTATTCACGCTGGCCCGGACCCTGCGACAGGAAGATCGCGAACATTTCCTCCTTCGGATCGATCCAGAAGAACGTGCCCGCGACGCCGCTCCAGAAGAACTGGCCGACCGAGCCTGCATAGGGCGCGAGCCCTGCATCGGTGCGCACCGCAAAGCCGAGGCCAAAGCCGTGACCGGGCGGCAGGAGATGCGACTCCACCTTCACATGCGCGCCGAGATGGTTTGATGCCATGAAGGCGAGGGTGGTGCGACCGATCAGTCGTGCGCCATCCAGCGTGCCGCCGTTGAGCAGCATCTGGCAGAAGCGTGCATAGTCCATCACGGTCGAAACCAGTCCGCCGCCACCGGATTCCATTTTCGGAATATCCAGCGGATTGAACAGCGCGACCTTGTCGCCGGTCCATGGATCGCTGGCGAATGGCTGCGCGATCCGCGATGCGTTGTCCTTTCCAGTGTGGAAGCCAGTCTCGTTCATTTGCAGTGGACCGAGGATGCGTTCATGAAGGAACGCGCCGAGCGTTTTTCCGGAGATCACCTCGATCACGCGGCCGAGAATGTCGGTGGAGCGGCTGTAATTCCATTCCGTGCCCGGCTGGCACATCAGCGGCATGCTCGCGATCAGCTTCGCGTGCTCTTCGTTGGTGATGTCGCGGCTGAACGTCTTGGCTTTGGCATACATCCGCTGCACCGCGCCGTTGCCGGTGATCTCATATGAGATGCCCGACGTGTGTCGCAGCAGGTCCTGAATGGTGATCGGTCGCACCGGCAGCGCGTATTCAAGCTGGCCGTTGCGCTCGATGGCGACTTTCTGGTTGGCGAACTCGGGAATGTACTTGGCGAGCGGATCGTTGAGCAGCAGGTAACCGTCCTCGACCAGCATCATGATGCCGAGCGACACCAGCGGCTTGGTCATCGAGAAGATGCGGAAGATGCTGTTTGCCGCCATCGGCGCGCTGCCAGCGGGGTCCTGCTTGCCCTGCGCCTCGAGCCAGCCGATCTGGCCGCGCCGCGCCAACAGCGACACCACGCCGGGCGTGGTACCCTTGTCGATCTCGCGCTGGAATGCATCGCGCATGCGTTGCAGCCGCTGCGGCGAAAGTCCGATCGAGTCGGGCTTTGCGGAGGGAAGGGCTGGCGTGGCCCTGGCGGCGGATGGCTTTGCGTGGACGTTCATGGGACCTCCGGAGTTTCTTACTCTTGGTGCCGGAGCGGCCGCACAGCCGCCAGCATTGGGGCGCAGAGTGGCGCAGAATAAAGAGCTTGAACAGTGGAATCGGCGGTCCTGCCTTTTCCGCTCTGCTGGCGGTGCGGCGGAAAATAAAAATGCCGCTCCACCGGGTGGAGCGGCATCATTCGTGTCAGGAACCTGAAGGTTTTAAGCGGCCCGCACTTCGCGCAGGAAGGCATCCACCTGCGCCTTGAGCGTCTCGCCGTTTCGCGAAAGCTCGGCGGAGGCCGCCACCACCTGATCGGCAGCCACGCCGGTCTCGCGGGCTGCGTCACGCACGCCGACGATATTGGTCGAAACCTCGCCCGTGCCCTTGGCGGCCTGCGCGACATTGTGTGCGATCTCGCGCGTGGCGGCACCCTGTTCTTCGACAGCGGATGCAATGGCGCTGGCGATCTCGTTGACCTTGCCGATCGTACGCGTGATCCCGTCGATGGCGTCGGCCGATGTCCGCGTCGCGGACTGGATCGCGCCGACCTGCGCCGAGATTTCCTCGGTGGCCTTCGAGGTCTGGCTGGCGAGCGCCTTCACTTCGGACGCAACCACCGCGAAGCCGCGGCCGGCTTCACCGGCGCGCGCCGCCTCGATGGTGGCGTTGAGCGCGAGCAGGTTGGTCTGCGCGGCGATTTCGCTGATCAGCTTCACGACGTCGCCGATCCGCTGCGCGGCTTGCGACAGGCCCTGAACTTCAGCGTTGGTTTCGTTGGCCTGCTGAGCGGCGTGGCCTGCGACCTGCGCCGATTCATTGACCTGCTGCGCGATCTCGTTGATCGAGGCGTTGAGTTCCTCGATCGCCGCGGCAACGGCCTGCGCGTTGGCCGACGCTTCTTCCGATGCATCCGCCACGGTTGCTGTCTGCTGGTTGGCTGCTTCCGCCGTGCGGGCCATGGTTTCGGCGGTGCTGCGCAATTCGGTTGCGGCGGAGCCCACCGCATTCACGACGCTGCCGACGCCGCTTTCAAAACGTGCCGCCAGTTCGAGCACGGCGCTGCGGCGCTCCTGCTCCGATGCGATGCGCTGGTCTTCCTGCGCCGCACGCAGCCGGCCAGTTTCCATCAGGCTGTCCTTGAACACCTCGACGGCACGGGCCATCGAACCGATCTCGTCGCGGCGGGCCGCGCCGGGGACGACAAGATCATGATTGCCGGACGTGATGGACCGCATCGCACTTTCGAGCGAGAGAATAGGTTTCGCCATGCTGCGGCCGAGCCACGCGGCAATCAGGCCGGCGATCAGCACCGCGCCGATCGCGGCGGCCGCAAGCCATTTGGTGGAGCTTGAGGCGAGGTCCTGATAGGCAGCGGTGTTGCGGACGATTTCGGCCACGGCCACCGGCTGTCCGGAAAAGTTCTTGATCGGGCCGAACGTCGTCGCGGTGGGCTGGCCATCACGCGAGCGGGTCAGCACGATCGACTCACCGGCCAGCGCCCGCTTCAGGATATCCGGCGATGCGGTCGCGCCTTTGATGGTCGATGCCAGCGTCTGAATCTTGTCGTTATTGATCTGGTGGATCGCCACATCGACGCCGAAGCGCGACTTCATGGCATTGACGAAGGTCTCGCCGAAAGGTGCGCCGACATCCACGGTCCCGAGCAGGGTCTCGCCATCGAGAACCGGCGTTGTGCCGAAGATATTCAGAACGTCGCGACCTGCTTCGACGCCGCCGATCGGCTTTTTCGTCTGAAAGGACTGCACGATCATCTTGCGGCGCGCAGTCACGTCGTCGCCAAAGGCCTTGGGATTGTGCACGCGGACCAGCGCGGTGCCTGGCGGTATCTGGATGGTGATTAGCTCGATTCCGAGTGGCTTGATGTCCTTCAGCGTCTTGTCGAGCAGGGCAATGATTCCGGCGCGGTCCTGCTTGCGGATCAGCGGCTTGAGCTCCTGCATCTCCGCCACCGTGTGGGCTACGGCCTGGACCGCGCGGGTGTCGGAATCGATGGCTGCGATCATGTTGGCGTAGTCGGACTGCAACTCGCGGTGAAGCGCAAGATCGATCGCATTGTTCTGCTGCCAGAGTCCGTAAACGGCGAGGCCGGCGCAGGCCGCCGCCGCGACAAGCGAGATGGCGATCATGATCCGGACGGAAATCGATTGTAGTTTTCGCATTCTGCTCCCCAGGAAAATCGAAATTCAAATTCTCTGGGGAACTTCGTAAGAGAACCGGATCAATACACAGTTAAAAAACGGGAAGCGGGGCTATTTTGTATGACGTTTGTTCGCTCAGCGAATCTTTGGGCTACTCGTCCCGTGGCTCTTCGACTGGCGACAGCAGGCTGAGATGGCAGACGAGTCCGGATGGCGGATAACGGAAGTTGGCTTCGCCACCCAGTTGCCCGCTCAGATTGGCAATCAGCCGCGTGCCGAACCCTTCTTCTGCCGGCGGATGGACGGTCGGTCCACCGCTTTCGCTCCAGATCATGCTGATGGCCGTGCCGCCGGGCGTAGAGGACGCCCGCCAGCCGATGCTGACCTGACCCGTTTCATTGGACAAGGCGCCGTACTTCAGGGCGTTGGTGCAAAGCTCGTGCACGATCATGGAGATCGGCACGGCCGTCGTGGGCGGCAGGCTCACCGGCGGACCTGAAATCGCGAAACGATGCCCCCGTTCTTCTTTCAGGGGTGAGATCGCGGCCTCGACAATTTCCGACAGGTCGGCGCGCTGCCAGTTTCGGCGTGTCAGCAAATCGTGGCTCCGCACCAGAGCCTGCAGGCGTTCGTGGAATTGGCGCAGGGCTTCCGGTCCCTGGCTGTTGCGAAAGCTTAAGGAGGCGATCGACTGGACGGTGGCGAGGGTGTTCTTCACGCGATGCGCCAGTTCGTGAACCAGAATCTCACGGCGCTCTTCCGCCGTGGCGCGCTGCTCTTCGCGCAGCGCGTTCTCGTCCATCAGCCGGTCGAAGGTCTGTCCGAGAATGCCGATCTCGTCGTCACGGCCGACAATGCCCGTGCGCGCGGCATCGTGGCCGACGCGCCAGGCTTCCGCCGTGGCCACGATACGCATCAGCGGCCTGCGGATGAAGCCTTCGCCGACAAGCCATGCCAGCAGAAAGGCCACCGTGCTTCCCAGTGCAAATAACGCGATGCTGTTGCGGAGGGCGCGGTCGATTGGTCCGAAGGCTTCGCTGCGGGCGATGCCGCTGCTGACGTAAAGGCCGAAGGGCGTCATCGAGGCCGGGATGTAGCCGATGATGCGCGCCACGCCGTCCATGCCGATGATGTCGTCGGTTGACGGCTTCGATGCGCCGATCCTGCCCATGGTGTTGTTGATCCGCTTGCCGACGTATTTTTCCGGTGCCGGCTCGCGAGAGATGACCATGCCGGAGCGGTCGGCGATCAGGACGGAGCCGCGGTTCGGAACGCCGCGCTGCTTCAATTGATTCCCGAGCCATTCGAGATTGAGGCCAGCCACGACCGCGCCCTCGACCTTGCCGTTCCGGACGATCGGGACTCCCATCGGGATGATGTTGCGGTCAGATACCTTGCTGGCGATGAAAGAGCCGATTGCGAACTTTCGCTGATCGACGGCTTCCCGGAAATAGTCGCGAGTTGCAAGATTGGGCGACGCCAGGCTCGGCTCGCTGAAGCAGCGGATATTGCCGTCCATTCCGACGACCAGAATGGCTGTGAGGGGTTCGATGTGAGGACGGACCCGACCGACATAATCCGTGCATACGGTGCTGCTGGCGTCGCTGACCTCGTCGGCTTCCGCAACGGTGCGGAGCGAGCCTTGAATGCCGTCGAAGATCTGTTCGATTTCGGAGGCGACCACCTGCGCATTGCGCAAGGCTTCCGACCGCACCTCGGCATAGCGCGTGTTGCGCAAATTAATTGACCCGTAACCGACCGCAGCAAGCCCGGGCAGGGACGCAACGAGGGTGAGGGCCAGCAGCCGATGAGTCAGCGACATTCGGCGTATGGCATGACGAAGCGGCAAACCGATTTTTCCCCACTCGGCTGGAGCTTTGTCGCAACTTACGTGGCGGATCGGGGTGCGGCAATCGCTGAGGGCGAGGTTCCGTCCTCCGCGCTGTCGAATAAAATTCTTCAATGAAATCGTCAGGAAAACGCCAAGAAATCATCAAGACAGGGCGTGACGGCGCTGAAATCGTTCGTTATAGAAGCCGCATACAGGGGTGTAGCTCAGTTGGTAGAGCATCGGTCTCCAAAACCGAGGGTCGCAGGTTCGAGTCCTGCCGCCCCTGCCAGTTAAATCAGATACTTAGGCACTGATTTCTGGATCGTCGTTTTATCAAAATTGCGGATTGGGTTGTTTCAGGGGCGTGCGCAGATTTGGCGGTCCGCTGAAGCACTGTGCCGTTTTTCGTTGCTGGCGCTTTCGATGTGGTGACGGGCGCGTTGCGCGCCCGCCGTCGATATCCGGCCTTAATATTTGGCGCGGTCCGGCATTTTGCGAAACTCCAGCCAGACCTTCTGAGCATCGGCCTGCATCATCTGCTCGGGTTGCAACATGCGCTGAGGATAAGGCTTGCGCATATCGATGCCGATGTTCGAATCGTCGAACAGGTCCGCATAGTCCGTCCACGCGGCTGCGTAATAGATCTTGCCGATGCGCGCCCAATACGCGGTGGCGTAACACATCGGGCAGCATTCGCAGCTCGTGAAAAGGGTCGCGCCGCGCAGGTTCGGTGCGCCGACCTTTTTGCACGCCATGCGGATGGCGTTGACTTCGGCGTGGGCCGACGGGTCGTTGTCACGCAAGACACTGTTGCCGCTCGCGGCAAGAACTTCGCCGTCACGAACGATGACGGCCCCGAACGGCCCGCCGGTTTTGTCGACAACGCCGGCCTGACGCATCGTCTGGATCGCCAGCGCCATGTGCTTGCGATCCTGATCGGTGATCACTGACTTGGCACGGGATCTCGATTCTGCGGTCTTGGCGACCGCTTCGCCGCCAGCCATTGTCGCTGCCGCAAGACCGGCACCGGCCGCCAGGAAATTCCGGCGGTGCACTACGCGTGCGGATGAAAACAGCGCATCAAGCGATTTTTCCAAATTCATTTCCTCACCGGTCATTTTAGATAATTAACGAGTCGGAGCATTCGTAATTTTCAAAAATGAGTCAATTCGGCGCGAATCTGCGCCGCCGCGCGCGCGGGCGTGTCTGCTGTGATCCGCGACAGGTTCGAAGGTATTATTCCGGTGGACGCAGCTTGCTTCGCAGCCATCCTTCCAGCCTTGAGGATGCAGGTTCGTTTTCAGCGCAGGCGTCGCATTGATGGATGCGATTGCATATGAACCCCCATTGCAATCGCATCATTGGCGATCCGCATTGCGGACAGGCCACGGGCTTGTTTGGCGTGCCCAACCATATGCAGATGGCAAAAAGGATCACGAGCGCTGCGGCGATTTCCGCCAATGCCACCGCGACCATGAAAATGACAGGCGCACGTAATTCGTTCGATCTCCTCGAGCAGAGACCAAAGCGAAATGCCGATGGTTAAGGGTGGTCGAAGGTTGGCACCTTCGTTCAGGATGAATTTACACCACGATGACATCGGGAGGCCGGAAAATGGCCCACCAAGTGCCTGTTCGGGTGGTTTTTGTTTCCTTTTGGCCGAGGGGCGGATCAAGGCCGGGAGGGGCGATACCTTGACCTTCCGGCCCACCCACAGTAGATAGCAGCACCTGCTGCCGGCCCGTTCTGACGGATATCCGGCGCGGCATTAAATCCCGGACAATCGAGCCCGCTTGGCGGCTCATCCTTCTGACAGAGGGTTGGGCGCAACAAACTTTGGCGTGCGAGGGCTGCCCGGATTCCTGACTATCTGAAATCACGCCGGAATGGTTCCGGCATAGGATGCGGATTACCGGCGATGGCTTTCAGCCCGTTCAAATTTCTGCAGGAAGTGCGTTCGGAGACCGCCAAGGTCACTTGGCCGACCCGTCGCGAGACCATGATCACCACGATCATGGTGTTCGTCATGGTCGCAGTCTCCTCGATCTTCTTCTTTGTCGCCGATCAGATCATCCGCGTTCTGATCACATACATTCTCGGCATTCAGACCTGAGCGCGGGACCGAAACAATGAGCATGCGCTGGTATATCGTTCACGCCTATTCCAACTTCGAAAAGAAGGTCGCGGAGTCCATTCGCGAGCAGGCCAAGCAGCGTGGGCTGGAAGAGCTTTTCGAGCAGGTGCTGGTGCCGACCGAGAAGGTCACGGAAGTGCGCCGCGGTCGCAAGATCGATGCCGAGCGCAAGTTCTTCCCGGGCTACGTGCTGGTGAAGATGAACCTCACCGCCGAGGCCTTCCACCTCATCAAGAATACCCCGAAAACAAGCCGATGCCGATCTCGGAAGCCGAGGCCATGCGCATCCTGCATCAGGTGCAGGAGGGCGTGGAGCGTCCGAAGGCGTCGGTCTCGTTCGAGGTGGGCGAGAACGTCCGCGTGGCCGATGGTCCGTTCGCGTCGTTCTCCGGCGTGGTCGAGGAAATCGACGAGGCGCGGTCGCGCGTGAAGGTTGCTGTGTCGATCTTCGGCCGTGCGACGCCGGTCGAACTCGAATTCGGCCAGGTCGAGAAGGTGGCCGGCTAACGCCGGATCGCCGGGTAACGCCCCGCCAAGCCGCGGAAACGCTTTGATTTTCCGTCCGATATGCTGTATCGGGCGGCCTTCATCCCGCAAGGGATGCTCATCCGTGGGAGGTATGCCGGTTTGCCAGCCGGGCCAAACATGCCGCACCACGATCCAAAACAGCCGCAAGTTCAATGGCTTGAACTGCGGCCGCGCCTTGTGCCCGGCAAAGCATGAGCGCAATGGAGATTGCCCATGGCAAAGAAAGTGACCGGATACCTGAAGCTTCAGGTCCCGGCCGGTGCGGCGAACCCGTCGCCTCCGATCGGCCCCGCGCTTGGTCAGCGCGGCCTCAACATCATGGAATTCTGCAAGGCGTTCAACGCGCAGACGCAGAAGGAAGAAAAGAACACCCCGATCCCGGTGGTCATCACCATTTACGCGGACCGGTCTTTCACCTTCGAAATGAAGACCCCGCCGATGTCCTACTTCCTCAAGCAGGCGGCGAAGATCCAGTCCGGTTCGAAAGCGCCGGGCCGTGACGTTGCGGGCAAGGTGACCTCCGCGCAGATTCGCGAGATCGCCGAGAAGAAGATGAAGGATCTCAACTGCGACACCGTCGAGTCGGCCATGAAGATGGTCGAGGGCTCTGCCCGTTCGATGGGTCTCCAGGTGGCGGGGTAACGATCATGGCAATTGGCAAGAAGCTCGCGAAGGCTCGCGAAGGCATTGATCGCGAAAAGCTCTACCCGATCACCGACGCCATCAAGATGGTGAAGGAGCGCGTCAGCGCGAAGTTCGACGAAACCATCGAGATCGCCATCAACCTCGGCGTCGATCCGCGTCACGCCGACCAGATGGTCCGTGGCGTCGTCACGTTGCCGAACGGCACGGGCCGCACGCTGCGCGTCGGCGTGTTCGCGCGCGGCGCGAAGGCCGAAGAGGCGAAGGCTGCTGGCGCTGATGTTGTCGGCGCCGAAGACCTCGTGGAAATCGTGCAGAGCGGCAAGATCGACTTCGATCGTTGTATCGCAACCCCCGACATGATGCCGCTGGTCGGCCGTCTCGGTAAGGTGCTTGGCCCGCGCGGCATGATGCCGAACCCGAAGATCGGCACCGTGACCATGGACGTCGCCAACGCCGTGAAGGGCGCCAAGGGCGGCTCGGTCGAGTTCCGCGTCGAGAAGGCCGGCATCGTGCAGGCCGGTATCGGCAAGGCTTCGTTCTCCGAAGAGAAGCTGGTTGAGAACATCAAGGCGCTCGCCGACGCAGTGGTGAAGGCGAAGCCGGCAGGCTCCAAGGGCACCTACGTTCAGCGCGTGGCTGTGTCTTCGACCATGGGCCCTGGCATCAAGGTCGAGCCAGGCAGCCTGTCCTGATCGCGTTATGATCTGACTGTTAAAAAGGCGGAGCGGGCGAAAGCTGCTCCGCCTTTTCGCTTTTAAGGTTTCACCGGAAGTTCAGCATGCGCGATCAAGTCCTGATCTACTCCCGCTTTCCCAAGGCGCAGATGGTGCGGATCGGCGCGCGTTACGACCTTATGGACGGCGCGGGCAAACCGCCGATCGAGACCTTCACCGCGGGTCAGTTGAAGCCGGTTCGCGCCATGACCACGGCGGGCGGGCAGGCGATCCCGCCGGCGGTGCTCGATACGCTTCCGTCGCTCCCCGCGATCATCTGTTACGGCACCGGCTACGACGGCGTCGATCTCGCCGAAACCAACAAGCGCGGCATTGTTGTCGGTAACAGCCCGGCGGCGAATGCCGCCTCCGTTGCCGATCTGGCGATGACACTGATGCTGGCGACCACGCGGCGTCTTCTGGCGGCGGATGATTATGTCCGCAGCGGCGGATGGTCGGGCGCGCGGCCGTCGCCGTCGATGCGTCCGAGGCCGGGCATGACGGGCCGAAAGATCGGTGTCTATGGAATGGGCGAGATCGGCCGCAAGATCGCGGCGCGCTGCGCGGCGTTTGAGAGCGATGTTGCCTATCACAGCCGCAGCCGTCACGACGTGCCTTACGCCTATCACGACAGCCTCTCCTCGCTGGCCGAGTGGGCGGATATCCTGATGATCGCGGTGAGGGCAGGCGCGGACACGCGACATATCATCAACGCCGACATTCTGAAGAAACTCGGACCGCAGGGGACCGTGGTCAACATCTCGCGCGGATCGGTGATCGATCAGGCCGCGCTGGTGGCGGCGCTTGAAGGCAATGTCATCGCGGGGGCAGGGCTCGACGTCTACGAGAGGGAGCCCCATGCGCCGGACGCGCTGACCAAATTGGCGAATGTCGTGCTGACCCCTCATATCGGCGGTCACACCATCGAAGCGCACGCCGCCATGCAGGACTGCGTGCTGGCCAATCTCGACGCGTTCTTTGCAGGAAAGCTGCTACGCTATCCGGTAAAATAGTCCGATCCCGGCCGGGAGGCGGTCTCTGGCCCACCCCATGCGGCGGTGGCGGCGGATTTGATTCGAACCTCGAAGCCTTCTTCGGGTGCCGCAAGGCTGACTGCAGGGCAGGCCCTTTAAACAGAAGGGCGGATCGTGTGCTCTTACGATAACACCTCTATGAATCTCAGTTTTATCTTTTGCAGTCGGCGCACGACCCTATTGGCACGGTACGCATCGGCCTTTGGTATGTTTTCAGAGTCGATATTGTCGAATGTCTCCGGCTTCGCGGGCGGCACGAAAGAGACCATGTCTCGTATGGACGCATCATAAATCTGCCGGGTGTTTCCCAAGGCGCGAAGAAGCCTCTCTTTGCAGGCATTGAATTTCGGGGCGGCGGTTTGCGCCGACGCATCAAACTCGTCATTCCAGTCGTGTGAGTCAAAGGACTAAACGCGACCATTAACAATCAAATCAGCATCACTATCAGGGGCGGTTGTATTAATGAAACGGATTTTTTTAGTCATAGGCGTTATGATGTTGTTGCCGTCTTTTGGCATGGCAATACGATTTTGTTTTTTTTGAATAAATTCGGACCAGGACTTTATGGTGTAGTGATTGATCCGAAACTTTGACCAGTTGATATCGGTGGAAATTCCGTATCGATCTATACTGAGGGCATTTCCATTTGCGCGGCGAAAGCAAAATCTCTCGCGCAATTTGGCATGGTGGGAATTTCGGATCTTTTTTGCATAACATTGCGGCCGTATGATTATCTTGTAGTGGCGATTTCCATAAGGGCCGCGATTGCGGTCCTTTGCTCCCCTCCTTTGAAATCGTTGGAAAACGGGATCAGCTTCGGCGCGCAAGTGGCCGCTTGATCCGAAAATGGCCCAGTTCAAGGCCACCGCTCCGGTATCCTCCGACATGCTTTGTAGGAGAGTTCTCAAATCATCATCCGCCGTTTCCGGCATGATGAACTCGTCGGCATCGATCAGTGCGAGCCAGTCGATATGGCCTGCAAGCCGGCGGCACATGTGATCGTATGCCTCGGGCTGTGGCCTCTTGTGATGACGGCTCGAAAAAGTGAGTTGAGTGAGAATTTCGGCCCGCTCAAGCGCCTTCAGGATATCGGTTGTCCCGTCCGTGCTGTCATTGTCCGCAATGATGAAGTCGGTGAAACCGAGGGCCTGATGCCAAGCGAGCCAGTCAATCAGGTAAGGCGCTTCATTTTTTACGATTGCGCCGAGTGCCAATCTCATTGTCTAAAATCTTTTGTAAAAAAAAGCCGACGGACTCAAATAATGATCCGGTTATGCCTATATCTTGATCGGTTCCGCGGGAAAAGCCAAAGCACTTATCGGTTTGGTCCGTATCTGGCCCGGAAAATGCTTTGGGAACCCAAAATTCCCTTGGCAAGGCGTTCCCGAACCGTTAAACAATCCCTTCCGGGCGTGCTGGCTGTCGCTGGCGCGTCCGTGTTCGTTTTCCGAAAATCAAACCAATAGGAGTTCATTCCTCGTCGATCATTCCGCATGGATTGCTGACAAGGAACGAAAGCCATTGTTTTGACGAGGGAAAATGAGCAGGGGCATTTACTGGCGTCAAGCCGGTGAATCTCCATCCTGTCCAAGACTGCAGGTGCCTTGTCCGAATCCCTTGTGGAAACGGCTTCGCTTAATTCCCTGCACAGACGGGTGAAAACCGGATTTCGTGACCCACCCCCCATTGGGCGGTGGCTGCGGATTTGGTTCGAACCTCGACACCTCGTTCGGTGCCGCAAGGCGGCCGGGCGGGAGGGCAGGCTTCCGAAATGTCGTCGTGCCCGACGTGTTGAGATGAATGTCTCGAGGCTAGCGGGCAGGACGATCGGTGCAACCCGGCGGTTCTGCTCAGGCGGACCGCCAACCGGAAAGAGCTTGCTGTGGAACGAGCGGCAAAAAAAGAGGCGGTCGAAGCGCTTAAGGGGACTTTCCAGTCCACCGGCGTTGCGGTCGTTGCTCATTATTCCGGCCTGACCGTTGCCCAGATGCAGACTCTGCGGACGCAGATGAAGCAGGCTGGCGCCTCGGTGAAGGTCTCGAAGAACCGTCTCGCCAAAATTGCTCTTGAAGGCACGGATGTTGTTTCCATCGGTTCCCTGCTGAAGGGACCGACCGTGATCGCGACTTCTAGCGATCCGGTAGCAGCACCCAAGGTCGCCATCGAATTCGCCAAGGCCAACGACAAGTTCGTCATCCTTGGCGGTGCGATGGGAACGACTGTCCTGAATCCCGACGCTGTGAAGGCGCTTGCCTCGCTGCCGTCGCTTGATGAACTGCGCGCGAAACTCATCGGCCTCATTGTGGCGCCGGCGACGAAGATCGCTCAGCTCTCCACCGCGCCTGCTGCGAAGCTTGCTCGTGTGGTTCAGGCCTATGCCTCAAAGGGTGAAGCGGCGTGACGCCATTCCCTATCTCAACTGGTTCGAACTGATACGCTGAAGGAAACTAAAATGGCTGATTTGCAAAAGATCGTGGACGACCTCTCGAGCCTCACGGTTCTCGAGGCTGCTGAACTCGCGAAGCTTCTCGAAGAGAAGTGGGGCGTTTCGGCTGCTGCCGCTGTTGCGGTTGCTGCTGCTCCGGGCGCTGGCGGCGGTGCTGCCGCTGCTGCTGAAGAAAAGACCGACTTCACCGTCGTTCTCGCTTCGGCTGGCGACAAGAAGATCGAAGTCATCAAGGAAGTCCGCGCCATCACCGGCCTGGGCCTCAAGGAAGCCAAGGACCTCGTCGAAGGCGCGCCGAAGCCCCTCAAGGAAGGCGTTGCCAAGGACGAAGCCGAGAAGATCAAGGCTCAGCTCGAGAAGGCTGGCGCCAAGGTTGAGCTCAAGTAACCACGGGTTACCTGAGCGAAGTCCCCGGAAGCCGAGTGCGATCCGGGGATCGCAGTAAACAGGGAAGCGGCCGGTTCCATCGGGAGCCGGCCTCTCCTCACAAGGCGGTGACGGTTCGGTGAGTGCCCACTCGAATTGCCGCAATGACCGCCCATATAGAGAGAGGCACGAAAGGACGAGCCGCCTTTGAAACCGGGATCGTGTTCAGGGCGGGGCGTTGGGAGACGAGTGATTTCGGGCTTTTACAGGCCGTAGGTTTTGTTTCTGACGGGCAGGGTGCCACCAGCGCCCCGCGCGTCATTTTGCGTCTCGGGCGTCGGATTGGATGGTCTGAAGCCGGGATGCCGTGATGCCGGGCAGGTTCGCCCGGGCGATTTGAAATTCAACCCGGAGGGCGGTGCCCATCGCACTCCGGAAGATGCCGCCAACGGACCCATGTTGGGAAGGTGGGGCGGCGAAAACGAGAGGCCACGATGGCGCAGTCGCAGCAAACGTTCACCGGTCGCAAGCGCGTACGCAAGTTCTTCGGACACATCAAGGAAGTCGCAGAGATGCCGAACCTCATCGAGGTTCAGAAGGCGTCCTACGACCAGTTCCTGATGGTCGATGAACCCCAGGGCGGGCGGCTGGACGAAGGCCTGCAGGCGGTTTTCCGCTCGGTGTTCCCGATCAATGATTTCTCCGGCGCTTCGCAGCTCGAATTCGTCCGCTACGAATTCGAACAGCCGAAGTATGACGTGGACGAGTGCCGCCAGCGCGGCATGACCTTCGCTGCGCCGCTGAAGGTGACGCTGCGCCTGATCGTGTTCGATATCGACGAAGAAACCGGCGCGAAGTCCGTCAAGGACATCAAGGAACAGGATGTCTACATGGGCGATATTCCGCTCATGACGATGAACGGCACCTTCATCGTGAACGGCACCGAGCGCGTGATCGTGTCGCAGATGCACCGCTCGCCGGGCGTGTTCTTCGACCATGACAAGGGCAAGACCCATTCGTCGGGCAAGCTGCTGTTTGCCGCGCGCGTGATTCCGTATCGCGGCTCGTGGCTCGACATCGAGTTCGACGCCAAGGACATCGTGTTCGCGCGCATCGACCGCCGCCGCAAGATTCCGGTGACGTCGCTGATGTATGCCCTCGGCCTCGACGGCGAGGAAATTCTGTCCACGTTCTACAAGAAGATTCAGTACAAGCGGATCAAGGAAGGCTGGCGCGTGCCATTCGTCGCCGATCGTTTCCGCGGCTACTCGACCGTCAACGATCTGATCGACGCCGACTCGGGCAAGGTTGTGCTCGAAGCCGGCAAGAAGCTGACCGTGCGCGCTGCCCGCCAGCTGCAGGAAAAGGGCCTCAAGGCACTTCGGTTCTCGGATGAAGATCTGATCGGCACTTATCTCGCGGAAGATCTCGTCAATCCGAAGACCGGCGAAATCCACGCCGAAGCCGGCGAGGAAATCACCGAGAAGAGCCTCAAGGCGCTGAACGAGCAGGGCTACAAGGATCTGCCGTTGCTCGACATCGACCATGTCAACGTCGGTCCTTACATCCGTAACACGCTCTCCGCCGACAAGAACATGACGCGCGAAGATGCGCTGTTCGACATCTACCGCGTGATGCGTCCGGGTGAGCCGCCGACGCTCGATTCCGCGCAGGCCATGTTCCAGTCGCTGTTCTTCGACAGCGAGCGTTACGACCTGTCGGCCGTGGGCCGCGTGAAGATGAACATGCGTCTCGAACTCGACGCGCCGGACACCATGCGCACGCTGCGCAAGGAAGACATCCTGGCGGTCATCAAGACGCTGGTCGATCTGCGCGACGGTAAGGGCGAGATCGACGACATCGACCATCTCGGCAATCGCCGCGTGCGCTCGGTCGGCGAACTGATGGAAAATCAGTATCGCGTCGGCCTGCTGCGCATGGAGCGCGCGATCAAGGAGCGCATGTCGAGCGTCGATATCGACACCGTCATGCCGCAGGACCTGATCAACGCGAAGCCTGCCGCTGCCGCGGTGCGCGAGTTCTTCGGCTCGTCGCAGCTCTCGCAGTTCATGGACCAGACCAACCCGCTGTCGGAAATCACCCACAAGCGCCGTCTCTCGGCGCTTGGACCGGGCGGTCTGACCCGCGAGCGCGCGGGCTTCGAAGTCCGCGACGTGCATCCGACGCACTACGGCCGTATCTGCCCGATCGAGACGCCGGAAGGTCCGAACATCGGTCTGATCAACTCACTCGCCACATTCGCGCGCGTGAACAAGTACGGCTTCGTCGAGACTCCGTATCGCAAGGTGAAGGACGGCCGCGTCACCGACGACGTGGTCTATCTCTCCGCGATGGAGGAAGGCCGTCACTACGTCGCGCAGGCCAACGTGCCACTCGACAACAAGGGCCGCTTCACCGACGATCTCGTGATCTGTCGTCACGCCGGCGAAGTGCTTCAGTTGTCGCCGGACAAGGTCGACTACATGGACGTGTCGCCGAAGCAGCTCGTTTCGGTCGCCGCGGCGCTGATCCCGTTCCTTGAGAACGACGACGCCAACCGCGCGCTCATGGGCTCGAACATGCAGCGTCAGGCCGTGCCGCTGGTGCGCACCGACGCGCCGCTGGTCGGCACCGGCATGGAAAGCGTCGTGGCGCGCGACTCGGGCGCCGCGATCGCGGCTCGCCGTACGGGCTTCATCGATCAGATCGATGCGACCCGTATCGTTATCCGCGCGACGGAAGATCTCGATGCGGCTCGTCCCGGCGTCGACATCTACCGCCTGATGAAGTTCCAGGGTTCGAACCAGTCGACCTGTATCAACCAGAAGCCTCTGGTGAAGGTGGGCGACTTCGTGCGCAAGGGCGACATCATCGCCGACGGTCCCTCGACCGATCTCGGCGATCTGGCGCTCGGCCGCAACGTGCTCGTCGCGTTCATGCCGTGGAACGGCTACAACTACGAGGACTCCATCCTGCTCTCCGAGCGGATCGTGGCCGACGACGTCTTCACCTCGATCCACATCGAGGAATTCGAGGTGATGGCGCGCGACACCAAGCTCGGACCGGAGGAGATCACGCGCGACATTCCGAACGTGTCGGAAGAGGCGCTGAAGAACCTCGACGAGGCGGGCATCGTCTACATCGGCGCCGAGGTGCAGCCGGGCGATATCCTGGTCGGCAAGATCACGCCGAAGGGCGAGAGCCCGATGACGCCGGAAGAGAAGCTTCTGCGCGCCATCTTCGGCGAGAAGGCCTCCGACGTGCGCGACACGTCCATGCGCATGCCTCCGGGCACCTTCGGCACGGTCGTCGAAGTGCGCGTCTTCAACCGCCACGGCGTTGAGAAGGACGAGCGCGCCATGGCCATCGAGCGCGAGGAGATCGAGCGTCTCGCCAAGGACCGTGACGACGAGCAGGCGATCCTCGACCGCAACGTCTATTCGCGCCTTTCCGACATGCTCGTCGGCAAGGATGCGATTGCAGGGCCGAAGAGCTTCAAGAAGGGTTCGAAGCTTTCCAAGGAACTGCTCGACGAGTATCCGCGTTCGCAGTGGTGGCAGTTCGCCGTCGAGGACGAAAAGCTCCAGGGCGAACTGGAAGCTCTGCGTGGCCAGTACGACGACTCCAAGAAGGCGCTCGAGCAGCGCTTCATGGACAAGGTCGAGAAGGTGCAGCGCGGCGACGAAATGCCTCCGGGCGTCATGAAGATGGTCAAGGTCTTCGTGGCCGTGAAGCGCAAGATGCAGCCGGGCGACAAGATGGCCGGCCGTCACGGCAACAAGGGTGTCGTGTCGCGCATCGTTCCGGTCGAGGACATGCCTTTCCTCGAGGACGGCACGCATGCCGACATCGTGCTCAACCCGCTGGGCGTGCCGAGCCGCATGAACGTAGGCCAGATCCTGGAGACGCATCTGGGCTGGGCCTGCGCCGGCATGGGCAGGAAGATCGGCGAGCTGATCGACGCCTACAAGGCGGGCGGCGACATCAAGCCGCTGCGCAAGACGCTGGAGAGCTTCATGCCGGCCAACGACCGCAACGAGCCGATTCGCGAATACGACGACGAGAGCATCATTCGCCTCAGCGAACAGATGCGTCGCGGCGTCTCCATCGCGACACCGGTGTTCGACGGCGCGCACGAGGTCGACATCAACACCATGCTGGAGCAGGCTGGCCTGCACACCAGCGGGCAGTCGCAGCTCTATGACGGCCGCACCGGCGAACCTTTCGATCGCAAGGTGACGATGGGCTACATCTACATGCTGAAGCTCCATCACCTCGTGGACGACAAGATTCACGCGCGTTCGATCGGCCCGTACTCGCTCGTCACCCAGCAGCCGCTGGGCGGCAAGGCGCAGTTCGGCGGTCAGCGCTTCGGCGAAATGGAGGTCTGGGCGCTGGAAGCCTACGGCGCCGCCTACACGCTGCAGGAAATGCTGACGGTGAAGTCGGACGACGTGGCGGGCCGCACCAAGGTCTACGAGGCGATCGTGCGCGGCGACGACACGTTCGAGGCTGGCATTCCGGAGAGCTTCAACGTGCTCGTCAAGGAAATGCGCTCCCTGGGCCTCAACGTCGAACTGGAGAACACCAAGTTCGAGGACGCACAGACCCGTCTGCCCGACGCGGCCGAGTAATGCAAAAGATGCGCCGCGGAACGCCGCGGCGCATCCGGGCATGATCCCGAAGGGCCTCTACCGGCTTTCGGTCCGAACCATGCCCAACCGGGAAGTATTCTTCGGCCGACGGCCGACAAGACTGCGGGCGTTTGGCCCGCGTTAGATGCAAGGGGTTTTCGAGGACCCCGAAAGGAGAACGGCATGAACCAAGAGGTCATGAATCTCTTCAACCCGCAGGCGCCTGCGCAGGTGTTCGATTCCATCCGGATTTCGCTCGCCAGCCCTGAGAAGATTCTGTCCTGGTCGTTCGGCGAGATCAAGAAGCCGGAGACCATCAACTACCGCACCTTCAAGCCGGAGCGCGACGGCCTGTTCTGCGCGCGCATCTTCGGGCCGATCAAGGACTACGAGTGCCTGTGCGGCAAGTACAAGCGTATGAAGTACAAGGGCGTCATCTGCGAGAAGTGCGGCGTCGAAGTCACGCTGTCGCGCGTCCGCCGCGAGCGCATGGGCCACATCGAGCTCGCCGCTCCGGTCGCTCACATCTGGTTCCTGAAGTCGCTGCCGTCGCGCATCGGCACGCTGCTCGACATGACGCTGAAGGACATCGAGCGCGTCCTGTACTTCGAGAACTACATCGTCACCGAGCCGGGCCTCACCGCGCTGAAGGAGCATCAGCTTCTCAGCGAGGAGGAGTACATGATGGCCGTCGACGAGTATGGCGAGGACAGCTTCACCGCCATGATCGGCGCCGAGGCCATCCATGACCTGCTTGCCGGCATGGACCTCGAGAAGATCGCCGGCGACCTGCGCCCCGAGCTGGCCTCGACCACGTCCGAGCTGAAGCAGGAGAAGTATCTGAAGCGGCTCAAGGGCGTCGAGAACTTCATGGAATCCGGCAACCGTCCGCGATGGATGATCAT
>Ga0066256_1001891_pt1 | contig 25716 bp, 23 predicted proteins | sample ThiBio_1000_biof_FD_87107 | JGI IMG/M metagenome (GOLD analysis project Ga0066256, IMG submission 87107) | Wastewater bioreactor microbial communities from Cape Town, South Africa - Thiocy_expt_1000_biof (version 2) | ecosystem: Engineered > Bioreactor > Thiocyanate-remediating >... | reverse complement strand
CGGATAGGACGGCACCTTGGCGAGCTGGATCTCGCCGGTGGCCGTGTTGAAGGCCACGAGATCCGTGAACGTGCCTCCCGTGTCGACGCCGACCATCCAGGAGCCCATGCTTCCGCGTCCGCCCGTTTCCATCCGATCCGCCAAATTCAAGCCTGCCCTGCCATCCGGTCCTAGATCCCGATATGGATCGCCTTGACCTCGGTATAGCTCAGCAGCTCGTCGATCCCCTCCTCGCGCCCGGTGCCGCTGTTCTTGAGGCCGCCGAACGGGGTGCCGCGATAGTGGCTGGAGAAGCCGTTGATCCAGATGTAGCCGGACTGGACCGCCTTGGCCGTGCGCAGCGCGGTCTTGATGTCGTTGGTCCAGATCGACGCGGTCAAGCCGTACTCCACGCTGTTGGCGATATGCAGGGCCTCCTCCAGGGTCTTCCACTTCAGCACCGAAAGGACCGGGCCGAAGATCTCCTCGCGGGCGATGCGCATGTCCGGCGTCACGTCGGCGAAGACGGTCGGCCGCACCCAGTAGCCGCGCTTGAACTCGGCATCCTCGGGGCGATAGCCGCCCGACAGCAGCCGTGCGCCGTCCTCCTTGCCGTAGCCGATGTAGCGCAGCACGCGTTCGTACTGGGCCTTGGAGTTGATCGGGCCCATCTGGCTCTTCTCGTCCGCCGGGTCGCCCAGGCGGATCGCGTCGATGCGCGCCTTCAGCTTGCCGACGAATTCGTCGTGAAGGGATTCGTGCAGCAGCAGCCGGCTGGTGGAGCCGCAGGACTGGCCCTGCCAGGCGAAGTTCATGCCCATCACGGCGGCGTTGACCGCCTGGTCGATGCCCACGTCCGGGAACACGATCATCGGGCTCTTGCCGCCCAGCTAGAGCGCGACGTGCCTCACGCAGGTCTAAGCCGCGGCCCGCTCGATGGCGAGGCCGGACGGCACCGAGCCGATGAAGCCGATGCGCCGCACGTCCGGATGGCGCACGATCGCGTCGCCCGTCTCGGCACCGAAGCCGGACACGATGTTGACCACGCCCCTGGGGAACAGGTCCCTGCAGATCTCCGACAGGATGGAAGCCGAGAGCGGGCTCTGCTCCGGCGGCTTCACCACCACCGTGTTGCCGGCCATCAGCGCGGGCGCGGCGCCGCCCACCGCGAAATAGAGCGGGTGGTTGAACGGCGCGATGCGGCCGACGACGCCGTAGGGCTGCCGGATGGTGATGTGCAGGTTGTTGGTGCTGGCGGGGATCGTCTCGCCCTTGATCTCGTAGCCGAGGCCCGCGAACTGGTCGAGCGCGCCGACCGCGTGGCCGACGTCGCCGCGAAGCTTGCCGATGGTGCTGCCGCAGTCCGCCACCTCGACCTCGAGGATTTCCGCGGCGCGCTCCTGCAGCCGGCGGCCCAGCTCGCGCAGCAGGTCGGCGCGCGCCTTGACGCCGATCGCGTCCCACTCGGGCGCCGCCTGCTTCGCCGCCGCGACCGCCCGGTCGACGTCGGCCTTGCTGCATTGAGGCACGTGGCCGATCAGCTCTTCGTTGGCGGGATTGACCGATTCCAGCCAGCGTCCGCTCTCGCTCTCGACGAGCTCGCCGCCGATGAGCATCTTCCTGTGGCCGAACCGCGTTCCCATCAGACAAAAGCCTCCATCAACTGTCCGGGCGGAATCCGGAGCCCGGTCTCAACGTTCTTCGCCGCAACAGACGCGCGGCCCGCTCCGGCATCGGGCGTCCCGCAGGACGGCCCTCGCCCGAGGAGCGGACGGCATCATATCCGCATCCGCCCGACGCCTATCACGGAACGGGCGCCAGCCGGCCGGCAATGTCGGAAATGACGAAATTCCTCCACAATTTGACAGCATAGATACTTTATGTGTGCTGTCAAGTTGCGCGAGGCGCACGGCCGCGGGCGATCCCCCGACGGGAACATTCCCGCTCAGCCTTCCTTCACCTGCAGGAAAATCTCGTCGACCGGCATCTTGCGCTCCGTCAGCCCCTGCTCCCACAGATAGCGCGTCTGGGCTTCCAGCGTCGGCCTGTTTCGTTCGAGGCCGTACGGCCACGGATCGCCGTCGAACACCTCGTCGATCTCCTCAACGTCATGCGCCAGCCAGGGCAGCATGTATTCGAGGCTCGCGACGTCCTTCATCCGCGCCAGCGCGATCGCCTTCGACCTGGACAGGGCGTCGAACAGGCTCTGCGCCAGCGTCGGATGCGCCTCGTGGACGGAGCGCCGGATGACGATGACGTGCATGATCGGGAACACCCGCGTCTTCCTGTAGTAGGCGAGCTCCACCGCCCGGTAGTCCGGGAATAGGCGGACGACGTCCGGATTCTTGCGGTAGCAGTCGGGAATGAACGGGCCGACCGTGGCGTCGATCTCGCCGGCGCCGAGCATGGCACTGAGCGACTTGCCCTGCGTCTCCACCAGCTTCCGGGGCGGCCGCGCCATCGCGGGCGGCGCCGCATTGCCGTGCTTTCCCGCCTCGAACATGTTGCCCTGCACCCAGGTGCAGGCGTCGTAGTCGAAGCCGTATTCGTCGGCCAGGAAGCCGCAGGCGATGACGGCGGCCGACATGGTGAACAGCGGAACCCCGATCCGCTTGCCGGTGAGGTCCTCCGGCCGCGACACGGTCCTCCTGTTGACGAAGATGTAGCTGGAGCGGAACGCCCGCGAGGGAAATACCGGGATGCCGACATAGCGGTCGTCGCCCTTGGCGCGGGCCGAGATGAACTCGGAGCCCGACATCTCGGACACGTCGAACGCCTTGCCCTGCGCGCCCATCTTGTCGAAGATCGCCCGCACGCTCGTCGCGCCGTGCGAGCCCTCGAAGTCGACATCGAATCCCTCCACCTGCACCTCGCGCAGGTAGAGCGGCCTCAGCCGGTCATAGAGGGAGCAGGCGAAGGAACTCTTGGGAGGGGGCATGGGCGGCTTCTCCGACGGGTGGGGTTGCACTGGGGTTCGATCGATCGGGGCGGGGCGGTGCGGGGAAGATGTCCGGAGCGCGGGCCGATTCCAGGGGCCTCACTCTCCCGCCGGTCCCGCAGGGCTGCGGAAGCATCCCCGCAGGGAGAGCGAGACGGCGATGCTGACGGCGACGAAGCCGGCGGCGACCGCGAAGGTGATCTGCGTGCCGCGTACCAGCCCCTCGGGCGAGGCCAGCGCGACGTCCGCCGCGCCTGAGACGCTGGCGAACAGGGTGCCGAGCGCCGAGGCGGCGATGATGGAGCCGAAATTGCGGGCGAGGTTGAGCATGCCCGAGACGACGCCGCGATGGTCCTGCTCGGCGCCGGACATGATGGCGGTGTTGTTGGCGACGACGAACATGATGTAGCCCAGCGAGAACACCGTGGTGCCGATGATGAAGCCGGCGAGACCGAGCATCGTGGCCAGCGCCGCGACGCCGCCCAGGCCGACCCCGGCGAGGATCAGCCCCGAGACGATCATGCGCGGCGTGCCCAGCCGATCGACCAGCCGCCCCACCACGACGCTGCCCAGCACGGCCGTGATCGGCCCGATCGCCATGACGACGCCGACGAGCGCGTCGTTGAGCCCGATCGCGCCGGAAAGGTAGAACGGCCCGACCAGCGTCGTCATCGTCGCCACCATCATCACCACCATGTTGTCGAACAGGCCGGCGCTGAAGTCCGGCTTGCGGAACGCCGACAGCCTGACCAGCGGCGACGCCGTCCTCGCCTGCGAGAAGATGAAAAGGCCGGTGCCCGCGACTGCGGCTGCCAGCAGCCACGCGCTTCCCGAGCCCGCATTGCCGCCCGTCGTCATGGCGAGCGCATAGGCCGACAGCGTCGCCGCGAGCAGGAGTGTGCCGAGAATGTCGAAGCGTTGGCGGGCGGCCCCCGGCACGGTCCGGTCCGCCGGCACGAACAGGAAGGCGAGGAGAAGCGCCAGCAGGCCCAGCGGCACGTTGACGAGGAAGACCGAGCGCCAGCCGAACGCGGTGGTCAGCAGGCCGCCGAGCGGCGCGCCGGACGCCGTGCCGACCGCCGACATCGTCGCCAGCAGCCCCATGGCGCGGCCGATCCCGTCCCTCGGCACGGTTTCGCTGACGAGCGCCATGGACAGCGCCACCATCATCGCGCCGCCGAGGCCCTGGAGGCCGCGCGCGCAGATCACGACCCACAGCGACGAGGCGGTGCCGCCCAGCACCGAGGCGCCGAGGAACACCAGGAGGCCGGCGACGAGCAGCTTGCGGCGCCCCACTATGTCGCTCAGCCGGCCGACGCTCACGATCAGCACCGTCGTCGCCAGCAGATAGGCGATGATGAGCCACTGGATCTGCGCGAACGAGGCGGCGAAGCTCTCCGCCATCGTCGGCAGCGCCACGATGACGATGCTGGCGCTGAGGGCGAAGCATGTGGTCGACAGCGACAGGGCCGCCAGCGCGCCCCAATGCGGTCGCGGTTCCCGCGCGGCCGTGCCGCCCGCGTCCCCTGCCTTCGTGTCCGCGGTCGGCGACATCGTTCCGTTTGCCAATCCAGCCTGCCGCGCGGAATGCTAGCATCGGCATGTCGAATGGCGGAACGTGCACCATTTGCATCATATCCGTGCACGCGGCGCAATTCCCACATCCCGCCGCTGTGCTACGCTGAAGCCATGTCGCAACCCGACCTGAACCTGCTTCTGGCTCTCGAAGCGCTGCTCGTGGAAGGCAGCGTGGCGCGCGCCGCGCGCCGGCTGCGCCTCAGCCCTTCGGCGACCAGCCGGGCGCTGGCGCGGCTGCGGGCCTCGACCGGCGACCCGTTGCTGGTGCGCGCCGGGCGCAGCCTCGTGCCCACGCCGCGGGCGCTGGAGCTGCGCGGCCGCGTCGGCCTGCTCGTGCAGGAGGCCGAGGCCGTGCTGGCGCCGGTCAAGCCGGTCAACATGCGCGAAGTGGTGCGGACCTTCACGCTCCGCAACCGGGGCGGCTTCGTCGAGAATTTCGGCCCGGCGCTCGTCGCCCGCGTCAGCGAGCTCGCCCCCGGGCTGCGCCTCGTCTTCGTGCCGAAGCTCGAGCCGGAGAACACCAACCTGCTGCGCGACGGCAGCGTCGACCTCGGCACCGGGGTCGTCGACGGCGCCTCCGGGCCGGAGCTGCGCGTCCAGGCGCTGTTCCGCGACAACCACATCGTCGTCGTACGGCCGGGCCATCCGCTCTGCACCGGCCCCCTCACCTCGGAGCGCTACGCCGCCGCCCGCCACGTCCTCGTCGCCGACCGCGAGTTCGACCTGTGGCCTGTCGACGACGCGGTCGAGAAGCTGGGGTTCAAGCGCGACATCGCGGCGGTCGTGGGCGGCTTCTCCGAAGCCCTCAACCTGGTCCGCGGCACCGATCTGGTGGCGACCGTGCCCGAGCGCTTCACGGCGAACCTGCGCGACGGCCTCGTCAGCTCGCCGTTCCCGGTTCCGCTCGACGAGTTCACCTTCTCGATGGTCTGGCATCCGCGGATGGATGCGGACCCCGTCCACCGCTGGCTGCGCGAATGCGTCCGCGAGGTGTGCAAGTCCATCGTCCGCGGCCGCCGGCTCGGCGGCGAGGACGAGGCGGACGCCTCGCCGGAGATGCCGGCGGATGGCGAGCCTGACCAGACCCGCTCCGGCCCGGAGGCCGCGTCTTTCGACGAGCCCGCCGGACCGGCAACGCACATCGCCGCCAGGGCCGGCTAACGACGAGGCACACAGTGACGGACGATTTCGAAGACCATTGCTGGAAGGACGTGATCCCGCAGGACACGCTCGATCTCTATCAGGCCTACAAGCGCAAGCTCTACATCGGCAGCCGGCCGGCGATCCTGGCGATCGACCTGTACAAGCTCGCCTATCAGGGCGGGGCGCGGCCCGTCAGCGTGGTGGCGCGCGAGCATCCGGCCTCGTGCGGGATCAATGCGTGGAACGCGCTGGAGCCGACCCGGCGGCTGCTCGCCGCGGCCCGCGGCAGGAACGTCCCGATCTTCCACACCACCGTGGACACCCGCCCGGAATCGAAGCCGCGCAACATCAAGGCGACCAACCGACCGATCAGCGAGAAGGATCTGGAGTTCTTCGAGTTCCAGGAGGAGGTCGCGCCGCGCGACGGCGAGATCGTGATCCCCAAGCAGCGCGCCAGCGGCTTCTTCGGCACGCCGCTCTCGGCGCACCTGGTCCAGCTCGGCATCGACACCGTGATCGTGCTCGGCCAGACGACCTCGGGCTGCGTCCGCGCCTCCACCGTGGACGGCTTCTCGCAGGGCTTCCACATGGTCATGGCCGAGGAGTGCTGCTTCGACCGCAGCGACATATCCCACAAGGTCTGCCTCTTCGACCTGCATCACAAATATGCCGACGTGATGCGCACGGCCGAGATCGTCGGCCACCTCGAAAACACCTCTGTGGAGAGAGCGGCATGAAGCCCGCCCGCTACGGCCCGTTCCCCTATTCGCCGATCGTCGACCGCCCCAGGAAGCGCTGGCCGAACGGCGCGCGCGTCGCGCTCTGGATCGTGCCCAACATCGAGATCTTCGCGCTCGACGAGGAGGTGCCCAAGGAGGCGGGCGGCAGCGGCAAGGCGCCGGCCATCATGAACTGGGCGACCCGCGACTACGGCAACCGGGTCGGCCTGTTCCGGATGTTCGACGTGCTCGACGCGCACAAGCTCCGCGGCACCGTCGCCCTCAACAGCGAGATCTGCGACCGCCACCCGCGCATCATCGAGGAGTGCCTGAAGCGCGACTGGGAGCTGATGGGCCACAACGAAAGCAATACCCGCCGGCTGGACCACGCCAAGGACGGCGAAGACGCCGCGATCGTACGCCGCACCGTCGCCACCATCGGCAAGGCGTCGGGCCGACCCGTCCAGGGCTGGCTGAGCTCGGGACTGGCCGAGACCTGGAACACGCTCGACCATCTGGTCGACAACGGCGTGCGGTATGTCGCGGACTGGGTGAACGACGACCAGCCCTACGCGATGACGCTGGACGACGGCCGCGAGATCATGTCGGTGCCTTATACGGCCGACCTCAACGACAAGGTCGCCTTCGAGCTGCGCAACTGCATGCCGGAGCAGTTCGAGGCGATGATCCGCGCGCAGTTCGACGTGCTGTGGCGCGAGGGTGCCGAGCAGGCGCGGGTGATGTGCATCGCGCTGCACCCATACCTGATCGGGCAGCCCTACCGGATCGGCGCGCTCGACCAGGCGCTCGGCTACATCCTCCGGCACGAGGGCGTGTGGGCGGCGACGGGCGCCGAGATCGCGGCCGAAGGCCGCAGGCTCCTGAAAGACGGGGCGAGCTAGCCGGCAGGCACGTGCGGCCGCCGTCGTCGGCGGCGCGATCGGAAATCGAACGGGAGCCGCCCCGTGCGGGCGGCGCCGGGTCCGGCTTTGTGCGCCGTCATGCGCGGGCGGCCCGGCGGGATGAGCCAATTCAGCGAGACTGTGGGAGGAACATGGTCCGGCAGCACCGTGGCGGGCGCGTCGGTCTCGCGGGGGTGGGCGCTGGCATAGGCGTGCTCGAGGACGGGGTGAGGCGGGCGGTGCGCCGCAAGGTCGAGGGTTGGCTCGGCGGTGGCGCGGGCCTCCCGGGGCACTCGGCGCGGGGCCTCCCCGCCGGACGCCCCGCGGGGCGGCACCGCGCGGGGAGGGACGGTGCCCGGGGGGGGGCGGGGGGTCGGTTCCCGCCGGTGGCCGGACTGGTCGCCTGCGCGGCGATCTTCCACCGCAAGCCCTTCCTCGATCTCGACGAGGCGAGCTGGGACGCCCACTTCGCGGTCAATCTCAAGGGCTCGCTGCTGGCCTGCCAGGCGGTGCTGCCGGGCATGCGCCGCCGCCGCGCGGGCAGCATCGTGCTGATGTCGTCGACGCTCGCCCGCACCGGCTCGCCCACAGGCGCCCACTATGCCGCCACCAAGGGCGCGATCCTCGGCCTGGCGCGCTCGCTGTCGCTCGAGGTCGCGCGCGAGGGCATCCGCGTGAACGTCGTCTCGCCGGGGCTCACCGACACGCCGCAGCCGCGCGGTCACGGGCCGGAGGAGGAGCTGCTGGCGCGGGCGCGCAAGCTGCCGATGGGCCGCATGGCGCAACCGCAGGAGATCGCCGAGGCAGCCCTGTTCCTGCTCGGGCCGGAGAGCTCGTTCGTGACCGGGCAGGACCTCGCCGTGAATGGGGGCCTGCTGTGAGCCCCGTCCGCCGCACCATCGTCGTCACCGGCGCCGCCAGCGGCATCGGGCTCGCCACGGCCCGGCGCATGGCCGCGACCATGAACGTCGTCCTGGCCGACATTGATGCGCCGGGCGCCGGGGCTGCCGCCGACGCGCTGAAGGCCGGCGGCGCGGTGGCGGTCGGCGTCGGTGTGGACGTCACCGACCGCGCTTCGGTGCTGGCGATGATGGAGGCTGCGCGCGCGGTCTTCGGCCCGGTCCACGCGCTGTTCAACAATGCCGGCGTCTCGCAGTCCGGCGCCACTGCCGATCTCGACGAGGCCGAATGGGACCGGGTGGTGAACACTCATGTGAAAGGCGCATTTCTCTGCGCGCAGGCGGCCCTGCCGGACATGATCGCGCAGGGCGGCGGCGCCATCGTCAACATGGCCTCCATCTACGCCGTGACGGGCATGGTCGATGGCGGCGCCTATGCCGCCGCGAAGGCCGCCATGGTCTCGCTCACCAAGTCGCTCGCGCTGGAGTTCATCGCGCAGGGCATCCGCGTCAACGCCGTCGGGCCGGGTCCGATCGATACGCCGCTGCTGCGCGCGGCGGTCGGCGACGAATGGGCCGGCTGGAAGGCCCGGCGCATCGAGCGGGTGCCGATGGGCCGCCTCGGCGCGCCGGACGAGATCGCGGCCGTGGTCGAATTCCTGATCGGCGACAAGGCCTCTTACATCACCGGCCAGCTCCTGCTCGCGGATGGCGGGCAGGTGACCTGGTGAACCGGGAATCCAAGGAAGGAGCACACGCATGACGCTGCACATGGGAGTCTGGACGCCGCTGCCGCACACCATCAAGGCCGAGCCACGCATGGAGGCGGCGGTCGAGAGGCTGCAGCGGCGTGGGTCGGCGCAGGGGCCGGAAGACGCCTACGAATTCGCCCTCGAGGTGCTGCAGCGCGGCGAGCGGCACGGCTTCGAGATCACGCTGGTGGCCGCCCGCCATCTCGGGCCAGATCTCGACGCCTGGGTGCTCGCTTCCGCGCTGGCGGCGCGGACGTCGACCATGAAGATCATGGTCGCGGCGCATCCCGGCATCCATACGCCGCAGATGATCGCCAAGATGGCGGCATCCCTCGACCGGATCAGCGGCGGCAGGGCCGCGATCAATGTCGTCAACGGCTGGAACGTCGACGAGTTCACCCTGTTCGGCAACGGCGCCTGGCTGCCCGAAGCAGAAGACCGCCACCGGCGGATGGACGAGTTCGTCCAGGTGATGAAGGGCATGTGGAACGACGAGCCGCTCGATTTCGACGGCAAGTACTACCACGTCGAGAACGGCCTGATGCCGCTCAAGATCGCCGGCGACACGCCGCCCGGCCTCTATGCGACCAGCCAGTCCCCCGAGGGGATGGAGACCATCGCGCGCTATTGCGACCACTGGTTCCTCGCCGACAAGGGTGACTTCCGCAAGTTCGACGAGACGCTCGGCTTCGTCCGCCAGCAGATCGCGGCGATGGAAAAGCTCGCCGGCGGCTTCGGGCGCAGGCTCGGCTACTGCATGAGCGCGAACGTCGTCTGCGCCGACACCGAGGACGAGGCGGTCCGGCAGGCCGAGGCGCTGGAGGAATATGGCCGCATCCGGCGCTACAACAAGAGTGCGGCGGCCGGCGTCGGCGCCTGCCTGGTGGGCACGCCGCAGACGATCGCCGACCGCCTCAGGCGCTATGAGGACGCCGGCCTCGACCTGATGCTGTTCCAGTTCAGCCCGATGATCGAAGGTCTCGACAACTTCATCGAGAAGGTGCTGCCGCTGCTGGGCCGGGGCAGCCAGGCGACGGTCCGCGCGGCCGGTGCCGGCCGGCGCTGACGCGCCGGACATCCCAAATCAGCTCATCGAGGGAGCAGGCCGACATGCAGCTCGACAACAAGGTCGCCATCGTCACCGGCGGTTCGCGCGGCATCGGCCGCGCGATCGCGCTCGCCTTCGCGAGAGAAGGCGCCGACATCGTCTTCTGCCATCTCGACGACGGCGAGATGGCGCAGAAGACCGCCGGCGACATCGCCGCGCTCGGGCGCAGGGTCCATCAGGCCTCCGTCGACCTGCGCGACCTCGATGCGCTGGCCGGCTTCATGGCGGATGCGACCGCACGCTTTGGCGTGCCCGACATCCTCGTCAACAATGCCGGCGGCGGGATCATCCGGCCCTTCGCGGAGCTCACCCGGGATTTCTACGACGCCCAGATCGACCTCAACTTCCGGGCGGCGATCTTCGCGACGCATGCCGTCTACGGCGGCATGATCGCGCGCGGCAGCGGGCGCATCCTCAACATCGCCTCGCAGCTCGGCCTGCGCGGCGAGGCCGACATGGTGCTCTACGCCTCCGCCAAGGCCGGGATCATCGGCTTCACGCGCTCCCTGGCGCGCGACGCGGCGCAGCACGGCGTGCTGGTCAATGCCATCGCGCCCGGCCCGACCGCGACGGAGCGCTTCCTCAGGGTGCCGCAGGCAAAGCAGGACGCGGTCAAGGCGAAGCTCTTCGTCGACCGCCTCGGCACGCCCGAGGACGTCGCCGCGACCGCCCTGCTGCTCGCCGGCCCGGGCGGCGGCTTCTATGTGGGCGCCTGCCTGTCGCCGAACGGCGGCGACGTCTTCCACTGAGGCCCGGATCGGGCCTACGCGTGGTATCGGAAAAACTGTTTTCGCGGATTGGAAAAAGCATTTGATGCCAAAGGCTTGCAGTCGGCCCGCGTGCCGGTTGCGCGGTTGACGGTCCCGCACGCCTTATCTAGCGTCATGAGAGCTTGCGCCGGCCATCTGCTGACTTGGCGCGTACGGGCGGAGCCAGGGAGGTCGAGATGACCGGGAAGATCACGGTGATGGACCCGCGGGGCTATCCCCCCAAGGTCGAGGGCAAGCGTCTCGCCAGCCGGCCGCCGTCGCTCGACGGCAAGGTGCTCTACCTCATCGACGCGCTTTTCGACAATGCCGACCTGTTCGTCGAGGAGCTGCGCAAGTGGTTCGCGCAGCACATGCCGTCGGTGGAAACCCGCATCATCCGTCCCCGCGAAAGCTGGAAGGACGACGCGGAGCTGCGCGCGAAGGTGGTGGCTGACGGTGACGTCGCCATCATGGGCGTCGGCCTCTGAAGCACCTGCTGTCCCACGGTCGTGGGCTTCGCATTGGCACTGGAACAGGCCGGGATCCCGACGATCCCCGTCAGCACGCACGTCTTCGCGCGGCTGGCCAACGCCACCGCCAAGGCCGGCGGCATGCCGACGCTGCGCAACTGCTTCGTGCCGCAGCCCGTCGTCGGCCGCACCGCGGCTGAGCTGCGCGCCTATATCGAGGGCACGGACCCGGTCTCCAGGCGCCCCTTCATGCAGGGCGTCATCGACGGGCTCACCGGGCCGCTGGCCGGGGCGGACCTGGAGGGCGCGACCTTCGAGCGCTCGACCCCGCGCTTCCTCGAGCCCGATACCGAGGAGAACCTGCAGCGGCTCTTCATCGAGAACCGCTGGACCGACATGATGCCGGTCGTCTTGCCGACCGAGGAGCGCGTCGAGGCGATGCTCAAGGGCACTTCCGTGCCCCGCGACAGGATCGTGGGGCACATGAGCCCCACCGCCTTCCGCGAAGCCTGGGCGTTCGACGTCGAGAAGATCGCGGTCAACGCCGTGATGGCGGGCGCCCGGCCCGAATATTTCCCGGTGATCCTGGCGCTGATGGCGAGCGGCGTCACCGCGCGCAACAGCAGCACGTCGAGCTTCGCGACGATCTCGGTGGTCAACGGGCCGATCCGCGACGAGATCGGCATGGGCAGCGGCATCGGCGCCATGGGGCCGTACAACCACGCCAACGTCACCATCGGCCGCGCCTACGGCCTGTCCTGCCAGAACCTGCAGGGCGGCTCGGTCCCCGGCGAGACCTACATGGGCACGCTCGGCAACGGCCTCAACTTCTCGTCCTGCTTCGCCGAGGCCGAGGAACGCAGCCCGTGGCAGCCCTTCCACGTCGACCAGGGCTTCAGGCCCACCGACAGCACGGCCTCGGTGTTCTTCGGCGGCTGGTACACCCATTCCGGATTCGGCCCGCGCGAATCGTGGAAGGAGAAGTTCATCCGCTGCCTCACGGCGACCGACCACTACAGCCCGCCGCTGATCGTCATGGACCCGATCGTCGCCAAGGCCTTCGCGGAACTCGGCTACACCAAGCAGACGCTGATCGAATGGTGCGCGGAGAATGCCAGGATGCCGGCGCGCGACTATTGGGACGATCAGTGGGTGTCGACAATGGTGCGCTCCTACGCCGCCGCCGGCGCCGAGCCCTATGCCAGCCGCCTCAAGGCCGCGCCGGACGAGCTGGTGACCATCTTCCGCCCGCAGGACATCAACATCGTCGTCGTGGGCGGCGAGACCCAGGGCGCGTTCAAGATGATCAGCGGGCGCTATCGCGGCGTGAACCCCTTCGCGGCCAACATGAAGAGCCCCACCGTCCTGATCGACGAATGGAGATAGAGAGCGAGCCCTCGCGTCCAGATGGCCGATTGCACTCCGAAGTCGGGGTAATCAGCCTCGCAACAGTATCCACTAGGCGTCCAGCTTTCGCGAATCGCGAAGACCATTTTTCCCGCAGGCCGGTTTATGCCGCCGCCTGCGCCGTGCTTCATGTGGCAAGCCGAACGACGGACCGGGAGAGCAAATCATGGACCGCATGGAGCATCCGGCCGCCCACGCCGGACCCGTTCGATGAACGCGCCCCTCGCGCAGCCGGACCGAGCGCCGGCCTTCCGGCTGACCGACCTCGCCCATGGCGGCGGCTGCGGATGCAAGCTGGCGCCGTCGGTGCTGCAGGACTTGCTCGCGGGCCAGCCCGCCACGGCCGGCTTTCCCGACCTGCTCGTCGGCACCGAGACCGGGGATGACGCCGCCGCGTTCCGCATCGAGGGCGACCGCTGCATCATCGCCACCACCGACTTCTTCATGCCCATCGTCGACGATCCGCACGATTTCGGGCGGATCGCGGCCACCAACGCCATCTCCGACGTCTATGCCATGGGCGGGCGGCCGCTGATGGCGCTGGCCATCCTCGGCATGCCGGTCGGCAGGATCGCGCCGGAAACGATACGCGGCATCCTCGCGGGCGGAGCCTCGGTCTGCGCCGAGGCCGGCATCCCGGTCGCCGGCGGCCATTCCATCGACGCGCCCGAGCCGATCTACGGGCTCGCCGTGATCGGCATCTGCCCGGTCGGAAATTTGCGGCGCAACTCCGAGGCGCGCGCGGGCGACGCGCTGATCCTCACCAAGCCGCTCGGCGTCGGCATCTATTCCTCCGCCTTCAAGAAGCGCGAACTGGGCGTTCAGGCTTATGACGAGCTGATCGCGACCACGACGCGACTGAACGCGATCGGGGCCGACCTCGCCGGGAATCCGGACGTCCACGCCATGACCGACGTCACCGGCTTCGGCATCCTCGGCCACGGCCTCGAGATGGCGCGCGGCTCCGGGCTGCGCCTGACGATCGACCGGAGCGCGCTGCCGTTGCTGAGCGAAGCCGCTTCGCTCGCCCAGGCCGGCTGCGTCACCGGCGCATCGCAGCGAAACTGGACGAGCTATGGCCACGAGGTCGCGCTGCCGGAAGGCATGGCCGAATGGCAGCGCCACCTGCTCGCCGACCCGCAGACCTCCGGTGGCCTCCTTGTCGCGGTGGCGCCGGCCAGCGCCGGCCGCATCCTCGACCGCATCAGGGCTGCCGGCCATCCGGCCGCGGCCGTCATCGGAAGCGTGAGCCGGGACGTCCCCGGCATCACCGTCGTCTGACCAGGGATTTCACCATGACACAGCAGATCGACGTCGCCGTCATCGGAGCGGGAATCGCGGGGCTCAGCGCCGCGCTGACGCTTGGGCGGCTCGGCCGCAGCGTGGTGCTGCTGTCCGACGGCGTGCCGGGCGGCGAGCTGCTCAAGATCGAACGGATCGACGGCGTTCCCGGCCACGCGGAGGGCGTCGCCGGCTACGATCTCTGCCCGACCGTGCAGGAGCAGGCCGAGGCGCTCGGCGTCCGGCTCCTCGACGTCCCCGCCTCGGCGGTCGCCGCGCAGGACGACGGATGGCTGGTTTCGAGCGATGCCGGCGACCACCTCGCGCGTGCTGTCGTCGTCGCCACCGGCACCGTCATGGCCAGGCTCGGCGTGCCCGGCGAGGAGCGCCTCGAAGGCAAGGGTGTCAGCGACTGCGCGAGCTGCGACGGCCCGCTCCTGCGGGGCAAGACCGCCGTGGTGGCCGGCGGCGGGGATTCCGCCATGCAGGAAGCGCTGGTGCTCGCCGATCACGCCGCGAAGGTCTTCATGCTGGTGCGCGACGACCAGCTCCACGGCCAGGCGAGCTACAGGGACCTCGTCCTCGGCAACCCGAGGATCGAGGTACGCTACGGCAGCATCCCCGTCGAGATCCTCGGCGGCGACCACGTCACCCATGTCAGGGCGAGGAGCCTTGCGTCCGGCGCCGAGGAGGACATCGCGGCCGATGCGATCTTCACCTTCGTCGGCCTCGTGCCGAACACCTCCGTCGTCGAGGGACTGGTCCCGCTCGGCGGCACGGGCCGCATCGCTGTCGACCCTGCCATGCGCACGAAGGCCAGAGGGATCTGCGCCGCGGGCAATGTGCGCGAGGGCTCGCCGCACCGGGCCGCCGGCGGCATGGGCGATGCGGCAGCCGCGGCGGTCGCCATCGACGCCTATCTCGCGACCGGCGACTGGCCGGCCGCATAGGGCCGGACGGGATCGCCGCCGTGCGCGGGGAGAAAAAAGAGATGCCGGTACGCCGCGACCTGCCCTCGGTCGACGCCGTGCTGCGCTCGGCAGTTGGCGGGCAACTGGTCACCCGTCACGGGCATCAGGCCACGGTCGCCGCCATCCGCGCCTGCTTGGCCGAAGCGCGCGCTGGCGAGGAGCACGGCCTTTCCGCCGAGGCTGCCGCGGACCGCGTCGGCCGGGCGCTCGACGCATCGAACGCGCCTCGTCTGAAGACCGTCTTCAATCTCACCGGCACGGTGCTGCACACCAATCTCGGCCGCGCGCTGCTGGCGCGCAGCGCCGCCGAAGCGGCCGCCGCCGCGATGATCCATCCGGTCGCGCTCGAATTCGACGTGGAGCGAGGCGGGCGCGGGAAGCGCGACGACCTCGTCCGCGACCTGCTGTGCGAGCTGACCGGCGCCGAGGACGCGACGTTGGTCAACAACAACGCGGCGGCCGTGCTCCTCGTACTCAACACGCTTGCCGCCGGAAAGGGGGCGATCGTCTCGCGCGGCGAACTGATCGAGATCGGCGGCGCCTTCCGGTTGCCGCAGATCATGCAGAGCGCCGGCGCCCGATTGGTCGAGGTCGGCACCACCAACCGCACCCACAGGCGTGACTACGAGGACGCCATCGACGCCGAAACCGGCCTGCTGCTCAAGGTCCACACCTCCAACTACCGGATCGAAGGCTTCACCGCGGCTGTGCCGATGCGCGACCTCGCGGCACTCGCCCACCCCCGCGACATCCCGCTCGTCGAGGATCTCGGCTCCGGCACACTGGCCGACCTCGGGCGCTTCGGCCTGCCTACCGAGCCGACGGTGGCCGAATCGGTGGCGGCCGGCGCCGACCTCGTCACCTTTTCCGGCGACAAGCTGCTCGGCGGTCCGCAGGCCGGCTTCATCGTCGGCCGCGAGGCGCTGATCGAAAGGATAAACCGCAACCCGATGAAGCGCGCGCTGAGGATCGACAAGATCCGCCTCGCGGCCATCGAGGAGACTCTGCGGCTCTACCGCGACCCGGACCGGCTGGCCACGACGCTGCCGACCTTCCGCCTGCTGGCGCGCGGCAAGCCGGAGATCGAGGCCGCCGCCAGGCGGCTCGCGCCGAAGCTCGCCGAACTCCTCGGCACGGAGGTACATGTCGCGGTCTCAGACTGCGCCAGCCAGGTGGGCTCCGGCGCGGTGCCGGGTGAGACGCTGCCGAGCGCCGGCCTCGCCCTGCGGCCGCGCGCGCCGGGCGGCGGCGCGGTGGAGGCGCTGGCCGCCCGCCTGCGCGCCCTGCCGATGCCGGTGATCGGGCGCATCTCCGGCGGTGCGGTCCTGCTCGACCTGCGCTGCCTCGAGGACGAGGACGGCTTCCTCGCCAATTTCCAGGGTGGCGGCGCATGATCATCGGCACCGCCGGCCACATCGACCACGGCAAGACGGCGCTGGTGAAGGCGCTGACGGGGGTCGACGCCGACAGGCTGCGCGAGGAGAAGGAGCGTGGCATCACCATCGATCTCGGCTTCGCCTATCTGCCCGTCGGCGACGGCTGCATCCTCGGCTTCGTCGACGTGCCGGGGCACGACCGCTTCGTGCGCAACATGCTGGCGGGCGCCACCGGCATCGACTTCGTGCTGCTGGTCGTGGCTGCGGACGACGGGGTGATGCCGCAGACGCGCGAGCATCTCGACATCGTCACCCTGCTGGGGCTGACGCGGGGCGCCGTGGCGCTGACCAAGGCCGACCTCGTCCCGCCCGCGCGCCTGGCCGAAGTCGCGGGAGAGGTCGAAACGCTTTGCCACGGAACGCCGTTCGCCGGCACCCGGATGTTCCCGGTCTCCCCGGTGACCGGCGAGGGCGTGGAGGCGCTGCGCGACGCGCTCGCCGCCGCGGCGCGGTCCTTCTCGCCCCGCGGCGAAGAAGGGCTGTTCCGGCTGGCGGTCGACCGCTGCTTCAGCATCCGCGGCGCCGGCACGGTGGTCACCGGCGCCGTTCTGTCGGGCAGCGTTTCCGTCGGCGACGGCGTGACCGTCAGCCCCTCCGGCCTGCGGGCGCGGGTGCGCGGCATCCATGCGCAGAACCGCGCCGTGGCGCGCGGGCAGGTGGGCGAGCGCTGCGCCCTCAACCTCGTCGGCGACGGGGTCGGCGTGCAGGCCATCGGCCGCGGCGACGTCGTGCTGGACGCCGCCGCGCATGCGCCGGCGAGCCGTATCGACGCCGAATTGCGGCTGCTCGCCGGCGAGCCGCGCGCGCTGGCGCACTGGACGCCTGTCCGCCTTCACCACGCCGCGGCGGAGGTCGGCGCGCGCGCCGCGCTGCTGCAGGAGGGTCCGATCGTGCCGGGCGCGACCGGCCGCGTGCAGCTCGTGCTGGAAAGGCCGGTCGCGGCGGCGGTCGGCGACCGCTTCGTCATCCGCGACACCTCCGGCGCGCGCACCATGGGCGGCGGCCGTTTCCTCGACCTGCGTGGGCCCGACAGGCGCCGGCGGAGTACAGCGCGCCTCGCCCAGCTCGATGCATTGTCGCGCGAAAGCCTGGCCGATGTGCTGGCCGGACTGCTCGACCTGCCGCCCTTCGCCGTGGACGTCGCGGCCTTCGCCCGCGACCGCGCGCTCGGCCTGGAGCTGCGGGACCTTCTGGCCCGCGTGCCGCATGTCCGGGCAAGCTCGGACGGGCACGATCTCGCTTTCTCCCCGGCAACCTGGAAAACCCTTTCGGAAAGCGCGCGGGCGCTGCTCGAAGACCATCATCGCACCCACCCGCACCTGCTCGGCCCCGGCATCGCGTGGCTGGCTGCCCGGCTGGAGCCGCGCGTCGGCATCGGGCCCGCTTCCGTCGCGATCCGCACCCTCGTCGTGGACGGCATGCTGGCGACGGAGGGCGGCGTGGTGCGCCTGCCCGGCCACAGGCTGGCACTCGACGGCCGCGACTACGCGCTATGGCAGCGCATCCTGCCTCTCTTTTCCGGCGAGGCCCGCTTCCGCCCGCCGCTCGGGCGCGAATGCGCGGGGCTGCTCGGCGAGCGCGAGCCGGAGGTGCGCCGGGTGCTCAAGGCGATGGCCAGGCAGCAGCGCGTCGTCGAGCTGGCGCCGGACCGCTTCTTCCTCGACGAGGCGGTGCGGGAGATGGCAGGTATTGCCGCCGAGGTCGCAGCGGCGCGGCCGGACGGGCTGTTCTCGGCAGCCGATTTTCGCGACCGGCTGCGCAACGGCCGCAAGGTGGCGATCGAGATCCTCGAATATTTCGACCGCAGCGGGCTGACGACGCGGCGCGGGGACCTGCGCGGCGTCGTCCCGCAGCGGATCGCGGACCACGCGCGCCGCACGAACGGAATAATGGAAGAGAATCGTCCCCGGTGGGGCGTCCGGACTTCAAATCCGGGTGGGGCTGTCAGCCAGTCCCGGGTGGGTTCGACACCCACTCTCTTCCGCCATCCCACAACCGGCCCGGCCCGTGGTCGGGACGGACGTTGAAGCGGGTCGGCCAAGCTGTCAGTGTGAACGCTATGCCCATGCTGACGGACATCAAGGCATTCCTGGCGAGCGCCCGCACGGGCGGGTTCTCGGGCGCGGCGCGCGAACTCGGAACCACGCCGTCCGTCATCTCCAAGCGGGTCGGGCGCCTCGAGGACGAGATCGGCGCCAAGCTGTTCCTGCGCACCACGCGGGCCCTGACGCTGACGGCGGAGGGCGAGCGCCTGCAGCCGCGGCTGCTGCAGCTGACGGCCGAGCTCGACGACACGCTGTACGACCGCGAAAGCTCCGGCCTGCGCGGCACGCTGCGCGTGCGCGCGCCTTCCACCTTCGGGACCTTCTTCGTCGGCCCCTCGGTCAACCGGTTCCAGGCCAGGCACCCGGACATGACGATCGAGCTGCTGCTGATCGACCGCCCCGTCAATCCGCTGGAGGAGGGCTTCGACGTCTCGCTCGGCGCGCTGCCGCAATCCTTCAACGGCGTGATCGAGATCCCGTTCTGCCCCTACCGCAGGCTGCTCGTCGGCGCGCCGCGCTACCTCGAACGGCGCGGTACGCCGCAGATCCCGGCTGACGTCTTCGCCCATGACTGCCTCGTCTTCGCCCCGTCGGGGCACACATGGACCTTCGGCGCGCCCGGCGGCCCGCTGTCGCTCGACATTCGCCCGCGCTACACGGTCAACGACAGCTACATCCTGGTGGACGCGGCCATGCAGGGGCTGGGGCTCGCCGCCGTGCCGGAATTCCTGGCGCGCCGGCCGATCGCGGAGGGCAGGCTGGCCGCCCTGCTGCCGGACTTCCCGCTCGTGCCGCTGTCGTTCAAGGCGATGGTGCCCCGTCACAAGTCGAGGCGGCCCGAGGTGGTCGCGCTGATCGAGCACATCAGGCAGGAATTCGATCCGCCGCCCTGGGACGACCACGTCCCGGTCTGGTTCGCCTGAAGCCGGTCCCGCCCGGCATGCGGCCCGGCCTAGGGGAGATCGAGCGGCAGGCGGCTGATGCGCCGCGCCTCCTCCTCCGCCATCCCGAGCGCCGAGAGGATCAGCTTGCACAGCGATTCGACGTAATCCGGCGGCCGCGTGTCGGAAAGCAGCGCCCGCAGCCCGGTGCGGACCGTGCCGACGACAAGGTCGCTGGCGCTGGTGAGGTCGTCGAAGGCGAAGCGGCCGGCGGCGCGGCCAAGCATGAGGTCCGGCCGCGGATAGGCCTTCAGGTCCTCGTTGACGGTCCTGCGGTCGGCCGACATCGCCACGATCAGCCAGCCCAGCGTGGCGTCGCGGCGCGCCCGGTGCATGACGCTGCGGGTCACCGCGGCCAGCCGCTCGGCCGGATCGGCGAAGATCGCGCAGGCCGCCTGGATGTCCCGGAACGGATCGCGGCCGACCCGCTCCCACAGCGCCTCCAGCAGATCCTCGCGCATGGAGAAGTGGTTGTAGAAGGTGCCGCGCGAGACGTCCGCCTCGGCGATGAAATCGTCGATCGTGGCGCGCGCCATTCCGTGATGGGCGATCGCGCGGGCGCCGGCTTCCATCAGCCGCTGACGCATCCGCGCACGCCGCTGCTGGCCGATCTCCGCCCGCGTCCTGCGCGGTTCCGCCTTGCCGGGCTGCTCCATTGCGCAATCCAAATTGAACAAATCTGTCCAAAATGACAATTGACATGCATTTGCGGGTGCGGTCAACTCGGCACCGGCCGCCCGTGCGAGCGGAGGAGAGCATGTCGAACGTCGCCGAAGCGCATCGCGGAGCCGGCACCGCCCGGCCAGTCCCGGAGCCGGCGGCGCTGGACGACAAGCAGGCCGGCCATCTGCGCCGCATCGTCGACCTGTCCGAGCGTCTTCCCGACGACTGGTCCGGCATGCTGGGCCGCAGCACCATGCAGGAGGATTTCGGGGCGCTGCGCTTCCAGCTCGCCTATATGGCCTACGCGCTGGCGCTGACGCATCTGCACCGGCTGCCGGCCGCGCCGGCGCTCTTCCGCAAGCCGTTCGACAGCCTGATCCAGAAGATCCTGTCGATCGACGTGTGGATGTACTGGCACTATGTCAGCACGGGCAACGTCCGCCTCAACAAGGGCGAGCTGCCGGCGCGGTGGGATCCCGTCGCCGAGGACAACATCATGTACAGCGCCTACGTCCAGTCGATGGCGCTGATGTACCATTATCTCTTCGACGACCCGAAATATGCCGGGAAGGGCGCGCTGTCCTTCAAGCTCCAGCCGCTCTTCTGGGGTAGCGGCGACAGGATATTCGCGTATGACGAGAAGTCGCTCAGCCAGCACCTCTACTGGATGATGGTCGAGAAGGGCTATCTCGGCATCGCCTGCGAGCCCAACTGCGTCTTCCAGATCTGCAACCAGCCGGCGATCCTCGGCTTCCGCCTGCACGACCTCGTCTATGGCGGCGATCTGGCCGGCGAGGTCACCGAAGGCTACCGCAAGGCCTGGGCGGAGTTCGGCATCCGGTCCCCGGACGGCCATTTCAACATCCTGGCGCTGGAGCGCGAGCACGCGCTCGTGCAGCGCCCGCCCGCGCCCTGGGCCGATTTCTGGCTCGGCGCGCTGATGCATGCCTGGGACCCGGAAGGCGTCGAGGCGGCCTATCGCGGCCAGATGGACCATTGGAAGCGCGAGGGGCCGGACGGCACCTTGTGGATCCAGCCCTACGTGCCGTCCTCCAATGCCGAGGCGCGGTCGGGCAATGCGCTCGATTTCGGCTGGGCGGCGGTCTGCGCGTCGGAAGTGGGCGACACGGACACGCTCGAAAGGCTGCTCGCCTATGCCGATCGGTTCCTGACGCCGACCTGGGAGGACGGCGCCTATTACTATCGCCGCCGCGACGAGCCGATGCTGGACGGGCGGCCCGCCGCCATGGACCCGCACACCGGCAACTGCCTGCTCGGCTATGCCCGGCTCAACGTTCCGGGCGGCCTGCGCAAGCTCTATGCCGGGCCGCTCGGCGCCGACTGGTTCTCGCGGCCCGCGATCGTCGACATCTCCGGCCGGCCCGACATCCGCGCCGCGCGCCACGATCCAGACACGGACGAGTTGCGCGTCGTGCTGCGGCCCGGACGCGGCGGCAGGGAGCAGGTCGGGCTTGCCGTTTCCAACGTCTGGGGGAAGGGCCGCTCATGGCGGCTCGCGGCCGACGGCGAGACCGTGGCCCGGGGCGATGGCGACGGCGTCACGGACGCCGGCGGCCGCATCTCCGTGCAGCGCGAAGCATCGAACCTCGCCATAAGCCTGCCGCTGGACGGCGAGGTCGAGCTTCGCCTGGCCATGCAACCATGATCGAGGCGTCGTTCTCGCTGCTCGACCACGACGGCCGGCGCGTCGGGCCGGAAACCTATCGCGGCCGGTGGATGCTCGTCTTCTTCGGCTTCACCCACTGCAAGGTCGTCTGCCCGCGCAACCTGGCGAAGCTGTCCGCCATGCTGGACGGTCTCGGCCCGGCCGCGGACGACATCGTGCCGCTCTACATAACGGTCGATCCCGAGCGCGACACGCCGGAGCGCATGAGGACGTGGCTTGGCGAGCACTATCCGCGCTTCACCGGCCTGACCGGCACGCGTGAGGAGATCGACGCCGCGCGCCGGGCGTTCCGCGTCTTCGCGCAGCGACGGCCGGAGACGACGCCGGGAGACTATGACGTCCCGCACACGGCCATCGCCTATCTGCTCGACCGCGACGGACGTTTTCGCGACCATTTCCCCGAGACGAGGAGCGAGGCGGAGATCCGCGAAGGGATCGCCGGGCTGCTTGCATCCGACGCCGGGCATGCCGGCCCTCCTGCCTGACCTCTTTCAGGACTCGGGAAAGCCGCCCAGTTCGAGCAGGCGGTTGCGGTCTTCGATGTCGATGTTGATGTCGAAGACGACGCCGTCCGTGCGGTAGACGAGCTGCGCCAGGCACAGCACCTCCTTGCGCGCGTTCTGGAAGATGCGGCGCACGCGCACGACGGGATCGTGGATGCGGATGTCGAGCTCGGCCGCCTCCGGCGGCATCGAGGACACGACGCGGAAGGTCTGGCGCACGTTGGTCAGCCCGATCTCGCGCGTGTCGTAGAGCAGCGTGCTGATCAGCTCGGTCGCCCACAGCCGGTCCGGCACCAGCCTGTAGGCGTCCTCGCAGATCAGGTACTCCGCGAAGATGAAGGGCCGGCCGTTCCGCGAGAATATGCGCTTCATGTAGTGGTAGGGCTCGGCCGCCCGGCCCTCGTCGGGACCGATCCGCAGCTCGCCGTCGGCCGGCCGCGACGCGACCACGCGGAAGGCGAGCTCGCGTCCGCTCCCCGAGGGCGAGCGCGTCAGCCGGTAGGGGATCGTGTCGGGCGCGTCAGGCTTGGCGGTGACGAAGGTGCCGCGCCCGCGCTCCGGGCTGATCAGTCCCTCGGTCTCCAGCGTGGCCAGCGCGTGGCGCACCGTCATCGGCGAGACACCGAAGGTCGCCACCATCTGCTTCAGCGTCGGCAGCCGGTCGCCGAGCTTCCAGGTGTCGTCCGCGATCTGCCGGCGCACGATCGCCGCGAGCTGGACGTAATAGGGCGTGCCGTCCTCGCGCAGCATCTTCTGTTCGGCTGAACCCGGCACCTGCCGCCAATCCTTCCCCGTTGCGAACCCGCGCCCCGTTATTGCACGCCGCAGGCGCAGACAATGCGCGGCCGGGACGATTTCGCAAAAAAAAAAGCGTTTGTGACCCTTATCACGAATATATTAAAGTGCTAGCGTTATATCACAATCGGGGCAAGTCCCGATGTGGGAGGTTCAGGCGCCGGCGCCGCCGGTTCGCCGCATCCAAGATCAGGCTGGGAGGGCCGAGATGAAGAAGTGGATCACGACATTAGCAGCTTCCGTGGCGCTGGCGCTCGGGCTCGCCGGGACTTCGGCGTGGGCGCAGGGCAGCGGGACGTTCAGATATGCCGAGCAGGTGAAGCTCATCACCATGGACCCGCAGCAGCAGAGCGGCAGCGGCGTTCCGTTCCTGCGCCCCGTCTATGAGACGCTGTTCGAGAAGTCGCCCGACGGCAAGCCGGTCCCGCTGCTGGCCACCGGCTACAAGGTCGACGGGCTCGACGTCACCATCACCCTGCGCCAGGGCGTCACCTTCAGCAATGGCGAGTCCTTCAACGCCGAGGTGGCGGCCGCCAACATCAACCGCGGCGTCAAGCTCGCCATCATCGAGGGCCTGAAGACCGTCGCCAGCGCCGAGGCGGTCGACGCCTCCACGCTCCACATCAAGCTCAAGGAGCCCGATCCGGCGATCATCGACAGCCTCTGCTACACCGGCGGCATGATGCTCGCCCCGGCTGCGATGGCCGACCCGGCAATCGACCGCAACCCGATCGGCACCGGCCCCTACGTCTACGACAAGGCGCAGTCGCGCGAGGGCGAGGTGCGCGTCTACACGCCGAACCCGACCTACTGGGACAAGGACAAGATCGGCCTCGCCCGCTACGAGGTGTGGGAGCTTCCCGACGACACCGCGCGCCTGAACGCGCTGAAGACTGGCCAGATCGACGCCGGCAACTGGCTGGCCAACCCGCAGTCCGCCATCATCGACCGCACGCCCGGCCTGAAGCTCATCCGCGGCACCGGCGGCCTGAACTACCACGTCATCATCTCCGACCGCGAGGGCACCGTCGTCCCCGCCTTCGCCGACATCAACGTGCGCAAGGCGATGGCGCACGCCATCGACCGAGAGGCCTTCGGCAAGGCGGTCCAGTTCGGCCTCGCCGAGAAGTCGTTCCAGCCCTACGGCAAGGGCGACTGGGCCTACGACCCGGCGCTGGAGGGCGTCTACGAGTTCAATCTCGACAAGGCCCGCGAGTACATGGCCAAGTCGAAGTTCCCGAACGGCTTCAGCTTCGACATGCCGTCGATCCCGATCTACCAGTCGCGCCTGGAGGCGCTGGCTGGCTTCTTCAAGGAGATCGGCATCACCATGAACATCGTGCCGCAGGAGCCGGGCACGCTCGCCCGCGTCAGCCGCACGACCAACTTCCCGGCGACCAACCTGGTCTGGGCCACCAACACCGATCCGAAGTTCCTCGCGCTCCGCTACATCTACAAGGACGCCGCCTACAACCCGTTCAAGGCGACGCCGAGCGAGGAACTGCTTTCGCTTGCCAAGCAGGGGCTGGAATCGGTCGACATCGGCGTGCGTGCTCCCATCTACAAGAAGATGGCCGCCGAACTCGCCGACGAGGCGTTCCTGATCTTCGTCACCAACACGCCGATCCTGATCGGCGTCAGCGACAAGACCGCGAACAATCCCACCGTCGTCTATCGCTTCGGCGAGGACTCGATCAATCTGCGTGGCCTGAAGGCCAACGACTGATATCCGGGTCCCCATGCTTCGGCTCATCCTCCAGCGCCTCCTGGCGCTGGTACCCCTGCTGTTCATCGTCTCGGTGCTGACGTTCTCGTTCACGTCGCTGCTGCCGAGCGATCCCGTCGATCTCATCATCGGCGACAACGGCACACAGGAGCAGTACGAGCTCGTGCGCGAGCGGCTCGGCATGAACCAGCCCGTGGTCGTCCGCTACTTCCAGTGGCTCGGCAAGGCGGTGCAGGGAGACCTCGGAACCTCGTTCTTCAACAGCGTCAGCGTGATGGGGGCCGTGATGCAGCGGCTGCCCGTCACGCTCTCCCTGACGGCGATGTCGGCGCTGATCGCCATTCTCATCGGGGTCGCGGCGGGCGTGGCCGCCGCGCTGCGGCCGCAATCCTGGGTCGACCGCTTCGCCACCCTCGGCGCGACCTTCGGCCAGGCCGTGCCCAATTTCTGGTTCGGCCTCATCCTCGTCGCCATCTTCGCGGTGAACCTGCGCTGGTTCCCCGCCACCGGCTTCACGCCGATCACGCAGTCGCCGTGGGAATGGCTGCGCAGCGTCATCCTGCCCTCGATCGCGCTCGGCACGGCGTCGAGCGCCGCGATCGCCCGCCAGGTCCGCTCGGCGATGGTCGGCGTGCTCCAGCAGGACTACATCCGCGCCGCCCGCGCGCAGGGCGGCGTCATCGGCGCCTTTCTGGAAATGACGGCGATCATCCAGCTCGCTTTCGAAACGGGAACCGCCGCGCTGCCCAAGCCGATCGGCCTCACGATCGACTATCTGCGTTCGGGCAGGCCCCTCGATACCTATGCGCGCGCCCATATCACCAAGCAGGGCAGGCGCGTGGCGACGGTGCATGCGGAAGCCTGGCAGGACGACCGCGGCCGTCCCATCGCGGCGGCGCACGGGCATTTCCTCGTCAAGACGGAAGAAGCCGACGCACGCTGAGAGCGGAAGCGTCAAAGTCCGGCGAAGAGATCGAGCACGTTTTCCGGCGGACGGCCGAGCGCGGCGCGCGCGCCGTAAATC
>Ga0066256_1001889_pt1 | contig 25743 bp, 9 predicted proteins | sample ThiBio_1000_biof_FD_87107 | JGI IMG/M metagenome (GOLD analysis project Ga0066256, IMG submission 87107) | Wastewater bioreactor microbial communities from Cape Town, South Africa - Thiocy_expt_1000_biof (version 2) | ecosystem: Engineered > Bioreactor > Thiocyanate-remediating >... | reverse complement strand
GGCGGCTGGTGTGGCGGCGTCTGGCCGATGGCCTGTGGTTGCCGGGCGCGGCGGGGGGGGGGGGGGCCGGGCGGGGGGGGCGCCGCGGCGCCACCGGCCGCACCTGCCGCCGTCGCTGCTGCGGCTGCCGCTGCGGTAGACGCCAACAGTGCTGTGGATGCACTGGCCGCCGCCCTGGCGGCTGGGCAGCGGGACGCGCTGCTGGCAGCGCTGGATGCCGCTACCGCGCTGGCGCGTAATGTGGCAGGCAGCACGAACCTGCCGTCGCAGCCAACCAATGTGGTGAAGGATGGACGCAGCCCGGCGGGCTGCCCTTCCTTCTGGTACGCCTTCACGTCGCACTTTGGCTCGCTACTGGGCGCCGCGGCCGCTGCCGCTGCTGCCGCCCCGGCGTCTACAACCGGCGGCGCCATGCCGGCGGCGCACCCCCTCCCGTACCGTGCCGTCTCTGCCGGCCTGTCCATGCCTCTGGGCGCGCTACGGCTGGCCACTAGCGGCATATCCGGCGACGACGAGTGCATGGATGGCAGCCACACCGGCGGCGCGGGCCATCACACCGGCGCCAGTGCAGGCCTCGCCGCGCCGGCGACGGGCCCGCCCAGCGCGCCTCTGCTAGCACCCGGCATGGCGGACGAGTTTGTGGCGCAGTGGAATGTGCGGGCGCAGGCACCGGCCGCAGGCGCGCCGCCGGCCGCCGCCGCCAGCGCGCGTGTGTCGGCGCCACGCATCCGCCTGCTGTCATTCTTCACCCTGCCGCCGCGCCCGTCGGCGTGAGGACGCCTCTAATACAATACTTCAACAACAACAAAATAGATCGTACGCGCCACCCTACGTGGCAGGGAACCAGCAGCGCAGCGTGCCGTCCCACGACGCCGACAGGATGTAGTCGTCGGCGAGCGCGAGGGCGGAGATCTGGGAGGCGTGGCCGTCGCAGCGGATGGACATGCCGGAGGTGGCATCCCACACGCGCACCACGCCGTCCAGGGAGCCGGTGACCACCTTGTCGCCGTGCACCGCCATGGCGGTGACGGGCGCGTGGTGGCCCGCCCACCCCACCAGCGGCACGCCCGGCCGCCGCGTGTCCCACTTGCGCAGCGCGCCGTCCTCGTGCCCCGTCACCACATACGCGTCGCCCACCGGCGCAGCGGCCGCCAGCAGGGTGCCGTCAGGACCGCGCTGCGGCGAGCCGCCGCCGTGCGCCGGCACGGTGGCCATGCACCAGGTGGGTGACACGGCGGGCATGGCGGACACGACCGCGCCCGTCTTCAGGTCCCACACCCGCGTCGTGCCGTCCGCGCCCGCCGCCATGACGGTGGGTGGCCGCGTGGCAATGTCCACCGACGCCGCCACCAACGGCAGGCCAGACGGCGTGGCCACCGGATCCACCGCCGCCTCCTTGGACGCGCCCCACCCAAACAGGCCGCGCCCGCCGCCGCTGGGCGGCATCGTCATCACCCACGTCTTCCCCGTCGCAATCTCCACCACGCCCACCCGCCCGTCGCGCCCCGCCGTCACCGCCACGCGGCCGTCCGCCGACAGGCGCACCGACTCGATGATGGTGCCGCTGCGGTGCAGGTCGGTGTGCGTCGCCAGGTGCATGAAGCTGCCGCGGCTGTTGCCGCGCTTGTTCACGCGCCACCGCACGCTCCACACCCGCACCGTGCCGTCCACGCCGCCCGTCACCACCAGGTAGCTGGTGGTGCTGGGCAGCGTCCGCGCCGCTGGGCCCGCCGCCTCGCCGCCCGCCTTCTTCCCAAACCACTGCCGCCGCGCCTCCTCTGGCCGCTCCTGCGCGTCCATGGCGGACACCGGCCCGCTGTGCCCCGTCAGCTTCAGCGCCGACATGAACTTGTGGTTGCCGCGCGCGCCCGCACCCAGCAGCGCCGGCATGGGGATGGTGAACGGCAACGAAAACCCGCTGCCACTCGGCGTGCTCTCCCTCTCCTTGTCCTTCTCGTTGCTGCCGCTGCGCCGCGCTGGTGTGGACGGTGCTGTGCTGCCAGTTGTCGTCGCTGCCGCCGCCGCCGCCGCGGTCGCGCCGCCACCTGCGCCGCCTGCAGCGCCCGCCAACGCCTCACCCGCCGTCACCTCCTCCACCTCCTCGTCCGTGTCACTAAACTCCTCAGTACCGGTGGCACCGGCGGCGCCGGCGGCACCGCCACCCCCGCCGCCGGCGGCGCCGCCGTGGTGCAGCCCGTACGCCAGCCGCGCAAACGATGCGATGCGCACCGTGCCGTCCTGGCTGGCAGACACGACGACGTCGCCGCACACCTTCACCGCCGTGATGGCCGCGCTGTGGTCCTCGTACGTGTGCACGTACGACCGGTTCACCATGTCCCACAGCGTCACGCGCCCGTCATTGCCGCCCGTCACCACGCGGTGGTCCTCGCCGTCGTGCGACATGGCGGTGATGGCGGCGCCCACCGCATGGCCGCGGAATGCCAGGCACGACATGGCCACGCCGGCAGGCACGCGTGCCGCCGCGGCGGGGCCCTCCGCCAGTGCGCGTGCTGACCGCGTCAGCATGCGCAGTGCGGCATCCAGCAGGCCCTCCTCTTCCAGCGTCGTCACCGGCACAATGCCGCCGCCGTCACCGCCGTCGTCACCACCCTTCCCACTGCCGCCGCCGCCGCTGCCGCCGGTCTTGGACGCGCTGCCCAGGCCCGGCAGCGCGGCGGCAAAGGTGGAGGCAATGACCGACAGGCCGACCGAGTTACCAAACTTCTTGACGATCGCCATCTTGGAGCCGGCGCCCTTGGCTGGCACCGGCGTTGGTGCTGGCGCGGGCGCGGGTGCTGGCGCCGGTGCGGGCGCGGGCGCAGGTGCGGAGGTCTCGTCAGTTGCAGCAGCCGGCTGCAGGCCGCCGCTGGGGACCATGGGCTGCGCCACAACGGAGGAGTGCGACACGTCACCAGGCACGGCGGGTGCCGGCGTGGTGGTGGTTGTGGCGGGCAGGCCACGGAAGGACTTGATGCGCGCCATGAGCGCGGCATCCGGCGGCGGCGGGAAACGGCGCATGGCAACCAGCTGCCGCGCCGCGCCCTCCGCCTCCTTCTGCGGCATCCCCGTCCACAGGTGCAGCGCCTTTGCTACCCCCGCGCCATCCGACGCGCCACCACCACCACCGCCGCCGCCGCCGCTAGCAGCCGCATCACTGCCGCTGCCGCCATCGGCACTCGCAGCTGGCGACGCCTTGGAGGAGCCCGTTGCGGCCGACACGTGTGCACTGTCCGCCCCCGTCGGCGCGGGTGCCGGCGCCGCCGCGGGTGAAGTCTTTGCCGCGGGTGCTGCTGCCGGTGCTGCTGCCACCGGCACCGGCGCTGACGCTGGCGCTGGCGCGGGAGCTGGCGCAGGGGCAGTCGTCGGCGCAGAGGGCGGTGCCGCTGCCGTTGCCGGCGGCGCCGCCGCAGTAATTGCAGGTGACGCAGGCGGTGCAGGCGCGGGTACGGTGGCAGGCGACGCCGCGGGTGGTCGCGCCTCTGGCGCGGGCGTCCCGCTGCCACCGCTGGTGGCCGCGTTGCGCGCGCGATCCACGACAGCGACGGCGGCGGCCGCAGCGGCGGTGACAACATTGACGGCGGCGGTAGTGGCAGCCGCGGCAGCGCTGCTGCTGCTGCTGCCGGAGGCTGGCGTAACTGCCGCAGCGACCGGCGTCTCCTCACCCGTGAACGCCGCGTACAGGTCCAGCTGCTGCGCGCCGCCCGCCACCGCCTCCACTGCCTGCACGTTCTCTGCCAGCGCCAGCGCGGTGCGCTCCTCGCCCACGCTCACGCGGTAGCGCTTGCACATGCGCGACACAAAGGGGCGCGTGTCCGCCGACGAGAACCCCAGCTGCAGCATGGGCGACACGAGGGCGGACAGGAGGGTGAAGATGTAGGAGGTGCCAGCGGCGGTGGGTGCCAGCGCAGTGGCAGCAGCGGAGGAGGACACACGCTCGCCTGGCGTGGCAAAGGCGGATGACGACGGCGCCGGCGTTGGGGCGGCACTGTCGCCGCCCGCTCCGCCCTCTGCCCCGCCGCCCGCGTGCCGCAGCGCGCGCAGGTGCAGCAGGTGCACCTGCTGCTCCTCCACCGCCAGCGCCGCCGCAATGTACGCCTCCCAAAACGTGCCCTGCCGCCACACCGCCTCCCCGCTCAGCTCCTGGTACAGGTACTGCCGGCTGGCGCCCCACGCGCCGCCCGCGCCCGCCGGCTTGCCACGCACGCCGCCCAGCGCCGCCGTCACCGGCCCCGCCGCCGTCGACGCCTCCCGCGCCGGCTCCGTGTAGTAGAAGAAGCTGGTCTGCAGCAGCGCGGCGGCGGTGGTGTAGTCGCGCTCGGCGTGGCAGGCGGCCAGCAGGGCGGCAGACACCGCCGCCAGGCGCAGGAAGCGCACGGCGGGCAGGTACTGGATGAGCAGGCTGCGTGCGGTAGCGCTGCCGGACGGGCCACGCCGGCCCTCTGGCGCGTGCGCGTGCAGCGCTGGGTTGTCGACGGCATGCGCCGACACGCCCAGCTGCAGTAGCGGCTGCAGCTGCACCGCGGTGCCCGCGCATGCGCCAAACAGCGGCGTGGAGAGGCCGGCGGAGAGCAGCACCTGCGCCTGCAGCACGATGACAAAGGCAGAGCGCGCAAAGGCGGAGGAGGAGAGCAGCTTGAGGAGGGCGTCGTCGTCCGGGAACCAGGGGATGCCCATCACGCTGGACACGACGGAGGTGCCGGACGGCACGGGCAGCGTGCCGGACACGAGGCAGGCATACAGCCAGGCGTGCAGCGCCTCTGACGCGGCACCCGTGCCCACCGGCGCATCCTCCACCGCCGCCGCATCGTCCGTGCTGCTGCTGCGCCACCATCCACCACTGGTGCCGCCCGCGGCAGCCGCCTCCCGCTTCCGCTTTGCCAGCGCCGCCGCCACCGCGCTGGCGGCACCTGCGGGGCGCAGCGTGTTGCGGCGCCCCGTGACGGGGTTCGCGTTCTCGCCTGCCGCCACCGCTGCTGCCGCCAGAACTGCCGCCGTCTCTGTCACTGTCGCTGCGCCGTCCGCCGCCGACTCGGGGCTACCGCCCACGTCGTCGCCGGCGGGGCCGTTGTCACCGCGGCCCGACGCCGCCGCCAGCGCCTCCAGCTCCTGCGCCTCCCACGCCGTCGTGCGCAGCGCCGCCGCCACCTCCCCGGTGCTCCACTTGCGCACCAGGTCGGCGTCGGTGGGCTTGGGGTCCTTCTTGCTGCGCCGCGGCTTGAACGGCGGCGGCAGCGCCACCTCGCCGCCGGGCGGCGGCGGCGCCACGCGGGCGCCGTCCGCGGCCACCTGCCACGCTGCCAGCTGCGGGTAGCCCGGCGGCGGCACCACAAGGGTGAAGGCGGGCGAGGCGGCGGGTGGCACCCACTTGCGCGTGTCAGCCAGCGACGGCGTGGTGGACAGCATGGAGGTGAGGGAGTGGAAGGCGCGCAGGTACACGGAGGTGTGGAACTGCAGCAGGCGCGCTACCATCTGCGACTCGCACAGGCGCTGCATGAAGGTGCGCGCAGCGGCAGCGTCTGCCGCGCCCAGCGCGCGCCGCGGTGCGCCGCCGCTGGTGCCGGTGCTCGCGCGAGCGACGGCGCCAGCGGACGTCAAGGCGCGCACCTTGCCCTCCACAAACACGTCGCCGCACAGGTGGGCGTGGAACTGGGGCGGCTCGCCCGGGAAGAAGGTGGCCTGGCGGTAGCCATGCAGCAGGACGGCAAAGATGCGCGCAAACAGCGTCTGCACGGTGGCGTTGGCATCGGCGTCAGGCGCGGCCAGCGTGGCGGCGTCCGCGACGCGACCGGCGGTGGCGGCCTTGGCGGACGCGCACAGGTCCACCAGCTCCGCCGCCGCCTCGCTGTGCAGCGGCTCCGGGAAGGCGAGCAAGATGGTGTGGTCGGGCGGCACCGCCGCGTAGCGGGCGTCGTCCTCCGGCGGCGGCAGCGGCAGGCCGGCGGCGGACGCGGCGGCGCGGCGGCGCGCCAGGTAGCCAGACACGCCCATCTCAACGATGCCTGTGGTGGCGTCCGCCACCACCAGCGCCGCCGCGTCGTCCGGCACCAGCTCCGAGATGGCGCGCGCGGCGTAGGAGGTGAGGAGGCCGCACAGGACGGCGAAGGGGCTGGAGAGGCAGTTGGCGGCAAGGTGGGCGGGCAGGACGGGGATGAAGGGGAGGGACCACTGCAGCGGGTAGATGAGCCCCTGCACGCACTCTGCAATCTCCACCAGCTCCTGCACCGTGCGCGCCACCACCACCACGCGCGCCTCCTGCACCACCGCCGCCAGCAGCGCCAGCAGGGCGGGCGGCGGGAAGGCGGCCAGCAGGTGGCGGGTGTCAAACTGGATGTGCGGCAGGGCGTCGGGCGGCGGCAGGAAGAGGGAGCAGGTGGACGCCGCGACGGGTGTGACGGCGGGCAGGAACACCTGCACGCCCAGGCCCAGCCGCCGCACCGGCAGCGGCGTCTCAAACACCAGCATGCGCAGGTACTCTGCCAGCGTGCAGTACGGCTTGGGCAGGGCGGCTGAGTCGATGGCGCCGGTGGAGATGCCGGCGTCGTACACGTTGTACACCGTCTCCAGCAGCACCTGCAGCTGCGGCACCACGGGGTAACGCGACAGCATGAACAACACTACGGGCCACCACAGCGACTCGCCCGGCCGCCCGCCGCCGCCGCCACTACTGGACCCGCCGCCGCTGCTGCTGCCACCCGATCCTGCAGCAGCTGCCGCTGCTGCCGCCGCCTCGTCCTCCTCGTCAATCTCCTTGCGGTACGCCGTCAGGCAGCAGCCATACAGCGTGCCGCCGCCGACGCCGCCGCCACCACCGCCACTGGTGCCTCCACCCGTCGCGTTTTGCATGACAAACACGGAGCGCTTGGTGGCGGGCCGCTCCGTGGAGCGCGTGGACTGCACGATGGGCGAGATGCCGTTGGGGAACATGACCCAGCCCCCGTCCTCGGCCATGGGCGGCCCGGGGTGGCCAGCCTTGGGGTCCCGGTACGGCAGCCGGCCAGTGCGGCGGCGCAGGTGCCGCCGCCGCGCCACGCCGCCCGTGCCGTCATCCTCCGAGTCATACGCATGCCAGTCCTCCCCACTGCCCTCCCCGCTGCCGCCGTCATCCGGCAGCGGGTTGCCGTCCTCATCCACGCCGCCGCTCACCTCCGCCGACACCATGACGCCAAAATAATCCACCAGGCGGGTTGGCAGCACACTGCCGCCGGCGGTGGGCGCGGGGCCAGACCCGAGCGCCGCCGCCAGCGCCGACGCTGCATCGCTTGCGGGTGCGGGTGCAGGTGCGGGTGCTGGGGCTGGCGTGGGTGCGGGTGCGGGTTCCGGTGCAAATGTGGGTACAGGTACCGGTGCAGGTGCAGGTGCGGGTGCCGGCGCGGGTTCTGGCGCAGGAGCCGGAGCGGGTTCTGGTGCTGGTGCGGGAGCCGGCACTGGAGCAGGCGCTGGCACCGGAGCCGGTGCCGGCGCGGGGGCAGGTGCCGGCGCCGGTGCGGGAGCCGGCATGGACAGCACCACTGTTTCGATGGCCGCGGCGGCCGGCGCTGGCGCGGTACGGGCGCCTGGCGCGCTGGTGCTGCGGGCAGCAGCAGTGGCAGCAGAGGCAGCAGAGGCGGCGGCGGCGGACGGTGCGGGTGCCGTGGTGGTCCGGGACGCGACGCTACCAGCCGCCGCGCCGCTGCCGCTGCCTCCTGCCGTGCGCGTGACGGTGAGCCGGATCACAAAGCTGACGTCGGGCGCCCCGCCGGCAGAGATGAGGCGCAGCTCCATGGGCGTGGGCGTGTCCAGCGCCACGCCCGTCAGCGGCACGTTTACGACGCCCAGCCCCGTGGCATTCACTGACAGCGACTCGGCGGTGGCGGGCACGCGTGGCCAATTCACAGGTGCGGGCGGCATGGACGGCACCACGCTCTCCCGCTCCGCCGCACCCTCCACCCGCACCCGCACATTGGCGATGATACGCGCCTGGCTACCCAGCGCGCCCACCACCAGCGTGTGCCCGCTGCGCACCGCCGCATGGCTGGCGGTACCTGCCCCGCTCGCCGTTATGCCGTCCACTGCGGGTGTCGGTGGGGGTGGGGTGGGGGGTGAGGGGTGTTGGGGGTGGGGTGTTGGGGAGGATGCGGCGACAGCTACGAGCACAGCGAGGCTGAGCAGAGTACGTACCGGCCAGCACGATCTTGACGTCCCCCATGGTGGCGTGCGCGCTGCCCACACAGCGGGACCTGGACCGCGCGACAGCGCGGGTAGGAGTCAAGACAGAGCAGGGTTGGGAGACAGGAGCAGACTGGCAGACTACCAGGCAGAGCAGAGTAGGAGAGGAGAGTAGGAGAGGAGAGTAGAGAGGGGAGAGGAGAGGAGAGAGAGAGACTAGATAGGGGGTGATATATAATAGGTAACAATCAGGTCGGCAACAGTCCCAAATCGCTGGGTGGCCAGCCGCCGCGCAGGTGTGCTTGTGTGTGTTCCCCCACACACACATCTGCGCCGCAGTCACATACGCGTGGCAATAATATATACACGCACCAGAGAGGGGAAAAGATAGAGAAAAGAAGCGAAAGATAGAGGTAGGTGGATCCAACGCACCGGCAGCACGATGGTGTGAACAGGTGCACGCAGAAGTAAGGAAGCAGCTGCGATAGCACACAAAATTAGGTCAACTTGTGAAAGGGGTGTTGGTAGATCCAGAAAACATTGTCATTATCAACTCCCCCTAACGAGGTACCAACCAGTAGGAGAGAAGAGAGAACGAACGCTAGCGGCTAGCGAGATCAGAACGCAAACGCACACTGTCAGGAGGACAACTGCGATGGCGGCGCCAGCGACACCCGTGCGGGCAGGCACTAGCTCGGACGGTGGGGCAGCACGGCCAACCCCGCCCTCTGCCAGCTCTGCGGTCCGTGGCGGACACCGCTTTGAGCCGGGGGATGCCGTGACGTTCCACAAGAGCTTGTTGGCAGAGGCGGCCGCGGCGAGCGCGGGGCTGGCGCCCGCCACCGGCCGCGTGATGGGTGTGGTGGAGCGGACGGGCGGTGACAGCACGGTGTATGCCGTGCGAGATGACGCCACGGGGCGGGAGGTGCTGCTGTCATCGTCCGCGCTGCATCGCCTGCGCACCAAGTGAGACGACTGTGACTTCAACAACCCAACATGGCCATTGTCGATTGATTTCGCTAACTGCGGTGTGCCCACCCCCTACTCCGTTGCTTATTTGAAAATGCTTCCAGCATCGAGTCACCGCTTACGTGTGGTGGTGGTGGTGGTGGTGACCTGCAGCCGCCGGGGCAGCGGCAGCGGAAGCAGCGGCAGGGAGAGGGGTCAGGCCAGCTGCCAGAGCGGCAATGCCGCCGGCGCCGGGCGGGGCAGGCAGGCGGTCTTCCTGCACCGTGCCCACGGCGTCCACAAAGGTTGCCAGCGGGGCAGCGGTGGCGCCGGACCGCGCCGCTGCCGGCGCCGCCACCGTCGCGGGCATCACACCGCGGGCAGCCAGCGCCGGCCACGCGGCGTCCGCGGCGGCGGCCTTGAAAGCAGTGGCGGACAGGAAGGCGTCAAAGCCGGTGACAATGGTCGTCAGCTTCGTCACGCGCGCCTCCGCCTCCCGCAGCTCGGCATACATTTGGTTGTGGCGGATGAGCAGCGGCGCGGCAGACACGTTGCCAGCGGCGCGCGCCATGTCCACCTGCAGGCAAGGGGGAGGGGGGATGTGACGGTGTGGGGCGGGTGTGCAGTCACTGTCACAAGCACGCGGGGCACGTACGTCATGCTGCAACTGCAGGAAGGCCTCCAGCTGCGCGTCGCGCGCGCCGATGGCGGCCTCCAGCATGCGGCGCGCGCCGATGAGCAGGTTGTCTGACACGGCGCGCGGCAGCTCGGTGAGCAGCGCCTCCAGCGCGCCCGCCGTGCCCGTGCCGCCGGGCGTGCGCGTGTGCACGTGCGAGTTCAGCAGCGTCCACTGCAGCTGCGCGTTCACCGCGAAGGTGGTGGCAATGCGCAGCGCGGCGGTGGCGACGGCGGACTGCAGCGCCGCCAGCGTCTCTGCCAGCGCCGGCGACATGCCGGTTGCCTGCGGCCCCGTGGCGGCGTCCTCCAGCCGCGTCGTGATGGTGCCCAGCGCCACCTGCGCCGTCAGCATCTCGCTCTGCATGCGGTGCGCCAGCAACGTGAGGGAGTCAAACGCCAGGTGCAGCGGCACGTCGCGGCCGGCAAAGGCGTGCGGCGGGTTGTCTGCCACCATGGCCGCCATGTCCAGCAGGTCCTCCGCCGCTGCCACGCGCCGCCGCCGCAGCCGGCGGTCGCGCTCCTCCGCCATCTCGGCCGCCGCCGCTGCTGCCGCCGCGCCTGCTGCCGCCGCCGCTGCTGCTGCCTCCTCCTGCCGCGCCCGCCGCCGCTTCATGCCGGCAACATCCTCCGCGCTCCCTGCGCCGCCCGCCGGGGCCGCAGCGCTTGCACTGCTGCCGCCCTCGCCGCCACCGCCGCCACCACTGCGGCCCCGCCGCCGGCGGCCGCGCAGGCCTGCCGCCCGGCCGCCCGTCTCTGCCCGCCCGTGTGGCGACGGCGCGCCCCGAGGGCCCATGCGCGCAGCGCGGCGGGAGCGCTCGCGGTCCCGGCTCCGCCCCGCCTCCTCCCCCGCCATGGCGCCCCACGCCACCGCCTCCCGCCGCGCGCGCTCACGCTCCGGCGCGCGCTGCATGGTGCGGTTGTTGGGCCGCACTGGGAAGTGCACCACAGGGGTGACGTCCGCGCCGCCCGGCGGGCGTGTCGCACCGTTCTCTGCCACCGTGATGCCGCCGTGGTCATCCTCCTCCAACACCACCACGCCCTCCAGCTCTGCTGTTGCTGCCCGCCGCGCCGCGCTGCCACCGCCACCGCCGCCGCCGCCGCCACCAGTGCTGCCGCCTGCTGCCCGCGCACTGGCGCTGCCGCTGCCGCCATTAGTGCTGGCCGCGCCGCCGCCGCCGCCGCCGCCGCTCTTGCCCCGGTTGCGCACGCGCACACGCGCGCCGCCGCTGCTGCTCGCCCGCCGCTTCCCGCCGTCGTCCGACACGTCGTCCTCAAACACGAGGTCCGGCAGCTCGCGGTTGGACAGCTCCTTCAGGTACTCGCTGACGCGCTCCGGGTAGTTCAGCCGCGGCATGCCTGAGGGGTGCGGGGGGGGGGGGGGGGGGGGGGGGGTCGCCGCCTGTGAGGCGCTGCCCGTTGTTGCTCACGCGCGCCTCCCACGGGTTGGCGCTCGTGGCGCGCACGCCCCGCACGGTGCGCCCCGCAGCGTCAGTGAGGGAGTCGGCGCCGCCCGGCGGCGCGTCAGCGGCAGGCGGCACACCCGCCGCCGCAACCGCATCACCACCTGCGGCGCCACCAGGGCGGGTGCGTGACCGTGAGCGGCCGGGCGACGTGTCCGCGTCGCCGCGCATCAAGACGGGCGGCGCGGGCTGCGTACCACGGAACGTGCCGCTGGCAATCTCCTCCAGGATGGCGGGCGCCTCCTCGGGGAAGTGGCAGCGCTCAATGAACTCGGCGCCAAAGAGCTGCAGACCCAGGCGGTCCCGCGCGTGCGCCGCCTCGTCCAGGGTGGGGAACATGCCAATGTGCTGCTTCACGTGCCGGTACTGCAGCGTGGCCTCAAACCGGGAGCCCTGCATGAATACGTATGTGGGGGTGGGGGTTGCATACGCTGGTCGTCAACACGCCGCCGGCGCGGCGGCAGAGCTACGTACCCGCATGTACACGCCCGCGAACTTGGTGCGCGGCAGCTCTGAGCTGGGCGACACGCCGCGCGCCAGCATGTCTGGAATGCTGCTGGCGCTTGCGCCGGCACCGCCGGCGGCAGGGGCGGGGGCTGGTGCGGGGGCTGGTGCCGGTGCTGGTGCTGGTGCCGGTGCCGCTGCAGCGCGGCGCTCTGCCCCAGCGTCGGGCGACGACGCAGGCGGCGGCAGCTGCGCCTGCCCGCTGTCTGTGCGCCGCGCTGCCAGTGCTGCCTTCACGGCGCCGCCGGGCGGTGCAGTGGAGGCGCGCGCCGGCGCCGGCGCCGGCACCGGCACCGGCGGCGGTGGGGGCGGCGGCGGCATGGGCGGCACGGTGCACCCCTTCTCCTTCATGATGGGGATCCAGTGCTCCAGCAGGTTCAGCGGCCCGGTCAGCGCCTCCTCGCCGCGCAGGTTGATGCGCAGCGCGTCATACACCAGGGCGGCCACCTTGGGGTCGTTGTACGGCCCGTAGTTGAACTCCACGCCCTTCACTGAGATGCGCACCTGCGGGTGGGTGGGTTGGGTTGGGAGGGAGGGGGGCAAGAGTGTGGGTGTGTGTGCTGCTGCTGTGTATGCACGGTGGGCAGGCGCACCTTCCACGTCGACCGCTGCGGGCTGTACTGCACGCCCACGTAGCGCGGCAAGGCGCCAGAGGGCGGGACGGGCGTGGGACCATCCAGCGCCTCCACGGACGCCAGGTCAATGAAGCTAAAGGGGAACACGAGAGTGGCGACGCCGTTCACGGAGGTGATGGCTTGCGCCGCGCCCGTCGCCGAGGAGGTTGGCCCCGAGCCGGTGGTGCCAAACAGGGGGGAGATGGTGGGCACCACGTCATCACCGCTGGGCGCGGGGCTCACACTGCGGCCACGCCCCGACGCCATGGTGGTGGCAGTACTGCGTTCCCTGCTGTCGCTTCTGCTGCGGTGCGGTGGCGGTGTGGCGCGTTGTGCGTTGAGTCGGGTGCGGGGTGGTGAGTGACGGGCGGTACCACCGTACCACCCTGTTGGCAGCAGCACCTGTCATATCCAGTGTAGTCAACCACACACACACACACTGAGTGACACACACACCGCCACGCAGGTAGGTGACACAGTGGCAGCAGGCTGGGGTAGTACCCTTCACGCGCGGTGGCAGTGTATGCGCGGAGTGGCAGTGTAGTGACGTGGCAGGGGGTGGCGTCGGTCTGTGCCGCTGCCAGCCGACGCACACACAGGGGGCCCGGCTGGGCGCGCCCGCCATTCCGCTGCCACTGCCGCCCTATAACCCGCACCCATCACTGCTACTGCCACTGCCACTGCTGTCGCCGGTATCCACGTACCCGCCCACTCGCCCGCCCACCCCACCCGCCTGCCTGCCATCAAGCAACGTTGCCATGGCAGCGCGTCCCCTCTGTGTGCCACTGCCACCTGGCCGCCGCGCCACTGCCGCCGGGCGGCCGCAGCGCAGCTGGTGACGCGAGTGCGAGAGTGGAAAGGAGGGCGGGCAGTGTGGATTGCGGCAGCCGCACAACGGGCGTGGCTGGTACGGGTACGAGTGCGGTGCTGGGCAGGTGGCAGCGTCACCGGCCATGTGCTGGAACGATGATGGCTGGGCATGCCCACTGGCGACTCACCGCCGCACCGCACCCGTACGCCCACGCACGCACCACCGACAAAGCAATTGCGGGTCGGGTTGGGTGGGTGCGGGTCGTGGCGCGGGTGTGCACAGCAGCGCATGCGGGCAGGTTTCCCCAGCGCTGTGTCCAGCTGCTGCGCACCACCAGGTGCGGCGGGCGGCGGCGGCGGCGGCGCCCAGCGGTGCTGCTGTCACGCACCAGACTCCTCGTCTCGTCCCCAAGTTCAAGTTGTTCAAGTTTTTCGCACCCCCTCTCGCGCTGCAGCCCAGCTGCTCCCTGTCCTGGACCCGCCGCCGCCCCGCCGGTGCGGGCGTGACAACACGATGGTGCACACGCAACGCACCGAGTTAAGACGTGCGCCCAACTGGTCCCGACGGGGTTGGTGAGTGTGCGTCGTGCGCCGTCGTGAATTGCGTGGCCGGCCGCGGCGTGTGCGTGGACGGGTTCCGCGGCGTGTGTGCCGGCGGCGCAGTGGAGGGCATCAGGGCGGGATGGGTGACAACACTAAAAATGCGGGACTCGTTTCGACTCCCGGCACGCGCCGAGGTGTGGCGCTATGGCCGAATACGATGCCCCATGGTATCTGCACTCGCCTCCGCCCGTTTCCGACGGGGGTGGGGCCCCACCGCGCGCGCACCGGCGTGTGCAATGACTTTGCACATTGGCCAGGACCGGTCTGCGCTGCTGCTCCGTCCGAGTCACCCCCTCTTTCTCTCCCCTTCCCCTCTCTCTCTCCTCCTCCCCTCCTTCCAGTGGCGGTGCTGGGGACGCGCTACCACCACACCCACCCAGCTGGACCGGTCCCCCACCTGCGCCACCGCACTGGCAGGTGCCCCCGCACCTCCCTGCACGCCACCCGGCGCGTGCGCAGCGGCGTGCGTGCTGTGGCGACAGTGGAAGTTGGCTGGCTGGCTGGCGGCCTGGTGGCTGGCCAGCAGGAGAGGGCCGGCGGGGCGCACACGCGGTGACGAATAGCACGCCAACCACGGACGCGCGCGGCACGGCACGTCGTAGGGCCATGGGGGCGGTGTGTATCCACCTTGTTGCGTCGTTGCGTGTCTGGGTGACCCCGCGACGCCGCGTGGGCGCAGTGGTGTTCCGACGACGAGTGATGGCGTCAGTAGCCGTCTGGCGGCGTCAGCGGGCGGATGACGCGCACGCGGCGGTGCAATCGTGCGCCAGTGCCACCCCGCCGCACACCGGCACCGACGGGCGCATACCCTGGCGACCCGCGCACGCGTCATTGTTAGCCCCATACGACTTTAAGTTAGGTGCACGGCGCGCACGGCGCAGCACCGCTGGCAGCCTGCCTGCCGCAGGTGCTGGCGGTGCACGCTGCCGACCACGCGACACGGCCGCCGCCGCCACACGCCACGGCGGCAGCTACTGCAACGCAGCGCAACGCAACCACATACACGCAGCACGTTCACGACTTGCCGGCGGGGTACACGGAGATGATGCCGACGCGCGTGACAAAGATGCCAGACATGAGCTGCTGCACCACGACGGCGACCGCGATCTCCACAAACGGCTTCATGATGTAGTCGTCGTACTGCAGCACGAGGCGCTTGACGCGCGCCGGGTTGGCGCCGTTCACGCGGATGACCTTCATGCGGCTGGTGAGGCGGTGCGAGCCGGTGGCGGCCATGAGCGCGGCGGTGGCAGCAGCGGTGGCACCTGCGGCACCGCCACCGCCGCTGCCACTCCGGCCGCCGTCGCTCACCACGGTGGTGCCGCCGCCTCCGCCGCCACCGCCACCGCCGCCCGCTCGTGTGGAGCCCCTCACCCGACCCTCCTCCACCACCGCGTGCCCGTCACCATCGCCACCGCCGCCGCCGCTCCGGCCGTCGTCCGGCGCTGCGTCGCTGCCACCCTCACGCCGCGTCGTGTCGCCGCCGCCGTCGCCGTCGTCACCGCCGCGGGCACCGCCACCGCGGGCACCGCCGCCACTGCCGCCGCCCACCGGCCTCAAGCTGAAGGTGCTGGCCTCCGTCTCCTCGATGGAGTCGGGCACCAGCGCCTTGACGGCGCGCGCGCGTGCCAGGAAGGCGGCGGCCGCCGCCGCTGCCGCCGGCGTGTTGGGTGCAAACAGCTCCTGCGCCGCGTGCGCCAGCAGCATGAGGCGCAGGCGCTCGCCAATCACCTTGTACCCCGGCTTGTTGGACACCACGCCCACCGTCAGCTTGCGGAAGGTGCGCTTGTTGGCGATCGCGTCGCTCACCTCCGCCGTGATCTCCATCGTCAGACGGTGCAGCTCCATGTCCGTCAGGTCGCGCTTGACAAGCGGCATGGCGGGCGCGGGTGGTGCCACCACGCTGCCGTCCAACCCCGTGCCGGGGTAGAACTTGTGCCCGCCCGTGTAGCCCTCGTAGCTCAGGAACTTGCGGCCCATGCCAGGCCCCACGTGCCGGTACACCGGCGACCGCATGGTGGCCACCGCGTCGCCCGACTGCACCAGCGTGTCGGCGCCCGGCCCCGACTGCGCCGTGCGCCCCGGCACCGCGGACGCCACCTCGGGCAGCAGCAGCAGCCACGCATTGGGTTGCAGCAGGTTGAACAGCGTCTCGCCCACCGAGCACGGCCGCGACAGCTTGCGCACGTTGGCGCCCTCCCGCGTGTGCGCCTGCGTCTTGCTGCCCTCAAACGCCTTGTCCGGCACGTCCGTCGCCGCCTGGTTGTTGGCCCACGCGTTGCGGTGGTTGGCCAGCAGCAGGATGCGCCGGTACTCCACGCCCGTGACGCTGGGCACGACGCGGATGCGCTCGCCCGGCGGCACCACGCCCAGCGTGGTGGCGTCCTTCACCTTGACCAGCGTCACGCTGCCGTCCACGTCGTACACCCGCACCTGCTCCGGCTCCCCGCCGTCCACGCGCCCGGGCACGCGCCCGGGCGTGAACGCCACCACAAAGTAGTGCAGCGCCTCAGAAACCAGGCGGCGCACCGTGTCCTCCTGCGCCCGCAGCAGGTTCTGGCACGCCTGCAGCTTCTCATTCCACACCTCCACCGGCGTGCGCGGCCGCATGCCGCCCCGCTCACCGCCGCCGCCGCCGCCCCGGCTGGTGCTGCCGGTGTCACCGCCCAGCCCCGCCGCCGCCGCCGCCGCCGCCATGGCATGCACATCCACCGGCGCGTTGGCGGGCGGCATGCCTGGCAGTGGTGGTGGCGGCGGTGGCGGGTCGGCGGCAGCGGGTGCGGGTGCGGGTGCGGGTGCGGGTGCGGGTCGTGCCGCCGCCGCGCCGGCGGGTCGTGCTGCCGCGCCGGCGGGTGGTGCCGCGCCTGCTCGTCGTGGCGCAGGTGCTGGTGCGGGAGCAATCGCGCCACGAGCCGGGCCGCCTTCAGACCCCGCCTCATCGCCGTCATCCTCTACCAGCGTCACATCCACGGCCGACCCCAACACAGCATCTCGCCGCAGCCCCCGAGTTGCACGGGCGGCCAGGGCTGCCCCCGCAGCGGCACCGCCTCCGCCGCCGCCACCACCACCCGCAGCGGCACCACCGCCGACACCGGCGCCTGCTGCCGCTGCCGCCCCCAACCCCGCCGCATCATCCTCCCCTGCCCCTGCCCCCGCCACGCGTGCGCCCGCGCCTGCACCTGCACCGGCAATCGCCGGCGCAGGCGCTGGCGCTGGCACTATCGCCGGCATTGACTGCGGGCCGATACCCAGCCCCAGCCGCCGTGCCGGCCTGCCCGCCGACGCGCTGCGACCAAGTGCGGCAGGGGCAGCTGGCGCAGGCGCGGGTGTGGGTGCAGGCACCGCAGCGCCCGGCCGTGCTGGTGGCGGCGCGCCGGCTGCCACTGCCGCAACCGCGGCACGCAGCCGGCGGCTGAGCGGTGGCGCGTATCGTGACCGCTGCGTCTCCACGGTCAGGTTGTCAGGCTTACCCAGGTAGGCCGTGCCGGTCGCCAACACAAAGGTGGCAGCGGGCGCGGCCCGCGATCCACTCGCCGGCTCTGACTTGGCCCGCCCGCCGCTGCGAGTTGTGGCGTCGCCACCGCGGCTGGTGCCGGGACCACCACGGCCTGCGCCACCCGTGCGCTGCGTGTCACGCCGCGCCCCGGCGGCGGCGGCGGCGGCGGCGGCGGCGCCACTCATGCTAACACGCCGTTCACGCGCCGCCGCCGCGGCAGCCCGGATGGCGGGGTCAGGCGACGCTGCCTCAAACGCCTTCACCAGATGCGACATGCGCGCCGCAAAGTACTCACCCACCGCCTTTGCCACCAGCGCCTGGTTGGGCGCCGTGATGGTGCCCACCGCCAGGTACGCATCCAGGCCCAGGCCGAGCAGGAGCGAGCACAGCAGTGCGGCATGCTCCGCCACGCCACCACGCCGCAGTGACAGGAACATGGCGGGCGACAGCCACGCGGCGTGCTGCAGGGAGGCACGCACTATGGCAGCAAAGTAGCGGGTGGGGTCTGTCACACGCCACGGCGCCGGCGGCGGGCCACCCCGGAACCGCGCCGCCAGCTCCTCCGCCCACCGTGCGGTGGCGTCAGTCGTGGCGGCAACGGCGGCGCCGCCGCCACCCCGCGCACCCGGTGCCGCCCCTGGCAGCACCAACCCGGTGCCAGCGCCCGCACCAGCGGCCGCGGCGGCGGCAGCAGCAGCAGCGGTGGCAGAGGAGGTACGTGGCACCGGCTGGTCGTCGCCTTCGTCGTCAAACGTCACCACGCCGGCGCCGGTGGTAAGCAGCCGGCGCTGCGCACGGATGTTACGAACCTCCGCCGCGCTGTCACTAAACTCAATGGACGCTACCAGCGCCGCCGCGCGTGCCGCGTAATGCAGCCGGACGGCGTCCGGCAGCGCAGCCACGTCAATGCCCTCCTGCTCATCCTCCTCCAGGCACAGGCTGGCGGCAGCGTCGTCGCCACTGCCACCGTCCTCACCCCCGGCGCCGCCCTTGGCCGCCGCCGCAGCAGCCGGCGGCGGCGCGTTGGGCGTACCCATGTCAGTGCCGCCGGCAGCCAGCACCGCGGCGGCGGCAGCCTCGGCAATGTCGTCGTCATCCGCCATGGCGCTGCCACTTAGCTCCTGCAGGTGGCGGCCCATGCCTGCCAGGATGTTGGCGGAGGGGAGGGGTGCCAGGAGGGAGACGATGCACCGGCGGACGCCATTCTCGTCGGTGGCGTACAGCAGGGGCGAGGTGTGGTTCACAAGCAGCTCCAACGGCGACTTGCGGTTCCATGCGCTGCGCGTGTCTGCCGCGCGGCCACCGCCGCCGCTACGGCTGCCACGGCGGTCCCCACCACCGGCACCACCACCGCCACCGGGGCCGCCACCGCCACCCTCGTCGTCGCTGTCAAGCACAACCGGCACCAGGCGGCGACCGTGCGGCGTGACGTACAACCACCACCGCTGAGCGCTCTGCTCATTAGACACCTCTGCCATGCGCAGCAGCAGCGACCACCAGTCCAGGTGGCTCAGGTCTGCCGACGGGTCAATGGTGGCTGGCAGGCTGCGAAGGGATGCAACGGCGTCCGCATGCACCGGCTCGCCGCCGCCGCCGCCGCCACCGCCCGCGTCGTGGGCGTCAGACTCCCCACTGGACCCGCGGGAGAGCCCAGCAGGCCGGGCGCCGGCTGCCAGCCCCGCCGTCGCCGCCGCCAACGGCGTCAGGTGCAAGCGGTTCACTGCCAGCCGGGCGGCGCGCGGCAGCGACAGTGGGCGGCTGTCACCCGCGCGCAGCTCGTCGCCCGGCGCCGACACGTACAGCGTCAGCTCCCCCAGCCGCGCGCCGTCGTGGTGCACACGCTCATAAAAGTCAGGCAGCAGGTTGACGCCGTGCACCGACGGCACCGGCGGCACGCACACCACGCGGTTCTGCAGCGGGAACCGCACCAGCTGCAGCTCTAAACTCAGCATCGGCGCGTCAAGCCGGTCGGTGGCGCCCGGCACCACCAGCGGCACGTCCACACGTACGATGGGCGACGTGGTGGGCGTCAGGATGCCGCTCAACAGTACATTACGGATGTCACGCAAGGTAGCAGCACACCGGGCGCCGCCGCCGCCACCGGCGGCGCTGCCGCCCTCAGCGTCATCCATACCACCTACCATGGCAGGCCCAGCAGCACCATCAGCACCGCCCCCGCCACCGCCACCGCCGCCACCGCCAGCGCCACCCGCTGTCAACGCGGCATCAAACCCCAGCAGCTTGTCAAACGAAATGTCAACGAGGCCCTCTGCCACCAGCTCGGTGCGCCGCGTGTACGCCGACATGGAGGAGGGGCGGTCTTCCGGGAAGGAGGGGTCATCCCACACGCGCACGAGGGCGTAGGTACAGGCTTCCAGCGCCCAGTGCAGGTCGCTGTGCCCCACCCGCTCACCCAGTGCGTCGCGGCCGGGGAGGCGGGGCATGGGGAACAGGAGCGGCTCACGGTACTCCGGCGCGGTGGCGCCCAGCAGGCTGCGCGTGGTCTGCGTGGACCCGCCCCACGTCACCGTCACGCGCGGGTCGGTGGTGCCATCCGAGTGCACGGGCGGCAGCGGCCCCACCCGCCGCACGCGCACCGACAGCTGCGGCCCTGACCGTGCACCGCCGCCTGCCGCCTCGCCATCCGCCGTGCCCACGCTGCCGCCCGCCTGCGTGAAGTGGTGCATGAGCGGCGCGCCCTCGATGTGCCACACCACGAACCCACGCAGCACGCCCGCCGTCACCCACACGCCGCAGCAGCCATCCACCAGCCGCGAGAACACGATGGGCGTGCTGAACGGCATGAAGGAGTAACCGGTCAGACCGCGCAGGGGCACGGAAGCGAGTCCGCGGCCCTCCTGGAAGCACCGGCGGCACTTGAACCGCACCGTCACCTTCAGCGTCATCTCCTCCAGCTGCAGGGGTGGGGGGTGGGGTGGGGGGCGCTGGGAGGGTGGTGATACAACAGTCGTTCCGCAGGTGATAGACGTCGGTGGCACACGCACCAAACTGCGTGAGCATGTGATGGTCAGTGCCTCGGCAGAGCGCCGCTGCACCAGGGCGGCGTAGCTGACCGAGTCATTAACAGGGACGCTGGCACGCGGCGGCGGCACGGTGGACGGCGCAGCAGCGTGCTCGCGCATCATGTCTGCCAGCGCAGGGTGGTCTACCGTGGCGGCTGCCGCCGCCATTGCAGCTGTGTGCAGCGGCGCGGTGAGCACGATGGCTGGCGTGCGTGACACCTTGTTGCCCACCACCACCTCGCCGCCGTCCAGCGCCGCCGACACCTCCACCTGCTCGCCAAAGCCCCAGTGATGCAGCGAGTCGCCAGCGTCGCAGCAGGCGGTGGCGGCGAGGCAGCAGCAGGCGGCATTTGGGCGCACGGTGCAGGGGTGCCGGAAGTCGGGGTGCCCCAGCTGGTTGGACAGCGCCAGCGACCACTCGCGCAGCTGCAGGCGGTGCTGCAACTTGGCCTCCTCCACCACCGCGCTGAACGCCAGCAGGCCTACGTTCATGCTGCGGCCCTTGGCGGTGGGCACCACGTTGCGCGTGATGCGCACCTTGCGCAGCGCGCCGCCGTGCACGATGGATGACAGCGTGAGGAAGGTGGTGCCCAGCAGCACGTTGGCGCCGTAGTCGCGCCGCTCCCACACCTCCACGCGCAAGCCGCGGCGTAGGATGTCCTTGTACGTCATAAAGATGGCACGCGACGAGCCCCAGTCGTGGAACGCCAGTGTGGAGGGGAAGAACACCTCCTTCTGCGGCAGGATGCCGCGCACGGCAGGCGTGTAGAGGTACTTGGTGCGCATCTCCCGCAGCGTGCCCGGCGCGCCGCCAATCATGCGGTGGCACCGCACCACCGACGGTGACGCCGGCCGCTCGTCCGTCAGCGCAAAGCCAATGAACACGGACGCCTTGGAGTCGCTCTCGTTCAGGAAGCTGATGCCAGAGATGACGCACCGCCATGGCCGCACCTTGTCCTGGTAGTCGCTCTGCGCGTGTTTCGTGGGTAGGTGTGGGTGGGTGGTGATGGGGTAACGACAGCAGTGGATATTGATACTAAATTATCATGTTTACACCCGCGGCACCCCGTACAACCCGTACAACGCACCTTTAAGCTCAGCGTCTCCACGCTGTTCAGGTAGGCATGCAGTTTGGCAGCCTGCTTGTTGATATCCTCGTCGCGCGGCTCCGCGTCCTCCGCGATCTCCTCCTCGTCCTCCTCTGCATCGGCAGCCGCGCCACCCTTCTTTGCATCATCTTTGCCGCCGCCGCCGCCGCCGCCGCCGCCACTAGATAGCCCCGTCCCCGCGGCTGCTGCTGCCGCCATGGTGGCGGTCGTTTGGCTGCAGCTGCTCCGTCAGCCTCCGTGCAGCCGCAGCGCCGGCACCCCTAAATTATTACAAACCACACATGCCACGCTTCCGAATCCACGACGACTGCCCGGTACACGCCAGTGGCGGTCGACTGCGCCAATGGTCACCGTGCCCGCATGCGGCAGTCATAATTGCCATGTTGTGCAGCGGCGGTGCGCGGGTGCGCGACCTGTTTTCGAAAGCTGCTCAGGCTGCTGCGTTGCTGGTGCTTGGAGACAGTTACTGGACTGGAGTGTGCATCCGCCTGTCGTTCAATCCAACGTGCGCGGCGGGGCGGATGCGCCGGCGCCAGCACGAGTAGTCGGGTACTACATGCAGCGTGGGCGGTAGCGGCGTACCGCTCGCGAGGCAGACAGCTGAGGACAGGGACGTCACGGCATCGTCGGCAAGGAGGAATGTGTGCAGCATGCAGGGCGAGGGGCACAGGGTCGCCACACTCGGCTTACGGCAGGGGCGCGGCGGTGGCGCGGTTGAGCGGGTTGAGCGCCACGCCGCCGCCACCGCCGGCGGGCGGGGCGACGGCGGGCGTGGGGGTGGTGGCGGCGGCGGCGGCAGTGGAGCCGTCGCGGCCGCTGCCCCACGTCTGCACGGACAGGCGGCGCGCGTTGTCGCGCTTGGAGGCGCGGCACTGCACGATGCCGAATGCCACCATGGCGATCGCCAGCAGGACGGTGGAGACGGCAAGGCCGGCGACGGCGCCGCCCTGCATCAGCTCCGCGACGGGCGTGGGCGTGGCCGAGGGCGTGGGCGTCGGCATGGCCGGCAGCATGGGCGGGCGGAAGACGGCAGACATGGCACGTGCGGACAGGGGGTCCAGGCGGCGGAGGGAGGGCAGCTGGGCGGCGGTGGGCATGTAGTCAAACACGGCGACGAGGGAGCCGCTGGCGGAGGCGTTGCCAATGAGGGCGTCAAAGGCGTCGGCGGGCGTGACGAAGCTGTCCACGTTGGTGGCGTGCAGGATGTACTTGGCGGCGGTCTGGTAGTTGGCAGGGCCGCTGGTGGCGGCGCGCAGGGTGGGGTTGGTCGCCAACGCCGCGCGCAGCTGCGTGGCGTTCACGTACGGCGAGGACGCCGCCACCCAAATGGGCGTGTAGCCGCCGACGGTGAAGCAGGGGGAGGGGTCCACCCGGAAGCCGCGCCCGATGCCGCCGTACGTGGCGCCCAGCGCCAGGGTGGCGGGCGCCATGTCCAGGTTGCCGGCCAGCAGCTGGTCCATCATGGAGTCCGACTTGAGGTAGCCGTACCACTCAATGGTCAGCGTCTTGCCGTACTGGCTGCCGATGGCCGCCACGATGGCCTCCGTCAGGGTGTAGAACGCGCCGCCGGGCGGCGGGTTCAGGCCGCTGTTGATGAGCGTGATGTTCTCGGACGGGCTCACCGCCAGCAGGTTGGTGTTGAACCCCATGCGCACCACGCCGCTGGCCAGGATGGCCGCCAGCACGCCGGACGGCGTGGTCGGGAAGGGGTACGCGGAGGCGGGGCCAATGCAAGCATCGCAGGGCGCCAGCAGCGGGTCAGAGCCCAGCAGCGCGGTCCACGTGCCGGACGCGTACACGCGGTTGAACGCCGCCAGGTACGCCGCCTGCATCTGCGCGTCGCCCAGCGCCACGCTGTTGGACGACGCCTGCGGCACGTTGGTCTTGTTGCCAGGCAGGAACTCGTAGGCCGCGGCGTCCTCGCCGTTGATGAGGGGGGGGGGGAAGGGGGACGCGGCCGTCTCCATGCGGAGGCCGGGCGGGTTGCCGGGCGCCAGCATGCGCCCCCCCCCCGGGCCGGCCGGCGCCGGCGCGTTGCCGACCGCGGTGAACCCGTCATAATCCCCCGCCACCAGGCCCGCCGTCGCCTCCTGCACCGTCGGGTACGACCGCGCCGTCACATTCAGCACCGCCACGGCGCGCGCCGTCCCCGCGCCCGTGCCGCCGAACTTGGGCGGCGTGCCGGACGCCATGGCGGCGCGCAGGTCGTCGGTGGTGACGAGGGACGAGGAGGGCGCCACCCAGAACGTCTGGCGGTGCACGACGGAGAGGCAGGTGCTGGGGCGCGTGTGCGCGTACCGGCTGTACGTGGTGGCGCGCGTGGTGTACACGGAGGACAGGAAGTGGATGGGCAGCACGTCCCCCGTGCCCGCCAGCAGCGCGTCAATGCAGGCGTCCGCGGACGGCAGCAGCGTCCAGGTCACGCGGATGGCCTGCCGCCGGTTGTACGCCTTGCCGATGCGGTCCATCAGCACGTTCAGGTAGTCCACGTGCAGGCCGGTGGGCACGGCCGTCGTGGGGTCAATCAGGTTCACGCCGCCGTTAGCCGACAGCTGCAGGCCTGGGTGGCGCGCGGGCGGGCGGGCGGACGGCGTGGCGGCCGGCGCGCCCGGGGGGTAGTTGGGGTACGGCGCCGCGGTGGCGGTGTCGGTGCCGCCCGGGCACGCCTCTGCCGCCACAAACCCGTTGACGCCGCCATACACGCCAAACCAGCCGCCATCAGAAAGCGCCTGGCTGCCGGCGGCGTCAAACGCCTGCCGCAGCTGGATGTCGCCCACCGACTGGTCGTACGCCGAGCCGCCAATGTAGGTGGGCGGTAGGGCAGGCGGGTACAGCAGCTGTGCGCGGCCGCAGCCCGCCGCCGCCGCCGCCGCCGCCACGCCCAGCAAGAAGCCGCGTGCCATCTTTGCCTGTCTTCGTCAACGCTGCAGGGGGGTGTGGCGTGTTGTGTGGGGATGGTGGCGGTGTGTTGTTACGCTGTCACGCGGGATCGTGCGCCATGGCGTCAGAGGCGACGCCGCGGCAGTGACAACAGAGAAGAGCAGGGCGTGGTTCCCCATGCGGCTGTGGGTGTGGCGCCTGCCCGACCACGATATCCGGCCCAGCGCTGCCACTGGTGGGGTGCGTACCGCGCGTGGAGCGGGAGGTCGTTTCACGCACGGGGTACGAACGCGCGGCCTCTTACCTACCACCATACCCATTCATACACCTCCGTGTGCGTGTATGCACCTCCGCACTCTATGTTCATGCTGTCTGCACCACCACCCTGCTGCTGCTGTTGCTGCACCACCTCTGTCTGTCACACCCGCTGTCACCACACCCGCATGCATCTTTGCTGGTGCCGGTAGCCTGTTGCACCCTACCACTCCCACTCCCACACCCACACCCACACCCACCAGCACCGCACTGTTGCATCACCAGCTGCGGCGGCAGCAGCAGTGGCGCGTAAGGGGATGGGAATGGGAAGGAGCGGGAAAACAGGTCGTGATGGCGGCGCGCGAGTGCTGCTGCATGGGCCGCCGCTGCTGCTGACAGCAACGAGCAACGAGCAGGCCAGATACCACGCGCAAAAAATAGCGGACGCGGGTACCCACACGCCTGGCGGGGTCGGTGTGCCCGGTACATACCGACACACGGCGTTGGCAACAGAAATTGGGGGCGGGGAGCGTGCCGGTCCCGCGCAGGTGCCGCTCAAATCACCGTGTGGTGGCTGCACTTCCGCGCTCTCTCTCCGCCCGCGGAAGGCGGTGCGTCACGGTTGCTGCACCGTCACTCGTGGCGCCGCGGTGGCGCGTCGTTTGTGGTGCGGGCTTGCTGCGAAATCGGAAGGAAACCGTGCAGCTGAACGCTACGCGCTTGGGCGTGCAGCAACTTGACGCGCAGGTGGACTGCACCTGGCGTTGTTAGTGAGTGATGGCAACTCTGCGTTCCGATGTTTGGTCTGGTGGTCACGCGCGTCAGACGCGTCACGGTCGTGGTGATGGCTGCACCAAGCGCGCTGCCGCGCCACGGACACCCGATTCGAACCCAAAAAAAGCAAGTGAATTGAATCAAAGGCAGGTTACTCGACACCAAGGCCGCGCGGCGGCGGCACGTCAGTGACAAACGCGCCGTGGCTGTCAGAGTGCACAAGGATGGCGAGGCGGGTGGCGGCAGCCAGGGCGGCGGGGGACCGCGCCGCGTAGTCAAACACGCCACGCAGGTCGGGGTAGCCGTCCTTGTAGAAGGCGGGGCTCCCGCCAGCCCGCCCCCAGGAAACCCTCACGGAGGGGCGCGGCCACCGCGCGCCCCCCCCCGCCCTCCCCCTCCACCCCCCCGCCGCCCCCGGTCCCACCACCCCCACCGCCGCGGCGC
>Ga0066256_1001888_pt1 | contig 25754 bp, 24 predicted proteins | sample ThiBio_1000_biof_FD_87107 | JGI IMG/M metagenome (GOLD analysis project Ga0066256, IMG submission 87107) | Wastewater bioreactor microbial communities from Cape Town, South Africa - Thiocy_expt_1000_biof (version 2) | ecosystem: Engineered > Bioreactor > Thiocyanate-remediating >... | reverse complement strand
GCGTGACGGGGGGGGTAAAGCGCTGGTCGCGGGACACGAAATGCAGTGCAAACGCAACGGGGCCGGTGGCGGGGCTGGGGGTGGGGACCGCGATGGCAGCGGGCGCCGCGACCATGAGGGGCAGGGCGACTGGGTGACCGCGGGCATGTTTTGCCCCCCCCCCCGGGGGGGGGGGGGGGGGGGGGGGGGGCCTCTAAATCTATCGAGAGATTCTACGCCCTCACCCGACTTCGCTGGCGCGAAGTCGACCTCTCCCCACGGGAGAGGTGAGAAACTACTTCTTCCCGAACGCCTCGCGCGTGGCGGCCTGCAGCTTGGCCATGCCGCCGATCCAGCGATCGTAGTTCTCGGTCTTCCTGCGCATGTAGTCGATCACCTGCGGATGCGGCAGGATCAGGAACGTCTCGCGATCGATACCGTCCAGCGCGCATTGCGCGACGTCTTCCGCCGTCAGGTTGCCGTCGTTGGACTGCGGTCCCTTCGGCATGCCGCGGATCATGTTGGTTTCCACGCCCTGCGGGCACAGGATCGAAACGCGGATGTTGTGCGCCTTGTGCGAGATCGCGAGATTTTCCGCGAACCCGACCGCCGCATGCTTCGTGGTGGAATAAGCCGCGCTGCCGATCTGCGACAGCAATCCCGCCGCCGAAATCGTATTGAGGAAGTAACCGCCGCCGCGCGCCCGGTAACGCGGGATTAGATGCCGCGCTGCATACACATGCGCCATGACATGAATCGCCCAGCTTCGCGCCCAAGGATCATCAGACGGCTCGTCCGACACCCCGCCCGCATTCTCCGACATCATGTCGAAGCCCGCGCCGATGCCTGCATTGGAGCAGAACAGCTCGATCGGGCCGAACTGCTTCTCCGTCTCGTCGATGACATGGAGAATATCGGCTTCTTTGCCGACATCGCAGGCGAACGCCGCGCCGCCGATGGCATCGGCAACGATCTTGGCGCGCTCGCCGTCGAGGTCGGCGACCACGACCTTGGCCGCGCCTTCGCGATGGAAGATTTCAGCGAGCGCCTGGCCGATGCCATTCGCGCCGCCGGTGACGACAACAATTTTTCCGGAGACTTTCATGCGGAAAGCTTAGAGGGGAAGCACGGCGGGATCAATTGGGCGATGCGGCGTGCCCCGGACGCGACGCAGCACTCTTGTGATGCGGCGCTGATCCGGGGTCGTATCACCGGCAATTTTTCCGTAACGGTCCCGGTTCTGCGGTGCGCGCTCGCGCGCTGCACCGCGCCCGGGACACAGATCGCTCACGCCGCGACAAGCACCAGATCAAGCACCGCCGTGTAGTGCAGCGCGGCAGCGAGCAGCACGAAGGAATGCCAGATCGCGTTCTGGAAGCGCAGCCGCTCCCAAGCATGGAAGATCACGCCGAGCGAATAGATCAGTCCGCCGGCGGCGATGAACCAAAGCGTCGAACTCGGCAGCGAGGCCACCAGCTTGTCGTAAGCGACGAGGCCGCTCCAGCCGAGCGCGAGATAAAGCCCGATGGAGAGACGATCGAAACGTCCGGGCAGGAAGATCTTGAGAGCGATGCCGATCGCCGCGACGGACCACACGCCGGTCAAAAGAACCGTCGCCATGAAGCGGTCGTTCATCTGCGCCAGAAACGGCGTGTAGGTCGCAGCGATCAGGATGTAGATCGCGGAGTGATCGAACCGGCGCAGCACCCACTTGAGCGGCGAGACCGGCCACAGATTGTACGTCGCGGACAGCCCGAGCATCGCCAGCAGGCCGGCCACATAGACCGACACCGAGATGACCTCGGCGCGCGTGGCATAGACGGCAGCCACCACGATCAGCGCGGTGGCGGCGATTAATCCGGCGGCGATGCCGAGCACATGGACCACGCCGTCCGCGATCAGTTCCGCGCGGTCGTAATTCCAGCGGACCACGCCGCCGCCGGAGACGCGGGTGTGCGAACTGAGCTGCTTGAGGCGGAAGATCGTCATGCGGGTAACCGGGTTTCGGCATTCATCGTGGCTTCGAGCAGAAAGGGTATCCCCGCCGCAGTCAATGAATCCTGAAGACAGACCGATCAAGATTCATCTCGGTTTGAAACTTGATTTCCGCCTCATAAATCTACAGCTTCATATGACTGTCACGCGGACCATACTTTGTCTCTCTGTAACCCTGTCCGATAAAGTCTTGATCGAATTATGGCACCCAGCTTTTCGGATATCGTCGAGGACACCCGCCTCTCCATCCGCTCGCTAATCGAATACGGCGAGGGCCTGTTCAATCCCACCGTGCGGCTTGGCGTCACAGGCCTGTCACGCGCGGGCAAGACGGTGTTCATCACGGCGCTGGTGCATGGCCTGCTGCGCGGCGGACGCTTTCCAGTGTTCGAGTCGCTTGCGACAGGACGCATCGCCAAGGCGCGTCTCGAGCCGCAGCCCGACGATGCCGTGCCGCGATTTGCCTATGAGAGCCATGTCCGCACATTGATCGAGGATCGCCACTGGCCGAGTTCGACCGTGGACATCAGCGAACTGCGCCTCGTGATCGACTACCAGCGACAGACCGGCGCGACGCGGCAGTTGACTCTCGATCTGGTGGATTATCCCGGCGAATGGCTGCTCGATCTGCCGCTGCTCAACAAAAGCTACGAGCAGTGGTCGGCGGAAAGCCTCGCGCTGTCGCGCCGCGAGCCACGCGCACGCCTCGCCGCACAATGGCATGCGCATCTGCGCACGCTCGAACCGAAAGACCGCGAGGACGAACAGGCGACGCTCACCGCGGCAAAACTGTTCACCGACTATCTGCGCGCCTGCCGCGACGAGCGCTTCGCCATGAGTCTGCTGCCGCCGGGCCGCTTCCTGATGCCCGGTAATCTCGCGGGCTCGCCGGCCCTCACCTTCGCGCCGCTCGACGTACCACAGGACGGCGCTGCGCCGGAAGGCTCGCTATGGGCGATGATGCGGCGGCGCTATGAAGCCTACAAGGACGTCGTGGTGCGCCCGTTCTTCCGCAATCACTTCGCGCGGCTGGACCGGCAGATCGTGCTGGTCGATGCGCTGGCCGCATTCAATGCAGGCCCCGAGGCGCTGACCGATCTCGAAGGCGCGCTGGCGGGTATTCTCGATTGCTTCAATGTCGGCCGCAGCACCTTTCTCACGTCGCTGTTCCGGCCGCGCATCGACAGGATCCTCTTTGCCGCGACCAAGGCGGATCACCTGCATCACACCAGCCACGACCGGCTGGAAGCGATCCTCAAGCGCATGGTGGAACGCGCCGCCTCGCGCGCGGAATTCGCCGGCGCATCGGTGGACGTGGTGGCGCTCGCCGCCGTTCGCGCCACCCGCGAAGCGATGGTGCAGCAGGGCCGCGAGAAACTGCCGTCGATTCTCGGCACGCCGCAGGAAGGCGAGATGGCGGGCGGCGAGGTCTTCGACGGCGAAACCGAAGTGGCGACCTTCCCCGGCGATCTTCCGGCCAATCCTGACGACCTGTTCGGCGGCGACGGCGCGTTTCGCGGCCTCCATAGCGGACCGTCCGACCAGACCGATTTCCGCTTTCTGCGCTTTCGTCCGCCCCTCCTGAGCCACGCAGGTGGCGAAGAGCCCGCGCTTCCCCATATCCGTCTTGACCGCGCGCTTCAGTTCCTGATCGGAGACAAGCTGCAATGAGCGACAAGCCGCATCACCGCAAGCCCGCGGCGTTCAAGCTCGACGATCCCCGCGTCGTCCTGATGGATGCGGAGGAGGATGCGGCGCATCCCGCGCGCGGCAAGATCCGGATCACGCCGCAGGCCGATCCCGCGCAGTTGCCCGTGGTAATCGACGAGCCCGCCGTGCCGGTCCGCAAGGGCTTCGGCTGGGGCGGCGTGTTCTGGACCGCGCTCGGCGGCCTTGTTGTGCTCGGGCTTGGCCTCGGCATTTCCAATCTGGTCGAGGACCTGTTCAACCGCAGCGCCAGCCTCGGTTATATCGGCCTCGTCTTCGCGGTGCTGGCCGTGCTGGCGCTGGTGGTCATCATCGCGCGCGAGGCGCTCAGTCTGGCGCGGCTGGAAACCATCGAGAAGCTGCATGCGCGCGCCAACGCCGTGCTGCTCAGCGACAACCGCAAGGACAGCGACGCCATCGTCCGCGATCTCCTGAAGGTCGCCCACGACAATCCGAAACTCGCCCGCGCCCGCGCGGCGCTGGAAGAGCATGGCCGCGACATCATCGACGGCGCGGACATGATCCGGCTCGCCGAGCGCGAACTGATGACGCCGCTCGATCAGGAAGCGCGGCGGCTGGTGTCCAGCGCCGCGCAGCGCGTGTCCATCGTCACCGCGGTGAGTCCGGGCGCGGTGATCGACATGCTGTTCGTGTTTGCCGCCGCGCTGCGGCTGGTGCGTCAGCTTGCGCTGCTTTATGGGGGACGTCCCGGCACCCTCGGCATGATCCGGCTAATGCGTCATGTGGTGGCGCATCTGGCGCTGACCGGCGGCATGGCCGCGAGCGACAGCCTGATTCAGCAGATGCTGGGCCACGGCATCACCGCGAAACTTTCGGCCAAGCTCGGCGAAGGCCTGCTCAACGGCCTGCTCACCGCGCGGCTCGGCCTCGCCGCCATCGACGTGACGCGCCCGCTGCCGTTCGCGGCGCTACCGCGCCCGATGCTCTCCGACCTCGCGAAGGATTTGCTCAAGCGGGTCGGCGGCAGCGATGAGACGAAGGGGTGAGGTTTCTCAACTTTCGGCAGACCATCTTTCAAAAATTTCCGTCATTGCGAGCGAAGCGAAGCAATCCATCTTTCAAGAAACTGGATTGCTTCGTCGCTGCCGCTCCTCGCAATGACGGTGGAGAGACTGGAATCGCGAGCATTTTCAACGCCAAATACTAAGTTGAACCTGTTTCCCTGACGCCGCGACCAATCTGCAAGGGGTGGACATCACTCAACCCGCGCAGATCGCGCAACCAGGAGAACGACCATGCTTCGCAAACTCGCTCTTGCTCTCGCCGCTTCCGTTGCGCTTGGCGCAGCCGCCCTTTCTCCAACCGCCGCTTCCGCCCATGGCTGGGGCCATCACTGGGGTCACGGCTGGGGCCATGGCTATGGTTTCGGCCCGGTGATCGTCGCCGGCGGCTATGCCGATGACGCAAGCTGCTACGTGCAGCGCCGGGTGCGCACGCCTTACGGCATCCGCTGGCGGACCGTGAACGTCTGCTACTGATCGCTCCGCAATCGCGAACAAGGCCCCGGCTGTGTCACCCAGCCGGGGCTTTGTATTGAGATGCGCCATCGGCCATGGCATCCGCAGAGTGTCTCCGTTAAAATCCCGCCGTTCGGAAAGCGTCCGACACGGCATACGGTCATTGGCACTCCATCGGGCTTCCGGCGATTCACGGCATGGCAAAGAACGCTTCATCCTCCCCGCAGCGCTGGCGCGCGATCGGCCTCCGTCAGGTCCGGATGGCGGCAGGGCTCGTGCTGTTCGCCTACATCACCTCGCATTTCCTCAATCACGCGCTCGGCAACATCTCGCTCGGCGCGATGGACGACATGCTGCTCTACCAGATGCTGTTCTGGCAGAGCTGGCCGATGCTGATCGTGTTCTACGGCGCGACCCTGATTCACATGGGGCTCGGCCTGTGGGCGCTGTATGTCCGCCGCCAGTTCCGCTGGACCGCCATCGAAGCCACGCAGCTTCTGTTCGGCCTCAGTATCCCGCTGCTGATCATGCAGCATTTCATCGGCACGCGTCTGTCCTCGCCGCTGTTCGGAATCGACCGGGATTATTCGCAGGTGTTCTTCACCTACTGGGTGGCGAAGGCGGATGGCCGCTGGCTGATGTATGCCGCGCTGCTGCAGGACATGACAAAGGCCTTGTCCTGCGAGGTCGTCGTTTCGCGCGACGTGCTGAATACGGCAGCGCTTCCTGCCGAAAATTTGCCCCGGATCGAGGTCCCCATTCGCGGCCGCGTCGAACCGCTGCTGGTCCATACTGTCGAAAAGGCGGAAATGTTGTCCGCTGTTCTGGCTGATTTCGCAGTTGCAGCAGCCTGAAACCCGGCAGATTTAAGCAAAGTTTGACCGAAACCAGCCGCTGCGGCAACGCTGCCCGCCATTTTTGCTATCAAGGACTGCACATCCCGCGTATCGTGCGGGCCGTTGGACACGCCATCCTCGCGGGGTTCGACACTTGAAATGGGTCTTACCCTCCTGGAGACGACGGAATGGCTAAAGGTACTGTGAAGTGGTTCAATCCGACGAAGGGCTATGGCTTCATCCAGCCCAGCAGCGGCGGCAAGGATGTGTTCGTGCATATTTCTGCGGTTCAGAAGGCGGGCCTCGCCTCGCTGAACGAAGGACAGACGGTCGAATACGAAGAAGTTGCCAACCGCGGCAAGACATCCGCGGAAAATCTCAAGGTCTGATGGGCAAGTCCGATTCAGAAAGCTGAATCGGACTTTTGCTTATCCTGCGACGCGCGGCTGTTGTTCACGGTCCGCGCGATCTGGACCCGGGCCGCGTTGCATGCCCTGCAACCGGCGCTGCGGACGCAACGCCTCCGCAATGACCTGCTCAGCAGGACGCACCCCAGCCTTTCGGAAACGGGATCATCGGCCATGCGCCGGACCCCGAACAATCGGACGCCTTGTCGCCCGGCTCGAGCACACCGCCGCAATAGGGGCACGTGTTGTCATTCGCCGGACGCTGCGCATCCTCGATGTCGATCACATCGCAGGCGAAAAAATTAACCACCTTGAAGCGCGGGGTCGGTCGATATGCTGGCATGCTCATTCCTCTCTTCAGAGGCTGCATCATGCCAGCGAGATCATGCCGGTCCGTTCAAGCGAACGCTCAAATTTTAGCATTCAAAACGCGTTAAACATCGCGGGTTCACAGCGTTTTCAAGCGAAGTGGGAACCGGTTCGCGTGAAGAAAACGCGTCAAACAATAAGCACCCGCGACGACGCTCAGCGCGCGACGATCAGGCCACGGCTGGTGACCACGACCCAGCGGCCGTCCTGACGGCGGATCGCATCGACGCGGCCGACGCCCGGCAGCGGATCGCCCGGGATCACGTCGAAGATTCCCGCGCGCCCGACCACGGTCGCGGTGCCGTCGTACACGTCGCGCAGCACCCAGCCTTCAACCGTCGGCAGCCGGTTCGGCTGCGCGGCGGCCGGCTTGATCGAGCCGGTGGTTTCCGGCGCGGACGCTGCCGCAACAGGCGCGGGAGCGCGCAGCTTCTCCACCGTTTCGCTGAGCTTGGCGAGCTTCGCGGCAGGCTCCGCCTGCGCCTTTTCGACCTTCTCGATGCGCTCGGCGAGCTTCGCCGATTGCGCCGAAGCGCCGCTCTTGAGCGCCGCGATATCCGCATGGATCTTGGCGATTGCGCTGTCCGTCGCGCGCGCCTGCTCCGCCGCCTTCGCGGCGGCGGTGACCATAGTCTGATCGCCCTTCAGATAATGTCCGACGCCTACGGTGGCGAGCGAACCGCCGATGGCTCCGACCGCGGCCGCAATGGCGACGATCGCAGCGATCGACAGGCGGCGGCCCGCATGCGACTCCGACGCCGCTGACGCATCATTGGCGGCCTGCGTGTGGTTCGCCTCATCGCGGAAGGCATAATCTTCCCAGGAACTGTGCGGCGTCAGGCGCTGCAGGGTGATCTCGCGGGAGAACTGTCTTTCGGCAGGAACAGCCGCTTGCGAAGCCTCGTTGGCTTTCGCCGCGGCCTCAACCGCCTCGTCCAGATCCGGAACCAGCGATGCTTCGTTTGCCGACGCCGGGATGTCTCCAGCGATGTCCTTGTGTGCGGAGTCCCCGTGAGCGGAAGCCTTGATCTCACCGTCAGCGTTATGGTCGGTCATGCGCGCGAACTCCGGAATGGTTTACTATTTGCTAACCACGAATTGGTTGACAATTCGTTACCCGGACGGAGCGCCAACGGCAGCGATGCCGGCTCTTGGCAAATCTCACGGCGGGTGCGCGCACCATCCGTAAGCTTTGTATCAACTACAAAATGAACCCAGTATTTATGAAGTTGGACTGGTGATCGCGCACGATCTCGTCGAGCAAACGCTTTGAATCATCGGTCTGCTTGGCGGCGATCATCGAGCGGATCGAGAACGAGCGCAGCGCGTCGTGCACCGACAATGTGCCCTCCGCAGAATCCTTCCGCCCCGTGAACGGGAAGACATCCGGCCCGCGCTGGCACTGGCAGTTGATATTGACGCGGCAGACCTGATTGACCAACGGATCGACCAGCCGCCCGATGGTCGCGGGGTCTTCGCTGAAGATCGACACCTGCTGGCCGTGCTCGGAGGTGATGACATAGTCGAGCGCGATATCGATGTCGTCGAACGCCATCACCGGAACGATCGGCCCGAACTGTTCCTCGCGATAAAGCAGCATGCCTTCCTTCACGGGATAGACCACTGCCGGATTGAACAGCGTCCCGGAGGTCGCGCCGCCGCCTTCGTTGATGACCTTCGCGCCTTTCTCCTTTGCATCCTCGACCAGCCGCGTCATGTGCTCGACCTTGCCGAATTCCGGCAGCGGCGTAATCGACACGCCCTTGTCCCACGGCATTCCGGCTTTCAGCTTGGCGAGTTCTTCGGTGAAGCGCGTCAGAAAACGATCCACGATGGAGCGATGCACGATCAGCATTTTCAACGCCGTGCAGCGCTGGCCGTTGAACGACAGCGACCCAAGCAGGCATTCCTTGACCGCAAGTTCAATGTCGGCATCCGGCAACACGATCGCCGCGTTCTTGGCGTCGAGGCCGAGAATGGCGCGGAGCCGGTTCACCTTCGGATGCATCTTCTTGAGATGGTCGGCGACGCGGCTCGATCCGATCAGCGTCAGCACATTGACCTTGCCGGATTCCAGCAGCATCGGCACGACTTCCGCGCCCTTGCCGTAAACCGTGTTGATCACGCCTTTCGGAAACGCGCTGCGGAAGGCTTCGAGCAGCGGCTGAAACAGCAGTACGCCGAATTTCGGCGGCTTGAACACCATGGTGTTGCCCATGATCAGCGCCGGGATCAGCGTGGCGAAGGTCTCGTTGAGCGGATAGTTGTACGGCCCCATGCAGAGCACGACACCGAGTGGCGTGCGCCGGATCTGGCCGATGGTACCTTCGACAACCGTGAAGCGCGAGTTGTCGTTGTCGAGGCGCTTGAGCGCGTCGATGGTCGCCTTGATGTATTCGACGGTGCGGTCGAATTCCTTTTGCGAATCCGGCAGCGTCTTGCCGATTTCCCACATGATCAGATTGACGATCTCGTCGCGGCGGGCCGCCCTCTGCCGGGTGAAATCATTCCCCACGCCCATTGTCGTAGGCGGCGACGGCCGCATCAAGCGCGACCCTGGCTTCGGGAATGCCGCCGACCGGATGGCTGCCGAGTTCGACCTGTGCCAGCGACCCGTCGGCCTTGCGCACGCAGATCGCCGAGCGGACGGTCTCGACCGGACCGATCCAGGGCACGAGTTCGCCGTTCACCAGCGTCTCGCGCTGATGAATCGGCGGCGGCGGATTGCATGCCTTGAGGTCGTTCTCCTGCGGAAACAGGTCTTTCAGGTGCTGCGGCGTGAACATCGTATCCTCATGCAATGTGAAAGGACGTAACCGGCTTCGCTGGAAACAGTTCTCATTCGATGGATAGACGTGGCGCGAACGGGCCGGTCTTGAAGGCGACCAAGGCAGCATGCCTCAGGAATGAGTCGAAATGATAATGGCACAACAGGGCTTTGATGACCGCATGGCTGATGCGGGCCAGAGACGTATCTGCTCAATCCAGACGCAAATGGCCCCGCGCGCATCAATGTGATGGCAGATGCGGGGAACCATTTCCCGCACGACTAGCCGTCACGCCTCCGGCGGCCATATCGCGTCTTCCAAAATCATCGCCGGATTCGCGAGGCTCGGCAGCGCGCCGAACACACGCTCAAGCGCGTGTTGCAGCGTTCCGTCGGGCTGTCCTGCCTCGTCCGGGAAATCACTCTGCGACAGGTCGAGAGGCTTCAAGATATCCAGCAGTTCGCGGCGAATCCAGAACATCGTGCCGGCGAAGAAATCCAGCTTGAAGCTTTCCCTGGAGCCTCCCAGCCGCTGCACCAGCCGATAGGTCAATTCCTCGTTGTTGCTCCAGACATCGCGATGAGAATGCCGGAACTCGTTCGGCAGCCGGAAACGCGACGGCCCGATCATGCCCAGCCGCGGCTGCTCACAAAACCGGCGGACGATGCGCCTGACCGCGTCATCCGAACCGATCAGGCTGTTGAGCAGCAATCGGCGCCAGACGTCGCCGAAGACCCTGCGAGGGCCAAGCGTCATCGACTTCTTGCCGTGCAGCTTGCAGACCAGATCGACATCGTCGAAATGCCCCTCGCGCAGCAACTGGATGAAGGGCCCGACGTCCCGTCCCCGGTTCGGATAAACCAGGATTCTGGACTCCGGATGAAACGACCGGATCCCGGCGCTCAGCGCTGTATCTTCTGCGGACACCGTCACGATCAATTTGAACGGCAGCGTGATCTGGCGAAGCCGCTTCTCGAAATCGGGCCACACGTCGGGATAATGCAGATGGATCACGATGCCGATGGCGGGAAATTGCGCGGGCATCGGCACCGGCGCGCGTGCAGGATGATCGACAAGATCATAGCTCAATGTGGCCTGAAGATCGGGCATGGAAACGCCGACACCCCACTCCGCCAAGGTCCGCATGGCACGCGCCAGATCAATTCCTTCCTGCCCGGACCGATGAAGCAGCGGGAGAATCGTCAAGTCGCCATCCTCAAACCGCGTGAAGGGATGAAAGCGGGACAGGCGAAACGATTTCGCCATGTCGAGCGGGCTCCACCGCCGGAATGCGTGAACGGCAACTTCATCCCGCAGACAAAACAGCTTTCGCGCTTGCGTCCGTGATGTGATCCGAAATTCAGTTTCGGAAGCCGCCGGCACGAACATCGGCGTCGATGCCGGATCGTCGCGCCAGATGCGAATGAACGGCGGCGACTGCGGCCTGCACGCGGCAAGAAGATAGCTCCCGCCGCGATCGGAAATATCGAATTCGAGAAGCCGGTCTTTATCGAGCATGTCAGGTCACGGGTTCCGGAGGCAAGTTTCTATAGACCAGCCTCCGCACAAAAGCCATTTCAGCCAAAATCAACATCTGAATAGTGGCCGGTCATGCACGCTCTCGCGCCGTCAGATCTTCACCTTCTTCATCAGCGCATCGATCGAGTCGACCGTGTCGTTATGGAATTTTTCGAAGGACGTGCGGCTGACAGCCGCGAGATCGTTGAGACGGGACGGACCGCGGTAGAGATCGAACAAGCCGTCGCACAGCGAGGCGAGATCTTCGTGCAGATGCATCGGCTCTGTTGTCGAAATGCCCTTGGCGCCCCACCGGGTCGACAGCAGCGGCACGCCGTGCGCCAGCGCCTCGATGGTCTTGATGTTGATGCCCGTTCCCATCGTCACCGGCGAAATGACGACATCCACCATCCGATAAAACGCTTCGATATCGGTCACGAAGCCATGGAGCCTGATCCAGGGCCGGCGAAAATTCCTCTGTTCGTCGACGGGAAGCGATTTCACCATCACACGTATCTGGCCAGCGATATGCAGCGTAAACGGGATGGGCGAATGCTGCTCCCGGGCGACCAGCGTCTTCACCAGTTCCGAAACGATCGCGAGGTTGATCAGGTTGGCGCTTGCGACGACACCGACATTCGCAACCTTGGTGAAATCGCGCTCGATGAACCGCTGCTTGGTGACATGAGGAATCACGATGGAGCTTTTGCGGCCCGAAACTTCATCGAAATAATTCGCCTCCTCTTCCCGCCTGGCAAGGACGACGTCCGTGCGCCGGAGATATTGCCCCTCCTCTTCCGGAGAGCACGAGAAAAATTCCAGAGGCTGGCCCTTGCTGCGCAGCATCTCGTATCGATTTCCCATCTTGTCATGGGTGTCGATGACCTTGAGGATATGTCCGGGTACATATTCGAGTAGCTTCGACTGGAAGACATACGAGCAGAACAAAAGATCGATGTCGTATTTCCGGCACAGCGCGGCAATCTCTTCTCCCAGTCCCTCCTGATACCAGTGATCGAAGGGAATCGGATTGCCGTCCGCCCATAGCGGCCGGGTGTTGTACAACAGGTCGAACGTATCCCACGTATCGCGCATAAGCCCGATCGCTGCGTCATCCACCATCGCACTCTTCAGCAGGACGAAGTGGACCTTGTGCCCCAGCTGCTGAAAGTGACGCCCGGTCGACTGGATACTGACCTGGTTTCCGTGGGTATCCGGATGCGAGGGAAACGGACTGAAGAAAAGAATGTTGAGGTGCCCCCGCGCACGCCGTTGCCGCGCCTCAGGCAACGGCGTGCGCTCGCCGTTTGCGGCGAGGATCGGCTCGGGGATCGAAGCGGACAGACAAGCCTCGGATAACTCCGCGCGCCACTTCTCCGATAACTTTTCGATGTTCGCGACCTGGCGGGCCTGCGACGCCGCGGCGAGATCAGGATCGTATTTGCGATGCTCGATCCGCACGGCTTCCGACGCCGCGACATAGATCACATAAGATCCACGCGCGCGTGCCGCCATGGCGAGATCGGAATCTTCGCAGCCGGCCGGAGAGAATCGTTCATCGAATCCGCCGACATCCGTCCAGAACGCGCGCGTGACAAGGACGGACGCATCGGGCGCATAATCGACCTCGCGATCGAAGCAAAACCGCGGATCGTGACGCAACCGGCTGCGTCCCAGATTCAGAGCCGTCCCATCGGCGAACAAAGCCGATCCGGCGCTTTGAATCGTGCTGTCCGGATTGAGCAGCTTCGAGCCCAGGATCGCAGCATCGGGATATTTTTCCGCGGCGTCCATCAAGGCCGTCAGCCAATTCGGCATGACAACGGTATCGCTGCCGAGGAAGAGGAGACGGCGTCCGCGCGCGACTTTCGCGGCAGCATTGCAGTTGCGCAGAAAGCCGAGGCTTTTCTCCTGACGAACAATTTTCAGGCCGGGAAAGAATTCGGCAGCGCGGCGCGTGTCGTCCGTCGACGCGTCGTCCGCAAGAATAACTTCATAAGCAATGCCCGTAGCCCGGCAGGCATACAGCACCGAATTCAAACAGGCTCTTGTCCCGTCCCATTTGTCATGGGCCGGGATGATGATCGAAACATCGATCTGCTGTTCCGGAGCGACATCCGGGAAACACGACGGCGAAATTCTCCGGCAGTATTTGACGTAAAGGTCGACCGGCAGCGCGCCAGCCCGGTCGAGCAGACGAAGGCAAGAAGCCTGATTGGCAACAGCGCCGAAATTCCCTTCGACCAGCGCCCGGCCGCCATGCGCGACCCGTGTCCACAGATTTTCATCCTGATACAGGCGAACAACGGCTTCCGCGAATAGAGCCGGATCGTCGCGGACGAGAGCATGATAGCCATCGACGATGTTCATGCCTTCCGCCGCGATGGTGGTCACGACCGATGGAACGCCTGCCCCCATCGCCATTCCGAGCTTTCCCTTGATGCCCGCGCCGAACAAGAGCGGCGCAACGCTGAGCCGGTAACTCGCCAGCACCGGATCGAGGTCAGGCACGTAACCGACAAAACGCACACCGGGGCGATTTCCCAGTTCGACGATTTGCTCCGGCGCTTCTGCGCCGATGATATGAAACTCGACGTCGGGAAGCGTCGCATGGATGGTGGGCCAGACATTCTCGACGAACCAAACGGCTGCTCCGATATTCGGCGTGTGCGCAAAGCCACCGAGGAAGAACAGATGCTGGCGCGGCAGATAGCCGGGCGGATCAGGGACGACAGAGCAATACAGCGCGGGGAAAACCGATATCTTGTCGAGCGATACGATGTCTTTCACGTGCGGGACTTCCGCGGGGCTGACGAGCGCCACATGATCGACAGCCTGCAAGATGGCCGTTTCGCGAGCCTTGGTCTGCCCGGCGAGTTTTGTCTCGGCAGCGTTCCCGCTCAGCCCCGCCCCGCGGCTTTCCCGCAGCGAATAGAGATCCGGCGCATGAAAGATGATCCGCGCATCCGGCGCCGCCTGACGCGCGGCAACGAGAAGGGTTTCGGCGACATCGAGGCGGACGAAGTAGAAGGCCCCGAACTGCCCGCCCGTCGCGCGGATATAATCGTCCGCCTCGGCGTAACCGCTGTCCCGTGTAATCACCTTGACGCCCAAGGCCTGCAAATTTTCAAGGCCGGGCGACATCGCAGTCATGTCCACCGGAACGAAAACAACTTCGTATCCGATCTCGCACAGATCCGAGATCACCCCGAGCGTCGCACGATCACCGGCCGAGACATCTGCGCGTGGCAGACGGCTGTCCGCCACCAGGATACGACGAGCACGACTCGCATCGATCATATCCACGCTTTGCACGCTTGCCGAACTCATCGCCGCAATCGACGAATGCGACCGCAATGGATTGCGCTTCTCGGCAGACCGGCGAAGCTTTTCCGCCTGCCGTGGAGACAACGGGCGAGAGAGTTTGGATAGCAACCGCAGCAGCCGGTACACGACAGTGGACGGGTTGGCTCTCTCGCGCTGCGGAGTCGAAGGCACTTGAATCGAAAGGCCTGCCAGGGCGCCGATATGCGCCGCGAATTCAGCCCATTCCGACAGAAAGAAGGCTGGCGTGCGTTTTCTGACGGAGCGCCGGAATCGGCTGGCAGTTCGCCTCGACAACACAGGCTCAAGAAGCAGAACCAGCTTGAGCACAACGCGCTGGAAAACGCGCTCGATCGAAATGGACGGCCGGCTATAAGTGCGAGCCACTCTATGAGCGAGCCGATCCGTTTCGATCACGAGCGCGTCGGCGGCCATCTGCAGCCTGCTCCGCTCGTACTTCAACTGCCGAACTTCGGGGGATTCCCATGGTGCATTCCGGCCCGGCGGCTGCTCGCTCTGTTTCAACGCCAGACGGTGGCCGACATCGCGCTGACGCGAATTGGCGACAAACATTTCGTCGCCACCCGGAGGCGCCGTGGATAATCCGAGCGAGCGAAGAAGCATCGGGCGCAAAGCCCCTTCCTCGAAACGCCAAATTCCGTTCCACTGATCGAGCTGACCTTCAAGGGAAGGCATCCGCTCCTGCACCCACCGGACCGCGGCCTCCAAATCTTCAATCGCGTCGACCGTGCAGGAGCCGGTCTCACGAATCGTCCCAAACATTCCGCGCGTTTCGTCCTTTGACGAACGGTGACGTTCCAAACCCGTCATCATTAACGGCAGAGTGCCCTGCCGGGCAGCCGCATGCGCAAGCGACCAACGTCCCGTGATCAGAAGATCGAGACATCTCATGAGCACGATATTGTCGCTATACGATCGCAACGGATTTTGAACAGCAAACCTGTCAGCGCCGACGAAGTCTTGCAGGATACCCGCCGCCAACGTCTGATACGTGTCATCCGACGGATGATCTTGCCATGCCCTGCTGCCGTTTGAGATCAGAACGAAACACGCATCGGGGGCGGCTTTGAGAATTCCACGAATGACACTTCCGACCAAGGCGGAACGGGCTTCATCAGTTCGCTCATCGGAAAACGAGCGAAACATGCTTTCGCTGAAATTGAGACCGACGATTTTCCCGCCACGCTCGCGGATGCGGGAAATCCAGGCCGTCAGATCCGCATCGCCATGGCGATCCTGAAGATCGGACGGAACATACGACAGATCAGGAAAAAACTCGGCGTTCGTTCCCACCTGTTGCGCGTAGTTCTCGAACGATCGGGCGTCGCGCAAAAACACGTTCGCAGTCGGTAGTTCCTTCAGCCTGCTTACAATCCGCTGGTCGACATCGGGGCCGAGCGAACACATGATGACGCCGCGCGCACCGCGCGACAGCGTCTCTTTCAGAAAATCCAGTTTCTCGAGAAAGAGGTCCGGATCGTAAGCTCCTTCGGTGACATCAGCGCCGACGATCAACACCGCGTCGGTGGAGCGAACATTCGGAAGAAAATCCGTGAGCGCACCCTGCTGCTCGGTGACGGACGACACGTCATCGCTCGCGCCCAGAACATCGGTCCAGAGAGATCCTGTTTCGGGATTGAGCAGATGAACCGGGACAGATTTCAAAACCTGCAGGGCCCCGAGAAGCCTGCCTTCGTCATCCTTGCTGCCGGGACCAGCCGGCGCCACGACGATAATCCGCCCGACCATCGATCGCTCTTCGCGCTGCTCGGTCGAACCGGAAAATACCATACCAAATCTTCTTCTCATTATCGGTCTTCAAAATACGCAGCGCTTTATGGCGACATTCGGAAGCAGCCCTGACCGGCAATATTGATCAGTTCTGTTCGCTTCTCAGTCGCGCCGGGACCGGACAACGGAAGAGCTTCATCGCGGGGATAGCCTTAAGCAGGTTTTTACCTGTCGGCAGATACCGGCTCAAGCTGTTGCCAAGCTTAATCGCATGATCTGGAAAGCTTTTAACCGGCTCCATCGGCCGCGCAATCTCAGAGTGAGGGAACATCGGAGCTTCCAGGCCGTTTCTTTTCCATGATGGTAAAACTCACGATAGCTGCCGGTTGCGCACTGGCGATGATGCCGGTGGTGTCGTTTGCACAGGCGCCGCCCGCGCTCGCGACGCCGCCTGCACAGACCGCGCCGCCCAATCCCGATCGCGCCACAAACTGCACCCCCACCGAGGCGGTGCCGCGGGAGGGCACCGTTGCGCCGCGCGGATCGACCACCGGACGGGCTGAATCCCTCGGCGACAGGCTGGCAAAATCCGACGGCGTGTTGTGTCCGCCGCCCGGGATCGATCAGGACATGCACGCGCCAGCGCCGCAGGGTGGGACCATGCCGGTGATTCCGCCGCCCGGCAGCCCCGGCGGCGATCCCTCGGTGAGGCCGAAATAAAGCGGCTTCGTGCCCCGTTCGTGCCCCGGATGGAAAGACATTATGCTTGCAGAGCCAATCGGATGGCCATTCCTGCCGCCAAGGCCAGTCATTGCTTGACAGGCATTTGGGTGACTTCTTATATGCGGCCGTTCGCGACCGCGAAGGCGGTCCGACCCGTGGCGAGGTAGCTCAGCTGGTTAGAGCACGGGAATCATAATCCTGGGGTCGGGGGTTCGAGTCCCTCTCTCGCTACCATTAAATATTTTCCTTACATTTCAGCGCCTTACGACTGCCGGAGATTTCGTTCACTGTGAGACATTCGTGGTGATGTCCCCATTGGGACAACCATGGCGCGCGCCTCTATCTCGGCCGTCGCGGAGGCGTTACTGCCCCTTCAGGTTCATTACGGCCACGTCGCCGCCCCCCTCCTCGATCGAAGCGCAGTTGCGTCAACGTGGTCGCTTATGAGCGGAAGCGTGCCGATGTCACCATGGGTATCGAATTCGGAATCATCCCCGGTCCCCAGGCGGCATTGCCTACGACGGAAACCATCAAACCCATCGGGCAAGCATCTACCTCAATCGATCTCGCCGTAAATAAAGCGGCGCTCACGCCTCTGCAGCCCGATGCATCCGGATCGCCGCGAACGAAAACGCCTCTCTCCAAAGCGCTCGATACGAAGCCTTTATTGCAGCTTCCAACCAAACTCATTTGCGCGCCCCGAGTTAATATGTTACTGATATGTCAGTTCACTGTTCTCAGGAGCCGGCAAAATGGAACTCGCACAAAGCGTCATGGCAGACAGGCAGCGAAAGTACCGGGCAACCTACCGGGAGCGTGTGGCCGGCTGGTATAACGGCTGGCTCCACGTCCTGCTGATTTACACGATCGGCTTCACTGCGCTTTACATCTACATCGCCAACATGCGCGACGTGCGCCCGTGTCCCGGTGTTGCGCGCGGTCTACAGCCGGCTCACGCTTATGCATCACCAGTTCTTCACCGAAGAGGAAATGCGTTTCGCCGACCATCACGACTGGCGCGTCACGTTCTTCCCGCCTTACGCCCTCGTTGTCTTCACCTTTATGTCGATCCCGGCGGCGATTGTGGCCGGATACATCGTCTCTCCGAATGTCGGCTGGCTGCTAATCACCACCACCACGTCGATGTACCTGATCTACGAGTTCATGCACTTCTGCTGCCATGTCGAGGACAACTGGTTTGTACGGAACATGCCGTTCGTGAACACGATCCGCCGGCATCACACCGCCCACCACAACCAATCGATCATGATGGAGCGCAACATGAACCTGACCTTCCCGGTCATGGATTATGTATTCGGAACTTCCGATCTCGATCGAGGCCTGCTCGGCCACATCTTCAACGGCTACAGCACGCGGTATGTGAAGACAAACATGCGCAAGACCGCACGGACGCCACGCGTGGCGACGGCAACGCTTCAGCAAACCAAAGCCTGAACAGAGTGGAAACCGGGACCGCCAATGAGCCAGCTTGAACCCAATATCGTGCAGCTTGTCTGGTTTATCGTCCTTTGGAGCGTGTGCTGTCTCGGCTTTCTTCAACTCGCTGGAATGTATCCTCTTGAATCGCGGGCCACGAACATTCCCGCTTCACTCGTGATCGTGAGTACAGCGCTCTGGATCGCCCTGCTGCTCAGCGCCTGCTTCTATGCAGCCGCTGAGTTGCGCTGGAGCAGCATCGTGATCGTCGGCGGTCTTTTGTTTCTGTTCATTCCCGAGCCCTTTCAGGCGATTCCGGAACGATGGCGAAACAGCTCGGCGGGCCTGGTCGTCACGGGGATTATCCTTGCAGCAACCTTGGCCGCCTTCAGCGTATTCACATCCAACCCGGTGACGTCGCTTCTGAAATCAATCGCCTGATCTTTTCCGTTCTGGAGACGACACATGCCTCATCGCATCAAATTTCTTCTTTCCGTCGGCTGCCTGCTCACAGCCGCTGCGGCTTACTTCTATATGGCGCACGCGGGCAAGGTTGGCCCGAGCTATGCCGTCGCGTTTCTTGGAGTGTTCGCCACCATCGCCATGTGGGTTTTCCCGGAAGTGATGAAGAAGGGCGACGGCGACCGGCGCATCAAATCGTAAGCTGGGAGGCGTTTGATATGACTCATTATGTCGGGGACAGAACAATCGACGGAATCGCGGTATCGGCGGACGGCAAGCCGTTGTCGCCTTATTACGACAAGTTTTCCCTTACCGATCGTGGCTTCGAGTGGAGTTACGAGGGACCGGAGCCCGCGCAACTGGCATTTGCGCTGCTTTACCATCACCTGAACGACGCCAACCGAGCCAAGGCGCTGCACGAACCGTTCATGAAGAACATCGTAGCGAACTTCGACAATGTCTGGGAGCTGACCTCCGAGGACATCGATAATTCCATCAAGGCTCTCAACGCATAATATATCGCTCCAGCGGACTGCTCACCGGAAACAGGCACATGAGTTCAGGCTTTCGCGCAGCCGTGCTGCACAAGGTTGGCACGCCGCTGGCGATCGAGACGGTGACAGGTGCATCGGTCGGGCCGGACGATGTCAGGGTACGGATTCGCGCCAGCAGCCTTTGCCATACCGATCTTGAAGTGATCGACGGCTCCCTTCGCAATCCATTGCCGATGGTGCTCGGCCATGAAGCGTCGGGCGTCATCGAAGAGATCGGCCGAGATGTGATCAATCTCAAGATCGGCGATCACGTCGTGCTGTCGTGGAATCCGCATTGCGGCCATTGCTTTCAGTGCGACCGCGATCAACCCATCCTGTGCGATGCTTATATCGAAGCCGGGCCACGCGGTATGCATTTCGACGGCACATCGAAAGCTACTTTGACATCGGGATCACCTCTCACTCACCTGATGTTTCTTGGGACGTTTGCCGAATATTGCGTGGTCCCTGCCCAGCAGGCGATCGTGGTGCCGAAGGAGATTCCGTTCGACCGCTCCTGCCTGATCGGCTGCGGTGTCATGACCGGCGTCGGCGGCGCCTTGAACGTCGCGGATATCCGCCAGGGCGATACTGTCATGGTTTTCGGCTGCGGCGCAGTTGGGCTCGCAGCCATTCAGGGTGCAAGGCTTGCCGGCGCGGGTTCTATCATCGCAGTCGATCTTGATGACGCAAAGCTGCAGATCGCGTCGCGTGTCGGCGCAACTCAATGCGTCAATGCCACAAGGGAAGACCCTATCGAGGCTGCGCGCGGCACGACCAGCGGCCGCGGCGTCGATGTCGTGCTCGAGTCCGCCGGTCATCCGACAGCCTTCCGCCAAACGACGGAAGCTGTTCGCCTGGGCGGTCAGGTCATATGGCTGGGCAAGATCGACGTGACCAAGGATGTGAATTTCCGATGGGGCTCCCTGATGGGAGAGAAACGGCTTCGGCGCTCGAGTTATGGCGGCGCAAGGCCGAGACGTGATTTTCCGCTGCTCGCAAAGGCCTATCTTGAGGGACGCCTAAAACTGGACGAACTGATCACCCACCGCATGAAGCTCGAATCCATCAATGAAGGTTTTGAACTTCTGCGCGCCGGAAAGACAATCCGCACCGTTATTGAGTTCTAGCGACACCGCGTCAAAGCGTGGATCGCGCGAAACTTGCGATATAGCCGACCAGTCTGTCCGAAGCTGCGCCAGCCCGGTCCGGGTCGCCCTTTGCAATGGCTTCGGCGACCTCGGCATGCAATCGCGCCGCAAGCGGCAGATCGGCGGCTTCGCGATAGTGCTGATACCAGAAGCGTCTCGACAGGCCGTGCATCAGCCCCATGGACCGGCTGGCGAATTCATTGCGGGCGGCCGTCGAAATCAGGGCATTGAATTCCTGATCCAGCCGCATGAAGGCCATGGCATCGGCTTCCAGCGACGCACGTTTCATGCTGGCTGCGATGGTGGAGAACTTCATTCGTTCTTGATCGTTGGCACGCTCCGCTGCCGCGCGGGCCATCAGGCGTTCGAGCTCCCGGCGCACTTCCAATAAGCGCAACTGGCTGTGCAGATTGATCTCCGACACCAGGATGCCCCGGCGAGGCAAAATGTTCACCAGTCCGTCTCGCGACAACCGCTGGAGCGCCTCCCGGATCGGCGTCCGGCCAATCTTGAGCAACTTCGCCAGCACCGCTTCCGACAAGACAGTGCCGGGCTCGAGGCGCAGCGTTACGATCATTTCTTCGAGCTCGGCGTAGGCCCGATCGGTCATCGTTTGCTCGGAAATGCGGTCAGACGCATCGGTTTTAGTCCACGGCCAGGAACCGGTAGCGCTACCGCCTCTTTTGCGGTCCGGCCGCTTGGTTGCCTTTGCTGTTGCCAACGGTTGATGCTCCGTTCTTGATCGGCAGCCAGGGCAGATTGTGATCTAAAGCCGGATGCGAACTCCGACATTATGCGTCCAAAGCGTTCGGACTCAACGCATTTTCGTTCCGACGCACAAGAATCGTTAAACACGCCGCGCTTCGGCGCGACGTGAAACGAGCTAAATCTGAGGGTGCCGGTGACCAGAAAACAATCGGTTTTCTGAGGCAGAAGCGCTCAGGCGGACAGTTCTCGCGCAATCACCAGACGCTGAATCTCGCTGGTGCCTTCCAGAATCCTGAGCACGCGCGCCTCGCCAGGAAGGCTTGAGACGTCGTATTCCTCGAACGCGCCATAACCGCCATGAACCTGCAGCGCGATATCCGCCGCCTGCCCCGCCATTTCCGTCGCGAACAGCTTTGTCATCGACGTTTCAAGACGGAAAGGCCTGTTCGCGTCCGCCAGACAGGACGCATTGCGGATCATCAGCTCCGCCGCATGAATGTTGGTCAACGCATCGGCGAGCGGAAAGGTCAATCCCTGGTGATTGAAAATGCCGACACCGCCCACCTTGCGGCCATTGCCATATGATTTCGCAAGATCGACTGCCTTACGGGCAAGACCCAGCGCTGTCGCCGCGACGAGAATACGTCCGATGCTCAGGGTGGTGAGGATCTGCTTCAGACCATCCCCCCGGTTTCCAATCATATTCGCTTTTGGAATGCGGCATCCGTCGAGGAAAAGCTCAACAGAATCGGCAATGCGCCAGCCGATCTTCCGGCCGGGCTTGCCGACGGTGAAGCCGGGCGTGCCGACCGGCACCACGAAAGTCGAGAGCCCCCGTGGACCGAGGTCGGGATCGGTCACGGCGACGAAGGTCGTAACGCCATGCAGCGGCGTGCCGGCATTGGTCGAGAACACCTTCGAGCCGGACAGCACGAACGAATCGCCATCCTCGACCGCGCGCATCTTGACGCTGGCGACGTCAGAACCACCGCTCGGTTCGGTGACGCCGAACGATGCAATCATCTCGCCCCGGCACAGTGGCTCAAGCCACTTCGCCTTGATCTCGTCCGAACCATAGCGGGCAATCGTCGTCATCGGCGCGCTGTTGCAGAGATAGATCGCCGCGAAGCCAGGCTCGATACGTGCGAGTTGCTCGGCGACGATCGCCGCGCCCCGGGTGCCAAGTCCCCCTCCGCCGAAGTTCGGATCATAGGCCGTCCCCATGAAGCCAAGCGCCAGAAATTCCTTCATCAGCTCGGTGGGAAATTTATGCTCATCGGCAAGCGCCTTGATCTTCGGGCGCAACGACCCTTCGGCGAATTGCTGCAACCCATTGCGGAGCATGACTTCGTCTTCGTTCAGGTCGAGTAGCATTGTCCTTATCCTACTTGTTCCATCGGTCTTCGCCGCAACTCAGCGACGGTATTTGGCGAGCGTTCGCTGCGCCGCTGTTTCGCGGCAATTATCCAGGAAAAGACGGTTAGCCTCGAAATCCATGGCCTCGGCGTCTTCCATCAGGTAGTTCGAAAAGAAACGCTTGGTTGCCCGTACCGCAGGTCGCGGCAGCTTCGCGATTTTCTCGGCGATGGCCAATGCCGTTTCCAGCGCCTTGCCGTCATCGCAGCAATAATCGACGACCCCTAAGTCGCGGGCCGCTTCGCCGTCGAGCCTTTCAAGACAGAAACAAAGTTGTCGTGCCTTCACCAGGCCGACCCGGGACACCAGCGACTTGATCCCCCACGGCGTCAGCCAGCCATGCGGCACCTCCGGCAAACTCCATTGCGAGCCTCGCCCCGCAACGACAATGTCGCAGCTTGTCGCGAGCGTGAATCCGCCGCCGACTGCGAACATCTCCACAGCTGCGATCACGGGCGTTTCGAGAAACCCCATGAGCCGGCCGAGATCGCCGCATTCCTGTTCGAAGCGCCCCATGGCCTCAAGATCAAGATTCCCAATGAACTTGAGATCGCTGCCAGCGGAGAATCCCGGCTCCGCCCCGATAAGGACGATCGCACCGATGTCCTTGTCACGCTCGAGCTTGAGCAGCGCTCCCTTCACACCATCGACCAGCGCCTGATCCATGGCGTTACGGCTCGCCGCGCGTAGCAACCTGATCGTCGCCACCGCTCCATTTCTCTCAATGCCGACAACCTTATCTTCGTGACTCATCAATCTTCTCTTCGCCGTGTAGCGTTACGTTCCGAGATACATCTGCTTGACCTCGGGCGTTTCCGAGAGTTTCTTCGCGTCACCGCTCATCACGATGCTGCCGGATTGCAGGATGTAAGCCCGATCGGCGCAGCCGAGAGCCATCATGGCGTTTTGCTCGGCAAGCAGAATCGCCAATCCTTCGCGCGCGAGATTTCTGACGATGGATCCCAATTCCTCGATGATGATGGGCGCAAGACCCAGAGTCGGCTCATCAAGAAGCATCACCTTGGGCCGGGACATCAGGCCACGCCCAATGGCAAGCATTTGCTGCTCGCCACCGGACATCGATCCCGCGCGCTGAACCCGACGCTCTCTGAGGCGCGGAAACATCGTAAAGATTCGTTCCAAATCGCTATCAAGATCGTTGCGGTCGGCGCGATGGTAAGCGCCCATCAGCAAGTTTTCGTTGACGGTGAGACGCGGAAAAATCTGTCGCCCCTCCGGTACGAGAACCAATCCCGATTGAACGCGGTCCACGGTCGGTTGCGGAGAGATATCCCTGCCGCCGAATTCGACTGTTCCGGAATCGGCCTTCTTCAGACCCGCAATCGTGCGAAGGGTCGTGGACTTACCCGCGGCATTTGAGCCGATGAGAGTGACGACTTCGCGCTCTCCGAGCGACAGGCTCACGTCCCGCAAGACCTTCTGCTTGCCGTAGCTGACATTGAGGTTCTTCAGATCAAGCATGTTTCTTGCCCAAATAGGCGGTTACCACCGCATCGTTGGCGAGAACCTCGGCGGTCGTCCCGGAGGCGATGACAGCGCCGTGGTGCAGAGCGATCGACCGATCCGCAAGACGCCCGAGGAAACCGACCTTATGATCGATGATGCAGAGCGTCACACCGTGGGTTTTCAGATCGCGAAGCACGGCATCGAGATTGGTGATCTCGTCATGACCCAGACCGGAAGCCGGCTCATCAAGCAGCAAAAGCTCAGGGTCACAGACCATGCCCATCGCCACACCCAGCATCTTTTCGCCGCCATAGGACAAAGCGCCCGCCTCGTCGTTGCGGTGCTTGTAGAGGCGGCATAGTTCGAGCATCTGGTCGATCTTCTTGCTGAGTGTCTTCTCCAGATCGCCCGTCGCACCCTTGCCGAGCAAGGTCTTCAGGCGCCCCAGGCCAAGCGCACGCTTGACATGAAGATGACATGCAATGCGCATGTGCTCGGCAACCGTCAGCTCCGGAAAGAGCTGCGGATTCTGGAAGGTCTTGACCAATCCCTGCTGTGCTACCTCGAACGGTGTCAGCGCGTTGATGACCTCGCCCTTCCAGACGATCTCCCCACTCGTCGGCTTAAGAATTCCGGCGATGAGACTGAGCGTGGTGGTCTTTCCGGATCCATTGGGACCGAAGATACCGATGATTTCGCCGCGCTCGATGCCGAACGAGACATTGGAGACGGCGGTGAGGCCGCCGAAGCGCTTGGTGAGATTTTTGATATTAAGCAGCATTTTTTCTGCTCGACAGCAAACCCATGATGCCCTTCGGCATGACAAGGATCACGAAAATGAGGATGGCGCCGTAGAGCGCGATACGAAGCTCGGCCGACAGCTCGATCATGTGGGGCAGCGCCGTCAGCAGAAGTGCACCGATGACGGGACCGATCAGCGAATTGATGCCGCCGAGCAGAACCATAGCCACGATATCGAGACCAAGCGTGATCGACAGATAGTGCGGCTCAACGAAGCCCGCATAGAAGCCATAGAAAGCACCGACCAGACCAGCAAGCGCACTGCCGATGGCGAAGCTGAGCAGCTTGTATTTGAAGACGTCGATCCCGAGCGTCTCACCCAACTGATCGTTAAGCCGGATGGCGGCAAGGCATTGCCCGATCCACGATCCAAGAACGCGCTGGCAGATGACGAAGACCACGACCAGCAGCGCCAGCGTCACGTAATACCAGGAAACGCCGCTCGAAAACGTCAGCGTCCCCCAGGGAGTCCAGAGCGCGGGCTTCTCGACGACCGTGATGCCCAGAGATCCGTTGGTGACGCTATTCCAGTTCAGCGTGATCAAGCGCAGAACCTCTGAGAACGCCAGTGTCACGACGGCAAAATAAAATTCCTTCAGCTTGAATCGGAAGCAGATCGTGCCGACGATCAGCGAAAGGACGACCACCAGAGCAAGCGCACACGGAATGGCAAGCCAGAAGTTCCAGCCATATGACGTGACAAGAATTGTCACGACGTAAGCGGAGACTCCGAACGAGGCCGCGTGGAACATCGAGAGCTGGCCGCTAAAGCCGAAGATCAGGTTGAAGCTCACGGCCAACGACGCGGCCATGAAGCCATAGATGGCGATCGCCAGCGTGGAATCGCTCTTCACGAACCACGGCGCTATCAGCGCGACCAGCAGACCGCCGAGAATAGCGAGTCTCATGACTTATCTCCAAAG
>Ga0066256_1001885_pt1 | contig 25790 bp, 9 predicted proteins | sample ThiBio_1000_biof_FD_87107 | JGI IMG/M metagenome (GOLD analysis project Ga0066256, IMG submission 87107) | Wastewater bioreactor microbial communities from Cape Town, South Africa - Thiocy_expt_1000_biof (version 2) | ecosystem: Engineered > Bioreactor > Thiocyanate-remediating >... | reverse complement strand
GCCAGGTGGGGGGCCCCCCCCGGCGGGCCGGCCCGCGGGGGGGTGGGGGGGGGGGGCGCCCGCGGCGGGGGGGGGCGGACAAAAAGCGGGGGCGGGCGGGGGGGGGGGGGGGGGGGGGGGGGGGGGGGGGGGGGGGGGGGGGGGGGGCGTGTGCATGAGATGTGGTGAGCACGTAGGTGCAGCAACCGTAACAAAGGTACGCACATCCATCATGGCGTTGGCGAGCTCTATGGTACACAGCTCCACGTAGGCAAACTTGCGCTCCGGGTTGAGGTACACCGACAGCACCGGCTTGGGGGGAATCCTGCTCTTGTCAATGAAGGCGCGCCGCACTGTGTCGACAAAAAAGTCCTCGATGGCGCGCTCCGGCACCTCGCCCAGCCCGCCCACGTACAGCCGCCGCGCATGCCGCGACTGCTGCGACGGCGCCTCTGTGCCCCACCCGCTCAAGGTGGGCGCCGCGGTGGAGGTGGTGGGCGCGATGGACGCCCCCTCCACATACCCGCTGGGCCTCACATCCCACTGCGACGGCGCGCGCCGCCGCCCACGCCGGCCCTCCGGGTCGCGCGGGTTGACTGGCGGCGCAGCGGCAGGCGCAGCATCAGCTGCTGCTGCGGCGGCGGCAGCGGCGGCCGCGGCGAGCACCGCAGCCACGCTGCTGCCGCCGTTGCCACTGCTGTTGTCCTCCGCGCCCGGCGGCGGCACGTCTGTCTCCACCTCTGGTGGCGGCGGCGCCACTACGGCAGCGTCCTCCATGGCGGCCCTAGTCCAGGGAGAGGGCGGGCGAGTAGAGAGGTAGAGGCAAGAATAATAAGTAGAGAGGAGAGAGAGTAGAGAGTAGGGTAGCGAGTAGCGAGTAGCGAGTAGCAAGAGTAGTGAGAAGCGAGTAGTAGCGAGTAGTAGCGAGTAGCGAGTAGTAGAGAGTAGAGTAGCGAGTAGTAGGGAGTAGAGAGTAGGGAGTAGCGAGGAGTAGGGGAGAGGGGGGAGGGGGAGGTGAGAGAGCTACTAGCAGCAACCACAATTGTGAGGTGGACTCAACAACAACACGTGCGGGTGTGGGTGCACCACAGCAGCAGCAGACTCGCCGACCTCCAGCACAAAACACAGAAATGGCGCCCCTCCCACTGTATAAATCATTACTGCCCGCGGCTGGTTGGTCCTACCCTCTCTATCTTTTCTTTCTTTTGCTCTCTCTCGCTCCCTACTCACCCCTCTATCTTTTTATGCCACCCGCTCTTTCCTTTCTTTTGCCGCCTCTAGCTCCCTACTCACCCCCTCTATCTTCTTGATTTCCGTTACCACGCCACCACGGTAATCGTGATTATAGCGACAGCAGTACACCCGCCGCGCATTATACACACGATGTAATGGTGCGCCTGCCTGGTACATCACTATTTCTTCCGCCTCCGACCGGTTTCCAGTCATTTGGTGACAATCTCCGCGTTAATTTTACGCCACCACCACCCCTCTCCACGTCCACTTGACCACCCCAACGGAGCACCAGGAGGATGGACACGCTGGTGGAGCGCGTGGCGGCGGCCATCAATGACCTGCGCGGCGGGCTGGGCCTGCCGGCGGTGGTGGTGGAGCCGACGTACAGCGAGGTGGCAACGACAGAGTGCGAGGCGCTGCTGGCAGGTGCGGCGGCCAACGAGGGCGGCGGCGGCGGGGAGGGGCTGAGTGACAAGCATGCCAGCCTGTACCGCGCCGCGGGTCTGCTGGATGCGCGCACCGCGTTTGTGGCGGGGGCGGTGCGCGCCGGTCTGCTGCCGCCCGGCATGGACGCGTCTGCCGGCATCGCCGCCACAGAGGACCTGGAGTCCAAAATCGCGGAGGCGGCGTACGCGCTGCACACGGCGGTGGCGGGCACGCCGGCGGGCGCGGCGGCGCTGGCGGCGCCACGGCTGACGCACGTGGGTGTGGGCGTGGCAGCAAACAGTGAGGGCGCGGTGCGGTTTGTGGAGGTGCACGTGGTGCGGCCGGTGGACATCCGGGGCGTGAGCGCGGCGGACGTCGCCAACGGCTGCGTCGTCACCTCCGCGCGCGCGCTGCAGGCGGCGGCGCGCGACACGGGCGGCGCGCCGGGCGTGTTTGGCACCATCGCGGCGCCCGCCATCCCGGGCGCTGCGGTGGTGGGCGCACGCATTGTGGTGGATGTGGTGGCGGGCGGCGGCGCGCCGCCTGCCACGTCGTCAGTGGTGGACACCGTGCCGCGGGAGGTGCCCGCCGCGGAACTGAACGGCGTGGCGGCGCTGGTGCGCACCTTCGCTGACGACATGGCGTCGACGGAGGTGGGCGGCGGCGTGCGCGTGGTGGGCACGGTGTGGCCGTGGCAGCTGGAGCGGCACGGCGACGGCAGCGTGACGGTGCCGGTCGCCATCGCGGCGGCGCACGCGGAGGCGCTGGAGTCGACGGCGATGGTGGATGCGGGCGAGCCTGCACGGTACGTTGTGGCGCTGCTGCTGGTGGAGGTGCCTGACGCTGACGGCGGCGGCAGCGAGGGCAAGGCGGGTGAGGACGGCGGCGGTGGCGGGGAGGAGGACGGGGACGGGGGGACGGCGGGACCGTGGGGTGGCCCAGACCCACGTGCTGACGCGCTGCTGGCGCTGCACGACGCGCCGCGCCCCGCCGTGTGGGTGGGCGCCCACGTGTCCGTCGTGTTCACGAATGACACCGCCGCTGCGGATGCCGCGGATGCAGGTGCCACCGCGGCAGCCGTCGGCATCCCAGCGGCTGCTTCCGCCGGTGAGTCGGCAGCCGCACCAACGGGTGGCGCGAAGGCGGCGGCCAGTGTTGCGCCTTTCTCTGAGGTGGCGGTGGTGACGGGCATGGAGGGCGCGGCGGCCGGCTTTCGGCTGCAATCCCTGCTGCCTGCCACGCATGCGCCCGGCATCAGCTTCCTGCCGCTGACGCTGGCAGTGGCAGATGCGCCCTCCCTCACGCGCATCACCACACTCCTCCTGGTGGCGGGCTCCACGGAGGCGGAGGTGTATGACGCCGCGCCCGCCGGGTTTGACGTCATCCCCGTGAACTTGGCAGCGTACGTGGCGGCGGCGCTTGGGCGCGATGCCGCTGCTGGTGGTGGTGGCGGTGGTGGCGGCGCAGCAGCCGCAGCTGCAGCGGCAGCCGCCGCCGGCGATGCCGGCAGTGGCGCCATGGTGCAGCCGGCGGTCGTGTTCCTGGCGGCGCAGCGGGTGGAGGAGGAGCTGGCGGCGCGCGGTGAGGTGCCGGCGACGGGCGTGCTGGTGGACGCCGCGCTGATTGCCGCGTACGGCGCCGACGCGGCGGTGGGCGACACCGTCGCCAGCGGGCTGGAGGGGGCGGCGCCCATGGTGCCGGCGGGGTACACCGCACAGTCATTGGAGCTGGAGGTGGTGACGGGCTTTTCCATGGACGCGCTGGCAGACGAGGGTGGTGGCGGTGGCGGTGGTGGGGAGGCGCGCCGCATCCCAGTGCGCTTCACACTGCTTACGACGCCCAACGTGGCGGCGGCGACCGAGGCTGCGGCGGAGGGCTCTCTGGTGCCGTACGTGCCTTCCTCAGAGCCGGCAGAGGCGCGTGGCGCGAGCAGTGGGGCACGCGGCGCGCGGCGGCCAATGGACGCCGGCGGGGTGGCAGGGGTGGAGGGCGAGGCCGAGGGGCACAGCGGGCTGCCTGCTTGGGCAGGTGCCACGCGTGGCGGCGGCAGCAGCAGCAGTGTCGCCGCCGGCGGCGCGGGTGGCGGCGAGGTTGACGGCCGGCACCGCGCGCAGCTGCTGGAGCTGCTTGCAGCGGCGGTGGCAGAGCAGGAGGTACTGGGTGCCGCCAACGCGCTGCTGCAGCGGCAGCTGGCGGTGTACTTCTCACTGCGCCACTCCGACGACGACAAGGCTGGTGCCGGCGGCGCCGCGGGCGGCGCAGCTGGCGGCGCGGGTGGTGGTGGTGCGGCAGGTGGCGCGGGTGGCGCGGCGGGGCGGTCGTCCGCTGCTGCCGCCGCGTTTGCGGCGGCAGACAAGGAGAAGCGGTACCGCGAGCAGCTGGAAACGATCGCGGCAGAGCGGTCGCGGCTGGTGAGCGAGCAGGCGCGCAGCGAGGAGCTGGCGACGGACCTGCAGGCGCGCGTGACGGACAAGCAGGCAAAGAGCGCCGCCATCGCCGCCGCGTTCACGGAGTTCAAGCACGAGATCCTGCACAGCGCGGTGCACAGCCAGACGGGGCGGCCGGTGCCGGCGCCCGACGTGGCGCGGTACGAGGCGGCGGAGGCGGAGAAGGACGGCACGGTGAGCGCGGTGCAGCTGCAGCACATCCACCTGGCGTCGCAGGTGGCCAGCCTGGAGACCAAGCTGAAGGCGCGGGAGCAGGTGGCGGACGGCCTCGCCATGATCGACTTTGAGCAGCTCAAGATCGAGAACTCCACGCTGAGCGAGAAGATTGAGGACCGCAACGAGGAGCTGGGCAAGCTGCGCAAGAAGGCGACGGTGGCGGTGCAGGTGCTGACGCACGTGCGCGAGAAGCTGCACTTTGTGACGGGCGAGGCGGGCCGCCTGGCGCACGAGCTGGGCGCGGTGGACGCGGACGTGGCGGAGCAGCGCGCCGGCCTGGCGGCGGGCAAGAAGGACCGCGACGCCACGCGCGCCGACAACGAGCGCGCGCGGCACGCGCAGGGCTTTGCACACGCCGACAAGCTGGCCATCGACTTTGAGCGCCGCAAGCGCGACGTCATGGCGCTGCGCACCGCCATCGACGGCGCCACCCTGCGCCACGCCGAGCTCTCTGCCTTTGTGGCTGCCGTGGATGGCGCCACCGCCGCCGCCACTGCCGCAGGTGCCATTGGCGGCGGCGCTGGTTTTGCGCCGCTCCCTGCACCTGGCGGCACCGTGCGCTTTGCCGTGCGTAGGTAGCGCCGCCAGTGCCACCCCTACAGTAATGTGCCCACCTACCTTTGCCCTGTGTGCCCCGTGTGACTGCCATTGTATCGTATTACTATCGAGAATGGATTGTGCCCTTTGAAGCCAGTGGCGAACAGCCTGACAAGGCGGTGCGCGTGCACGCGTTCGCGTCCAACCGGCGGCAAACGCGGCCGTAACCGTACATCCTGAAATCACGACGCAGACGCGCGCACGCCAAAATACGCATTGCAATAGGCGGGTACTGGTACGTTGACGGGTGCCCGGGTGCCTTCGATCTGCTTCCTGTTTGCTTTATGCGTTATTTTGGGCGCCGCCGCCATTCGGTGGTACGAGAGGCGGACGAAGAAGTGGGCGTCCACCGTCCCGCCGCCGCTGTGTTGTTGCGGCTGCTACCCCACAGTAGCTGTAGTTGGGGACCTTGCATACGAGGTAGGGAGACGAGGGGTGAGCTCGGTGTCATGGTAGTGGTGGGTTGAGAGTTGTTTGATTGATTGGTTTCCTTGGCGCTTCCCACAGCGTGTGTGCGCTGAGCTGAGGGCTCCGGTTCTTCGCAGCGCCGCCTCATCGGTGCAAGCGCGGCCAATGCGACGCCAGCAGCTGAGCGCGGCCGCATGGTCTGCGCCGCGGCGCATATGATCCGTCGGTGTGATGATCAGATGGGTCAGACAACAACTCACGATATTGCATGGTGCAGGCTGGGGTAGCCATTGGCCCATCGCAAGATCCCACCCGGCGCCCGCTGCACTGTTGCGTTGCTGTTGGCGCTGCCGTTACGGTACCACCGGTACCCGAATCTCTGGCGGACCGGGCAACGATCTGGGCTGGCCTGGCGCGCCCTACCGAGAACTGGGGCGGTGGTGAAGTCGGATTAGTACCTCACGACCTTGCGCTATTTTTGTAGTGTATTCCCCGCATATGGTGCTGCTTATTCCTCGTGTTGCCGCTGCCGCGTTGGCATGCCGCGGGAATTGCGTGTTATGATACTCCGGCCCGGTGTGTGCGTGTGCGTGTGCATGTCGGACCCCACCGTCATCAAAAGATCATGAGCACGTGCATGACGACCGCCCCCCGCACCCCCAACCCCAACATGCAGACGCGCGCGCGTGCTCACTGTGCAACCTGCAAAAGCTGTGGTGTGTGTGCAAAGGCCGCGGGTTGTAGCCCTTGGCTTGGGAGGCGCGTTGTCGCCGTGGTGCGTGCGCGCGCGTGGCGCGGCGGCGGCGGTTGGCGCGACACGCAGCGTCACCGACACGCGCTGCATGTGTGTTGGTCCCGGTCCGTTGCAAGTTGCAAGTTGCAAGTTGCAAGTTGCAACTGACTATTATTATCGGTAGTAGTTAGTTGCAGGGGCATACCAGCACGCGGCTGTGGGCGCTTGGCGGTGTATGCCGCAGGCAGGCGCGGCGCGGCGTGCATGCTGCGCTTGCTGCGCGCGCTGGTGTGCAACAACTTTTGGATCTCAACGGCAGCTGTAGGGTAGGGAGTCAGCAACCATGGGGGCGGCGGCGTCAGCGGCTGGCAAGAAGGCGGCAGCCAGCCCGCCAGCGGAGGGCGGCGGTGCGTCGCCTACCGCCGGCGCTGCCGCTGCTGCTGCTGGGGCGGCAACGACGCCGGGCGGCGGGGCGGCGGCGACGGGTGACAGGATGCGTGACACGGGGGAGGGGCTGTTCGTGCTGCCGGAGGGGCCGGCGCGGGGACGGCGGCTGGAGGACTACTATGCGGTGCCGGACCGCGAGGTGGGCCGCGGTCACTACGGCGTGGTGCGCCGCGGTGTGCGGCGGGCGGACGGCGCGCGCGTGGCGGTGAAGACCATTCCCAAACGGCGCGCCGTGTACGTGGACATGCTGCGCACGGAGATCAACATCCTGCGCGAGCTGGACCACCCCAACATTGTGCGCCTGTACGACCAGTTTGAGGACGAGCGCGTGGTGCACCTGGTGTTTGAGCTGTGCGCCGGCGGCGAGCTGTTTGAGCCCATCGCGGACTCCACCTTCCGGTTCACGGAGCGGCAGGCGTCGCGCATGGTGCGCAAGGTGCTGCTGGCGGTGAAGTACTGCCACGACCGCTCCATCGTGCACCGCGACCTGAAGCCAGAGAACATGCTGCTGTCGGCGGCGGGCGTGGAGGCGGAGCTGAAGGTGATCGACTTTGGGCTGGCGACGCCCATCAAGGCGGGCGAGATGCTGACGCGGCACGTCGGCACGCCGTACTACATCGCGCCGGAGGTGTTGGCCAAGAGCTACGGCAAGAGCTGCGATCTGTGGTCGGTGGGTGTCATCGCCTTCACGCTCATGTGCGGCTTCCCGCCGTTCTGGGGCGACACGGAACGCGAGATCTACGCACGCGTGCGCCGCGGCTTCTACGCGTTTGAGGGCCCCGACTGGGCCACGCGGTCGGCGCAGAGCAAGGACTTCATCCAGAAGCTGCTGGTCATGAACCCCAAGCGCCGCCTCACGGTGGACGAGGCGCTGGCGCACCCATGGATCGTGCACGAGGGCGAGGGGCTGGAGCCGCACTCCCGCCGCATCATCACGCGCCTGCGCCACTACACCTCGTTCCCCTGGCTCAAGCGCCTCGGCCTCGCCGTCATTGCGCGCTCCATGGACGCGCAGCAGGAGCTGTACGCGCGCGAGGTGTTTGAGTCATTTGAGCTGAACGACGACCACGTCATGACCGCCACCGAGCTGATGGCCAGCCTGCGGCACCGCGGCGCGGGCGTGACGCGGGAGGAGGTGGAGTCGCTGCTGGAGGGCATGGACCTGAACCGCGACGGCATCATCACGTTCACCGAGTTCGCCGCCGCCGTCATGCCGCGCCTCTACTACCTCAACGAGCGGCAGGTGTGCGACGTGTTTGCGGTGCTGGACGTGGACCACGACGGCGTCATCACGCTGAAGGACCTGCAGCACCTGGTGGGCGACGACGCCTTTGCGGCAGCCACGTTGGCAGAGTCCGACCTGGATGGCGACGGCGCCATCACGTTTGCCGACTTTGCGGCGGTGTTGACCGGCAACGAGTGCAACATCTTGTAGGGTCGTTGTGGCCGCTGCTGTCGGCGCCCCTTGTGCCCTCCCCCCCCCCGCCAATTCCTTTTTGCCAATACCGTGGCGCGGTGCGGCGCGGCGCGGCACACCTGGGGCACTGCCCAGGCACACAGCCCCCAGCCCTATCCCCCCTCGCCCTGTGCCCCCGTCTCCCTCCGTTCACCCACCCGATTCATACCTCGTTAGTATCGTGTTTAGTTGCATGCATGCCCAGGTGTGACGTGTCATAGCGACGGTTCAAACTTCAAACGACGGCGCCAGCCGACTCGAGTGCCGCACCCACGAGGTACAGCGAGCCGGTCACAAACACATGGTACTCGGTGCCAGGGTCGGCGGCGGCACGCGCGCATACGTCGCCCAGCACCGCGGCGGCGGTGGGGAACACGTGGTACGCGGGCGGCGCGGCAGCAGCCGGGGCGGCGGCAGCTGCTGGTGATGGTGGTGGCGGTAGGCCCACCGCCGCCGCCATGCGGGTGCGCAGCACTGCCAGCTCTGGCCGCACGCGCGCCGCGGTGTGCAGCGACTGCAGCGTGCGCTGCCACAGCAGCAGGCTGGGGTTGGAGCCGGGCATCGCCGCGAGGGAGGGTGGCAGCGGGGCGGGCTCTGCGGTCCATGCCGCGTCGCCGCGGCCATCGACCACATCTTCCCACGACACGCCCACCGCGTCGCAGCCGGCGCGCAGGTCCGCCAGCGCCGCAACGTCGTCCATGTCGCGCTTCTTGGCCACCCAGCTGCGCAGCGCCTCGCCAGCGTTGCGCGCGTCGGTGCGCGGTGACAGGTTCCACGCCACCGTGGTGAAGTGCACGTCGGCAAAGTCGATGGCAGACAGCGGCAGCAGGAGCTGCAGCGCGTCCTTCTCCGCGCCACAGTTAAACACCAGGACGGTGCGGCGGCGCCGCCCGCCGGGTGGCGTGCCGCCAAGCCGGCCCAGGAACCAGCGCGCCGCCTCCACCATGGAGCGCTCCGTGTGCGCGCCGTCCAGGTACAGGTGCACGTGAGGCGGCGACACGGATGGCGAGGCGCCGCCGCCGGCGCCCGCCGCCGCTGCTGCTGCTGCACTTGCGCCGCCGGGGCTGGCCGCACCGTCAGCGGCAAGGGCGTCCGCAGTCGCCACGCGGCCTGTCCGCGCATCCAGCGTCAGCACCTGGGCGCGGCCTGGCCACCGGGTGGCAGCCAGGCCCGCCAGCAGTGCGGGTGACAGCGGGGTGCGGTGGTCATACGCCGGCGGCGGTGCACCGGGCGCCGGGCGCGTGGATGCACCAAACGTGTCCAGGAAAGACGGCCGTCGCGGCGGCCGCGGGGACGCGCGCGGCGGCGTCAAATCCGCTGGCTGGCGGCGGCTCGTGCCGTCATATGCTGCCAGCACCGCGGCCGCCACGCCATCGCCAAGCGCCACTCGCCCCGCTGCCACCTGCGCCATGAACACGTCCACCAGCGCCACCGCCAGTGCGGCATTGGTGCGCTGGAACGCGCCTTCCAGGCCCAACACCGGCGGCCGCCCGCCTGCGCATCGCGCCGCCAGCGCCTCCACGTCCGCCACGTACAGCGGTGCACCCACCTCGCCTGCCACCTCCGCCAGGCGCGCCAGCGCGTCGGCGCGCTGTGGCGCGGTGACGGCCGGCACGCCAGGCTTGAAGATGCCTGCCTTCTCTGCCGCGATGGCTGGCAGCGTGTGGCCCAGCAGCTCCACGTGGTCAAAGTCCAGCGTCGTCACGCCGCATACGGCAGGCGCCGACACCACGTTGGTGGCATCCAGCCGGCCGCCCAGGCCCACCTCCAGCACCAGCACGTCCACCGCCTCCTCCACAAACAACTTGAACGCCACCAGCGTCAACAGGTTAAACCCCGGCAGTGGCGGCATACGCGGCATGCCAGCCCGTGGCGCCGGCAGCGACGGTGATGGTGGCGACGACGACGACGACGAGGACGACGCCGACGACGCTGACGACGACGCCGACGTCGATGCCAATGACGCAGGTGCGCCGTACTCGCTGGCAAGGTCCGGCGGGCAGATGGGCTGGTCGGAGGCGTTCAGCACGTCCCACGTGGACCAAAATTGGCGCAGGAACTTGGCCTCCTCCACCGGCGCGCCATTCACCTTGTACCGCTCACACACGCTCACCAGGTGCGGCGACGTGTACAAGCCCGTGCGCAGACCGCAGTGCCGCAGCATGCTCTCGCAAAGCGCCGCCGTGCTGCCTTTTCCTTTGGTGCCGGCCACGTGGATGACGGGCGGCAGCGCCGTGATACTGATGTCCAGCCGCACCATGTAGTACAGCATGGCCTGCACCATCGCCTCGCGTGACCCCACCGACGCCATCCACGGCAGGCCGTGCCGCTGCAGCGCCGCCACCACCCGCAGCACGCCTCCCAGGTCGCGCGCCATTTGGGGGGTGGAGGGTGGAGGGGCGGGTGGGGTGAGTGGGCGGGGATAAGAGAAGGAGAAGGAACAAGGCGGCGAGAGGACAATGTGGTAAGAGCGTCAAGTAGGTGGTCGGTCGGGGTGTCAAGTAGCTAGAGGTGTCACGTGTGGGTGTGGTGCCACCAGAGCTGCGAGAGGTGGCAAATGAGCACAGACAATAATAATAAAGGAGTGCGTATCACACAATAACACCCCGCCGGTGCCACAATCCCGTGGTTAAACACCACCTGCCGCCACCTCGCGGCATATGCATCGTGGTTTTGGCCAATATTTGCATGGCGTGTGGCCACCCGCGAATGCACCGTATCCACCCCCACCGTCGTATCTTCATGCTGACATGCTGGCCGCACACAATGCCACACATTGCCACACCTGCCACACGCACAATGCTAATGAGTGCCGCCCGCTTCAAAGTGAACTACACGCGCGCGCGCGGCAGCAGGCGTGCCTGCCGGGCCCGGTGTCTGACAATTGCAAAGTTGTAACTGTGTATTATCACATCGCCCGCGACGCCCGTCGCCGCCGTCGTGAGTGGAGTCCACTGCAACATGAACGGTCCGCGGCTAGTCAGAGTCGTCGCGCGTGTCTTCCTGCAGCACCATGTTGACAGCGTTGAAGACGGTCATGTTGTTCTTCTTGTCGACGGCGACGTCGATGTCAAACTTGACGCGGCGGTGGCACACGGTGGTGGGGTCCAGGTCGGCGTCCGTGACAGGGTCGTACACCCACACCGACTGGCTGATCATGAACGACAGCACCGTCTCCTTCTCAAACCCGCGCACCCGCCGCTCGTTGCCCTCGTCCTTCCACACCCCCCGCATGGCGTTCGCCAGCCGCGGGTTGGCAGCCTTGTTCATGGTGCACGTGTGGTACGTGGCGCCGTCTATCCGCCACTCCGTCACGGTGCCTACCAGCGGCATCGCAAAGGTGCGGTCGCCGATGCGCACCGTGAGGCCACGCTCTGCCGCCGCGCCCGCCTTGCCGCCCGCCACAGCTGCCTTCCCAGCGCCGCCGCCCGCCGCGCCAGGCGCCGGCGGGGGCTTGGGTGCGCCTGCCAGCGCGGCATAGCTCATGGGCGGCTTCTTTGCAGCAGCGGCAGGCGGGGCGGCGGCGCTAGCGCCAGCAGCTGCGGCGGCAGCTGCTGCTGCAGCAGGAGCAGGGGCAGGGAGCGGTGTGGCGGTGTCGTCCTCCTCGTCAGAGGCCACCGAGTCGCCCAGTGCATCCATCACGTTGGCCACAATGGCGGCGTCGTCCTCCGCCGCCGGCGGCGGCTCAATGGAGTCCGACCGCAGGGATTGCAGCAGGGAGGTAGCGCCGGGCGGCACGTCTGACAGCGGCGCTGACAGCAAGCGTTCCAATCCACCGTCCGATGTGCCGCGCAGCGCCGCCAGCATGGAGGTGCGTTCGGCGGCGCCGCCCAGGTTGCCCAGCGTGCCCCACACCACACTACTGGCGCCATCCCCCGCGGGCGGCACGCCGGACGGCGCAGACGCGGGTGCGGGCTGGGACGCGTATAGAGGCGCCGGCGGCGCCAGCGGCGCGGCCGCGGGGGGCTGGGCTAGCGCAACGACAGGCGCAGGCGCTGCAGCAGCGGCCGCGGCAGCAGCAGCGGCGGCAGCAGCAGCGGCAGCAGCAGCCGCGGCCGCGGCAGGCGGCAGGGTGGCATGCGGCGCGGCAGCGGCAGCGTCAATGTGGTCTGAAAACAACCACCGCTCGTCAACCGCCTGCATCACGCGCGACGCCACCTGCGCGTCGTGCAGCGACAGCAGGCGGTACGGCGCGTACATGAGCGTGCCGGTCTCGGCATCCGTCACGAGGGTGACGGCCAGGACGACAATGGTGCCCGCGACGCGCAGCGGGAGGAGGAGGGCCGGCACGACGGCGCCAGGGAGGGCGCACCGCGAGCCGCCGTGCGGCGCGACGGCGTCAGCAAACCAGTCGCCAGTGCGCCCGCGCCGCGGCAGCAACGCCGGCACGGCGGTGCGCGGGCTGCGCCGCGCGTACGCCAGCGTCACCTTCAGCGCCTCACCCAGCGCGGCGCCAAAGGCGCTGAAGGCGGCACGCACGGCGCGGTCATTGGACTCGGTGGGCCGCTCCAGCAGCTCGGGTGCGACGGGCTGCAGGAAGGCATACAAGCCGGCAGCATGCATGACGCGCACCAGGCCGGCGCGCACCGACGCCCACCGGTCTGCGCTGGTGGCCATGGCGTCCAGCGGCGTGTCCAGCAGCGTGGACAGCGGCGTGGAGAGGAGGGAGGCGACGGGCGTGTCGGGGCGGTACTGCAGGAGGGCGGCAGCGAGGGCGGCACCGCCGGCGGTGGCGGCAGCACCCACCTCCACCGCGCCCGGCGCCGCTGCCGCTGCCAGCGAGGCGCACACCGCCCACAGGTCGGTGTGCCGGCACTGCGCCAGCACGTCAGGCAGCGCGGTCAGGGCGTCATGCATGGCGGCGGCGGTGGGCGGCGGGAAGGCACAGCCGGCAGCAGCGGCGGTCGCCGCCAGCAGGCGGATGACGCCGGGGTCCAAGGCGGGCGGCGCGAGGGCGCCAGGTGGCGCAAAGGGCACACAGGCAGCCACCTCCCAGTCAATGGACGACGGCGGCGTGGAGCCGCCCGGCGCGGATGGCGGCGCCGCCTCCAGCACGCCGCCGCTGCCGTTGCGCAGCAGCAGGACGGCAAGGCGGCCCACGCTGGGCGCCTCCAGGCCGCAGTCAAACAGGGCGGCGATGGCAGCGGCGGCGCCGCTGACGGTGCGGCACGTCAGCCAGCGCGCGCGGTTGGTCTGCACCGCGGCGGCAAAGGCGGCGGTGAGCAGGCGGCAGCTCGCCGGCTCGCCGGGGGTGAACAGCGCCGGCTCTGCGCGCGCCGCATTCACCAGGGGCACGCGGCCGTCCAAGGCGGGGCGGAACGACACGCTGCACAGGCCCGAGCGCCCCGGGGCGGCGTCGTTGCCGGTCGGGCGTGACGACCAGGGCGGCATGCCGGCCGCCACGCCAACAGGCAGCACGTCGGGCGGCGCGCGGGGGGACGCGGCTGCGGCAGCAGCAGCAGCGGCAGCCACCGCCGCCGCCGCCGAGCCGCCCAGCTTCATGCTCGCCACACCCGGCATGGTGGCTGCACGGCCAGCTTCCCGCCACGCCGCCGCCTCATCCCCGCTGCCGCCCGCCGCCGTGGCAGCGTCCGCCATGGCGCGGCACACACCCACCCACACCTCCCCCGCACCCGCCGTCAGCGCGCTGGCGGTTTGATGCAGCACGGCAGCCGACGCCGGCGCCGGCGTGCCAGCAGCGGCACCGCTGCGCTCACCCCGCAACGCCGACGCCACGGGGGCGACGCCAGACACGCACGACGCCGCCCACATAGCCGCCGCGGGCGGCAGGCCAACCGCTGACAGCGCCGCCATCTCACGGGATACCACTGGCGTGGGTGCCGCCGCTGACGCTGCCGGTGGCTGTTGTGGGGCGGGTACAGGCGCCGTCGCCGCCGCCGCAGCGGGCACTGGCGCGGGTGCACTGACGCTGTTGCTGCCGGATGATGTGCCAGGCGGCCGGACGCCCGCCGTGGCGGCAGTAACGGCAGATAGCAAGGACATGCTGGTGCCGGTGCCCGGGGCGGGCGCAGCGGCGCTGCCCGGCATGTACATGGCGCCACTGCCAGGCAGGGGCGGCATCATCCCGCCAGGCAGCGGTGGCATGCCACCTGGCAGCGGTGGCATGGTGCCAGGCAGCGACGGCATGGGCATGCCGCCGGGAAGCGGTGGCATGGGCATGCCGCCAGGCAGCGGCGGCAGCATGTGTGAAAACGGCGCGTAGCCGCCCATCAGCGGCGGCAGGCCGCCAGGCAGCGGCGGCGGCGGCACATGCAGCGGCGCCACCTCCGATGGGTTCCCATCCGACTGCATGGTTGCGGTATATGACTGGTTAGGGTGTTATGCGTTCTCGATTGCCTCCGATTACGTCTGATTATTGGTTACTCCTCCCACTCTTCCACCCACTCTTCTCCCCCCCCTTCTCTCTCCTCTCCTACTGCCGCCCACTAGAGAGGGAGAGAAGGGCGCACGTCGCAACAATTGTGCAACGACAGAGTGCAGCGCACGCGCCAGCGACAACACGCCCAACTCCAACCGGCACCTATGCGCGCACTCCACGCGTTTTACACGGCGGCGGGCGCGGCGGCGCGCCACTCGGTGTGTGTACACGACCGCGGCTGGTGGGCGGGCGACTTGGAAAAAATCTCCCCCAACTTGAACCCCTCTTGTTGTTCTCGTTGTCCATCTGTTGGGTACGTTGCGAGGAGGAGGAGAGAGGGAGGAGAGAAGTGGCACCGTTTTATGGAAAGATGAGTTGAGAAAGGGGCCGCATAAGTAAGGTGGTGGGAGTGTGAAAGCCAAGTGGTGGAGAAGGTGGTTGGATTGAGCGGTGTGAATAGTTACGACCGTCCTTATTTTGAAAGATTGAGTTGGCCGTTGCCACCTAGTAGTAGCCGTTAGTCGCCTCTCCCTCTCCCTCTCTCTCTCTAATACTCTCACTCTAACTCCCTCCCTCCCCTCCCTTCCTCTCCCACCCTCCCAACCGGCAAGATGATGCGTGGTGGTGGTGGTGGTGGTGGCGCTGGGGGCGGTGGTGGCGGTGGTGCGGCGGCGGCAGCGGCAGCAGGCGGGAAGAAGGGAGGGAAGGGGCGGCTGCCGTCGTTGGAAGACTTCCTGTCGACGGGCGACCTGGCGGGCGCGGTGACGCTGCTGGAGTTCAATGTGCGGGCGGAGGAGGCGGACGAGCGGACGCTGCCGTGGCTGGGGTACTGCGCGTTCCACCTGCGGCAGTGGGAGAAGGCGGGGAAGGTGTACGGGGAGTGGGGCGCGGGGCGGCCGTCGGCGGAGGCGACGCTGTGCATCGCGCTGTGCCAGTACCGGGCGGGGCGGTACGCGGAGGCGGCGGCGCTGGCGGGCACGCTGCCCGACTCGCCCGCCAAGACGCGCCTGCTGTTCCACGCCGCCAACAAGGCGGGCGACGAGGCGACGGTGAAGGCGCTGCACCGCAAGCTGAGCGACCGCGACAAGTGGGACCAGCTGTCGTTTGCGGCGCTGCAGTTCTCGCGCAGCCACTACTCGGAGGCCATCGACATTTACAAGAAGATCCTGCTGGAGAACCGCGACGACGTGGCGCTGAACGTGTACATCGCGCTGTGCTACTACAAGCTGGACTACTACGACGTGTCGCAGGAGGTGCTGGCGGTGTACCTGCAGTCGCGGCCACCCTCCATCGTGGCCACCAACCTGAAGGCGTGCAACACCTTCCGCCTGCTGAACGGCAAGGCGGCGGAGGGCGACCTGCGCGCGCTGGCGGACGCGGGCGTGTCGTCGGACGCCTCTGACCTGGTGCGCCACAACCTCGTTGTGTTCCGCAACGGCGACGCCGCCCTGCGCGTGCTGCCCGGCCTGCTCACCACCGTCGTGCCGGAGGCGCGCCTCAACCTCGTCATCTACCACCTGCGCGCCGGCGCGGTGGCGGACGCGTACGAGCTGGTGCGCGACACCTCGCCCGCCCTGCCGCCCGAGTACATCGTGTCCGCCATCTGCCACGCCTCCCTCGCGCAGCGCCCCGTGCCCGGCCTCGGCAACGCGCCCGACCACCTGCGCGACGCCATCCAGCTGTTCAACATCGTGGGCGCGTCGGCGTCCGAGTGCGACACCATCCCCGGCCGCCAGTGCATGGCGTCCTGCTACTTCCTGCAGAAGGCGTTCGAGGACGTGAACGTGTACCTGTCGTCCGTGAAGCAGTACATGTACGCGGACGACGACTTCAACTGGAACTACGGCCTCTCCCTCGCCGCCACCGGCGCGTACAAGGAGGCGGAGGAGGCGCTGCTGCTGGTGCAGTCGCCCGCGTACACGGCGGAGGCCACCTACGTGTCCTGGCTGGCGCGCTGCTACATCATGAACCGCAAGCCGCGCGCGGCGTGGGAGCTGTACCTCAAGACGCACACCTCCGCGCAGTCCACCCAGCTGCTGTCCGTCATCGCCAACGACTGCTACAAGGTGGGCGCCTTCCTGTACGCCGCCAAGGCGTTTGACAACCTGGAGCGCCTGGACGACGCCGACCCGGAGCACTGGGAGGGCAAGCGCGGCGCCTGCATCGGCGTGCTGCAGCAGGTCATTGCCGGCACCGAGTCCAAGGACGCGCTGCGCGAGGTCCTCGTCATGCTGCGCAACACCTCCAACCCGCAGGTGGAGTACATCACGCGCACCATCCAGCGCTGGGCGCAGACCGCCGGCGTGTAGCTTTATGTTAGCTGCTGCGCCGCGTCGCGTTGTGCCCCCCACCCTGTTGTCTGCGCGCGCCGCTGCTTGTGAGCTGTGTGCCCCCCCTCCTCCCTTCCCTCCTGTGCCCTCCCACTCAATACACACTTGTATCATTATGAACCCTCATCATTGACAAGCAAGCCAGACTAATTAAGTTACAGGGGCGGCAAGTCGGTGACGGCGGGGAGCCCAGGCCAGGCGGGGTCGGTAAACAGGGCGGGCGGCAGGTCGGCGGCGGTGGCATAGGAGGACTGCGTGCCGGCCTTCGTCACGCTGTCTGCCGCGTACACGGCAGCGCGGCGGGTGGCGAGCAGGAGGGCGTCAAAGTCGGTGGGCGGCGCGCCCGCGGCGGCAAGGAAGTATGCCAGCGCGCCAGAGAAGGCGTCCCCCGCACCAGTGGTGTCCACCACAGCGGTCACAGGTGTGGCAGCCACATGCGCTGCGCGTGCCGCCGTCGTCACCAACGCGCCCGCCGACCCCAGCGTCACCACGACAGCGCGCACGCCGCGACCCACCAGCCGCTGCGCCGCCTCCCGCACCTCGCGCCGAACGGTACCCTTGTCAGTTCCCGCGCCGCCACCGCTGCCGCCACCACCGCCAGCCAGCGCCAGCACCTCGCCTGCGTTGGGCACCAGCACGTCGGTGGCCGCCAGCAGGTCGTCGGGCAGTGGCTCCGCCGGCACGGGGGCGGGCGTGAAGATGGTAACCGCGCCGCCAGCCGCGCCTGCCGCCAACGCTGCTGCCGTGGCAGACAGTGGGATCTCATTTTGGCACAGCACCACCGCCGCGCTGCCCACCACGCTGCCTGCCGCCGCCACGTCAGCGGACGACACGCTGGCATTGGCGCCCGGCACCACCACGATGCAGTTCTCGCCGTCGCCGTTCACCCAGATTGGTGCCACACCGGTGGACACGCCTGCCACAGTGGCCACGCCGCCCACATCCACGCCCTCCGCCGCCAGCGCCGCCACGTACTCCCGTCCAAACCCGTCATCCCCCACCGCGCCCACCATAGCCACCCGCCGGCCACCACCAGTATCAGTACCGGCATGGCCGCCGCGGGCAAGCCGCGCTGCTGCCACGCACTGGTTGGCGCCCTTGCCGCCGAACCCACGTGCAAACCGCGACCCAAACACCGTCTCACCGGGCGCCGGGAAGCGGGGCGTGTAGGCAATGAGGTCAATGTTGCAGCTGCCCACCATCGTCACTGCCCCGCCACCCGCCGCCTCCCGCGCCGCCATCATAGTAGGTAGAACGAGTGATGGAGGAGGCGGAGCTGGTCAACTTCTTTCAATAGGAATATCACTAATATGGCGATGGGAACACGGATACCACCACACCAGGCAGCAACCCGGTTGTTGCTTCTATGACGTCTTGTGGCAGATTATTGGCGCTGTCGCTGCACGCGCACTATTGGACATCACTTGTATTGCAGTGCGTTGACCAGCGCCTCACACCCGTATCTTGGCATTTTGAACTTCTGCGGCGGCGGATACACCCCGCAAACAATGTCACGCACACGGCGCCACACGCAGCAAGCGGGCCAGCAGCAAGCGTATGTGTAGTAGAGCGTGTGGTCGGGGGCGGCGGCTGTGCTGTCGCTCGGCATGGGTGGCATAGCGGTGCAGTGACGTGGTGCCTCCAGTGGCGGCCAGAAGATCAAGGAGTCGCCGTCGCAGCCACACATATGGCGTCCGCGTGCACGCTGCGGCGCCCAGACCGGGCGTGCGCACACCCCGGCCGGTGCCTCAAATGGCCGCGCGGCTGTCGCCGTCGGAGCGCGCGTGGGTGCGTCGCATGACAGCGCGCTGTATGCCTCGTAGCCATCATCCGACCGACGGCCGTCGGCCATTGCAGCCTGCGGCGTTGACGACGGCGGCGCCATCTCAAACCGCAGCGCAGCAGCACGGCAACAATAGAGCAGCAGCACCTTAGGCAGTGCTAACAAGTAGTAACAACAGCGGCAGCAGGGTGTGCGCCGCAGTGCACTAACCCGCAGCCCCGCAGTGGAACGTGCCACGACAGCGGTCCGCAAGAGTGTAATCCTGGGGCACGACGCCGCGCAGGATCGACTACTGCAGCAAGGTCACACATCACAGCCGTCGCGCACTCCGCGCGCACTGGCGCCCGCTGCTGTGCATCGCTGCCATTGGTGCGCGCTGTGCACCAGCGAGTGTATTGTGACGGTGGTGTGGTTGCTTGCCGTGCCCTTCTGGACCGCAGGCTGCAGCAGCCTGGCCTGCCGCAACTGAACCGCTCGTGATGTGGAGTTGAGCGAGTTTGCCAGACAACCGTGAAGTCGACCACGGCGTCTGCGCTTCGGCTGCGCGACCGCCGCGCTCAGTCGCCGGCACACACAGCCACACGCCAGCCACAGGTACCGCAAGCACCATCCCCAAGAGCCGCCGGCGTGTGAGAACTGCGAGGATGCGCGCTGGCTGGCAGGCAGCGCAGCCTGACTGATGAGAAAGGTTTGGGCCATTCGGCCGCCGTGTGACGTGCCTCCAACCCCGCCACTGCCGCAGCAGCGTTAGGGCTGTTTCTTGCAATTTCGCTGGTCAGACGCGCGCCGCCGCCAACCGCGCACAACTTGTGCACACTGTCGCGTTGGCGGCGCTGTTTGTAGTTGGGTGTGACCAACTGTGTGTGTGTGTGGTGTACCCCTCACCGCCTTCCGAGTCTGCTGCGACGCACTCGCAGTTCACGCCGGCCAACGTCCACCCTCACGTACCGCATCCTGTGGACGCATCGCCTGCTGCTTGCAACCGTCAACCCATCTCCCACCTCCACGCCCCTGCCGCCCACTCCTCCAACGCCTGCACGTACCTCCTCTGTTTTCCCGTGCGCCGGGTGGCCGTCCAGCATGGCGGCGGCTGGCGGCGGCGGCGGCGGCGGTGCGTCCCGTATGCCAGCGGCGCCGTCCCTGACGGCCACGAGGGCCGCGAGGGCTGGAGCAGTGGCTGCCGCTGCCGCTGCTGTTGCTGCTACACTCTCGGCGGCTGGCTCCCATGGCTCAGTAGGCGTAGATGGTGGCGGCAGCGGGAGTGGTGGCAGTGCAGGTGCCGCGGCCGTGGCAGGAGCGGGCGTCACCCTAATTACGATGCAGCCGCCTGACCGAGTGTTTCAAAGCAGCCGCACAGCCGCCAATACGCTAGACTCGGTACGTGCAGCCAACTCGCAGCGCCATGTCACCCACACCACGGCTTCTGTGTGTGTGCTTGCTTGTGTACGGGGTGCGCGCGGTGGCCGCGGCCGCGCTGCACGCGCTGGCAAGCAACAGCAAAAGCAGCAAAGCCCAGCGCCACCCTGAGAAATGGAGAAATGTGTGATCCTAGCGCGCACCCCCGCCGTAGCAGCGTGGCACACGGCAAGCACGCGCCCACGAGCGGTGGTGCATGGTACTCAGCGGCGGCGGGTGGCAGCGGCGGCGCACACTTGCCGCGGCGGACCGGATGCCCTGGCATGCGTGCAGTCGGTGACTCTGGGGCGCGCGGGCGCGGCCGTGTCTGGCGTGCTGGCTTGACGACGAGGCTGGTGGCTGGTGACGCACTTGCCTTTGACAGCCCGTTGTGACAACAGCGGCCACACGAATGCCCCTGCGCCGCCTGCGTTGCGATTGTTGCACCAGTGGGGTCGACTACCGGCTGCCTCGCTGCTGCGCCGCTGGGTGCCGGCGGCGCGGGAGCAACACGCGCACTGTGACGCGCAGCCGGGCGGCGGCAGTGTCATTCGTCCGCCGTGTGCGCCCTGCCGTTCTTCACCACATCCTGCCGCTACAGCTGCGGCTGCCGCACCGCCGCGTGCCCGCTGCACCACCTCGCTTGCACTTAATAATGCGCGCGCCTGTGCCCTGGTTGGCTGGGCGTTGGCTGGCGAGCGGCCGGCCGCGAGCATTGGTCAATGATTGACAACGGGGGTGGCACTTCAATGAGGAGGCCCCGGGGTTCCACGCGGCTCTGCTGCGCCCGCCAACACCCACCTGCCGCCCCCAACCTTCCCCCCGTGCGCAGACGCTGCGCCTTGTCATCAAGCTGCGGCTTAGCCCCAAGCTGTTTGCCGCCTTTCAATCGTGCGTTGGCGGCGGCGGGTGTGAGGGGGCGGCGATGCCAACGTCGCGCTGCTAACCCACCGCGCCCACCTACACACAACAACAATGCCCCACCCGTCCCCGCGCTGCAGGCGATACGAGGAGGTGGAGCGGCACCACATGGATGCAGGCGCTGCTGACGCAAGTGGTGGCTCCGGTTCAGCTGCCACCACCGCCAGCGCCGGCGGCGGCACCAGCGCAACAACAACAACCAACGCCGGCACCGGCGGCACCGGCGCTCCAGCAGGGCGCCGGTCGCATGGGCGGCGGCAGCCGGCAAGCGCGCCAGACCTGAAGCCCATGATAGTGGCGGAGGTGCTGCATGAGTGCGTGCTGGTGGAGGCGGTGTATGCCGACTTTTCCATCCCGCTCGTGTTCCGGCAGCGCAGTGGCACCGGTGGTGGCGGTGGTGGTGGCGGTGGCGGCGAGGAGGGCGGCGGGGAGGGTGAGGGCGGCGGGGCGGGGCACATGGACATGCTGGCGCGCCCCACCGCGGAGGTGTACCTAGAGCCTGAGGCGCCCGACGTGGTGGTGGTGTCCATCATGCCGCGCACGCTGCCCATCTCCTCCACGCACCAGGGCCGCCCCTTTCGCCTCATGGCGCTCTTGTTTGGCGGCGCGGAGGTGGTGGCCACGGAGCCGTTCTTTGTCATGGCCAAGCAGATGTCCATCGAGTCCACCGGCAAGCCGCGCCCCCGCGGCCAAGCCGCCAGCAGCGGCGCCAGCCCCGGCTCCGCGGACGACGAGCACCGGCGCGCGCTGGTGGCGGACGCGCTGTCGCGGCTAGTGAGCGCCGCACCGGAGCGGCGCACCGAGCTGACACGCAACCCAAACGCGCGCCTGCTGTACAACCTGGCAGACGGCGGCGGCGGCGGCGTCGTGGCGGGGGCTGAGCGCGGTGGCAGCGGCGGCAGTTGCGGCAGCGATGCGGCCGGCAACGGCGGCGGCAGCGGCGGTGGCGGCAGCGGTGTCATCAGCGGCGGGGTGGCGCCTTTCAGTGGCAAGAAGCGGCGCCACGCGGAGGCATCCGACCCAGTGCCGCCACCGGCCGCGGCGGCGCCCGTGTTCCAGCAGGCGGGCAGCGGCGTGGAGGCGGCGGCGGCAGCGATCGCAGCAGCGGCGGCGGCGGCGGCGATTGCGGCGCCGGTACACGCGGTAGGCGGCGAGGCGCCGCCAGGGTACTTGGTGACTGGCGACGACGGTGGCGGCGGCGGCATGGTCAGCGCCATCACGCCATACTTGGCGCTGGTTCAGAGCCAGCTGCAACGATCGTCGCCCATGCGGATGCCGTCCTCCATGTCGCCGTGGTGGACGTCCGCCAGCGTGCCGGCGGGACGCATTAGCAGCCTGTTTCCGATCACCACTGGCGCCAGCGCCGAGCTGCCGCTGCCGCCCTTTGCCACTATTGCAAGCACCAGTACCAGTACCGGTACCGGTGGTAGTGGCACGGCGGTGGCTGGCGGCGACGGCGATGGTGCACAACCCGTGCCCTCGCCGCACGACCCCGCGCCGCAGCACATGCGCCACCGCCGGACGGGGCGGGTTGCCGAAGCGGCGGCCATCTACTCTGCCGCGGCCGCTGCGGTGTCAGACGACAAGGGCAGCGTGTTGCACCCCGCGCCGCCACAATACGCCACGACAACCCCCTCTCTGACGCCCCTGTGGATTGCTAGCAGCATGCACATGCACCTGGGCGGCGCCGGCGGTGTTGCCGGTGCCGGTACCGGTAGTGGTGCCATGTTGCCCTCGCCGCCGCCTGGGTACCCGGGGCTGCCAGACATGGGGCTACCGTGGGCATCGCGGCGCAGTTCCCTCCGGCAGCCGCAACTGCTGCCGGCCTACTCTCACCACATGGTGGCGCCCTCCTCGCAGCCAATCGGCGACTTGCACGTGGCTGCGCCTGTCGTGCCTGCCCCCGTCCCTGCCATGCCGGCGGCGTGGGCTGCAGCCCGCCATGCTGCCAACGGCGGCGCCGGCGGTGGCCACATGCACATATCTGCATGGACGATGGACGGCAACGCGCCGTCCAGCAGCGGCGACGACCCTGCCGCCTCCCTCCACCTGCTTGCCGCTGCCGTCACCAGCAGCCGCCCGTGATGGCCAGTCAACCAGCGGCACTGCGCGGGCTTTCTCACTTCTCTCGGTACCACCCGCGGCGGTTGCAAGACCACCGCAACGGCAATAACGCCAACACACGAGCATGCAGGTAGCAACCGATAAACTACACGCCGTCCTGCTGATACTGGTAGCATTGCATTTCTACCACCGCCGTCGTGACTCGGCCGCGCGCCCACATGATCCACGACTCGGGCCGCCCCAACACGCCAACCACGCCAAAGGCCAAGCGCGCGTACCTACTACAAGTATGTGCGCGCGCCGCCGCCTGCAAATGTGGCACGGCGCGCAACCTTACTGTTGTGTTGTATTATTCCCAGCATTGCCCCTCTCACGCCCGATGGCACGCGATTTTGTTGCGTATAGTGTATAGCATACTGTAGGCGTGCTGCTGTTCTGTAACCAATGAAACTTGCCCGCCCCACCACACGTTACAAATGCGCGCACAGGGTCTGTTTGTGCCCTTCACGCCCATGGATGTGTGCTCCCGCACCAACCACGAGGCGTGCCGCATGGAACGCCCCGCGGCTCTAAAGGCTGTGCCGGGGGGCTGCAGTGGCAGGTGCACTGACGGCACCCGCGTTGTGCGGTTCATCGGGCCCGATGGCGGGCACGCAACGCTGGATGTGGAGATTAAGTACGATTTTCCTTTTAATATCATGCAGAAGGTGCGGGCGAGCGGATACCGTGGCTTTAAATCAACAAGCCCGCTTACCTACGAGTGGAAGGTGCTGGCGCGACCCCCCGTCGCGGTGGACGACCCTGGGCCGTCGAAGGAGGCGTGGCAGGGCGCATTGAGCGTTAGCTGCGCGGCCACATTGTACGAGCGCCTGCTTACCGGTACCGGCGGGATCACTGCTATTGGGGATCAAGAAATATGGGTTCAAGCGGCGCTTGCTGGTATGCCTTGCTTGCTGTCGCTCGCTCATGCCGGTACCGGTACATCAAGTGGGTTGTGACACAGTCTGACACCATGGCCATGCCCCCAACCCGCGTCCAGATCCCCCTCTGCCCGTGGCGCTGGCCGGCTGCGCGCGCACGTCCGTCATCCACGTGCGGTACAGTCAAGCAAGTGCCAGGCAAGTTATGGCAGACATTGTAAGGTCGGACCTGGTGTCAGACTTGCTGTCTTCATATACTTACGAACACGACATTAACCTGGTGCTTGGTGGCGACGCGGCGCCTGAGCCGGGTTATGTGGCATGGCGCCAGTTGCCCGGCCACCGAACAATGGGTCAAATCATTGGTGACAAGGGGTATGGCAGCCAGAGATTGTGGCTGGTGCTGGAATACAAACCATTCCCCATCCCTCGGCGGATCAGCCGTGCGTTGCGGGCGCCGTGGCGTTTGTCCCTCCAGGAAGCAACTGGTAAATCAACCACCCACGCCCAACCCCAAACCACACCCCTACAGCATATCGAGATGATACCATCATTGATGATAGCGACGATAGTGACACGTCTGCCAGCGACTCTGACGGCTGGACATCTGCCGCGCTGCCTGAAGAAACGCCGGCGCCGCGTTCAACCACATCCACTGTTGGCGCGCGTGCTGGTGATGCGGATGCTGCAGACGCACCTGCTGTAGCTGCATATGCACCTGCTGTAGCTGCCTATGCACCTGCTGCTGGAGTTATGGCAGCGGGGCGGGCGGCATTGGCCAGTGACCTCCCGTCCGCGCCGTCGGCGTGGGCGCGGGAGCGGCTGCGACGTGACCCACGACGGCGGCTGTGACGCGGCAAGCATACAACCATAGCCAAACCACTCCGCCGCAGCTATTTTCAAGCGGAAATAGATACACACAATAACATTTTATGCGTTGCGTAGGTGCGGTACACACGAGCTCGCCTCATATTGTATTTTCTGTTGGGTAAGCTAATTATATGGGGTAGGCAGCAGGGCAGGCAGCTTTAGAGGGAACAAGGGACCGCTGACTTATTGCATTTTAGATAATAGCAATAACGCAATTATATTGTAATAAAAGTGAGCAAATTTGACACATATTCACGTCTTTGTTTGAGTGCAATTGGATTTACTGCGTTAAGACATTGATTTTGTGATATTCATGTGTGCAATCTTTGAGGTGTTAGGTAACTGGGCAGCCAACTACGGTACCAGGCATCCAACAACATGGCGGCGGCTGGCAGTGGCGGTGGCGGCGACGACGGCGGCGTCCCCACAGAGGAGGTGGTGCTGTTGGAGGCATGTGTGGACTCGGTGGCCAGCGCGGTGGCGGCGCTGGCGGGCGGCGCTCGCCGCCTGGAGCTGTGTGACGCACTTGTGGAGGGCGGCATCACGCCGTCCATAGGCAAGGTGCGCGCGGTGGCGGCGGTGGCGGCACGCGCATCGCCGCCTGTCGCACTGCACGTCCTCATACGACCCCGCGGCGGCGACTTCTTGTATGACGCCGACGAGCGCAGCATCATGCTGGATGACATTGCGGCAGTGAAGCAGGTGGCAGGTGTGACAGGGGTTGTAGTTGGCGCGCTGACCCCCGACGGCTCTGTTGATGCCCCGACGCTTGCCGCCTTCGTGCACGCTGCCCGCCCCCTCGCTGTCACGTTCCACCGTGCCATCGACGTGTGTGTCGACCCACTGGCGGCGCTGCATGTATGTTCGCGATTGGGTGGGCGGACGGCAGTGCGGCGGCGCACTCACTACTTTATTTGCGTCTACCCCGCAACCATTCCCCCACGCATGGCATGCAGGAGTGCGCTCGCCTGGGTGTCGACTACGTGCTGTCATCTGGCGCTGCACCGCGTGCCATTGACGGCGCCGCCACCCTGGCGCGGATGGTTGCCGCTGTCGCCTCCTTGCCTGGCAAGCGGCCTGTCATCATTGCCGGCGGCGGCGTCACGCCCGCTGTCGCGCGCGACGTGGTGGCTGCTACCGGCGTGCGGCAACTGCCTGCCCCAGGTACGTGCCGCTGGTTGGGTGT
>Ga0066256_1001882_pt1 | contig 25802 bp, 20 predicted proteins | sample ThiBio_1000_biof_FD_87107 | JGI IMG/M metagenome (GOLD analysis project Ga0066256, IMG submission 87107) | Wastewater bioreactor microbial communities from Cape Town, South Africa - Thiocy_expt_1000_biof (version 2) | ecosystem: Engineered > Bioreactor > Thiocyanate-remediating >... | reverse complement strand
TTATTGGCTAAAAAGTCTTTGCCCGCAACGCGCTTGTTGTTTTGTTTTAAAAAGTCCATCGCATAATGAACCCCATTCAATTCGCGTCCGGTAATTGGAAGATCGCGGGGTTTGGTGCTGCCGCCTGCCAATACAATTGCATCAAACTGGCGCAGAATGTCGTTGATATTAATATTCACCCCTACGTTAGCGTGGCATTTAAATTCAATACCTTCTTCCTGCATCACAGCAATACGGCGGTCAACCACCCATTTTTCTAATTTGAAATCAGGGATGCCGTAACGCAGCAAACCACCGGGTTGCTCATCGCGCTCAAAAACGGTAACGCTGTGGCCGGCATAATTCAATTGTGCCGCAGCGGCAAGCCCTGAAGGGCCACTACCGATTACCGCAACTTTTTTACCACTTCGCATGTTCGGCTCTTTGCCTTTTACAAATCCTTTTTCAAAAGCAATTTCAATGATATGCTTTTCAATTTCCTCAATTGCCACGGGCGGTTGGTTGATACCCAACACACAGGCACTTTCGCAAGGTGCAGGACAAATGCGCCCCGTAAATTCAGGAAAATTATTTGTTGAGGTAAGAATGTCATAAGCTTCTTTATAATCCTTGCGGTACACAGCATCGTTAAATTCCGGTATCACATTGCCCAGCGGGCAGCCGCTGTGGCAAAACGGTATGCCGCAATCCATGCAGCGCGCGGCCTGTTTGTTCAACTGTTCTTCCGGAAACAAATCCACGAACTCTTTGTAGTGCTTTAATCTTTCTTCCACAGATTTTTTCTGCGGGTATTCTCTCGTAAATTCTAAAAATCCTGTTGGTTTACCCATTTGATATTTACTGTTTTCTTTTTTTACTATTTACATTTTCAGTAATGCCATGCTTGGCGAAGATTGATTTTTTTGGCCGGGCGTCGCACACGTGTAGGTCCCGATCATAATTCATCTAAATCTAGCCGTGGTTCGTACCGCTACCACGACTAAATTTTAGATTTATTTGCTGTTTAAATTTTGTTCCTGCTCTGCGTCGAGGCTCTGTACTTTTGAAAGTTCAGCTTTAGCTTTTAAAATTTTCTTGTAATCGCTTGGCAGTACTTTCACAAAACTTTTCACCTGGTTTTCAAAGTCATCGAGTAAGAATTTGGCTACTGTACTTTCAGTAAGTTGATGATGTTTACTAATCATATCCTGCAAAAAGTTCAGGTCTTCCTCATCAACCGGATCGAGTTCAACCATTTCCATATTACAGTTGTTGCTAAACTTTTGGTTCACATCATACACATATGCAATACCGCCGCTCATACCGGCTGCAAAGTTGCGGCCTGTATCACCCAATATCACCACTCTGCCGCCGGTCATGTATTCGCAACCATGATCACCAACGCCTTCTACCACCACACTTGCGCCGGAATTACGCACCGCAAACCTTTCACCTGCTTTACCACGAATGAATGCCTCACCGCTTGTAGCGCCATAAAAGGCTACGTTACCAATAATACTGTTTTCTTCCGGCACAAAACCTGCTTTTTTATCGGGGTAAACAATAAGTTTCGCGCCGCTCAACCCTTTACCAAAGTAATCATTGGCATCGCCTTCCATTTCAAGAGTAATGCCCCTGTTGCAGAATGCGCCAAAACTTTGTCCGGCTGTGCCTTTCAGTTTAAAGTGAATGGTGTCATCCGGCAAACCTTCACTGCGATATTTTTTTGTAAGCTCGTGCGAAAGGACAGTACCTGCAGCCCGGTCGGTATTGATGATATCGAAACTTGCATTTACCTTATCACCATTTTCAAGCGCTGGTTTTGCAGCTTCAAGTAATTTCCAGTCGAGGATATCGCTCATCAAATGATCCTGTGTTTCACATGCGTAAACGCTGATGCCCTCTTCCTCTTTCTCACGATATAGTAATGGGGAAAGGTCTAAGTTTTTATATTTCCAGTGGTCGATGCCGTCGCGCATTTTCAGTTCATCCGCCTGACCCACCATTTCGTTAATGGTTCTGAAACCAAGCTCGGCCATCAGTTCACGAAGTTCCTGTGTAAGGAATTGGAAAAAGTTTACCACGTGTTCTACTTTACCATTAAAGCGTTTTCTCAGGTCGGGATCCTGAGTGGCAACACCCACGGGGCAGGTATTCAGGTGGCATTTGCGCATCATGATACAACCTTCAACAATCAATGCCGCGGTAGCTACGCCCCATTCCTCTGCTCCCAGCAAAGTTGCAATTGCGATGTCTCGCGCACTGCGCAGTTGCCCGTCAGTTTGTAAAACCACCCGACCGCGCAATTTATTTTTTACTAAAGTTTGCTGTGCTTCAGCAATACCAAGTTCCCACGGCAAACCCGCGTGGCGAATAGAACTGACAGGTGATGCACCCGTACCGCCATCATAACCCGAAATTAGCACCACGTCTGCTTTTGCTTTTGTTACACCGGCGGCTATGGTTCCCACACCTGCCTTACTTACCAGCTTCACATTGATACGCGCATGGCGATTTGAATTTTTCAGGTCGAATATTAATTGTGCTAAATCTTCAATTGAATAAATATCGTGGTGAGGCGGTGGAGAGATTAATCCAACGCCCGGTGTTGAGTGCCTCGTTTTACCAATCCAGTCATCAACCTTGTGGCCCGGCAATTGTCCACCTTCGCCCGGCTTGGCGCCCTGCGCCATCTTAATTTGAATTTCATCAGCCTCGGCCAAATACAAACTGGTAACGCCAAAACGCCCGCTGGCAACCTGTTTAATGGCACTGCGCATACTGTCGCCATTTTCAAGCGGCGTGTAACGTTGCTCATCTTCACCACCTTCACCGGTATTGCTTTTGCCGCCAAGGCGGTTCATTGCAATGGCAAGTGTAGTATGTGCTTCCCAACTGATTGAGCCGAAACTCATGGCACCTGTTGCAAACCTTCTATAAATGTTTTCAGCAGGTTCTACCTCGTCAATAGAAATAGATGGGCGGCTGCGTTTAAAATCTAAAAGGCTGCGAAGCGTGATCGCTTTTACCCCCTGATCATCTATCAGTATTGTATATTTTTTACAGAGGTTGTAATCGTTCATTTTTGTTGAGTATTGCAACAAATGAACTGTTTGCGGGTTGACCATGGGCGCTTGGCCTTTGCGTTTCCATTGATACACGCCGCCCGTTGGCAACTGGTTTACAGGAACATCTTTTTTGCTGAAAGCGAATAGTTGCTTGGCAAGATTTTCACGCGCAATCTCATCGAGGCCAATGCCCTGAATTCTTGAGGTAGCGCCGGTGAAATAGCGATCAACAACATCCTGGTTCAAACCAATGATTTCGAATATTTGCGCTCCCTGGTATGATTGCAAAGTAGAGATGCCCATTTTAGAGAATACCTTCAAAAGCCCGTCACTAACAGCTTTGATGTAATTTTTCTCCAGTTGTTCAATAGAGATATCGTTTTTGATTTTGCCGGTTTCCTTCATGGTTCTGATTGATGAGAGCGCCATGTAGGGATTGATAGCTGTTGCGCCAAAACCCAACAAACAGGCAAAGTGATGCACTTCCCAAACATCGCCGGCCTCAACCACCAAACCAACTTTCCCGCGAAGGCCTTTGCGAATTAAATGGTGGTGCACTGCTGAAACCGCAAGCAGAGAAGGGATAGCAGGGTGATCGCTATCAATAGCCCTGTCCTGCAGTACAATCACTTCATACCCTTCATTCACGGCATCTTCGGAGTAACGGCAAATTCTTTCAACGCCTCTTTGCAGCGAGCCGGGCTTACCATCTGCCACATAATAACATTGCAAAGTTTTAGCCTGGTAAATGCCTGTATCAATACTGCGCAGTTTTTCCAGCTCATAATTTCCCAACACCGGCTGTTTCAAAGTCACAACGTGACAATCCAGTTCATCTTCAACCAAAGTATTGCCAACCGCACCCACGGAGATCGCCAGCGACATCACCATTCTTTCACGTATCGGGTCAATAGGCGGGTTGGTAACCTGTGCAAATAGTTGTTTGAAATAAGAACTCAAATGTTGCGGCTGATCGCTCAATACTGCAAGTGGTACATCAGTTCCCATTGACCCGATTGGTTCTTTACCATCCACCGCCATCGGGATCAAAATATTTTCGAGGTCTTCACTGGTATAACCAAAAGCTTTTTGATATTTGAACACCTGTTCGTCGCTAAGGTGGGTGAACATCACGCGCGGTTCAGGCAGTTCGTTCAAACGTATTTTATGTTTGTTCAGCCAATCGCCGTAAGGCTTTTGTGAACAGATTTGTTGTTTTAATTCTTCATCACTGATGATGCGGCCCTGTTCCATATCCACCACAAACATTCTGCCCGGTTGAAGCCGGCCTTTTTCAATAACCGTACTTTGATCAACAGGCAGAGCGCCTGTTTCCGAAGCCATGATCACGCGGTCGTCATTGGTAACGCAATACCGTGAAGGGCGTAAGCCGTTCCTGTCAAGCGTGGCGCCGATAATTTTTCCGTCAGTAAAAGAAATTGAGGCGGGGCCGTCCCAGGGCTCCATCGTGCAGGCGTGAAACTCGTAGAAATCTTTTTTCAACTGGCTCATTTCTTCATTGCCGTCCCATGCTTCGGGAATCAGCATCATCATTACGTGAGGAAGCGAGCGGCCGCTCATTGCGAGCAATTCAATCATATTATCCAAACACGCTGAATCACTTTTCGCATTGCTTACGATTGGTACCAGCATGTCCATTTCTTCTTCAGTAAATAACGGAGATTCAAAACTCTTTTCACCGGAGCGAAGCCAGTTCAGGTTTCCCTGCAAGGTGTTGATCTCTCCGTTGTGCGCAATGAAGCGGAAAGGTTGCGCCAACCGCCATGATGGAAATGTATTAGTTGCAAAACGTGAATGCACCAAACCAAACGCACTTACATTCCTTTCGTCAGTAAGGTCGTCATAATAAGTTCTTACCTGATGGCTGGTTAACTGGCCTTTGTAAATAATGGTTCTGCATGAAAGCGATGAAATGTAAAAACCTATTTCATCCTTTTTCACAGCGGGCGCCGACATGTGCGTTGAATATTTACGCAGTACAAATAATTTACGTTCAAACTCATCTGAATTTTTTACATGAGCGGGCCGTTCAATGAAAACCTGCTCAATGTCCGGTTCAACACTTAATGCGGAAGGTCCAATGCCATCATTGTTTACTGGCACCCGCCTCCAGCAAAGGATATTCATTCCCAGCTTTTCAGCGGCGCGTGTAAAAATATCCCGGCACTCTTCGCGGGTCCTTATTTGTTTCGGAAAGAAAATCATACCTACCGCATAATTCTCAGCCGAGGGTAGTGTAACGCCAAGTTTTAGACATTCGTCGTAGTATAATTCATGCGGGATCTGTATCATGATGCCGGCCCCGTCACCCGTTGTGGGCTCGCAGCCACAGGCGCCACGGTGCTCCATGTTTTCAAGGATAGTGAGCGCATCAGAAACCGAAGCATGGCTTTTATTTCCTTTTATGTTCGCAACAAAGCCAATACCGCATGCGTCGCGTTCAAATGAGGGGTCGTATAGTCCTTTTTTCTCTGTCATAAGTACTTTAAAAAGTTTACTTTAAAATGTTTGGCTTTTCAAAATGGAGTGGGCAAATCGCGAGCGTACTAAAATACGACAATTGCCCGGGGTTTGAACAAAAACACTACCGGCGATTAGTAATTTTGTAAAATATCTAATATTTTTTATATTTTTTTAGATATTATTTAGTAATCTGATTGTTGCCCGCACGCCTTTTAAAGCTAAAAGAATTATGGGTTTCACTCAATGTCATAAAATCAATTTACGAAAAATTTAGCATAGGCCGCATATAAACTTTAAGGTTTAATTAAAGCAGAGCCGTGTAGATTTTGGAAAAATAGAAGTTGCTGCGGGTAGTACTTAATTTACTTGGTCGACAGATAATTTTTCGGGTTTGTAACGAAACGAAATCAATGAGAATTTTTAAACAGGTTCTTAAATAGTCAGTTATTATTTTTGATGAATGGTAGTGTATAATCCCAAGCATTGGTTCCGGTCAGTATTTGAAATTCACAGGTCAGATACGTTTAGAAAATTATGGCCCTACATCATTTTGGCGGCATTGGTTTCCTGGGGCATAGCCTACCTCGAACTTGAATATTTAAAACTTTCTGACAAAAGCTGGCTGAAGAATATTACGCAGGTACACAACCTGCTGGGTTTTGCATTATCACTTCTGCTTGTGTTTAGAACCAATACAGCTTACGACCGATGGTGGGAGGCAAGGAGGCAATGGGGTGGCTTAACAAACGCCAGCAGAACGTTAGCCATTAAGCTAAACGCATTTCTTGCAAAGGACGATCGTAACCATAGAAATATTTTCAGAAAAGCAATTCCGTTATTTGCACAAAGTTTGTTTAGCCATTTAAGATCAGACTACACAACCTACATGCTTGACCAGGTGAACCATCCTGAGCTTAATTTTAATGAGAAGCATGCACCGAACCAGGTGGCAAACTTAATTTACCGCCATATTGTAGCTTTGCATCACGAGCAAAAAATTACCGGGGAACAATTGATTATTCTGAGTAAAGAAGTGGAGGAGATGACAAATATTTGCGGCGCCTGTGAGCGTATTAAAAACACTCCTATCCCTTACTCATACAGTTCTTTTATTAAAAAATTTGTAGTGCTATACGTGATGACTTTGCCGGTTGGCTTTGTATTTTCGATGGGTTATTTTGTGATTGCAGCGGTGCCTTTTATTTTTTATGTTTTAACCTCGCTTGAGCTGATTGCCGAATCAATTGAAAATCCTTTTGGTTTAGACCCTGATGATCTGCCAATAGAACAGATTACAAATAACATTACCAAGAATGTGAAGGAGATCCTACACAAATAGCGTTTTGGCGAGATCGCCCATCAATTTTTTAAGTGCGACTTTGCCATTTTATTTATCTTGCAGCGATGAAATTTAGCATTAATAAGAAGTACTTTATTTTCCTGTTCACTGTCTTTTATTCCTTTCAAATATTTGCCCAGCAAGGGTTTCAGTTTGCACATGTTACCGACACGCATATCGGTTCGCATGATGCAGATACCGATTTAAGAAGAACTGTCCTTGATATTAATTCTAACGGAAATATTAAGTTTGTTATTGTTTCAGGCGATATTACCGAGTTTGGCAGCGATGATGAGATACTATTGGCAAAGCAAATTCTCGATTCGTTAAACAAACCTTATTACATTATTCCCGGTAACCACGATGACAACTGGAGCGAGAGCGGCACCAATTCTTTCAAAAGAATTTTTGGTGCGGAGACTTTCTTTTTTAAATACGATAAATATTATTTTCTTGGGAATGATTGCGGCCCTAACATGAAAATGAGCCCGGGGCAGGTTCCTTATAATCATATCGTATGGATGGACTCTGTACTGAAAGCGATTCCTCCAAATGCCCCCATTATTTTTATCAACCACTATCCTTTGGACTCATCGTTGAATAACTGGTACGATGTGGCCGGCCGATTAAAAAAGTATAACACACAACTTTACATTCACGGGCATCATCATGCCAATGGGTTCATCAATTATGAAGGAATCCCTGCTATTAAAGGCAGATCGAATTTACGTGCAAAAGACTCAGTTGGCGGATACAATATTGTTACTTTCAGAAATGACTCCGCCATCTATCAAACCCGCCGCCCGGGCGTTTCAACAGCAAAGCCCTGGGCGAATATTAGGTTATTCAATCACAACTTTAACGCTGACACTGCAAAGTATAGCAGGCCATCTTATGCAATCAACGAACAATATCCTTTGGTAAACGAAACCTGGCGTTACCAACACAATGCTGATATTGGGAACGGGTTCACGCTTTTCAAAAATTTTATTATAACCCCGGATGCATCAGGTAAGGTATTGGCGTTTGATTATTTGAAAAAGAAACTGCAATGGGTTTTTCAAACCAATGGAAAGATTTACAGCACACCCGTTGTTGGCAATAATAAACTGTATGTCACATCTACTGACGGAAATGTTTATGGTATTGATGCAGCGACAGGAAAGTTATTGTGGGTGTTTAAAACAGATAAGGCAATTGTTGCCTCTCCGCTCTTAATAAATAATGATTTGTTTTTTGGTTCATCGGAAGGTGTGTTCAGATGTTTGGATGCCGTTACCGGGAAACTTAAATGGCAATATGGCGGGGTGAAAGGTTTTGTAAAATCAATACCGGTTTATAACGGCGGTAAAATATATTTTAGTGGGTGGGGAAATGAGTTTTATTGTCTGGATGCAAAGACCGGCCGTGCTATTTGGATTTACAAAAGTGGCAATGCGAACAGAATGCTTTCGGCTGCATCCTGCCTGCCCGTTATTACAAACAACAGGTTATTTATAGTAGCGCCGGACAGGTTCATGACCGTTTTAAACGCCACAACCGGCGATGTAATTTGGAAACACAAATGGGATGATGATTGGGTGAGGGAATCAATCGGGATTTCTGAGGATGGTAAAACCGTTTATGCCAAAGCCATGCAGGGACATTTGATTGCAGTTGACGCAAATGCAGATTCAGCGAGTATAAAATGGAAAACAGATAATGTTTTTGGATATGAGTTAAACCCTTCGGTGATCACAGAAAGGAAGGGTTTGGTGTACGCCATGAGCGACAAAGGCGTAATAGCTGCTTTTGATAAAAATAACGGTTCAACAAAATGGATTCATAAAATTTCGAATACGCTGGTGCATGATGTTCAATTCATCAGCGACAAAAAACTCATCGCCACAACAATGGACGGGAAAATTGTGATGTTGCAAATTCCCTGATCAAACCAAATACCCGAACAGGGAATCGTTTTTATTTAGCTCAGTATAATCAAACCCTGATTTTTGAAGGCGCTCAATAAAGCCTGAATAATCTTTTCGTTCTTTCAACTCAATACCTACAAGTGCCGGGCCGGCTTCTTTATTGGTTTTCTTCATGTATTCAAACCTTGTAATGTCATCGTGGGAGCCGAGTACATTATTTACAAATTCTTTTAAGGCGCCGGGGCGTTGCGCAAAATTGATGAGAAAATAATGTTTTATTCGCTCATATTGCAGGCTACGCTCTTTTATTTCCTGCATGCGGTCAATATCATTATTGCTGCCGCTCACAATGCATACCACGTTTTTGCCTCTGATCTCTTCGCCCATAAAATACAAGGCAGTGATCGACAAAGCGCCTGCCGGTTCAACAACAATTGCGTCTTTGTTATAGAGTTTTAAAATTGTTGAACAAATTTTTCCTTCGGGGATTGCCAATACCTGATCTAATACCTGTTTGCCATCTTCCACGTTTTTGCCCCCCCCCGTGTTTCCCCGCGCCGCGCCCACAATTCTGTTGTTGGTTTCAGGGGCTGGCGGGGGCTCAACGTTCAAACTTTTTTTTCTTGGGGGCCCCCCCTCCGTGCCTCCGGCGAAGCTTTTTTGGAGGGGGATTAACTGTTTTAAAATGGCGCCACCCCCCCAAGCGGCGGCCCCCCCCGCCGATAGGAATCACAACGAAATCAATATCTTTCAGCTCTTCCAAAATGTCGATACCAACCGTTCCCTGCCCTTCAATAATTTTTTCATCATCAAACGGGTGAATGAAGATCATATCATTCAGGTGCGCGTATTCGATAGCCGCTTTGGCGCAATCATCGTAAGTATCGCCGGTTAAAACGATCTCAATATTATCGCCGCCAAACATTTTTGTTTGATTGATTTTTTGCATCGGCGTGATAGACGGCATGAATACAACGCCTTCTATTTCCAGCATTTTACAACTAAGTGCGAAGCCCTGCGCATGATTGCCGGCGCTGGCGCATACCACGCCTTTGGCTTTTTGTTCTTCGGATAGTGAACTGATTTTGTTGTAAGCGCCGCGAATTTTGTAAGAGCGTACCGTTTGAAGGTCTTCTCTTTTCAAATACACATTGCAATTGAATTTTCGGGACAGATTGGCATTGAGTTGCAGAGGAGTACGAAATACGATTCCCTTCAATCTTTCCGATGCGGCTTTAAAATTTAGTTCCATACTATTTGTTTTCGTGCATCATCCTTGTTGAAATGGCAACCTGGTTCCCACCATTAATAGCAACGATTAGCATGATAGAATATTCTTGTATTGCTGTAAATGACAGACGTAATATAAAACGCCTGAGGTTTTTAAAAGTCCCCAGGCGCCATTTTGTTTAAACCGTATTAGTGAAAACCTTATACCGCCTGGTTTTCGGGGCGTAAGCTGCGAACGGTTTTACCCGCCTGCCACATTTCGCTATCCTGAAGTTCCTGCAACTCTGCATTCAGTTTTTCGCGATAGTCGGCCTGCGAATTGCTATCGATCGAGCGTTGCGATTCTTTACCGGCGGCAACGCTTTCATACAATTCTTCAAACACGGGTTGGGAAGCGTCTTTAAATTTCTTCCACCAATCCAATGCGCCGCGCTGCGCAGTTGTTGAACAGTTGGCATACATCCAATCCATACCGTTTTCGGCAACAAGCGGCATGAGCGATTGCGTTAATTCTTCCACAGTTTCATTGAAAGCCTCAGAAGGGGTGTGGCCCTTGCTGCGCAGCACTTCGTACTGTGCTGCAAAAATTCCCTGAATAGCGCCCATCAAAGTGCCGCGCTCGCCGGTAAGGTCACTGAACACTTCTTTTTTGAAATCAGTCTCAAATAAATAACCACTTCCCACAGCAATACCTAATGCGATTACGCGGTCTTTTGCTTTGCCGGTTGCATCCTGATAAATAGCATAGGAGCTGTTCAGGCCGCGCCCTTCAAGAAACATACGGCGAAGGGAAGTGCCCGAGCCTTTTGGAGCCACCAGAAAAACATCTACATCTTTAGGAGGAATGATTCCCGTTTGCTCGTTAAAAGTAACGCCAAAACCGTGAGAAAAATATAATGCTTTACCCGGTGTTAAATATTTTTGAACGGTAGGCCACAAAGCAATTTGAGCCGCGTCGCTGAGCAGGTAGCAAATGATAGTACCTCTTTCGAGCGCTTCCTCAATTTCAAATAAAGTTTCACCGGGAACCCAGCCGTCAGCAATTGCTTTGTCCCATGTTTTTGAATCTTTGCGCTGGCCAACAATCACGTTGATGCCGTTTTCTTTTTGATTCAGCGCCTGCCCCGGGCCTTGCACACCGTAGCCGATCACCGCAACCGTTTCATCCTTCAATACTTCCTGAGCTTTGCTCAAAGGAAACTCTTCGCGGGTTACTACGTTTTCTTCAACACCGCCGAAATTTAATTTTGCCATTTTTATTTTTTGTTTAAAATTTTACGAATCTGGTTTGATTGATTTGTTCTTTGTTCATGAATCAAAGTTACCGGTTTACGGTTACTGGTTTTCATCGATTATAGAACTTAGTTAGAGGTAAATCAACCATCAATTATTAATTATTAACTATTACCTGCAAACTACATACTGAATACTTTTTCGTTTTCATTCAGGAACTCGTTTTCTATCACGTCCTCGTGTGGTTCTTTTGCCTCAAATGCTTTAATGCGTTTGTGGAAGCCCTCACTATCTTTAATGATTGCCACGCGGGCGCTGCGTACAAATTCTATCAGGCCGTAACCGCCCAGCACCTCAACGAGTTTTTCTGTTTCTTCGCGGTGGCCCGTACATTCAAAAATGGTATAGTCGGTTCTGATCACTACAACACGCGCCCCGTACTGCCGCAGGATGCGTTCCACAAGTATTTTTTCAGTCACCTGTTCAGTGGGCACTTTGTACAAGGCCAATTCCTGCCACACAATTTGTTCGGCAGTGTTGTAGTACGCTTTCAAAACTTCCACCTGCTTTTCAATCTGCCGACAAAGTTTTTTCACTACTTCCTCCGTTTCATCAATCACAATATTAAAACGGTGAATACCGTCAATCTCTGATGGAGAAGTGTTGAGGCTGTCAATATTAATTTTTCTTCTCGAAAAAATAATTGCAATGCGCGATAACAAACCAATTTGGTTTTCCGCATAAACTGTGAGTGTATATTCCTTTTTCATGAATTTATAGTTTGTGAATTACGATTTTATATTTTTTGATTTGTTGAATTTTGTTGTTTTACTTATTTGAACAAATCTTGCTGTTATTTCGTTTGCTTCTTTTATTAAATGAGCGATCATTTATTTTTTAAAGACTACTGCTTTATTAACGACTTCCAACCGAAATAATCTCCTCTCAGTAACACGATACGAATGCATGTTTTGTATCATAGAGATTTGAGATCCACATTCCCTTAATTATTTCAACCTGATTTCCGCCACGCTGCATCCCTGCGGAACCATCGGGAACACATTGTTTTCTTTACCCACCATTATTTCAAGCAGGTATGCCCCGTCATGATCGAGCATTGCTTTTACTGCAGCTTTTAAGTCTTCACGCTTGTCGATTCTGTTTCCTTCAATGGGTAATGTTTACGAAAGAATAACGGTTCTCATGGAACAACTGCTGCCATTGGCGCACCATTCCTAAAAACTCATTATTAAGAATGATGATCTTTACTTTTGCGCCAAATTGCATGATGGTTCCCAGTTCCTGCAAAGTCATTTGAAACCCGCCATCGCCAATGATTGCGACAACTTCTCTTTCAGGCGCGCCGTGTTTTGCTCCAATCGCCGCGGGCAATCCAAAGCCCATCGTGCCAAGGCCTCCGGAGGTGATATTACTTTTGCTTTGATTGAATTTTGCATAGCGGCAGGCTACCATTTGGTGCTGGCCAACATCGGTTACAATAATAGCATCACCATTTGTGAGTTCATTCAACACATCCATGGCTTCGGCCATACTCATTACATCACCTGTAGGATGTTTTTCGGGATTGATACATTCCTTTTCTTCTTCTGCCTGGTATTCTTTAAACTTCGCCATCCATTCGGGATATTCTTTCTTTTCCAAAAGCTCCGTGAGCATTGGCAATGTTTCTTTACAATCTCCCCAAACAGGAACCTCGGCTTTTACGTTCTTGTCAATTTCAGCGGGGTCAATGTCAAGATGTACCACCTTCGCCTGTTTTGCATATTTATCAAGACGGCCCGTTACGCGGTCATCAAAACGCATACCCACCGCAATCAAAACATCGCATTCGTTTGTGAGAACATTGGGACCGTAATTCCCGTGCATGCCAAGCATACCAACGTTTTGCGGGTGATCTGTTGGTAAGGCGCTCAGGCCCATAATCGTCCATGCAGCAGGTAAACCGCCTTTCTCAATAAATGCTTTAAATTCGGTTTCAGCGTTTCCAAGAATAATACCCTGACCAAAAAGTACCAGAGGTTTTTTTGCGCTGTTGATTAACGCTGCTGCTCTTTGCACGTATTCTTTTCTTACGATCGGTTTGGGGCGATAGCTACGCACATGATCGCATTTTTCGTAACCTTTATAGTCAAATTGCTGAACCTGTGCATTCTTTGTTATGTCAATCAAAACCGGGCCCGGCCTTCCGCTTGAGGCGATATAAAAAGCTTTTGCAATCGCATGAGGAATTTCGTTTGCGTCGGTAACCTGATAGTTCCATTTGGTAATTGGAGCGGTGATGTTGATCACATCAGTTTCCTGAAAGGCATCAGTTCCTAAAAGGTGTGCGAATACCTGGCCGGTGATACAAACCAACGGAGTGGAGTCAATTTGTGCATCGGCTAAACCTGTTACCAGGTTGGTAGCGCCCGGGCCGCTGGTTGCAAACACAACCCCCGTTTTTCCGCTTGCACGCGCAAAGCCTTGCGCAGCATGTATTCCTCCCTGTTCGTGACGCACCAAAATATGCTTCACTTTATCCATATAATCATACAATGCATCGTAAATGGGCATGATGGCTCCGCCGGGATAACCAAAAATTGTATCCACGCCCTCGGCAAGTAATGCTTCCATTACTGCCTGGCTTCCAGTTATTTGTGTAGTGGCTTTCTGTTCGTCTGCCTTTTTCATCTCTTTGATGTCAGTAGGCGCGAAATTTTGGGTTTGTTCTTTTTGTAATGTTTCCATTTTTTTATTGAATTAGGTTTATTGAAATATTATTTGTCTGATATCCGAAATCCGACCCGGTCTCTGTCTTTCCATTTTCTTTCTGCTGCTTTTTCATCTAAAAGGTTTTCCATCGCGTCATAGATCTGGTTAAGTTGCGAGTCATGGTCGCCCAGCTTGTCTTTTATTAGGCGAAGCTGCTCGCGTACATCGTTTTGAAGTAATACAATTCTTCTTATCTCCACAAAAGCGCGCATGATGGCGATATTCATTTCGATGGCTTTATTACTACGCAGAACACCACTGAGCATTGCTACTCCCTGTTCGGTGAAGGCGTAAGGAAGATATGCCAGTCCTCTATGTTTTTTCGAACTCATCACAATTTGTGACGAGTTCGAATTAGTTGAACTAGTAGTAATAATTAGTTGTGGCCTTAAAATCTCCCATTCGGTTTCTTCAAGTTGAAACATAAAATCGGCAGGGAAGCGATTGATATTTCTTTTTACCGCCTGATTAAATACTCTTGTTTCAACTTCATACAAAGCTGCCAGGTCAAAGTCGAGCATTACCCGCTCGCCCCTGAGTTCGTAAATTCTGTTTTGTATGGACTGAATGACCTGCATTAGTTTTTATTCATCTGTTACACATCCCTCCGAAGCATCCCTCACCAATTTGGCATATTTATAAAGAATACCATTTGTTGCTTTTAGTGCAGGCTTTTTCCAACCTTCCATGCGTTTATTAATTTCTTCATCACTTATTTTTAGCGTGAGCTTATTATTTACCGCGTCAATTTCAATAATATCATCGTCATGCACAAAGCCAATCAAACCACCTTCGTGCGCCTCAGGTGTAATGTGGCCCACCACAAAACCGTGAGTGCCCCCGCTGAAACGGCCGTCGGTAATTAACGCAACCGATTTGCCCAAACCCGCGCCAATAATAGCACTGGTAGGTTTCAGCATTTCAGGCATACCGGGCGCACCTTTGGGGCCTTCGTTTTTAATTACAACAACATCGCCGGCTCTCACTTTACCTTCAGTAATTCCTGCGATCAGGTTTTGCTCTCCGTCAAACACTCTTGCAGTACCTTCAAAACGCTCTCCTTCTTTGCCGCTAATCTTTGCCACACTGCCTTTTTCAGCGAGGTTGCCGTATAGAATTTGTAAATGGCCGGTTGGTTTTAGAGGATTTTCGAGTGGGTGAACGATGTCCTGCGTTTCAAAATCCAGGTCAGGTACATCAGCTAAATTTTCTGCAATGGTTTTGCCGGTAACTGTAATACAATCGCCATGTAACAAACCTTTTTGCAATAAATATTTCATAACCGATGGAACACCGCCTTTATTGTGAAGGTCTTCCATCAAATATTTTCCACTGGGTTTAAAATCAGCAAGCACCGGCGATTTATCCCGGATCGCCAGAAAAACATCCTGCGTTAAAGGAGCGCCTACTCAACTTGCCATGGACAGCAAATGCAATACCGCGTTGGTGCTTCCGCCCAAAACCATAATAACGGTGATAGCATTTTCAAAAGATTTGAGGGTCATGATGTCACGCGGTTTAATATCTTTTTCAAGAAGCAGTTTGATATACTTTCCGGCCTCGATGCATTCTTTTTTCTTGTCTTCGCTTAAAGCAGGATTGCTGCTGCTGTACGGCAGGCTCATGCCCATTGCTTCAATAGCGGAAGCCATTGTGTTTGCAGTGTACATGCCGCCACACGCACCCGCGCCGGGGCAGCTTCGTTTTACAATCTCTTTAAAGTCGCCCTCATCAAGGGTTCCGGCAATTTTTTTACCAAGTGCCTCAAAGGCAGAAACGATATTCAGGTCTTCGCCTTTATAATGGCCGGGCGCAATTGTTCCGCCGTAAACCATAATTGCCGGGCGGTTCAAACGTCCCATCGCAATTAAAGAGCCGGGCATATTTTTATCGCAACCCGGTACCGCAATCAATCCATCATAATATTGCGCGCCACAAACACACTCAATAGAATCAGCAATGACATCACGGCTTACCAGCGAATAACGCATGCCTGGCGTACCGTTGCTCATACCGTCGCTCACACCAATCGTGTGAAAAATCAATCCCACCAAATCATTATCCCAAACACCTTTCTTAATGTCTTTTGCCAGATCATTTAAGTGCATGTTGCAGGGGTTGCCATCGTAGCCCATGCTTACAATACCCACCTGCGCTTTTGTCAAATCATCTTCAGTTAAACCCAGTGCATATAATTGCGCCTGGGCGGCCGGTTGTGTGGGGTCTTGGGTAATGGTTTTACTGTATTTGTTTAAAGCCCTCTCGCCCCCCGAAAGGGGGATTATAAAATCACTCATATTATTTAATTTATCCAATATTTAAACGGTTCAATTGATTTATTTAGTTCCTTTTCAATTCCCCCCTTTCGGGGGTAGGGGGCTTATATGATTGTTGATTTTCTTGCTTCAATATTTTCGCCCTTTGCCGAGCCGGGAATCTTTCCTCCCACATAATCGCTGACTAAATCGCCCACCGATGTTGTTGAGTAAGAATTTACCGGGTCAATATCTTTTGTTACAAAACCGTTCTGCAAAGTCCACGCTATGGCCTCTCTCACCAGGTTTGCTTCTTCCGTCAGGTTAAAATGATCGAGCAACATGGCTGCTGATAAAATAGAGCCCGTAGGGTTTGCAATATTTTTGCCTGCGGCCTGAGGATAAGAGCCGTGAATGGGTTCGAACAAAGCAACTTTGCTGCCTACCGATGAAGAAGGTAACATACCCAGCGAACCACTAATTACACTTGCCTCATCACTTAAAATATCGCCAAACATATTCTCTGTAAGCATTACATCAAATTGCTTGGGATTAACGATGATTTGCATGGCTGCATTATCAACAAACATATAACTCACTTCTACTTCAGGATATTGCGATGCCATTTCCTGTATCACTTTTCTCCAAAGCCTGGACGATTCCAAAACGTTTGCTTTATCAACCAATGTCAGTCTTTTATTTCTAATCATTGCATGTTCAAAAGCCAGCCTGGCAATACGCTCAATTTCGGGCCTTGTGTACACGCAATCATCAGAGGCGCGGTTGCCGTCTTCGCTTAATTCTTTTTTACCGAAATAAATGCCACCGGTTAATTCGCGGTAAATGATGAAATCAACATCAGCGGCATTTTGCGGCTTTAACGGGCAAAGATGTTGCAAAGCAGGGTAGGTGTTTACCGGGCGAATATTTGCATACAACTGCAAAGCTTTTCTCAATCCCAGCAAACCCTGTTCTGGCCTTACTTTAGAGGTAGGGTCGTTGTCATATTTCGGATCGCCGATTGCGCCCAGCAACACAACATCGCTGGCAAGGCAGGTATCAATTGTTTCCTGCGGCAGCGGACTCCCGGTTTTATCAATAGCGCAGGCGCCCATCAACACATATTCGTATTCAAATTTATGACCGAATTGTTCTGAAATGGAATTTAAAACTTTGATAGCCTGTTGTGTCACTTCCGGGCCAATGCCATCACCCTCAATAACGGCTATTTTTTTTGTGATTTTTGTTGACATACATTTTAATTAAACTGTAGTAAGAAATTTTGTCCTTTTTATTTTTCTTTTATAAATTGATGATTTCCCGTTTTGTAATTCCATCACGTTTTTAATGCAGTTCGGAACATCTTTTTCGTAATGGCTGATGAACAAAATTGAAACACCTGTTTGCCGGTGAATTTCGTCCAGTAGAGAAATGATCTCACCTGTTTGAAAATCGTCCAGTCCCTGGCAGGGTTCATCCAAAGCTAATGACAACGGGCTTTTTACCAATGCACGTGCAATGAAAACGAGGCGTTGGTTAGCCGTTGAAATAGCAGATAACGGTTTGTGTGCCATTTCATCCAGCGAAAAATACGACACCCATTCATGTACTTTTTCGCGTTGGCTTTCATTAAGGCGGCTATATAATCCCATCGTGTCAAAAAAGCCTGAGGCGATGGTTTGCAAAACCGTAATGCGTTTATCAAAAAATTTCACAAGCTCGGGCGATACAAACCCAATTTTCTTTTTAATATCCCAGATGCTTTCACCACTTCCTCTCTTCCTGCCAAAAAGATAAACCGGCTGACTATATGCTTGCGGATTGTCTGCATTGATAAGACTTAACAGGGTTGATTTACCCGCTCCGTTGTGGCCTTTTATCAGCCAGCATTCGCCGGGGGAAACCTGCCAGTGAATATTTTCGAGAATTTGTTTTGAGCCGTATTTTATATTAACGCCTTTTAAATTGATTAGCGGCCCCACGTGGTAAGCCCTGGCCATTGCCGGGAGGTGGCCGGAAAATTTTTCGTTTTCAGGAACGTTCAAAAAACCTAAAGTATCAATAGCGCCAAAGTTCAAAAGTTTTCCTTGGCCCATTTCTGCAAAATGTGTGATGCAATCCGGAAGCTCGTGCGTGTCGGTAGTTAAGATGATGGTAACGCCATCCTGCGCCAATTTATTTAGAACATGGTGCAGCGATTTTCTGCTTTGTACATCAAGCCCGGTAAAAACTTTATCTAAAACCAGCACATCCGGTTTTTTCAAAAGATGTTTGATAATCTGGGTTTTCTTTAATTCACCATTTGATAGTTGTATGATCGGTGCGTTGCGCCGGTGCGTTAATTGAAATTTCTGCAGCCAGTATTCAATATCTGCCGCGCCGCCTTTGCCTTCAAGTTCCTGCTGCAAAGTTTTTGAGTCTTCAGCATCGCAGCTATTGAATCGTTGCTGATAATAAAAGTTGTTTAGGTTAGAAAGGTTTTTTATGGTATGATCTTCTGCCACAAATTCAACCGAAGGTTTTATGCCCTTGTATCCATCAACAAAATCAAGGGAGCCTGAATAAAAAATATCTCCGCGAAAAACCTTAGCCAGTAAGGTTTTGCCGCTACCCGCAGCGCCATAAATCGCAAGGTTGCCCCCGGCGGGCAGCGTAAACGAAATATCGTTTAGTAAAAGCCTACCTGCCCGGCTTACGGTAACATTTTTTAATATCGCAGACTTTGAATTGATAGAATTTTATTGTTTTAACCTTTCGGTTTTTATTTAAACATTTGCAACCACTTTATCAGCCATTTCCCTGAGGTCGCTGTCTTCAACTTCTTTTTTTGCATCGGCCACTGCTAAAAATTGCTGGTACAAATCATCAACCTGGTTGCGGTCAAATTCGTAACCAAGATTTTTAAAGCGGTAAGCCAACGCGCTGCGGCCGCTTCGTGCAGTAAGTACGATGTGCGAAGCATCGGCGCCAACCTCATGCGGCGCAATAATTTCGTAAGTAGTGGCTTCTTTCAAAAAACCATCCTGGTGAATGCCCGATGAATGTGAAAAAGCATTGTCGCCCACAACAGCTTTATTTGGCTGCACCATCATGCGCATGGTATCAGAAACAAGCCGGCTCATGGGCAGCAACTTTGTTGTATCAATATTCGTGTATAAATTCAGGGAAGGATGTTTTTTAATCACCATCACAACTTCCTCCAACGATGTGTTTCCTGCCCTTTCGCCAATGCCGTTAATCGTACATTCAATTTGCCTTGCACCGCCAATGGCGCCTGCGATAGAATTGGCTGTTGCTAATCCCAGGTCGTTGTGGCAGTGGCATGAAAGAATAGCCTTATCAATATTAGAAACGTGGGTCATCAAATATTCCATCTTGCCCTGATACTCGTGCGGTAAGCAGGAGCCGGTGGTGTCAGGAATATTCAGTATTGTAGCGCCGGCAGCTATTGTTGCTTCAACCAATTGCGCCAAAAATTCCAAATCGGCGCGGCCGGCGTCTTCGGCGTAAAATTCAACCTCGGGAACCAGGTTGCGGGCGAGCTTCACCGCAGCAACGGCCCTTTCCAGAATTTGCTCACGGGTAGCGTTGAATTTGTATTTTATGTGGTTGTCCGACGAACCGATACCGGTGTGAATGCGCGGCATCACTGCATGCTTCAGCGCCTGCGCGGCAACTTCAATATCGTTCTGCACGGCGCGGGTGAGGCCAACTACCGTTGATTTAGTGATGACTTTTGAGATTTCATCTACCGACCTAAAATCGCCGGGGCTTGAAACCGGGAAGCCTGCTTCAATGATGTCAACGCCAAGGTCTTCTAATTCAAGAGCGAGTTTTATTTTTTCTTCGGTATTTAATTTACAACCGGGAACCTGTTCGCCGTCTCTTAAAGTTGTGTCGAAAATGTAGACCTTTTCATTTGCCATTTGTTATGAATTAAAAGTTTTTAGATTTTGATATTTGTATATTCGCCTACTATAGCCGTTAAAGATAGAATAATGTGTAGGATATTGAAAACAAATTTGTTATACAATTTACATTGCATAAATTTCTTAAATTTGACGTAAGTGTATGAAAATCAGTAAGTAAAGATAATTTCATTTACAATGCCCAACAAGAATACAGATGCATTGTTCCAATTAATAAAATCGCTTGAAAAGAGCGAAAAACGGAACCTGAAGCTTTTTGTGAACCGCAATGCGGGCACGGAAAGCCTTAAAAGTATGCAATTGTTTGATGCTCTTGATAAGATGGCTGAGTACGATGAAAAGCTTTTATTGAAAAAGGCCCCGGCGGTTAGCAAGCAGCAACTTTCAAATACCAAGGCTTTGTTGCAAAAGCAAATACTGGGCAGCTTGCGCGTTTTAAAAGATCACACAAATATTGATGTACAATTGCGCGAGATGTTTGATCACGCCCGCATACTTTACAATAAAGGTTTATACATGCAGGTGTTGAGGATACTTGATAAACTAAAAGAAATTGCCCGCGATTACAACCAATACACTTACCTGCTACAGGCGCTTTATTTTGAGAAAAAAATAGAAGCCCTGTACATTACACGAAGCATACAAAGCCGTGCAAACGAGCTAAAGGAGGAAGCGGAGGAAGTAGAGCAGGTGTTGAGGAACACCAACCGTTTGTCGAGCCTGAATTTGCTTTTATATAGTTGGTACATCCAAAACGGGCATGCCAGAAATAATGAGGATATTCAAAATGTAAAGAAAATTCTGGATGAGAACCTGCCCGAAAAAAGTACACTGCACAGCAGCTTTTATGAAAGCGTTTACCTGTATCAATGTTACGCCTGGTATTTTTTCATCAGGCTGGATTTTCTGAAATTTTACAGGTATTGCCAGAAATGGGTGGATCTTTTTGATGCCGATCCAAAAATGAAAGAGACCGAAACAGCGATGTACGTAAAGGGCATGCACAACCTGATGAGCGCGCATTTTGACCTTTTAAACCGCGATAAATTAGCAGACTGCATTAAACGGTTTAAGGCATTTGCTAAAAGCGATCTGATACAAAACAGCAACAATAACCGCATCAATACTTATGTTTATTTGTACACCGCGGTTTTAAACCTGCATTTCCTGGAAGGCACGTTCACAAAGGGTTTGAAGATGGTTCCTTTTTTAGAAGAGATGCTGGTGAAGCATGAAAAATATCTGGACCGGCACCGTGTGATGGTATTCTACTATAAAATCGCCTGCATGTATTTTGGGAGTGGCGATAACGGTAATACAATCGCTTATCTGAATCGAATCATCAATCAGAAAGACGACCTGCGAACCGACCTGCAATGTTACAGCCGATTGTTGCATTTGATTGCGCATTATGAGCTGGGCAACTTTGATTTGTTGGAATACCTGATCAAATCGGTTTACCGTTACATGGCCAAGATGGAAAACATCAGCAAGGTTGAACAAGCCATGCTCGATTTTTTAAAAACCGCTTTTCAATATGACAGTGTTTCCATCAAACCTGAATTTGAAAAACTGCTCCATAAACTAAAAAAATACCAGAACAACCGGTTGGAATCACGAGCCTTTGCCTACCTTGATGTGATTAGTTGGCTGGAGAGCAAGATCTACAACAAAAATGTTCAGGATGTGATCAGGGAAAAATATTTAAAGGAAAGGCGTAAATGAAAAGGGCCGGCTATACAGCAGCCCAAAAAATAATTTCCCGCCAAAAGATTAATTCAAAGCGCCCATTCCGGCGCCTACGGCAAGCGCCACCATCGCAAGAACATAGAATGCGATAACGATAACAGTGAGGATGCCTACGAATTTAAAACAGTTTTTAAGGCTGCTTAACCCCTCGTTAAATTGTGCCTGATTTTCATTTTTGATACCAAGCCGGGTTTGTGTCCCAAACTTCAAAAGTGTCCAGGTTGGATAAAAGTATAAAGCGGCAATGATAATATAAATGATCCCGAATGCTGCTCCTTCAACAGGTAACCCCGGAATTTGAGCCGAGTTGAGCATTTGCGACCCAATCGTCATGAATGCCAGGCCGCCTAAAATCATCAATACTACCATTATCATTCCGATGATGCCCATAAATTTTGCCCATTTAGCAGCTTCGGCCAGGTTGTATTTTCCTGATTGATCAATTTGGAGGTTATTAAAGGAGCCTCTTTCTGTGGGTTGATTTTGTTCGTAAGATTGATTATAGTTTTCCATTATAAAGTGATTTATACCTAAAAATAACTAAAACCTGTTTTATCGGCTTAATTTAATAAGCTTTTGCAAACAATACTCTTTGCTTAGAAGGTTGCCCGCTTAAAATACATTTTCCTTCTTCTACGCCGGTACCATCAATCGGAATGCAACGGATGGTGGCTTTTGTTTGTTCCTTGATGGCTTCTTCTGTTTCAGGTGTGCCATCCCAATGGGCAAAAATAAACCCGCCTTTTTCATCCAGCAGTTTTACAAATTCATCCCAGTTATCGGCTTTTGTAATATGCTCATCGCGGAAGGTTTTTGCACGGTTGAACATATTAGTTTGAATATCATCCAAAAGATTTTTTACAAAATCGGCAATACCATCGAGGCTCACGGATTGTTTTTCTTTTGTGTCTCTTCGAGCGACTTCAATCACATTGTTTGCCAGGTCTCTTGCGCCAATGGCGAGGCGCACCGGCACACCCTTCATCTCGTATTCAGCAAATTTCCAGCCGGGGCGGTTGTTGTCGTTGTCATCATATTTTACGCTGATGCCCAGCTTTTTTAATTCTGCGGTTATTTCGTGCACTTTTGCATCAATCTGGTCTTTTTGTTCCTGGCCTTTATAAATAGGAACGATTACTACCTGCAATGGAGCGATTTTTGGCGGCAGCACCAAGCCCTGGTCATCGCTGTGCGCCATAACTAAGGCCCCAACGAGGCGTGTACTTACGCCCCAGCTTGTTGCCCAAACATATTCCAGTTGATTTTCTTTATTCAAAAACTGAACGTCGAAAGCCTTTGCAAAATTTTGGCCAAGAAAATGAGAAGTTCCCGCCTGTAAAGCCTTTCCGTCCTGCATCAGGGCTTCAATGCAGTAAGTATCCACAGCGCCTGCAAACCGCTCGCTCTCGCTTTTTACACCCTTCAATACGGGAACGGCCATGAATTCTTCAGCGAATGTGGCGTACACATCGAGCATTTTTCGGGCTTCCTCAACCGCTTCTTCCTGTGTGGCATGGGCAGTGTGGCCTTCCTGCCATAAAAATTCGGCAGTGCGAAGAAAAAGGCGGGTCCGCATTTCCCAGCGAACTACGTTAGCCCATTGATTTACAAGAATTGGTAAGTCCCGGTAGCTTTGAATCCAGTCTTTATAGGTATTCCAGATGATCGTTTCGCTGGTTGGACGAACAATCAGCTCTTCTTCCAGTTTTGCTTCGGGGTCAACAATTACCCCCGAACCATTGGGGTCATTTTTAAGGCGGTAATGCGTAACTACCGCACATTCTTTTGCAAAGCCCTCAACGTGAGCCGCCTCCTTGCTTAAAAAACTCTTGGGAATGAAAAGCGGAAAATATGCGTTTACATGCCCGGTATCTTTAAACATCCTGTCCAGCGCATCTCTCATGTTCTCCCAAAGGGTGAACCCGTATGGTTTAATAACCATGCAACCGCGCACGGCTGAATAGTCGGCCAAACTTCCTTTTATAACCAAATCGTTGTACCATTGTGAGTAGTCCTGGCTACGCGGCGTTATCTCTTTACTCATAATTTGTTTAACTGATAATCAATTGTTTATTTTGCGAACTTTTTGGCATAAGGATGGTTTCTAAATTAACAACACATTATGCATCCTTTATACAATAATTACGTCTTTATTAACGTAACTTTATGCCGTAAAAAGCGCAAAAGTAAATTATTAAGGGTAACAATTGTAATGATGCGTTTATTATTTAGAAAACAATTATTCAAACATAAATATCACAACCACAATGAAAACTAGAAGCTTGTTATTAATGCTTGGTTTTGTAATTGCTCTTGCAAGCTGTACAACGGCTTATAAAACCGGCCAAACTCCTGACGATGTTTACAGCTCGCCGGCTCCCCCGGCGGATGAATATGTTAGGACGCAAAAAACAGACGAACGTCGTTACAGGAATTACGACAATGATGAATATTCGGATTACGAGGATTATGACGACCGCTATCTCCGCATGAAGGTGCGTAACCGCGGCAGGTGGAGTGACCTTGACGATTGGTATTATTACGGCGGCCGCTACAACTTCAGCTATTATAATAACTGGTATTACTGGAATGATCCTTTCTATTGGAACAGTCCATGGTCGCCCGTGAGTTATTGGAATATGTACTATAACCCCTACTGGTATGGCGGCTGGGGGGGGATGTACGGCGGGCTGGGGATTGGAATGTATGCGGGCTGGGGTGGATGGTATGACCCCTGGTACACAGGCTGGTACGGCAATCCTTACTGGTATGGATATGGCCCGGGCGTGATTGCTGGTGGTAGAAATGCAACTTATGGCCCGAGGAGAACCAACCTGGGCAGTTACAATCCTAATAATTTAGGAACCGGTTCAAGATCAACTTATAGTAATCCAGGCACCGGTTACAGAAGCACTTATGGTGTGCGGTCTAACTCAAGCGTGGGTACTAATAATTCAAACTCCAACGAAAATGCAAGAACCGCTTCCAGGAGATTTGGGACTACTGATAATGGCAGGACTTATCAAAGCCGTTCTTACGATCCCGGGTATTCAACACCGAGCAGGAGCACTTATTCAAACCCCAGTTCGTCCGGTTCGTCGTCAGGTAGCAGTATTGGAGGCAGTGGTGGCAGTTCCGGTGGAAGAAGTGGAGGTAGCAGCGGTGGTGGTGCCGGCGGTAGAAGATTTTAAACATTCTCATAGTCTAAAAAAATAATCATATTTATGAAGAAAAATTTATTTGCAGCAATTGTTTTATTGTCCTATGAAACTTCAATTGCGCAAACTCCGGAAGATGCGTTACGCTATTCATGGTTTCCCGCATCCGGAACGGCAAGGTCACAAGGATTGGCCAATGCAAACGGCGCAATCGGCGGCGAAGTTTCCACAATATTTTCAAACCCGGCAAATATCGGGTTTTACAAAACCGGCGATTTCGTGATTAGCGGTGGCGTAAATATCAACAATAATAACACCTCTTATAACGGTGTTACAACAAACGTAAAAGCCAGTAGCGGTTTGTTAGGTACAACAGGTGTTGTTTTAGGCAGGGCTCATTATGGAGGAGGTTCTGTTAAAGGCTCTGCTTTTGGAATTGCTGTAAACAAAACAGCCGATTTTAATAACAGTATTACTTACAGTAACAAAGGCGGGGCACTGGTTAGAACTTCTATGGCGGATATGTTTATTGAAAGCGCCAATGGCAACCGGTACAACAACCTCGATCCTTACGGCTCCGGGTTGGCATTTGATGCTTATTGGATTGATACTTTAGCCGGCGGCACAAGTTATGCATCTGCTGCTTCAAACCTTGCCCATGCATCAGGTTTAGAGCAAAGACAGGAGATTATTACA
>Ga0066256_1001880_pt1 | contig 25828 bp, 18 predicted proteins | sample ThiBio_1000_biof_FD_87107 | JGI IMG/M metagenome (GOLD analysis project Ga0066256, IMG submission 87107) | Wastewater bioreactor microbial communities from Cape Town, South Africa - Thiocy_expt_1000_biof (version 2) | ecosystem: Engineered > Bioreactor > Thiocyanate-remediating >... | reverse complement strand
CAGATGCCAGTACCAGCGCTAGGCGTTAGTGCCAGGTCTAGCAATGCCGTGCCCGAGCCAGTTCTTGTAGTACTTGTAGTTGTCGGTGGCGTCAGTGCCGGGGAGTTACTACGCGTAGTACCAGCCAAGTCTTGTGCTTCTGGCAGCGTCCCCATCAACCAGTAGTGCCTCAACCTGCTCCTGCCCGCGTCCCCTCCCCTGCCAGTGCCAGATGCCTTCTGTGTCAGTGCCAGTTTCTGCTAGTGGCCGGTGTCGCGACGGTGGGCTCAAACACGTTGGCAGAGACCGGGACGTGGTGCAGCTGCAAGGTGGGCTGGTTAACTGCCACGGCAAAGGTGCAATCTATCACAGTCTCCGCACGGTGCGGCACAAGGCACACGGTGTACGCTGCCACCTCGCCAGCGGCCAACAACTTCATCAACTGGCTCGCCGGCTCGACCTTAATGGGCGTCGTTGCCACGTACCACGTCTTTCCTTGGTACTAGTACCAAAGATATTCACTGCAAATATACCTGCAAATGGGCACAACAAAGCGCGGGTGCACCAAAACCCACCCACTTAGTTCATTGCACGGTGTAATTTTGCGTGGCATGTGTGAAATTGACAATAAGTGAGTAGCACAACAAGGTAACCACAAACAGACCTCCGAGTCGGAGCGCTGCGCGGGCGGGCCCGCCGGGCCGCGGGCAGCGCTGCAGCGCATGCAAGCGCAGCCGGGCCAGCCGGCCCGCCGGGCGCACCTAGCGGAGGCAGACGCCGCCATGGTACCAGCGGCGTTCCCTCGCGCCCCGGGGTGCTGCTGTCGCCTGCTGGCGGCTGAGCCGCGGCTCAGTGACAACTGTGACAAGTTGACAACGAATTGTACCGGTAACGGGCCGGCGGTAACTTGAGCTAACAACTTAACAACGTTGTAGTGCTCGCGTACCACGCGTGTCGCGGCGCGCGTGCCGCCGGCCCGCCTCGCGCCGCCGCACGCCGCCAGCGTCGATTCCGTCCAGCCGCATGCTAGCCGCACTGGTGTCAGCACCGTGGGGTGCAGCAACAGTTTAGGCAACGTGGATGTTTGTGTGACAGTGGGCGCCAACAGCGCCCGCTATGATACCCACGCTTACCTCCAGCTTATGGAGCACCGCCAATATCTCCTGTAGGGTTGCATGCATCTCGATCGTCAACTGTTCAATCGACTTTTGGTGCACAGTCGCCGGCACTGCGCCATCCCTGCCAGGAGGGTGGCTAACGGTAACCTCTCTAGTTACCGGTACCTTCGCCTCCATTCCCATGTGCCAAGCCGGTACTACTGGCATTCTTGCTTGGCTTTTGGCACGCCGCTTTTGCGTCACTGTTGTAGCGCCAAAGAACGTGGCGCACTGTCAGCTCATTGAACCCGCTACAACTGCAAACAACAATACCGGTACCGGTAGTCGCAAGGTTTGGCGCAAGGTTCCGAGTCCGACTTGGCGGGTCCGAGTGGCACACCACCGAGGCGGCCACACACAGCAGCGTCACAGTCCCTGTCTTCCGCAACGCAGGCTTGGTATGTACGAGGCGGCAAATTCAATGCGGTGCTTATCTAGCTGGTACCGGTACCGGAACCTGAACCAGTACCGGTACCGGTAAGTGAGCAGCGCGCTGGCGCCGCGCTGCCGTCCATAAGCAGTACGGTACCGGCATCGCCGCCCGGCGGTGGCTGCAGCAACAGCGGCGGCGGCGGCGCGGCTGCGACAGTGGCACGTACCGGTACCGGTAATGTGTACCGGCACCAGCACTGTACCGGTACTCCGCCGGCGAAAGCTGCGCCAGCCACGGGGACGGCACCTACAGCGTGATGGTGCCTAACTTCTCCCCGATACGCCGCATCGTCTCCGCTATCTCCCGCAGCAGCGCCATCTTGGCCTCGCGGTATTCTTTCTCCCCTAGGGGCGGGCCTCGCACTACAGGAGGGTGGACCTTCGCCTTCTTCTCCACTGGCCCCTAGAACGGTGCCGGTACTACTGGCATTCTGCTTGGTAGCCTTGGCTTCTGCTTGAGTCAGCGTGACTATCGCCAACACGGTAGGTAGTGTTCTGTCAGCTCACTGTGCCCGCGACAACTGCGCGGTTGCACTGATTGTGTACCATTTGTGTGGCAGCTGTGGCTACAATTGGCGCAAGCGCCCGAGTCTGCGAGTCTGCGCTTGCCGGGTCCGAGTGACGCTCCAATGCGCGCGAACGGGGCAGCGCAACTGATTGAAGTCACTTCAATGGCCACCCTAACTCGGTGCTCAAGGGAGGAAGCTGCCACAGGTGCATACCGCCACTGCCGCCGGCAAGCAGCCGGTTGTCAGGCAGCGGCAGCAGCGTTGAAAGTCGCGCAACGAACCGAAACTCAACTACGAGCGGCGGCCGCGCCAGCGCACCACCCGCGCCAAAGGCGTCGTCGCGCATGTCCCACACCCGGATTGTGCCGTCATTATTAGACAAACTGGCCAGCTGATTGTTCGGCAGCACGGCCAGTTTGATTATAGCCCTTGTGTGCCCAACCAGTACGCGGATGCAGGCGCCGCTGGCGGTGTCCCACAACCGCACCGTGTTGTCGGAACTGGCGCTTGCGAGGCGGCCATCCGGCAGCACTGCCAGCGAGCTTATCGGTATGGGGTCCTCGTATCCTTTTGTAAGTGACACACAGGTCCAAGCGCCAACCTCCCACACCTTCAACTCCCCAAAGTTTGACGCGCTGGCCACCCTGCCGTCCAGCAGCACCGCCACCGCCGTGACCGACTGTCTGGCGTGCGCTGCCCGCGTTGCCACCACTGCGCCCGCATCTACATCCATCACATACAGCTTCTCGCAAAAGCACCCTGCTACCAGCCAGCCATTGTGGAGCACCGCTAGCGCCCATACACCGCTGTCGCACGCAATAGTCGCGCGAGTGACAACCTGCTTGTCGCGTGGCGCTTTGCGCGTGTCCCACACAACAACGCCATAGCTTGTACCCACCGCCACCCGGTGGCCGTCGTGCAGTACTGCTAGCGAACTCACATACGACTTACAAAGCTTCAGCTCCGCCGCTACCGGCACTGCGCTGCGCTCAGCGTCAGCCTCCCACAACGCCACACACCCATTTTCTGCGCCGCTGACCAGTCGGCCATCCGGCAGCGGCACCATTACTATGATGTCCCACTCATCTTTCAGCATACCGGGAAGCTTGCCGTCAGCTGGCGCAAAACACCCACTCGCACGGCAGGTGGCAATTGTGGCAGGGGACAGATCCGTTCCAGCGCTTTGCAGCACCCGCAGTGCCGACAGGTGGCCCAAGCTGGCGCGTTGTGTCACGTCGTGGCAGCAAACAAGGTGCAGCTCCTCTAAGCAGCGCGGCATGCTGGCAATCGTTGCGTCGCCGATACCAGTGAGGCTCACGTTTAGCACCCGCAGCGCCGGCAAGTCGGGGAACACCGTTGCTGGCGTCAACATGGATCGATCCTGGTACTCGTGGTGGAGGTCGAGCGACACGAGCGAGGGCGGCAGGGTGGCCAGCGTGTCGTTGCAGATGTATGTGTTGCTGAGATCGAGCGAGTGCAGACAGGTGAGATGTGCAAAAGAGATATCCAATAACAGCTCGTAGCAGCCGTCAAGGCCCAGCACGTGAAGGGAAGGCGGCAAGCTAGCAATGGCAACGCTGTCAATGTTGGTGCTCGCGGCGTTAATAACGCGCAGGCGGGCCAAGTGCGACAAATCGGGCGACCACAGGTCGCTGTTACCGGTATTGCTATCGACCTGGTAGTGGAGATCAAGTACCTCCAGCGATGGCGGCAGGGTTGCGACGGTGGCACTGCCAAATGCCCTCCATCCGCTGCAAACCACCACGCGCAGGTGCTGCATGTTGCTGAAGGCAGCGGTACCTAGCAATTCGCAGCCGCACATGCGCAGCTCGCGTAGCGACGGCGGTAGGCGCGCCAGTCCAGCCTCCAAAACCTTTGTGCGGCTGCAGTCGAGCGACTCCAGCGCCGTCAGGTGCGTGAAGTTTGCATGCCGTGTTAGTTTGCCGTACTGGTACGGGTACGACACGTTTAGCGCGCGCAACGTGGGCGGCAGGCGCGCGATGACGTCGTCAGTGACATAGCAGCAATCGACAAGGTCCAGCTCTGTTGCTCCCCCAAGTGCCGTCAACTCCTTACCGCGCGGAATCAGCGCGTCTTCCGCTAGCTTCAGTGCTGTCGCTGCCGGAAGCGCTGCGCGCCACCGGTCCGTGTCGCACACTGGGGTTGTAGTATCGGCCCACGGCACCGCCGCAACTGCCGAAGCAAGCGCCGGATGCAGCCGCCGCAGCATGGTGGCATCCGCCGTGTTCAAGCACGCTGCCACCACCACCGCAGTAACGACGTTGCCGGCCAGTAGGCACACAAGTAGCGGTAGTGCCTCCATGGACGTCGCTGGCGGTGGCTGTGGCGTGTCGCCTCGCGCCACACGCGAGTGAGAGTGGGTCATGCGCGGTTCTACCCCTGCCATGTTCTCAACACAAGTGCAGTACAGTTGTGCATTGCAAATTACACGCGCAAGCGGCGCCAGTGATAATGTACAGCTTCCGCCGCGCTTGCTCCAACGCGAAGGCGTTGACCCGCCAACTCGGACGGAGTTGGAACGGAACAGTGCGTTGCCCGCCTACTCGGACGCCTTGGTGTTGCAACTGCTGAATTGGGCAGGCAGTAAGTTTACCGGCGTTGAAAAGCCGTTCCCGGAGGACGTGTCACGCCGCCTCGCCACTGCGCTTCGTCTGCTGGTCGGCGCCGCGTGCGACATCTCTGATGCGGAAGAGGCCGAGACAGGCGCGCGGCCTGACAAGCCCCCCATGCTGCTATTTGACAATGTGGACAACCTAGTTGTAAAGGACAGCCACTTGGTTGCCCTCGGTGGCGTCTCGACTTTGCGGCAGTAGAGAGGCACTCTATCGTAGCCGCAGTCGTTGGAAGCTCCTCCAGACTGCGCAAAGTGCTGTCGAATCCTACCTTCTGTGCCGCGGTCATCGTACGGGACCCGACACCCGAGGACATCAAGGTGGCACTGGTGGCTCGCGGGTACACGTCCAAAGAGGCAGACCGCATGCTCAAGCTGTGCGGCACCCGCCTGCACTGGCTGGCCACTCAATGATGGGGTTCGCAAGTCCTTCATCGACTTTGAGACCACGGCAAAGTCAAACGTCAGCTGGGACTTCTGGGAAGCACGCCGCGCGTTTGGGACACGCAGGAATCTAAGCGAATTCAGTATCCTCGTGGACCCCGCAGAGGCTGCGCACGCTGGCGGTAAGCCTGCATACGACAATGAGTCACTAGCGCACGTTGATTGTTTGGCAGCACTGTTTACAGACGAAGACAAACATGTACGGTTCCAGTCTGACCTACATCGGCGTATGTGGGCGACCGAACGCCACTGGTACGCTAGCGACAAGCAGGCGTAGCGCAGCGCGAACGAAGCCGCGGCCGCAAACGAGAACGAAACGCACCACAAGCTTACGCCTGCTGCATGACACCCCACCCACTTTCGTAACTAACGCAAATACGGTACCTCTTCAAATGATCACCGAAATGTAAATACTAAATTGCAGTTTTCAATGTATATCCAGAGCAGGAGAGTCGCAATCAGTGCCATCGACACAAACAACATCGTTCAAACATGCGCGCACGTTTTTAGCGGCGGTCGCCGATACTATGCCACCAACTACTCAATACCGTCTTTTAGTGTAATCAACAAGACAAATGTTTTTTTCAATTCTCTCTTTCCTATGTAGAAGGTGCTGCAAAGTAACTCGCTCCAACCTTGTGATGCCGCCATAACTGCCAGAATATAGGTTTACATCTTTCCGTTACACAGGCAGCGTCGCGGTTGCACTGTTAGTTGCAAACTACAAATTTACGTAACCGTAGAACAGGGATCGAAAAAAGTGTTCACAGCAAGTTTTAAAGTTGATGCGAAATCATTACAATGGATGGAGAATAAAAGTATACTTAGTTATTAGTTATTATTGCAACAGACTTGATCCAATGTGTGTGTGTGCACTTTATAATTGATTTGTCGAACACTAACAACAATATTGTGACGTTTGCGGTGCGCCACAAGCATTGACTTTGTTTGAATACTCTAAAAAGTTTTACTCTTTCAAGTTGATAAGGCGATCTTGCCGCGCGGTTGAAGTGACATTCGTGCAGTTATCTATTATAAGCGTGGTCAGTTGTGGTGGCAAGCTAGCAATGGTAGCGTTGCCGATGGCCGTGTCACTCAAATTTACTTTCTGCAGTGCAGGCATGTGTTGCGGGAAGGTCGCTGCAGGCGTCAGTCGGCTGGCTCTCCCTGCTACCGTCAGGCGTGACAATGATGGCGGCAGAGTTGCAACGGCTGCATCGCCCAAGTCGGAATTTTGGCAGTAGAAAACATCCAGCTTTGGAGGGGGCGGTTTCGAAAACGAGGACGTAGCCAGGCCGGTGCAGTTTGCAAGCAAGAGTTGCACAATTGTCGACGGAAGAGAAGCAAGCGCCGTGTGCGGTACCTGACACCAACAAAGCAAAAGGGCGCGCAACGCAAGGTGTGCAAATGGCGCGACATGTGGGTTGAGTCTCACCGTCAGAATGGTCAGATCCTCCAGTGAGGACGGCAAGTTGCTGCTGCACACATCGATTTTTGGAAGTTGGCCGCACTTGAGAGTCCGTAGCGTGATCATGTGGCGGAAATCTGCACCTGTGCTCACACGACAGCACGCCGCTTGGAGCATCGCCAATGTTGGTGGCAGGGTTGCAATTGCGTTGTTGCCAATGCTTGTGAAGCTGCATTTCAGCGTCTCCAGCGCCGGGATATGTGCAAAGCTGACGGCATCAAACACATTACTGCAGCCGTGAACGTCCAGTGTCCGCAGCGTCGGTGGGAGGCGACGAATGACTTCATCCGTCACGTTCATTTCGCACTCCGACACATCCAAGTACGTGAGGCCAGCGAGTGTGGCTGCCGTCACGGCCGGATCAAGGCGCACCAGCCGCGTTCCAATGGCGGCGGGGAACGCTGCCCGCCACCGCACCACGTCTGCCACGCCTGTTGCCCTGTCGCACCACGGCAGCGTCTCCACGGCAGTGCCTACCACCGGGTGCAGCCGCCGCAGCGCCGTTGCGTCAACCGTGTTCAGCAGCTGCAGCAGCGCGACGGCCGTGGCGGGGTTTCCTGCCAGCAGTAGCACCACCAGTGGCACTTCACTGCCGTCCTCTTTTGCCTCCACGTGCGCGACACTTGCCGCTCGTGTGGCTGCCCTGGCGCGGGCTGCAGCGGCCGCGCGTTTGTGCCGCCGCCGAACCGCCTGGGTGGCTGGCGCCATTGTGATGGTGCACAATGGAGTACCGGTAGGTGCCTGGTTGTTATGGTGGTCTACGTCCCTGTAGAAAGCAATGTTAAGAATTGTTCCCGCCTTTTGCGTGCTGTTTTGCGTCTGTATTTTGCGATTACCGGTAGTACCGTGCGGCGTGCGCTGGTGCTGTGCCGTGGTGGACCGTGCGCAAGAAATGCGTTGAATGCGCGTCCGAGTTGGCCTGGCGGGCCCTGGGCCGCCGCCCCACGCGACTGCAGATGGTGTGAGGATCACCGGTACTACCGGTAGTACCAGTACGACCGGTACTAGTTTGGCGACGCCTCGCGCAGCCGCGCGGCGCTGCCGCCGTGGGCCCATGGCCGCAACAGTGTGCGGCGCAACAGCGGCGCGCCCACTTCAATTGCGTGTGCAATAATGGGCAACCGTGTCTTAGCGGCGCAGTGTGGTAATTGTGCCCGCCGGCCCCACCGTGCCGCGGCCGCCGGTCGCCGGTCGGCGGCCCTACCGGTAAGGCAGTCCTTGGCCGCGGTGACGGGCATGGCCGCATGCCATGGAACTCGCGTTGGGCCGAGTCGGGTGGCTCCGACAGTGTCCGACACTGGCTCGGACACGGCATCCGGTGGCCGTCCACCGGCACTTGCCGCCGGCTTCACCCACCCGCCGCCACTGGTGCCGGCACCGGCACCCCACCCGCCGCCGCCGCCGGTCCGGCGCCAGAGTCCAGACCCCGGCGGCCCGGGCTCGCCCGGCGGCCGCGTCACGTCCGACAGGAATCGTGCAAAGGGGAGGAGAGAGAGGGGGGTCGATTTTTGTCCGTTGGCGGCAAAAAGTGACCACTTTGCGACACAAAATAGAGGGATTGCGCACGACGGCGGTAGAATTACGGTGTGCAAATTGATGATGTTGAATGTGTTGGAGGGGTTGTGTGTGCTACTTGTAAGTGATACTGGCAGCATTATTGTTTTGATTTTCCGACCTCGTCGTCCTCTCCTCTCCTCCTCCTTCTCTCTCTCACTACTACTACTACTGTTGCTGCTACTTGTCTCTTGCTACTACTACGGCTACTCACTACTGCTGCTGCTGCTGCTGTGCTAGTGCTGCTGCTGCTTCTGCTGCTGTTGGTGGTAGTAGTGTTTGGTGCTGTGTTGTTGTGTTGCTGGTGTCTATCCACTACTACTACTTACTACTCTCTGCTACTACTGCTACTACTACTACTCTGCTGCTACTGCTACTACTACTGCAACTCGCTACCTACTACTGCTGCTACTGCTGCTGTGTTGCTGCTGCTGCTGGTGGTGGCGGTGGTGTTGGTGCTGTTGCTACTGCTGTTGGTATTGGTGCTGCTGTTGTTACCGCTGCTGCTACTTACCGCTGGTACTATCGATAGTGCTACTGCTACTGTAACTGCTGCTGACGCTGCTGCGATTACGCTACTACTACTACTACCTGCTAGTACTACTATTGCTAGTGCTGTTGTAGTTGCTACTGCTGCTGCTGCTGCTGTCTACTGCTGGTGGTACAGCTCCTACCTCTGCTGCTCGATGGCAACAACACCTCTCTCGCCGCTCCTACTATCGCACTCCTACTACTTCGCACACCCACACACCTCGACACCCCTAGTGCTACTACCTACGACTACTCGATCTCTACTACTTGCCTACTTGGCTATTTCTTCACTTAACGCAGTCTTACGCCCTTTCGCCCTCCTTCACCGCCACCTCTCACGGCGACACCTCCCACTCTACCACTCCGTTCCCATCTCACCACCTACCTCTCACCCACCGCCGCTCGTCTCGCCGCTGCCCACCTCACCGCCACCGCCTCCCACTCTCACACGCTTGCAGACGAACAGACGACGCAGAACAAGCCACCAAAGCAACGCGAGAACCAACCACCGGCAACTCATACCTACCAACCGACAGCCCGCCACGATGGCGGCAGCGCGGCGCATGACGCTGGATGACAGCCGGCTGTCCATGACGTTTGGTGCGCCCAGCGGGCGCGACCGCACCTCGTTTGGCGCGCCCCTCATGGCGGCGCGTGCCGGCGTGAAGGTGGCGCCGCCCACCACCGGCAAGAAGGAGGCGCCCCACCGCGCCCGCCTGTCCATGGGGGGGGGCGCCATGGATGCACAGTACGTCATGTTGTTTGTGCCTGGCGGCAGTTGCAGCACCGCTCCGCGTACCTCACTCACCCCCACTATCCCATAACCCCTCTAACTGCAGCAGCCGCAGCCGCACCAGCCTGTTTGGCAAGCTGACGACGGCGGGCGGCGGTGGCGGCGGCGGCGGTGGCCGCAAGGAGGGGCGCGCCGACCCGCGGCCCATCACCACCGATGCGTTCAAGGACGACGCCATCACCGCCATCGTGCAGTTCTGCCAGGCCACCAACTACCGCGCGGGTGCCATCAGTGACAGCATCCTGCGCAGCCCCACCGGCAAGGACTTTGCCAACATCATGACGCACCTGTGCCAGCAGCTGGACGCCTCGTACGCCGTGACGGGCAAGGTGGAGGACGAGGTGGCCACCCTGCTGAAGACCATGCGGTGCGTTCCTCCTTGCTTGTTTGCTTGCGTAGTACCGTCCAAGTGCTCCTCGCCGTCCCCCCCCCCCCCCCCCCCCCACCGGCCCACCCCCCGCGCGGGGGCCCGTTCGTCCCCGCCAAGGCGGCGCGGGCGGGGGGGGGGTCAGCCCCGTCGTCCCCGCCGGTGCTGGCGTCTATGGCGTGGCTGGTGGACCTTCTGATGTACGACTACCACGCGCGCGTGGTGGATGACGAGGCGGTGGAGGCCGCCGTGACGCGCGGGCCGCAGCCGGTGCCGCCCACCGCTGACGTGGCCAGCGCATCCGAGATGTCGGCGGTGGCCGACGGCGCCTACTTCTTCACGGACCTGACGGAGGCGTACGAGGCGTTTCTGGCGGGCAACGACGCGCAGGTGGCGGAGCTGGACGGCGCGCTGGCGCAGGCGTTTGAGGCCAGCTACGCCAGCGAGGCGCGCGAGGTGGAGGAGGTGAAGCGCGAGATCGAGTCGCTGAAGAGCGAGCTGGCAGCCACGCGCAGCATCCAGTCCAGTGTGCCCAAGCTGCGCGCCAGCGTAGCGGAGCTGACGGCGGCGCTGGACAAGCTGACCAAGGCGGCGGGCGAGCTGGAGGCGACGCGCGACGGCCTCACTACCAAGATTGATCGCGACGCGCGCGTGCTGGCAGACCGCGGTGCGTGCCGTTGTGTTACCCCCTGCTGCTGACGGTTGCACTTTTGCGCCACCATCTCACTATTCACAACGCCTCTCCCCCACACTGCAGAGCGCGAGCTGGAGCGCACCACCCTCGCCGTCGCGGATGTGCAGCGGCGGCTGGATGCGCAGGAGCTGTCGCCCGCCGACGTGGAGCGCATGGCGGTGAAGAAGCAGCAGCTGCGCGAGCAGTACGCGACCCTGCGCGATGAGGCGGCGCGCGTGGAGGGCGAGGTGGACCGCGACCGCACCGGCGTGACCAGGGCGCTTGCCAAGCTGCAAGGCGTCATGGCAGAGTACACGGCGCTGGCACACAAGGTGCAGCTGCTGCCGGTGGGCGCCAAGTACGCGTTTGGCGTCGACTTTGGTGTGAAGCTGCAGGAGGGCGTGCTGGACGCGGTGAGCGACGGCACGCTGGGCCTGGACGCGTCGCTGGTGTCCAACACCACGGGTGACTACAGCCTGGCGGCCGCTGGCTCGGCAGCGTCCGCCGCCACCACCACCGCGTTGCTGGGCGCCGACCTGAAGCACGGCATCAAGCCACAGCTGCGGGAGCTGCGCGCCAAGATGGCGCGGCAGGCGACGGAGCACACGCGCACGGTGCTGGAGCTGACGGAGGCGGTGGCGGCGCAGGTGGAGGCCAAGGCGGAGGCGCACGCGCGCATGGAGATGGTGCGTGCCGCGTGCCGGGGTGGTAGTCATGAACTAATTGATCGCACCCCACCCCCTCATCCCACCACCCCCATGTGCAGCTGAACAAGCGGCTGAAGGTGCAGGAGGACGCGGTGGTGGCGCTGCGCGGCGACGCGGAGGCGACGCTGGCGAGCGCGGAGGCGGACGCCACGGCGCTGACGGCGCAGGTGACGGCGGCGCGCACGGAGCTGGCGAACGCGCTGGCGGCGGCGCGGGAGCTGAGCCCCGAGGTGCTGCATGGCATGAAGCTGTCCATTGACAGCCAGATGAAGGCGATGGACGCCATGCGCAAGCGGCTGGCGGACCGCATTGCCACGTCGCTGGTGGCGGTGGCGGGGCACAAGGAACTGGTGACCACCAAGCTGACGGGTCTGCGGTCGCGCTGCCATGCGTTCCGCAATGACGCGCTGAAGCGCCCCGCCGTCGTGATGCCCACCGTGCCCACCCTGACCACCGTTGCCACCGCCACCATGGCTGCCAACGCTGCGGCTGCCAGTGTGGCACACCTGCCCGCCGCCGCTGCCGCTGCCGCCGCTGTTGCTGCTGTACCGACGCCAGGGCGCGCTCTGGCCATGCCCGTCGTGCCTGCCTCCCTCGGCCGCGTTGGTGACGCCAGTGCGTACCGGTTGCCGGCTGCCACCGCCCTGCGGGCGGGCCTGCATAACACGTATGACGACACCGCGGCGGCGGCAGGATACGGCGGCGGCGGCGTCGCTGGCATGGATGCCCTCGCTGCGCGCTCCGCTGGCAAGACCGTGATGCCGCCGCCGCTCCCTGCCGCCCTGGGTGGCAGCCGCGTGGTACAGAAGCTTGCCTTTGACCGGGGCATGTAACCCGACGGCCGGGTATGAACGCGTGTGTGTGTGCTTATTTCAACGCCATGTGCCTCAAACTATGATACTGTCACGGCACCGGCTGCAGATGCCAGCGGCCGTCGTGGAAGGGGTGGTACGTGCCCCACAGGCCGCTAAAGGATATGTACGAGGTGGTGCCTGCCAGCAGCAGCCCAAAGTTGCGGTCAGTGTCGTGCAGCAGCGCGTACAGCGTGTTGGCAGCCGCGTCTGCCGCCGCAATAGGTAGCAGGCCGGAGGCGGGTGCAAGTGCGCCGGGGGCGAGGCGGCCGGGCGCAAACACCACCTCCCGCCAGCCCGCGTAGGTCGCCGTACAAAACACGGGGCTGGTGTCATCACCGGCGGCGGTGTCAACGACGAACTGGCGCTCAGGCCACGCCTCACCCGACACGGTAGGCGACGAGGTGGTGAGCGGGATGCCCAAGGCGCGGAACAGTGTACTTGCAGGGAGGCCGCCACGTGGAACGTCGACACGTCGCGCAGTGCCGCTGGACCCCCGCAGCGCCGGTGGTGCCGGCGCCGACGGCGGCGGTGGCGGTGGCGGCGCCAGGGCGGAGGAGGTGGCACGCGACACCAGCAGGAGGTCGCACTCGCCGGCGGTGGTGACCACGAATGAGATGCATGCATTCAGCCTGCCTGCCTGCTCCCGTGCAAGCGTCTGCAGCGCTGTCGCTGCCAAGTCGCCGCCGCCGCCGCTCGTCGATGGGGCGACGCGGCAGAATGGTGCGTCCCGCCCTCCCACCATGTCTGCCTTCAGCTCGTCGCACACGCACAAGGCGGGCAGCGGCAGGCGCTGGTACATGCCAAGGTCCATGACGCACAGGCGCTGGCGCGTGGCGGGGTGCGGCATGCACAGCGCATGACCCAGGCCCTCGTGGTACGTCACCGCGTCGGAGCCATGCACCTCCGGGTGGTACCACGCCTCTTGCGTCACCAGGCCCACGCCGTAGCCCACGCGGGCGCCGGGCGCCGTGGCGGCGGCCGCCGACAAGGGTGTGCCAGCCAGGGCGCCGGCCACCTCGTGCAGCCGCGTCACGCCCCGGAAGCTGCTGCGGGAGCCGCCCGCCAGCGTGATGTCGGAAATGTCCACGCCCTGCGCCTCCGCCGCGCCCCAGATGTAGTACTTGGCCAGCGGCGGCAGCGCGCGCGCCGGTGGCGCCGGCGGCGCCGGGGTGGGTACCGGAGTGTGTGTGGATGTGGTGCATGTACCGGAACCGGTACTGGTAGGTGGCCCATACGCGACCTCCACCCCCCAGTCTGCAAACATGACAAACACGATCTGCGTCGGCAGGGCGGTATCGCCGGGGTGCGGGTCGGCACCAAACGCGACACACGGCAAGGGCGATGTCGCAGGCGAGGCAGCGGCCACCACGGCGTCGGCAGCACCGTTGTAGAACTCATCGGCGTCGCCCTCGCGCGCCACTGCGCCGGCTGGCAGGTGGAGGGGGCCGCGCAGCAGCCACGACACGCGGGACCCTGGGAACTGGGACTCATGGAAGGCGGCGCAGGACGTCAGCAGCGTGGCGCACTTGCCCTCCCAGCCGGCCACTGGTGTGCCGCCGGTGGGCACCACATACACCCCGACAGCCACCACATGGCGCATGCTCACGTCTGGCCGCTTCCACAGGTGCCAGTCTTGTGGCGGTGGGATGGGAGCGGCGGCGGCGGCGGCGGCGGCGGCGGGGGTGGGAACGGAGGTGGTGGTGGTGGCGGAGGTGGGTGACGGTGTTGCCGAGGCAGAGGGTGTAACGGGTGACGGTGTGGCTGAGGCGGGTGACGGTGTTGCTGCTGCTGCAGCACCGGCAGAAGCGCCGGCAGTCGTACCGGTGGCGGCAGCGGTGGCTGGTACATCGCCTGCAGCAGCGCCGGTAGTCGTGCCGACGGCAGCGGCAGTAGTCGTGCTGGCAGCGGCTGCGGTGGCCGGTCCGTTGCCGCCTCCACCGTGTGCGTCACCCCTACCCTCCACGCCGCATGCACCGCTGTCGCCGCCTCCACCATCGTGTGCGTCGTCGCCAATGCGTGCGTCGCCGCCGCCCCCATCGCTTCCACCACCTCCGGCACCACCTTGTGTTTCGTCACTACCGGTTCCCTCCATGCTGCTATCTTGGTTTCGCTGCAAGGACGCCAAGTGCAGCAGCGGCGGCAAAGACAGGTGGCAAACAACCACTGGTGCAGCTGCAGCTGGTACATTTGCCAGCACCCAACTTGCCCTATTTATGTTTTTCTTGCATCCCTCTTGTTACTCTCATACCGGTACGCGCTGGTGATCCGAGTCGGCGGGTGTCGGGCGGCATGCCGGTTTAACAGCTGCAGCTGCACATGGAACGCAAACATCTCAGTGCCACTGGGCGCGGCGGTGCAATTGTTGCAGAGCCACATGCGTGCCTAACACATTGTTTATTACATTGGAGAGCTGTGCGTACCACGAGGTGCCGCGCCAGCACCCGAATGTTGCCCCAACTTCAAGCCACCAGCCGTCGTCGTCGGTCGGTGGAGTCCGACTTCAGTCACCGCAGCGAGGGGAGGGTGGTGTTGCGCAGCGAAGACGACACGCAACGCGCATTTCTTTATGCGCGCACTCTCGCGTGGCACACAAAACGATCGACCAAGGACTACTGTTAGCGTGGATGCAGCACGTGCGGCAGTTGTTTGTGTGAGCAGTGCAGCGTTTGGCGTTGCATCCGTGCTGCTTGTCCTCCTTTGCCCACTGCGACGCCATCACGTACAGGGGCGGCGCACCCGCAGGGCTCGTTTGGTACTACCCGGCGGGCCTCCTTGGCAGTGACTTGCTACTCGACTGGCGGTGGTTGAATCCTTGGATTGCGGGCTGCTGGCAATAAGTACCGGTACTGCAGTGCAGCACCATGGCGTCCACGCCGTCTACCTTGTCTGCGGCGGCCGCGGCGGCGTCAGCAGGGACCATACCGGTAGCGCGTGCTGGCATGGCGGCGGAGGCGCCTGCCGCCAGGCCACCGAGTGCCAGTGCTGCTGCGCCACCGACTCCGTCTGCTGACTCCTATCATGAAGTCGTGCTTCACCATGCACTCCCTCCGCCACTGCCGCCACCGCCGCTGGCGCCACCACCCCAGGTGGTATCCCTACACGAAGAGGCAGCTGCCGCTGCATTTGCTTCCGGCAGTACACCCGGTGGTGATGAAGAACCAGTGGCGACCATGAGTGTGCCCAACGCTGCGTCGGGTGTCAAGCGCCGGCGGGCGGCGTCACGGGCGACCGTTGCTCCGACGGATGGCTCTCTGGTGCACAGCCGCCAGCGCCATCGATGCAAGGAGTGCGGCGGAGCCAGCATCTGTGTGCATGGCCGTGTGCGCAGTTACTGCAAGGAGTGCGGCGGCGGCGGCATTTGCGAGCATGGCCGCCAGCGCAGCAAATGCAAGGAGTGTGGCGGGGCCAGCATCTGCCCGCATGGCCGTGTGCGCAGTTACTGCAAGGAGTGCGGCGGCGGCGGCATTTGCGAGCATGGCCGTTTACTAAGCCACTGCAAGGAGTGTGGCGGTCGCGGTATTTGCGAGCATGGCCGTTTACGAAGCCACTGCAAGGAGTGCGGCGGAGCGGGGGTTTGCGAACATGGCCACCAGCGCAGTTACTGCAAGGAGTGTGGCGGGAGCGCCATCTGCGAGCATGGCCGGCAGCGCTACAGCTGCAAGGAGTGTGGTGGTGCCGGCATCTGTGAACATGGTCGCCAGCGCTACAGTTGCAAAGAGTGTGGCGGTCGCGGTATTTGTGAGCACGCCCGCGAGCGTCGCAACTGCAAGGAGTGCGGTGGCTCAGGCATCTGCGAGCATGACCGCCTGCGCGCATACTGCAAGGACTGTGGAGGCACCGGCATCTGTGAGCACGGCCGCCAACGCAGTCGCTGCAAGGAGTGCGGTGGAAACAGCATATGTGAACACGCCCGCGAGCGCCGTCGATGCAAAGAGTGCGGTGGGGGTGCCATTTGTGGACATGGTCGCGAGCGCCGTTTCTGTAAAGATTGCGGCGGTAGCGGCATTTGTGAGCACGGCCGCCGTCGCTACGGCTGCAAGGAGTGCGGCAGTGGTGGCGTGTGTGAGCATGGTCGTATGCGTCGTCGTTGCAAGGAGTGCCTGGGTGGCAGTACGTGAACATCGTTGTCGCCGCCGACCTTTGACGTGGGGAGTGCGGCAACGTATGAAGCTGCTGCCGCTTCTGTGGGTAGTCTGCTTGACTGTGAACTGCCCGTGCCGCGCTGGCCGTCATTGTGGTGTCCCGTATGCGCTGCCAGCGTAAGGCGTATTGGAGTTGGCGCTGGTTGTCGGCCGGGCTGGGTGCGGCAGTGACAGCGCAGCCGCCAGCGGCCGGCCGCATAACCTAGGGCAGCGACTGTGACTTGTGGCTGCGAGCGGTGGCCAGCTCCGTAGCCTGCGTTGCACCTGTACCAGCCGCCACTCAATGGTCCAGGTGACCAGGTCCGCCTGGCCAGGCTCCAGCTCAACGTCCACACCACGCCACGCCACCGACGGTCGAAACAGAATGACTGCGCGCCCGTCGTGACAGCTGCTGCCAGCCCCGCGGTGGTCATGGCGTGCAACAACGCGGGAGCTGCTGCCACGTGTCGTACACACGCATGCCACGGTGGCGTTGGCATTTTCTACATTGTGTCTATTCTGGTTTTCCCAACTTTCGTTGAGCTGGCTGGCACGGCGAGGAGAGTGGTGTGGTGGGCTGCCGCGGTAATGCCAGTGTCATCAACAAGCTCACACCGCCGGCGGGCGTGACATTCCATGCCGTGACGGCGGGCGACGACTTTAGCTGCGGCCTCACTGCTGTGAATAGTAGTCTGCGTTGCTGGGGCGCCCTGTCGGGCGGCACATCGCAGCTGCCACCAGCGTCCACCTTCTTTGTGGACGCACACGCGGGGCCACGCCATGTGTGCGGCCTAGTGCCAAATGGCACCGTGTACTGCTACGGCGATGCGTCGTCGCGCGGAGCCATTAATGTGCCACCGGGTGTTGTCTTTCAGGGTGTTACATCCGGCGCCAATTACACCTGCGGCGTGGCGCGCAACCATAGCGTGGCTTGTTGGGGAGATGCTACCAACCCGGTAGTGGCGGCAGCAACAACATGGCAGACAATTACGGACGCGGAGCATGTGGCATGTGGTGCTGACCACGCGTGCTACGTGCGGGTGAACGGCAGCGTGGCTTGCTGGGGTAGCAATAGTCGTGGCGCCGCGGCGCCGCCGGCGACGCTAAAGTCGAATGGAAGCGTGTGGTGGCTAGCTGCGGGCGCCGGCATGACGTGCGCCATGTCGGGGTGGAGCGTACCGGGGCCTGTAACCTGCTGGGGCGCTGTTACAGGTGCCATTTCGGCCGCTGGCTACGAGGTGGCGTGCGCGGGGTGGGGGTGCGTGGCGTCTACAGGAAATAGCAGCGCGCGGGTGGCGGTAGCAGCCGCCTTAGGAGGCGTTGGGATGCCACAAAATGTGGACATTAGCTCGCCGGTTGTTACTACATTGGCAGGCTATGGTGCTGACGGTAGTGCGGATGGTGTGAGCGCGTCAGCTCGATTTAGCTATCCACGTGGTGTGTCGTTAGATGGAGCCAAGTGGCTGTACGTGGCAGACTGCGGCAACCACGTGATTCGGCGGGTGGACATTGCAAGCCGCGCGGTGACAACTGTAGCTGGAGTGTCAGGTAGTGCTGGCGCAACAGTGGGAGCCACGCCACTGCAATCCACATTTAGTTCCCCACACGGAGTGGAGGTGGATAGCGAGGGCAACGTGTATGTGGCGGACTCTTCCAATTGCGCCGTTCGTATGCTGTCGGGTGTGTGGGTAGCTGGAACTGGTGCGTCAGGGTCTGCCAATGCTGCTACTGGTACCAACGCCACATTTGGTGGCGTGCATGCGGTACGAGCTGACGTAGCTGGTGGGATGCTATTTGTAGCGGATGGTGGTACCTTTCAGGTGCGCACCATTACAGCCGCTGGTAGTCACGCCGTTGCGACACTGGCCACTCTGCCTGCTTATGTGTGGGCAATTGCACTTGATCCTGCAGCGCGCATTATGTACGTCGGAGTGTACTGCTCAGTTTATGTCGTCACATATGCCGGCGTGTCCAAGCTACTGGCAGGCAGCGCCAATGGAATTGGCTACTTAGATGGTATTGGCGACGTGGCACGGTTCGACCTAGTTGCCGGGTTGGCGCTAGATGCTGGCGCTGGGGTATTGTATGTTGCGGCCGAATACAACTATCGCATACGGCTCGTTACCACAACCCTAGGCATGGTCACTACTATTGCAGGTTCAGGTGCCATAGGATTTCTGGATGGCATTGGTACGGCAGCAGTATTTAATAACCCAACAGGTATTGTGCTGGATGCTTCCGCAGGCACCCTGTACATCAGCGACCGAACCAACCACGTCATTCGGCGGATGCAACTTGCACCACCCACCCCAGCTGCCCTCGCTGCCGAAGCTGCAACCCTGCCGCCAACACCACTTGCACCCACCCACCAGCTGACGGCATGGCGCGCACTTGGCAGCCTTGGAATAACGTATGCGCAGCCGGTACTAAACGCACGTACTGCCGTCTTTTCTTCGTTCCTTAACGCTGCCAACACCGCCGGCCTCAACCCCGCCATTGGCGCACTGCTGCTGGGCAACGTGACGCTTGCACCACGGGACGCAACCCCCGCCGCCGCCGGCAACACCAACACCACCTTCTCCACGTCGGCGCAGCGCGGTCTGCGGTCGCTCACCCTGACAACGCCCGCCATTCCGGCAGCAGCCCTTGCCCTTCCAGCACTTACCAACCTGACGCTGACTGCATCAGTCCCGACGCAGCAGATGCTGCTGACCGCCGAAAGCTTTGCAGGACTGGTCGCGCTATCCACACTTGTGTTGTCAAACATTAACAACGTCTCGTGGCCATTCCTTTCATGGCTGCCTGCCGTTCCCGCCCTACTATCATTGGACCTGAGCGGCAATGCCATCACAACCGTCAACGAGCACGACTTTGATACCACCCGCTCTCTGCGCTGGCTGTCACTGGCCGATACCGCTCTGAACTACGTCAGCGACATTGCCTTCTCCGCCGCCAAGCAACCGGCACTAGCATTGCTCGACCAGTCACGCACGCCGCTAGTGACTGGAGCTGGCTGCCGTCCAGGGTTCTCAAACCTCTTCCAACTGACTCCCGCCAGCGGAGCGCCATATGTAGCATGCCTCGCGTGCCCTGCTGGGGCATCATGCGTCGGTGGCGCCAGCAGCCCGGTCCAGTGCGGCGCCAACACGTATTCTACCGGCGGTGCCGCTGCCTGCACACCATGCCCTGCTGGTATGTATGCAGCGCGAGCTGCGGTAGAGTGCACACCGTGCCCGCCGGGCCTGGCAGCTCCTGGCTGCAATGCCACCGCGTCGTGGCGTGACAGCATCACGCTCGTGGCAGACGGTGCTGGTGGCTGGGTTAATGCTACCGTCTACCTCGTGCCTGCCGGGTTGCAGCCTGCCGCTGCAAACTTGTCCTGCGGCCCGCTGGCCGTGCTGTCCACCAACGCCGTGGCGTGTGCGCTGCCCTTCTTGCTGCCGTCGTCAACCTCAGTATCAGTGCTCACGCAGGTGTGGGTGGCGCATGCTGCCATGGGCGGCATACCACAGCGGCTCAACTCCACCGTCATATTAGTGCCACCGCCACCGCTTGTCATTGCGCCTGAAGGCGGCCTCGGGTTAGCTCCACACGCGCCTGGTACCGGCCGCGTCGTGCTGCGCCTCCCCTCGCCACGGCTGACAGCTACCGATTGGGACGCTGTCGGGCTGCCACCACCGCCGCAAACAACCATCGACGACCTGGTCGTGTGGCTGGACGGCGCGCCGTGCACGGATGCGGCTTGGGAAGCACCCACCACGCTGTCGTGCATAACGTCCGCCACCGACGCCACCAGCGTGACCGCCGTGGTGCAGCTGGCGAGCGGGGCCTTCAACATCAGCGGCGTCCTGCCGTCGCTGCTGCTGCCGACACCGGCACTTGGCATCAACACGGAGCTGCAGCTCCTGCCACCTTCGCAGCCGATGCCAAACGCAACCATCAACCTCACGCTGGCTGGCGTGGGCCTGTGTACCGGCGGTAGTGTCCCGCAGTTAGCATCCGCATCAGTGGCCGGCGTGCCATGTGCGTCAGTTGCATGCGTTGCTGGCCGCCCTGACGTCGCGCTGTGTGTGGGCTGGAACGCTAACAGCACCGCGGCTGGCGCGCAACCTGGCAGTCCAACGTTGCTTGTGAATGTGACTGTAGCATGGGCAAACCCCACCACCCGCTCCATTACCTGCGACGCCTGTGTGACGCTAGCGACACGACCAGAACTGACATCCATCACGCCCAACTCCATCGCCACGCCTGGGGTGCCGGTGGTGGTGACTGGCACCGGCATCATGGACGCCGCACGCGTACCGCCCACCGTGCTCATTGGCGGCGAAGTTTGTAGTGAACTGCAGGTCCTGGACACACGGTTTGTGCAGTGCAATGCCCCGTCCGTGCTGGCGTCGGCACCCGGCTACCCGGTAGTGCCCGTCGTGGTAGTCAATGCTGCCGGCGCTGCGTCCACCGAGCCCGTCAACCTCACGTACCCCGCCACCTTTGCCGCGTCGTGGGCACCGTCATCATCAGCACTGACCGCGCTGCCGGGCGGGCTCCTGTCACCCGCGCCCACGTTGCGGGTGCTGTCGCGCGAGGCAGCGACCTGCACCCTCGCCATCAATACAAGCTCGTGCGCCACATCTGACGTGTCGCTGGCATCGCGCCCGTCTGGTATGACCGTGTCGTCGCCTGCCACGTCGCTATCAGTCGGCGCCAGCGGCAGCTCGGATGCCGTGTCAATCGACTTGTTGCTAGACGTGTTGACGGTGAGCGGCGGCTCGGGCTGCGCCGGCACACTGACGGCATCATGCATTGACGCCGTGGGGCAGAGCGCGTCCACGGCAGGGCAGCCTAACCCTGCCGTGGCATTGGCGGCCTGGCATGTCGACTGGAATACGTCCCGCGTGCCGCAGTCATTTGTTGTTGTGCCGGGCGAGCTGCCGACCCTCACAGCTACGTTTATCATATTGAGCGACAGTGGTGGCGCCAGCCTTTACGCTGCGTCGACGCAGCTATCCTGCCTGGCACTGCTGCTGCCCGCGGCTGCCACCCCGCCGCCGCTGAACAAGTCGCTGGACCGCGTGTCGCCGCGGGACGTGCTGTCGTCGTCCACCGCAGCGGTAGCAGCACTGAATGACACGGCAGCAGGTGTTGCCTTTGCCGGCTTGTCGGCGTCGGGTGTGCAGCTGGGGCTGTCGCTGACGCTGTACGCCGAGTGCACCTGGGTGCCCACTGGCGAGCGGGTGCGCTTGCCACCGCTGGCGCTGTCGACGGTGGCGTTGGCGCTGGATTGGGTGACGCCGCCAACGACGGTGTTGGGGTACACGACGCTGCCGCTGCATGCGGCGGTCACAATGCTCACACGCGCCACTGCCGCTTCTGGTACTGGAAGTGCTGCCATGGTTGTGTCGGCGGAATGTGAGGTGCTGCTGGTGAATGCCACCGCCCGCAGTGCGCGGCTGGGTGCAACCGACCCAACGGACCCGTGGACGGTGGTGCTTGACGCCGCGGCGCCTGCTGGCACGGTGCTGTCAACGAGCACCAACGTGACCATCGAGGCGGCACCAGCAACCACGGCGTTCATACGTGCGAGCTGTACCGTCTGGGGTCAGGCGCTGGTGTCGCCGCCACTGCGGCTAACAACTGCAAGCCTGACACTGCGTCTGGCGTCCATGCCGCCGCCCTCCTTCATTGCGTCTGACGCGTCATCGGCGTGGACGGTGGAGCCGCAGCTGGACGTGGTCGTAGTGGCTGGCACCGTTGACGACGACGGTAGTGGCACCAGCTCCACCATGAATGTCTCTGATGTCACTTGCTCGCTGTCCACCACCACCGCGAGCGTGGAGCTGAAAGTGGCTGGCAGCAGCGCGTCCTCCGCACTGCTGTCCATACCAGCACACCCAGCAAACGGCACCGTCGCCGTGCCGCACTTCTATGTGCAGACTGCCACCACCACGCCAGCTGTTGATCTTGTTATCGACTGCCGCCGCACGTCGGGCGACACGCCGCCGCCGTTGCAACTCACAATACCAGCAACCCTGCTGGCAGCGCAGTTGTGCTCGCAGCCAGCGCACGACTCCTTTGTTGGTACCGCGCTGCCGATATTTGCTGTGGGCATTGTGGCCACGCCGCCGGGCGCGCCCTCCACCACGCCATGCACCACCACAGCATCACCACCGCCATTTGCCCTGCCGCCCATCGTGTGCACCATCGCGCTGAACGCATCCGCCACAACCACCAACGACACCGCCAACATCTTCCTGCAGCACACAATTGCGACGGTGTCGGCGACAGCGCATCGTGCGGCGTTTGACGCCTTCACTGTGGTGGCGCCGCAGGGCGAGACGTACGGGCTAGCACTCACCTGCGCGGTGGGTGGACTGGCCATCTCACCAACCCTATCTTTCACAGTCACGCTGGCGGGCTGCTCGGTTGGGCAGGAATCGCAAGGCGTGGCGTGTGTGACGTGTGGTGGCACCAGCTTCAGTTTTGGTGGCATCGGCGCGCGCTGTACCGGCTGCCCACCTACCGGCGCTGTGTGCAACGGCGGCATCCTCACCCTGCTGCCGCACTACTACCGGCCGCCTGTACAAGCGGGCGTGCCGCTGGGACCCAACACTGAGCTACACCCCTGCTACAACGCGGACGCGTGCACACTGGAGGTTGGTGGCAACGTCAGCGGCGGCGCGGCCTACGGCTGCGCGTATGGCTACACCGGGCCGCTGTGTGGCATTTGTGACTCCGGCGTCAACTACGCGTGGTTTGGCGAGGCGTGTGCGGTGTGCTGGGACGCTGGCGCGTCATGGTTGTTTCTCGTTGCTGTTGTTGGCATTGTGCTGGCGGTGCTGACGCGCGTGGCACTGCGCAAGGATTCCGGTCGCTCCGACGCGTCCATTGTGCTACGCATTACGCTGGGCTACTTACAGGCGGTGGGCAGCTTGCGCGTGTTCCGTGCCGGCAGCACGAAGGCGTACGACAGCGTGATGGGGTGGACGGAGGTGGTGAGTGCCAGCCCGTTGAGTGTGGGCGCACTGCAGTGCATTCTGCGGCTGCCATACCTGTTTCAATACGTGGCCACCATACTGCTGCCGGTGGCGGCATCGGCAGCGGTGGTGGTTATCTTCCACGCCGCCACCACAGGCCGGTTGGTGCACTGCAAGCCGCGTTGCGGCATGGACACGGCGTCGTTAAAGACGGTGGTATCAGCCTGGTGGGCAACCAAACGCCACCTGTCCACCCTGCTATTTGTGTTGTTTCTGGCGTACATGCCCATCGTGTCCGCATCTTTGCGTGCACTGGACTGCATTGACGCTGTTGCTGGAATTCGGTACCTGCGGTCAGACCTGCGTGTAGAGTGCGGCGTGGGACAACATGCCGCCGCGCGCGCACTGGCGTACGCGGTTCTGGTTGTGCTTGGTGCCGGCTTTCCTGCCGGCCTGGCTTGGTTGATGGGCACGGCGCGCAACGACCAGCTGGTGGACCCCGCCTTTCGTGCCACCTGGGGCTTCCTGTTTGACGGCTACCGCGCGCCGACGCGCAGTCTGGCGGCGGCGTCAGCGACCGCTGCCGGTACGGGCGGCAAGCTAGCTGTTGCTTTACCCACCGGCGGCGTGCGCGGCGGCCGGCGCCGGTCATCGTTGCTGCCCGACCGGTTGGTACAAACTTGGGTGGTGTCAGGCGACAGCCGCGTATGGTGGGAGGCGGTCGTGTTGTGCCGCAAGGCGGGTGTGGTGCGGCTGGCGGTACCGCTTGCCAATCCCGCCCGGCAAGGGGGGGGCGGGGCACTTGGGTTCTTGGGAGCGCCCGCCCTGCAAGTGCGCTCCGCACCGTCCGCCAAGTCGCTGTTCAACCGCCTTGAGACCGCCAGCCTGGTGACAACGCTACTCACCGCCGTGGTGTCCACTGCGTTGCTACAGTACAACGTGGGTGTGACGTCCGCCGACTTACACCCGCCGGATGCTATGACGGGCATAGAGTGGGCAGTTACCGTGCTGCTAGGGGTGATGAATGTGGGCACGTTTGTTGTGCTGGCGGGGCTCTGGTTGTACCTGCAGTGTGCGCGTGCGCGCGGCATCGTGCGCCGTGCGTCGTTCGTTAGCGCGGTGTCTGGTCGAGTGACGGGGCTGCGCGCGTCGCTGTCATCACGCCGCCGGATCAGTGCTGCAAAGTCATTATCGATACCAGCGCGCGACGTGGATGGCGCCACATTGAACCCGCTGCGACTGCGGGCTGACGCTGCCGCCGCTGCCGCAGTGGGGGCAGAAGTGGCACAGAACTACGCAGCGCGTACCGGTACTACCAAACCCGCTACCACCGTCACTGCGACGCCGGACGTCGTGCCACCTGATGTGCCGTCGGTGGCTGCCAGCCGGCGAGTAACAGCAGCTGCTGCCAGCGATTGCAGCGCGGGCAGCAGTACGCCGGCTGCTGCTGATGGTGTTGCCTTTGCCGCCACGCCGATTGGCCGCGGTCGCCGCCACTGACCTTATTGTTTGGTAACTCGTCGTTTGAACTTCCCTCGTGCGGCAAGGGGGCAACAACGAGCGGCCAGCATGCAGAACCAACGCCGCCCAACGGTGGCCCCACTACTGCTTGAAGCAGCAGCAGTGCGCGGGGCACGGTGGGCGGCGGTGGCAGCCACGCGGAGCAGCCTACTAGGGTAGTGCAGCAGCGGCGGCGGGGGACACAAACAAACATGGAATGATGAGGTGACCGGGCGATCCAGTGGCAGGCATGCCGACGGCGGTCCGCGGCGGGCACCCGTGCACAATGCACGGGCCAGGCCGCGTGCGCGTCGGGCATAGCAGCAACAGGTAAGCTGGTGGCCGGCTGCACATGACAGCAATACACGGCGGTGGGGAGCAAACAAGGGCACAGGCACGGTGGGCAGCCTTATCACGCAGCATGCCACATACATTATAATAAGGCCAGGGGTGTCAGTTAGGCGCGCTCATGGCGGTGGCCCCACAGCCGTAAACGAGGATGCCCGGCGCACCACGCTGTCGCTGTGAGTCGGGGAGCTGGGCCACGCGGCGGCAGGGATGGAGGGCGCGCAGCGGGGGTCGTACCGGGAGGCGGTGCCGTTCTTCCAGCGCAGCGTGCAGCTGGAGCCCAGCGCTACCAACTGGAATAACTTGGGCGTCACGCACATGCGGTTGGGTGACGTGTCGGCGGCGCGGGATGCGTACCTGGCGGGGCACGCGGCGGCGCCGGGCGGGTGGCATGCCGACTGCGACGCCAACCTGCGCGTGCTGGATGCATTCATTGTGAAGCGCGGCCTGACGCCAGACGGCGTGACGGGCAAGTCACGGTATGCGGGCGGGCGCACGGCGTTTGACATTGACGACACCGACGGCAGCTTTGGTCGCGCGTCGGCGGCGGCGGGGTGGATGTTCCCTGACGGCTTTGCGGGCCGCCGCTTCGCTGCTGCAGGCACCGCCGCTGCGGGCGGCGGCGTCACAACGGGACGCGAGCGACGCTCCCACATGCCACATAGTCTGATGCAGCACACCGTGCTGTCGCTGCCGCACATAGCGTTGCACGAGCTGTACACACCGCACAACCGCGACTACGCGCGTGGCTGGCTGCCCTTTGTATTGACGCATCTGAACGCCACGGG